>Ga0209039_10000748_pt1 | contig 31301 bp, 32 predicted proteins | sample BogFormECP12_OM1_FD_188238 | JGI IMG/M metagenome (GOLD analysis project Ga0209039, IMG submission 188238) | Bog forest soil microbial communities from Calvert Island, British Columbia, Canada - ECP12_OM1 (SPAdes) (version 2) | ecosystem: Environmental > Aquatic > Freshwater > Wetlands > Bog ... | reverse complement strand
CCCTCGGACCGAAGCGTCGTTCGGGACGCGGTCATGATCTGTGCCATCACCTTCGGCGCGATCTTCGTCCTCGTCTTCGTGCCGGTGCCGGGAACGACCCAGGTGACGACCCCGGCGGCGATCCTCTGGTTCTCCCCGGTGCTGGCACTCGGGATTGCGTGCGCGGGAAGCCGACGGATGCTCTCCCCGGCCCGCCTCGGTCCGTTCGCGCTCACCTGGGTCGGCGCGCTCGGGCTCTCCGCGGGTGCCATGATCGTCCTCTCGCTCGTGGCCCCGGCGCTGCCGGGAAGTCCGGCGGCGGGGATCTCGTCGACCCTCTCCCCGTACCGTCACGTCGAGTACCTGTTCATCCCCATCGGGCTCCTGGTCGCGGTCGGGCTAGGCCGCGGGGTGACGCGCCTCGGGGACCGGGCCGGACGGCGGGCGTTCACCGCCGCGTGCCTCGGGGTGGTCGTGCTCGTCGCGGCGAACGCGGCGATCGTCTACCCGCCCCAGAACGACTTCGGCGGGTTCGAGGAAGGACTGACCCACGGGGACGCCGCGCTCTGGATGTGGGTGGGCATCGCCGCGCCCCCGAGCTGGACGGTGGCGACCGACCACCGCCTGAGCTCGATGATCTTCGGGTTCGACGGGAATCCGACCACGTGGTTCACCACGCCGGCCCTGTTCACGGGCACCAACTGGAGCTCGGCCGCGGCCGAGCTTCGCAGCTCGGGGACCCCCTTCACGGACCGACCGATTGACCTCGTAGCCGTGGATGCCGTGATGCATTCGGGGGTCGCGCTCGACCCGTCGAAACCGGCGCCCGCGCTCAGCGGCAGCGCGGCCCACTGGTTCGGGGGCCTACCGTTCGTTCCCCTCTACGAGAACGGTCAGAGCGTCGTGTACCTAGTCGACTCGTCGTACCTTTCCGGCGGATAGTCCACGAGCGTCCCGTCGGACCGCCACAGGTAGAGGGGAACCCGGCCGTCGGCCGCTAGTTCGCCCAGCATGTGTCCGGCCCAGCCCAGCTTCACGAGCTTCACCTCGTGGGCCACCGGGTCGGTTGGGGCCGTGCGGTCGAAGTCGAAACCCCAGAGGAGGATCTTCTCCGCACCGAGGTGGTCCGCGAGGTAGGCCGCCCGGTCCCCGTCGGTGAATCCTCCCACGTTGAGAAGACGCGGCCGCGGAGGGCCGGCCCATGACCCGACGACCGTGCCGGGGAACTGCCCGACCCACTCCTCGAGCGCCTCGCGGTTGTCCCCGTGCGCATGGATCACGACGATGCTCCCCCGCCGGTTCGCGGCCACCTCGGCGGCGACCGGCCCGTCGAGGTCGGTGACGACGATCGCGGGGACGAGCCCCGCATCGAGGCACGTTGCGGTCGCCCCGTCGGCCGAGATCAGCACCGGCGCCCGCGGGGTGGGAGGTAGTCGCCAGAGCGGCGGAGGGCCGGACCGGGGCGCCAGCCCCACAACGATCGCCGTGCGACCCTCCACGAGCGGCCGCAGGAGGGCGAGCGGATCCTCCGGGGCCGAGGGCGGCAGCAGGGAATCTAAGAGGTCGGCGGCTGCCACCTCCCGCTCGAAGGGGAATCCGAACTCCGCACGGATCCGGTCGTAGCGGGGAGCCCACTCGATGTACTCCACCGTCACCTCGAGAATGCGCAGTAACGCTTTATAATGAAGACCATGCTCCCACCGAGAGAGGAACCGTTGTGATGCGACCGCTGGCCCAGGAGATCCTGGCGCACCTTCCCGGAGAGTCGAAGAGGGCCGCCGAGGCGCCGCCCCCGTCGAACGACGACGCGGAACTTGAGGCGGTCCTCGCCTCGCTGAAGACGAACATCAAGGTGGTCGGGTGCGGCGGAGGCGGGTGCAACACCATCAACCGGCTCGCGGAGGAAGGCCTCTCGGGGGCGGAGATGATCGCCTGCAACACGGACGCCCAGCATCTCCTCGCGATCCACGCCCCCCGGAAGATCCTCCTCGGGCGTCGGCTCACCCGCGGTCTCGGCGCGGGGGCGCTCCCGCAGGTCGGCGAGCAGGCTGCGAAGGAGGCGGAGGACGAGCTCAAGAAGGCGCTCGCGAACTCGGACATGGTCTTCATCACTCTCGGCCTCGGCGGAGGCACGGGGACGGGCTCCGCCCCGGTCGTCGCCCAGTGCGCGAAGGACGCGGGGGGCGGGAATCCGCTCACGATCGCCGTATGCACGTTGCCGTTCGCCTCCGAAGGGCTCGTGCGCCAGGAGAACGCGATGTGGGGCCTCGAGCGTCTGCGCGAGGTCATCGACACGGTCATCACGATCCCCAACGACCGGCTCCTCGAGCTGGTCCCGCGCCTTCCGATCCAGACGGCGTTCAAGGTCGCCGACTCCGTCCTCGCCCGCGCCATCCGCGGCATCACGGAGATCATCACCCGTCCCGGCCTCGTGAACCTCGACTTCAACGACCTCCGGACGATCATGAAGGGCGGCGGGGTCGCCCTCATCGGCATCGGCGAATCCGAGAGCGACAACCGCGCCGAGGATGCGGTCCTCGAGGCGATCAACTCCCCGCTCCTGCACGTCGACATCGCGGGAGCGACCGGGGCGCTCATCAACGTCACCGGCGGACCGGACATGACGGTGAGCGAGGCGCAGAAGGCCGCCGAGGTCGTCCAGAAGACGATCAGCCCGACCGCGCGCATCATCTGGGGCGCGGCCGTCGACCCCACGATGCAGAGCACGATCCGGGTCATGCTGGTAGTGACCGGAGTTAAATCCCCCCAGATTTTCGCGGGGGAGACAAAAGGGTCGGTCTCGGCGCGCAAATCCGGTCCGGACCTTGATGTCGTACACTAGGTAGGTACCCCCATGGCGTTCCTCGATCGTGCCCGACGGGTGCAGGACCAGTTCGACGGTCGCCTGCGCAACGTCGGCCACGGCAAGTACGGTCGTATCCTCCGGATGGCCCGGCGGCCGACCTCCGAGGAGTACGTCAAGGTGCTCGAGGTGACGTGGCTCGGCGCCATCCTGATCGGCCTCACGGGGTTCGCGATCTACATCTTCTTCAATCAGGCCGGGCCCTGGATCTGGAACAACTTCCTCGGCGGCCTGTAGACCCGGGGTTCTTGACGATGGGCAACGAAGGGAACGAGGAAGGCATCGGTCTTCTTTCGGGAGGACCAACCGAGCCGCCCGCGAAGAAGCCAGTAACCCTCGCGCCGGGCGCCGCCGCCCCTCCGCCCCCGGTCGCGCCGAAGGCTCCAACGAAGCCGGAAGCGACCGCCGTGCTCGCCCTCAAGGCGGCGGACGACACGTCCCGCGACGTGACCGCGGGCACGGTGACGACGCTCTCCGCTGTGCTGACCAGCCGGGCGGCCGAGCCGCTCACGGCGAACCTCGCGGTCGAGGTCGGGTACACCTCGACCTATGCGGGGGAGGGCGCGGAGTGGCCGGTCACCTGGACGCCCCCGGGGAAGCGGGCGAAGGTCGAGCTGTTCCCGCGCAAGGAGGTCTACCCGGTCGAGCTTACTCCGAACACGGGGGTCCCGCTCTCGTACACGATCACCGCGCCCGTCGGCGTGCGCTACGGCGACCAGGTCGAGGTCCGCCTCTCCGTGACGACGAACGAGGGGGGCACGCCGGTTCGGCTGACGCTCGGCTGTGTCGCCCGCCAGGCGGTCCTCGCCATCAAGACCTCGCGCGGATACGAGCGCGAGGTGGCCGACACGCTGCTCGCCCGGGCCGAGGAGAAGGCGGACGTCGTCTTCTCGCTCCTCGTGCCGTCCTCGCTGCGCGGCTACGTCTTCGCGGAAGGGATGAGCTTCGAGGGCGTCCGAGAGATGCTGAAGGGCATACGCAAGGCCCGGGGCCTCGTGGAAGGCGAGACCACCTTGAAGGAGGTCGAGCCGCTCCTCGTCCCGAAGATCACGGTCGAAGGGTTTGTCGAGGGCGCGATCGTCGAGCTGATCAGCGGGCCGTTCAAGGGCGAGAAGGCCCGCGTGAAGAAGATCGACCAGGCGAAGGAGGAGATCACGGTGGAGCTCATCGAGGCGGTGGTGCCGATCCCGGTCACCGTCCGGGGCGACCACGTGCGCATGCTCGAGCGGGGAGGCGGGAAAAGTGGCAATTGAGGTAAGTATCCTCGTCGAGGGTGGCAAGGCCGCGGCCGGGGCGACCCTCGGCTCGGCGCTTGGCCCTCTCGGCGTCAACGTCGGTCAGGTCGTGGCGAAGATCAACGAGCAGACGAAGGAGTTCGCCGGAATGCGCGTGCCGGTGATCGTGCGCGTCGACCCGAACACGCGCGAGTTCACGCTCGTCGTGGGCCGTCCGCCCGTCGCCGCGCTCCTCCTCAAGGAAGCCAAGAAGGAGAAGGGGTCGGGCAAGCCGAAGACCGAGGTCATCGGCGACGTCTCGATGGACGCGGTGAAGCGGATCGCCGAGTCGAAGGGGGACGACCTCCACGGACGCACGATGGAGGAGAAGATGAACCAGGTAATCGGCAGCTGCGTCTCCCTCGGCATCACTGTCGGCGGCGAGGACCCGCGGACCCTGCTGAAGTCGCGCACCGCCGCCCGGGGCGCCCGATGATGGGTGCGCCGGGAGCCCCCCCGCCGGACCTCTCGAACGCCGAGATCGTTGACTACTCGATCCTCGAGGGCGACGGGAAGGTCCGCCTCAAGTTGAAGGACGGTTCGGTGGTCGAGATCCGACTCGAGATCATGAACATCCTGAGGGCCGGCAACGACCCGAACACCGGCCTACCCGCGTACATCGTCCAGTCGGCGCCCCTCGTGCGCCTCGTCGAGTGCCCGAAGGAGCTTCGCAAGGCTCCGCTGCGGCCGGGGGCGGGACGCGACGGTAAGTCGATCCCCGGCTTCGGCTAGCGCCTTCGCGGGCGCTCAGGAAAGGAAAGGGGGCCCCGGGACAGGTCCCGGGGCGGGGAAGGTTCTCCGCCGACCTAGGTGACGGAGACCTTGACCTCTAGTCCGGAAGGGGTGGGGGTCTGCTTCGGCAGCTCGAGCTCGAGAATGCCGTTCACGACCGTGGCCGTTGCTTCGGCCGCGACCACGGGCTCGGGGAGCTCGAGGGCGCGGTAAAAACCGGCGAACGTCCGCTCGCGGTGGAGGAAGTGTTCGTCCTTCTCCTCGTTCTCGCTCGCCGTCTCACCGCGGATCTCGACCGAGGCGCCCCGGACTCGGATGTCGAGCTTCTCCTTCGGGATGCCCGGGATCTCGGCGACCACCTTGTAGGCGGCCCCGGTGTCGGTCACGTCCGTCCGCGGCGACCGCAGCCCGATCTCGGCGTCGAACGAGCCGATCGGCACGATGCCGAACGACTCCGCGAAGCGGCGTCGCACCGCGTCAAAGGCAAGGTCGATCTCGGTCCACGGGTCAGCGAGACTCTCTCTCTTCTGGATCTCACTCGTCATAGGTTCACCCTGGGGGTTTACAGCAAAAGTAACCTATCGTTTATATAAAAAATAATCTATTTGGCTCCTCGGGGCTGGCAGCCCGCCCGGTGCTACGTCGGTTGGTCCCGGGGCGCCCTCGGGGAATCGGCCGGAATCCCGTTCGGGGTCCACGTCAAGGTCGTTTGACCGCTCGTTCATCTGTACCGGCGCCTCCGTCCCGCTGGGGACGGCGTTGAGTTCTCGTCCAGCGTACGCAGGGGTCGTCCGGAGGGCCCTCGGCCATCGACAGGTGGATTACGACCCCGGGCTATCGCTGCGCGCTTTGAGGGCCCGGTCGTCCTCCGGAGCAAGACCATGGATCCACTGAGAGTCGGTGATCGTCGGGTCCTCGAGCGGCACGACTTCCCTTCCCTCTTCCGTGCGTTGCACGCGAAGGGCTACCAGGTGGTGGGACCGACCGTCCGGGACGGGGCGATCGTCTACGACCATCTCTCCGGGGTGGACGACCTCCCCATCGGTTGGACCGACCGACAGGGGGGCGGAAAGTACCGCCTCGAGCGGCGCAAGGACGAGGCGCTGTTCGGGTACACCGTGGGCCCGTTCTCCTGGAAGAAGTTCCTCTACCTCTCGCGGGAGCGTCTCTGGACCGCCCAGCGCGACGGAGACGCGTTCGTGGTCACGCCCGAGCCGACCGACGGAGCTCCTCTCGCGTTCTTCGGCATGCGGGCGTGCGAGCTCGCGGGCGTCGCCGTCCAGGACCGGGTGTTCATGGGCGGGCCTGTGGTCGACCCTGGGTATGCGGCCCGCCGCCGCAGGGTCCTTCGGATCGCGGTCCAGTGCGGCCAGGCCGGCGGGACCTGCTTCTGCGTATCGATGGGAACGGGCCCGGGCGTCCGGCCCGGAGCCGCCGACCTCATCCTGACCGAGATCCTTGAGCCGCCCCGCCACTACTTCCTCATCGAGGTCGGATCCCCGGAAGGAGCGACCGTCCTCGCGGAGGTCCCGCTCAAGGCCCCGGCGGCCGACGACACCACGAAGGCCGAGACGATCGTGACGCACACGGCGGGCTCGATGGGCCGGGCGATGGACATTGAGGGCATCCACGGCCTGCTCGTCAAGAACCTGGAGCACCCGCGCTGGGAGGTTGTTGCCCGTCGGTGCTTATCGTGCACGAACTGCACGATGGTCTGCCCGACGTGCTTCTGCAGCAACCAAGAGGAGGTCCCCGACCTGGCGGTCGAAAAGGTCGAACGCTGGCGGCGGTGGGACTCCTGCTTCAACCTCGGCCTCACGGAGATGCACGGCCAGGCGGTCCGGAAGACGGGGCTCTCCCGGTATCGCCAGTGGCTCACGCACAAGCTCGACACTTGGCACGACCAGTTCGGTATCTCGGGATGCGTCGGCTGCGGCCGCTGCATCACGTGGTGCCCCGTCGGGATCGACCTCACCGAGGAGGTCGCGGCGATCCGGACGGCGCCCATAGCCCCGGCGACCTCCGAGGTGAAGAAATGACCGAAACCGCAAGCGAAGCGATCGCCGAACGTGTCCTACAACACCCGTTCTTTGTCGGGCTCGACCCGACCCTCGTCCATGCGATGGTCTCGAAGGCCGAGGAGCGATCCTACGGCGCGGGCGAGATGCTGGTCCGGGAGGGACGGCCGGCCGAGGAGTTCTTCCTGGTGCTGGACGGCAAGATCGCCCTCGAGATCGGGTCCGCGGAACACCAGGGGATCACGGTCGAGACGATCGGTCGGGGAGAGATCCTAGGTTGGTCGTGGCTCGTTCACCCGTACCGCTGGAGGTTCGATGCCCGGGCCACGAAGCCGACCCAGGTCGTCGCCATCAACGCGGCGGCGGCCCGCTACGCCCTCGCCGCCCACCCGGCCTTCGCGTATCAGTTCCTCTTGAAGTTCCTGCCGGTGATCGCGGAGCGGCTCGAGAACACGCGCGTTCAGCTCCTGGACACCTATGGCCACTAACGCTCAACCTCTCGGAGGACCGATCCCCGGGGTCGGGAGCGTGGTCGCCCACCCATACGCCCCGCGGCCCTTCGTCGTTCGTGAGAAGATTCAGGAGACGCCCGACACGTACACGCTCCGTTTGGCGCCCCGGATCCCCGGCGACCGCATCCAGTTTCAGGGAGGCCAGTTCAACATGGTCTACGTTTTCGGGGTCGGCGAGTCCGCGATCTCGATCAGCGGCGATTCGACGCGCCCCGAGGAGCTCGTCCACACCGTTCGTGCCGTTGGCAAGATCACGAACGCCCTCGCGGCCCTCAAGCCCGGCGCGACCGTCGGAATCCGCGGCCCGTACGGCCGCGGCTGGCCGCTCGATTCGGCGCGTGGACGCGACATCGTGATCGTCGCCGGCGGTCTCGGCCTTCCCCCGCTCCGCCCCACGGTGTACGAGATCTTCCGTCGTCGCGCGGAGTTCGGGCGGGTCGAGATCATCTACGGTGCCCGGACGCCGAAGGACCTCGTTTTCGCCGAGGAGGTCCGCGACTGGCTCCCCCGCCGGGAGATGCGGATCCAGGTGACGGTGGACGCGGCTGGCCGAGATTGGTATGGGGATGTCGGGGTCGTGACGACCCGGCTGCCGGACGCCCGGTTCGACGCCGCGAGGACGACCGCGTTCGTCTGCGGCCCCGAGATCATGATGCGACTCACGGCACAGGCGCTCGCCCAGCGGGGCGTGCCCCCCGAAGCAATCTGGCTCTCGATGGAGCGGAACATGAAGTGTGCGCTGGGATTCTGCGGGCACTGCCAGTACGGTCCCTCGTTCGTTTGCCGGGATGGCCCGGTGCTGCCCTACAAGACGCTCGCGCCGCTGCTCGCCGTCAAGGAGGTGTAAGGACGATGCCCGGAACACGCAAGCCCCGTTTGGGAGTCTTCAAGTTCGCCTCGTGCGACGGCTGCCAATTGTCGATCCTCGATTGCGAGGACGAGCTCCTTGCGATCGCGGGAGCGGTCGAGATCGCGGACTTCCGCGAAGCCTCGCGCGCCGTGCTCGACGGGCCGTACGATCTGTCGCTGGTTGAGGGGTCCGTGACCACCGCCCACGACGCCGAACGGATCAAGGAGATCCGCGCCCAGTCGAAGGCGCTCGTCACGATCGGCGCCTGCGCCACGGCGGGCGGGATCCAGGCGCTCCGGAATTTCGCCGATGTGGAGGAGTACCGCCGCGTCGTCTACGCCCACCCCGAGTACATCTCGACCCTCGCCACCTCGACCGCGATCGCAGACCACGTCCCCGTGGATTTCGAGCTTCGGGGGTGTCCCATCAGCAAGGCGCAGCTCCTCGAGGCGCTCGGCGCGTTCCTGCAGGGACGCGCGCCGAACCTCCCGAACGAGAGCGTCTGCAACGAGTGCAAGCGTCGCGGAACGGTGTGCGTGATGGTCGCCCACGGAACTCCGTGCCTCGGGCCCGTCACCCAGGCGGGATGCGGGGCGATCTGCCCGTCGTTCGACCGCGGCTGCTACGGCTGCTTCGGGCCGCAGGGGTCGCCGAACACGGTCTCCCTCACGAACCAGCTCAAGGTCCTCGGCGTCGCGCCCCCGGGCGTCATGCGGCTGTTCCGGACCTTCAACGCGAACGCCCCCGCCTTCAAGGCGGCGAGCGAGGCCGCGGTCGCGGAGGCGAAGAGCGCATGACCGAGCGGACCATCGCGGTCGATTACCTCGCCCGCGTGGAAGGCGAAGGCGCGCTCAAGGTCCGCATCCACGACAACCGGGTCGAGGACGTCCAGCTCAAGATCTTCGAGCCCCCGCGCTTTTTCGAGGCGTTCCTGCGCGGCCGGTCGTATCTCGAAGCCCCCGACATCACCGCCCGGATCTGCGGGATCTGCCCCGTCGCCTATCAGATGAGCTCGTCGCACGCGATGGAGCGGGCGCTCGGGATGAAGGTCGGCGGCCAGATCCGCGAGCTGCGCCGGCTCCTCTACTGCGGCGAGTGGATCGAGAGCCATCCGCTCCACATCTACCTCCTGCACGCCCCCGACTTCCTCGGGTACCAGGACGCCATCCAGATGGCGGCGGACTATCCGGACGTGGTCAAGAACGGCCTCGCTCTCAAGAAGGTCGGGAACGCGCTGATGACCCTCCTGGGGGGGCGCGAGATCCACCCGATCAACGTCCGGGTCGGCGGTTTCTACCGGACCCCGACGGTCGGGGAGCTCCGCGAGTTCCGACCCCAGCTCGAGAATGCCCTCAAGCTCGCCGAGGAAACAGTGCGCTTCACCGCCACCCTCGACTTCCCGGCGATCGAGGAGGACTACGAGTTCGTCGCGCTGCGCCCCGAGCACGAGTATCCCTTCAACGAGGGCGACCTCGTCTCCTCGAAGGGGATCAAGGTCCCCCAGGACCGCTGGGACGATGTCTTCGAGGAGGTCCACATGGAGCACTCGCACGCCCTGCAGTCGGTCCGCAAGGGTGCCGGGACCTCCTACCACGTCGGCCCCCTCGCGCGCTACGCGCTCAACCGCGACCACCTGACCGGCCGCGCCGACCACATGGCGCGCTCGGTCGGCCTCGAGAACGTCGTCCGGAACCCCTACAAGAGCATCATCGTCCGGGCGGTCGAGACGGTCTACGCGGTCGAGGAAGCGCTCCGCATCATCGACCAGTACAAGCGCCCGGAGGCTCCGTTCGTCGAACCGCCCGCGGTCACCACGGCCGTGACGGGCGGGGCGGTCACGGAGGCCCCGCGCGGGATCCTCTACCACCGCTACCGCATCGGGGCCGGGGGGCTCATCGAGGACGCTAAGATCGTCGCCCCCACCTCGCAGAACCAGCGACGGATCGAGGACGACCTGCGCCACCTCGTGGAACGCTCCCTCGCTCTTGACGAGGCGGCGCTCACGGACGCCTGCGAGCGCGCGATCCGCAACTACGACCCGTGCATCTCCTGCGCGACGCACTTTCTGAAGCTCGACCTCGAGCGCAACTAACCCGGTCGAGCCGAGATCCGTCGGATGAGCGAAACCTCCGTGTCGAACCCCGGGCTCCTAGGGCGACTCCCGCTCGTGATCGGGCTCGGGAACGACCACCGGGGCGACGACGGTTCGGGGCTCGAGGTGGCGCGCGCGCTTAGGCCCCGTCTCGCGGGGAAGGCCCGGGTCGAGGAGTGCGTATCCGAGGGGATCGCCCTGCTCGAGCTGTGGCGCGACGCGGACCGGGTCCTCGTCGTCGACGCCGTCGTCTCGGGCGCGGTGCCCGGAACGGTCCATCGGTTCGAGGCCGGGGATGGCTTTTCCCCCGGGTTCCGAACGGCCACCTCGACCCACGGGCTCTCGCTCGCCGAGGCCGTGGCCCTCGGCCGGGGACTCGGATGTCTTCCGCGCCGCCTCGTGGTGTACGGGATTGAGGTCGACAACCTCGCGCTGGGCCACGGCTTGAGCGCTTCGGTCGCGCGCGGTGTGCAAGAAGCCGCCGACCGCATCGAGGCCGAGCTCGACGACCCGAGAAAGGACGAGCCTACCCTTGGGAGGTCTCCCCATGCATGAGGAGGCGATGCTCCGCGATGTCGTCCGTAAGGCGGAGGAGATCGCCCGCCAGGAAGGTAGGGCCCGGGTCACCCGGGTCCGCCTCTGGGTCGGAGCACGCTCGCATCTCGCCGGCCCCGAGCTCAAGGACCGCTGGATGCACGCGGTCGCCGGAACGGACCTCGCGGGAGCGGCGGTCGAGATCGAGACCTCGCGGGACCGACTCGACCCGAACGCGGAGAATGTGATGCTGAGAAGCCTCGACGTGGACTCGGAAGAGGAACGACGATGAACAACGCACGATGCAGTGAGAGAGACGAGGACGCGAGCGCCGGAACGAACGACCCGAGCCGACCCACGGGGTTGATGAGGGACGACTTCCTCGGGGCCCTCGGGGAGGTGCTCCGATGTGCTTGACGACCCCGGGCCAGGTCGTGCGGATCGATGCCGTGAGCCCGGAAGCGCGATTGGCCGAGGTGGATTTCGGCGTGGCGCGACGGACCGTGAACCTCGCCTTCACCCCGGAAGCCGAGGTGGGCGACTACGTGATCGTTCACGCGGGATTTGCGACCCGCACGCTCGCGGACGACGAGGCGCGCGAGGCGATCGCCCTCCTGAGTGAGCTCGCCGCAACGGCGGCGGGAGGCTCCTCATGAGCGCGCGGAGCGGTTGGGCCGGCCCGGGCGTCCTCCTCGTGCTCGCCACGGCGTTCATCAGCGGCGTCTCCACGTTCATCAACGCCTTTGCGGTCCACGGAACGAACTCGGACGCCTTCGTCACCGTGCGCAACGTGGCGGTGGCGGCGGCGTTCGTCCCCATCGCCTTGTTCGCGTCGCGGTCGTTGCGGGCTCCGAGCCTGCGGGCCGTGGACTGGGGTCGGCTCGTGCTGATCGGCCTCATCGGCGGCGCGATCCCGTTCCTGCTCTTCTTCTACGGGCTCCAGCTCGCCACCGCCGCGGGCGGTGCGGCCACCGCCGCATTCGGCTACCGGACGCTCTTCCTCTGGGCGACCGTGTTCGGGGTCGTCTTCCTGCACGAGCGGTTCCACTGGCGGATCGCCCTCGGCGCGTCGCTCCTCCTGGCGGGGAGCGTCCTCATGCTGTCGCTCACCACGCCGATCTGGACGCCCGGAACGGCCTACGTGATGGCCGCGACGGTCCTGTGGGCCGTCGAGTACACGATCTCGAAGCGGACCTTGAAGGACCTCCCGTCGGCCACGGTCGTGCTCGGCCGGATGGGGTTCGGCTCGGTCTTTCTCGTGGGGTACCTCTCGTTCACCCTGCAGTGGTCCAAGGTCGCCGGCTTCACCGGCGCCCAGTGGGAGTGGGTCGGCATCAGCGCGGCGCTTCTCGGAGCGTTCGTCGCCTGCTTCTACCCGGGCCTCAAGCGGGTCGACCTAGGCGTCGCGAGCTCGGCGCTCGTGCTCGGCTTCCCGGTCACCTGGGTTCTCGCCGTCATGATCCAGGGCAGCACGTTCACCCTGGCCCAAGCCGCGGGCGCGCTCGCGGTGGTCGCCGGGGTCGGGGTCGTGGTGGGTCTCGCACAACTTCGGGAGGCCTGGTCGTTCCTGAGCCGCCTCGCGCGGCCGCAGGGCGACCTCCTCTAGGATGGACGGCGTAGCCCTCTGCGCCCGGTTCAGCATCGCGACCAACCGGCTCCAGTACTGCGGTCCGCGCGACGCGGAGCCGGTGCTCTACCGGGCGATCACCGAGAACGCCGAGCTCGACCACGCCCGGGACGCGCTGCGTCGGTTCGAGGCGCTGAACCCGTACCTCGAGGCGATCGCCGAGAGACATGGCCGGGACCCGTTCGACGCGGCCGTGGTCGAGGCCTACTGGGTCGGGAACGAGTTGCTGGACGCTTTCGACCGGGCGGATTTCCCGCCCCTCCTCGACCGGCTCGTGCGTCGGGGACTCCCGCGGTCGACCGCCGACCGGCTCGTCCGCCTGCTCCCCGAGCACCCGATCCCGCACCACATGTTCCACGTCGCGTTCGTGGGCGTGGGCGAGGTCACGGGCCACGTGGAGACGACCCTTGCGAACATGGAGGCGTGTCGGCCGGCCTGGGCGACCGTGACCGCGGTCGAAGGCACCTCGGTCCACGTTCGGGGCCCCGTCCTGAGTGTGGCGGAAGGACGACTTTCGCTCGACCGGGAGTCTGAACGCATCCTCTCCTTTGACCCCGCGATCCTCCCCGGCCTAACGACCGGGGAGACGCTCGCGGTCCACTGGAGCCATCCCGCGCTCTCCCTCAGCGCCTCGCAGGCGCAGGCCCTGATCACCTACACCCGACGGTCGGTCGAGGCCGCGAACGAGGCCCTGCCCAAGCTTCGGGTCCTCGGCTGACCGAAGGGGGCAGTCGGGGGCGCGCCCCGGGGGCGGGCGCAAATCGCTTAACGGGGCAGGGAAGTGCGCCCCTCGTGGTCGAGGACTTCCAGGAGACCCCGGCCGTCCCTCCCATGGACCCGGGAGGCGACGAGCGCGTGGGGTACATCGTGGCCGGAGGCCTGCTGATCGCCCTCGGCTGGGGGCTCGCCGTAGTGGTGAACCTCCTGGTCCATTACCTCGCGGGAAACGGAACGACGACCCTCGGTGGCCACACCTTCACGTCCACGCTCGGGCCATACGCCTGGGCCGCGTTCGCCTTCGGGATGTTCACCGGGGGGTTCGGCGTGGTGCTGGTCGCCCTCGGGCGGGCGTCCCCCCAAGGACCGATCGTCCTTCCGGGATACGATTACTGAATCCGTCCGGGGCGCGGCGGCGCACGGTGGATGCGCCGGGACGGTGGCGGCCGCGTTTCGACCGGACTCTTCGCGTGCTTCTGCGAGTCAGCGCAGTCGGAGCAGATGCGCTCGTCAAGATCGAGGCAGTTCCGGCAGAACGTCCGGCCGCATACGGTGCATCCGAGCGTGGCGGGGGTTCCGCACCGAGCGCACTGACCGACGAGCAAGTTGGGTCCCTCCCGGCAGGACCGGTCCGTTGAGGATTCCGCTCGCCTTAAGCCCTTCGACGAACCCGGCGGCGAACTTGGCCCGGGTCACGTAGCGCGCGGCCGTTTGGGCGCGGTAGCTCGCGGACGAGAAGCTCACGCCGAACCCGGCCGCGCGCAGCATCGCCACGTCGTTGTCGCCGTCCCCGAGGATCACGCAATCGGCCGGGGTGAGCCCGCGGAAGGAGAGGGCGCGTTCGAGGGCGGGAAGCTTGCCCCCTCCCTTCTCGATCAAGTGGAGAGCGTACCCCGTCGACTCGACGTCGACCCCGCTCTCTCCGAGTACGCGCTTCACGGCGGCCACGGTCACGGTGGGCTCGAGTCCCACCTCGGTCTCCCGCCAGCGGTCCGTGAAGAGACGACGAACCGGGAGCCCGGCCGCCCGCAGCTTCCGGAACGCGGCCAGGGCCACCCGTCGGTCGGTCAAGGGCTCGACCACGTCCCGTCCGTGGCCGTCACGCAGGTAGATGAGACCACCGTTCTCCGCGATGATCGGCCCCGAGAGGCCGAGCGACCGGTGGAGGCCGAGGGCGATGGGCAGCACGTTGCCGGTGGCGAGGGCGACCGGGATCCCGCGGAGCTCGAGGGACCGAACCACCTCGATGGCGCGGGGGTCGAGCCGCCGGTCGGCGTCGGTGAGCGTGCCGTCCACGTCGGTCACTACCATCCGGAGTCCGGGGGAACCGCGGACCGTGGGACGTGGCGCTCGAGGGGACATCGCGAACCCGCCCTTGCGATTACCCGGTCGCTTGGGACCGGACGCGCGCGATCTCCGCGTGCAAGGTTTCGGAGACCTCGCGCCCATCCCGCCGGCCGCGGACTTCCCGCATCACATCGCCCATCAGGGGCGAGAAGGCGGCCTCCCCTCGCGCGCGCACCATTTCGGCATTCGCCTCCACGACCCGCCGGACGAGCGCGACCAGATCGTCTCGCGAGAATCCAGTGAGACCGGCCCGTTCGATCGCGGCCTCCACGTTCGGCGCTCCGGCAGCGAGGGCCCCGAGCACGGTCGGGACACCCTCCTTGGCGATCCGTCCCGCTTCGGCCGCCCCCAGCACCGCGTCCAGGACCTCGAGCGCGGGCTCGAACGCCGGGACCCCTTCCCGTCCTGACAGGACCGAGGGCAGGTCCTGGGTGAGGAGCCGGGCCACGAGCCCCGCGGGGTGTCCCTTCGCCGCGAGCGACTCGAACCGACCGACGAGGTCACCGTAGACGAGCTGACGCACGACCTCGCCTGGAAGCCCGTGCGAGCGGGCAAGCCGCGCCTCGAGCTCCTCGGGTCGCTCGGGAAGCTCGGCGCGGAGACGTCGAAGGCGCTCCGCGGTGATCGGGATCGGAGGGATGTCCGTCTCGGGGTACATCCGGTCGCGGCCGGGGAGAGGGCGCGAGAAACGGGTCCGCCCGTCGGGCAACGGGTCCCGCGTCTCTCCGGGAACCCCTTCGAGCGCAGCCCGGGCCCGGTCGAGGGCGCGCCGGAGTGCGACGGAAGCCCGCTCCACGGAGCGGTCGGTCACCATCACGAACGCGTCGTCCTCGGCGAGCGAGAGGCGAGCCCGCACTTCGCTCACGATCGTTTCCGTGACCCCGTAGGCGGGAAGTTCGTCCGAGTGCACGAGCCCCCGGAGTCCCGCGGATCGGGCGTGGTCGGCGAGCTCGCGGCCGAGACGCTCCTCATGACCCCCGGGGGAACGGAGGAGCCCGGCGAACCCCGGCAGCGCGACGACGAGCACGACCTGCCCTCCCCGACCGGCCCCGGCGAACGGACCCGAAGGCACCTCCCGAAAGAGGTCCGTAACGTCCCGGGGCGGGTCGCTCGGAACTCGTGCGTGGCGCCGGAGAAGCGCATCCCGCAGCTCGAGGAGGAACTTCTGCCGGGCCACCTCACCCTCGACGTACTCCTGGATGCGACGCAGCTCCTGGACGCCCTTCACCTCGACCCGGTGGCCGCCCTCGGTCGAGACGTTCACGTCCTCTCGGATCGTTCCGATCCCCCGGCGAACGTGTCGGGTGGCCCGGAGAAGGGCACCGATCTCCTCGGCCACTTCCCTCGCCTCGGCCCCGGAGGTGATCTCCGGGCCGGTGGCGATCTCGACCAACGGGATCCCGAGCCGGTCGAGACGGTAGGTCACCTCACCGGGAGATTCCCGGACCTTCCGCGCGGCGTCCTCCTCGAGACAAATCGTGGGGATCGAGTAGCGTCGACCGGAGACCTCGAGCACGCCATCGACGGCCACCAGCGCGGTCCGCTGGAATCCAGAGGTGTTCGAACCGTCCACGACGATCTTCCGCATCACCTCGATCTCGTCGACGGGCCTCGCGTGGAGCATTAGGGCCAAGGTGAGCGCGGTGTCGAGCGCCGCCTCGTTCAAGGGGTGCGGTGGCTCCTCGTCCATCTCCACGAGACAGGAGGAGGGGCCCGCCTCGTACCGGTAGACCAGCCCTCGGGACGCCTGCAGGGCGGCCGCGACATCCACCGACCGATTCTCTCCCCCGGCGGCCCGAAGGCTGCGGGTGAAGGCGTCGCTTACTTCCTCCGTGAGCTCGGCGGGGCATTGGCAGAACAGCTTTCCCACCGCGAGCTGCTGGTGGACCTCGAGCCCGGCCTTCACGAAGGGTCCCTCGGTCCGTGGCGCTTGTGGAACTCGCCGGCCCGGTCCCGCGTGAGGAGCTTTGCAACCTCCTCGGGGTCGGAGGAATGGCCGAGCGCCCACACCATCTTCGCGTACGCGGTCTCGGGGAGTAGGTCGCCGAGGTAGACGACACCGGCCCGAAGCAGTTCGCGTCCCGTGGAGTAGACGTACGGCTCCACGTTGCCCTCGAGGCATTGGGTCGTCATCGCGACGACCACGCCGCGAGCAGTGGCCGCGCGGATCCACCCGAGTTGGTCGGCCCCGACGTGACCCAGCCCCGTCCCCGCGAGGACGACACCGCGACACCCCTCGGCGAACCGGGCCGCCCGTTCGGGGGTCAGTCCCGGGTAGAACCACAGCAACCCCGCGCGGGTGTCGATCGGTCCGTCCACTCGGGCGGGGCCGGCCACTGGCGCGCGCACGGGAAGGTGGAGCTCGACCTTGTTGCCATCGACCGTTCCGAGCGGAGGGCCGTTGCGGCTCCGAAACGCGTCGCGACGGCTGGAATGCATCTTGCGCACCCACGTGCCCCGATGGATCGCAAAGCGATCGTCCGAGGGACCGGCGTGCATCACGACCACAACTTCCCCGATGCGTGAGTCGTGGGCGACCTCCACTGCGGCCCGGAGGTTGGAGGCCCCGTCCGAGGAGGGTCGGTCGGGGGATCGTTGGGCGCCGACGAGCACCACGGGACCCGGGAGGTCGACGAGCAGGAAGCTCAGCGCCGCCGCGGTGAAGCCGAGGGTGTCGGTCCCATGAGCGACCACGATGCCGCGGGCCCCGGCCGCGAACGTCGCCGCCACCTTCTCGGCGAGCACGCGCCAGTCGTCCGGGACGAGGTCCTCGCTGAGCCGGTCGAAGACCGGCACGATGCGTACTCGGCCGGAGGCCTCGAGCTCCGGGAAGAAGTCGAGGATCTCGCGTTCCTCCTTCACGGGACGGACCCCGCCGGTCTCATAGTCCACACGGGAAGCGATCGTTCCGCCAGTGGTGAGGAGAGCGATCCAGGCCCCGGCCCCGGGCGGTGAAGCGGTCGGCGGAGCCCGAGACGGGGATGCCACCGGAGTCGGGGCGGAGTCCAGCAGCCGATAGCGGAACGTCGGTTCGATCCTGACCCCGATATTGTACCCACTCTCGAGCTTGAGCTGGAGCACCCGATCGCCGGAGAAGTCGTGCCGGGGCACCACCGTGCCGCTCCAACGGCGGCCGTCCGGGTCCGTGATCTCCACGTGACGGCCGGTGGGCAACGCACTGAGTTCCTTCCAGACGTCAGAAGCCGGAGTATCGCTCATGCTCCCCGAACCGTGCCGGTAGCCGACGGAGCGGAGACCGGTATAAAGTCTCCTTCCGAGGGCGAGCCGCCCCGACCCCGGGCTTTTATAGAGGACCCCCCTCGGCGCGCCGGGACCGATAGAGAACCCGAAATGCCCGTGTGGGGTAGCTACGGGACCGGGGCAGCAACCCCGTCCTGCTGCAATGGATTATCCTAGAGGCCTGCGGAGCCTCAGACCTGGGTTCGAATCCCAGCACGGGCGCTTCCATCAGAGTCGCGCCCTTCGAGTCGGGCGCTGCCCCACTGAGAAACCTCTTCCCTTCGCGTTCGGTACCCGTGGCGATGAGCGTACACAACCTCACGAAACGCAAGGGAAGTGTGGTCTACCCGACGCAGAACGACCTGCCCGCGGATGGTCGAAGCTCGGTAATTGACCTCCTCGAAATGCGCCTCGCCGACGCCATCGACCTTCAAACCCAGATGAAGCAGGCTCACTGGAACGTCAAGGGCCCGGCCTTTATCTCGCTCCACGAACTGTTCGACAAGATCAACGAGGACGTGGAGGAATACGTCGACGAGATCGCCGAGCGAGCCGTGCAACTGGGCGGTGTGGTTCATGGCACAGCCCGTCAGGTCGCTTCGCGCTCGACGCTTCCGGAATATCCGTCCGCCCGAGACGGTCGCCAGCATGTCGAGGCCGTCACAACGGCCCTCGCCACGTTCGGTGCGGCGGTTCGGAAGGCCATCGACCAATCCGACGGTTTTGGCGACAAGGACACCGCCGACCTCTTTACCGAGATCTCTCGAGGCGTCGACAAGTGGCTCTGGTTCGTGGAAGCTCACCTGCACGCGGACCGCTAGCGCTTCGACCACGCACCGAGGCCGGGCATTCGGCGCATTCCGACGGCCCAGGGCAGGCAGCGGATCCCCGAGCTCGGGCGGACCCCTGTCGCTGGCAAGGTGGCGCGATCGTGTCGGGATTCGATATCGGGTACGCCGAGGGGGTCTCAAACCACCGTGATCGTTCCCGACATGTAGCCAAGAACGTTCATCGGCGGCGAGTTGTAGGGGTCAGCTCCCTGGCCGCAAGGCACCACACAGAACCAGACGAACTCGCCGGTCCGACCGATGTCCACCGTGAACTGGGTCGTGGCCTGACCCGGGGTGTACACGGCGAGGCCGAGATTCGGAACGTTGAACGAGTGCGCAACGTTGTCGGAGGGGACGACGTGAACGGGGGTACCGTTCACAAGCTCCACACCTCCTTCCGTTCCCTGGACGGGACAAGGGCATCCCGACCAGTTCATCGCTGAATCGTTATCGACGATGGTGAACACCACCCGGCCAGTGTGGAGCGTGAAATTGGCCGGGGCGTACTGAGGCCAGCCGTTGGGCGCGATGTTGACCGAGAGATTCTCGTACGTCGTCGGACCGGTGGGAAGCGGGGCACCGGAGGAGGCCGGTTGGAGCGGGAACGCGACGATGAGGCCGATCCCGACGGCGAGCGAAAGGAGGGTCCCGGCAACGAAGTAGGTGAAGACCACCCGGGTCGGAAGCGTTCCGGTCCAACCGGCGGGCACCCGGGGAACAGTGACGGCCGGGCGGGACGCAAGGTAGCGGGCCCACGCCGTGCGAATCCATTCATCCAGGGAAAGCGAGCTTCCCGCCCCCCCGACGAGCAGGACGGCCGAGATCAGAATGAACAGCGGATGCTCGCCGACGTCCGTTCCACCTGGGAAGACGAAGATGCTCCCGATCTGGATGGCGAAAAGGACGGCGGAGAAAAAGCTGCCGGCGAAGCACGCGATCCGGGTCGTCAGCCCGAAGGTGAAGGCGATCGCGAGATATCCGGTCGCGAGGGCGATGAGCCACGAGAAGAACAGGGAGTGGGCGGCGACATAGTCGGGGAAGCCGGGTCCCCCGAAACTGACGGGAGCGAACGACCGGGCGATGCCCGAGAACTCCCCGAAGTAGTTGTTGGGAGGATAGATGATGAAGAAGAAGTTCGCGAACCAGACGATCCCGAGACCGATCCGAAGGTACTCGATCATCCGATGGGGGGGTCGTTGGGTCGGCTCGGACGACGGGGCTATCCTTGCCTCAACGGGGGTCGCTCCCGTCCGTGAGCTCTCGTCGGAACGCGGGGGGCTTGGCGAGGAGGCGCCGTTTGGGGTCGAGGTCATTCGATGCTCCGGATTAGCGGAGTCGCTGGTACCGAGGGTTAAGAACGCCCCGTCAAACGGCGTTCACGCCGTGCCTAGACCCGTCTTTTGCGGCGGCTCGAGGCGAGCTCCGGCGGACCGCGGAAGCGTCCGAAATCGATCCGAGGAAACCGGTGGCCGCGCGGGGAGCTGGAACCTCACGTTCCGGACTACGGCGATGGCGCGGGGGGAACAAAACCCGGTTCCGTTTCCTTCTCGAACTCGTGGTCCTCCCACATGTCGTAGGCGATCGCGACGGCGGCGAGCTGCGTGATGACGGCCAGGGCGTTCGCGATGTGGAAGAGCATGATCCCCCGGTAGATCGAGACGTTCACCCAAGGGATCACCCAGTCGGTGCCGACGTTGAACCAGAGCAGGAACCCGAGGACGGCCATCACGATCGAGAGCGAGTACGACGCGCCGGCGACCCGCTTCACGCGTCCCGGCACTTTGGTGCGGCGGACCCCGTCGTAGCAGTAGTACGCGATCAGCACGATCCCGAGGCCAAGTACGAGGTGGAGGTAGGGAACGGGCGTCGGGGGCGCGGGCCAGAGGCCGAGCAGGAATTCGAGAAAGACGACCCAGATGGCCAGGTAGAGTGCGGACCACAGCTTCATCGTTAGCCCACCCCGAGGTCTCAGAACGGCTTCGGCCCCTCCGAGCAGCTCTTTCTGTCGGGTGGGTGGTCGAGTGTAAGAAGGCTTGGTCAACTCACTCCCATGAACTCGGGATAGGGTCGTCGGGGAGGCCGGCGCCGGCCCCCCGGGCGCACGAGCTCAGGTCGCCTACCCGATCGGAAAGCCGTCGAGGAACCGCCACCAGGCGGTGAGAGAGTCCTGCAACCCCCGCCGAGCCTCTTGGCCGGCCTCGGGACCTTTGCGGATCATCTTCCGAAGCAGGGCACGTTCGGCGGCCGAGTGTTCGACGTCCGCGAACGTGTGTACGCGGAAGAACTCGTGTGCGCCCTTGGAGCGGATGCCGTAGTGCGCCCGCAGGCCCCGCGATTTCTCGGCCGCGACCTCGGGGAACTGCGACTCGTACGCGTAGAGGGCGCCCAGCGCGGCCGGCGCGGTTCCGCCGAGCGTGTGTCGCTCGTACGCCCTGAGGAGACGGCGCGTCGGACCGGCCGGGCGCGGAGGGACGGGGCGGGACCCGATCGCTCGCGCGAAGTCGAGCCACAGCTCAGGGTGGGTGGGGGAGCGGCCCTCCTCATCCACGAGGTTCTCGAGCAGGACCCGTCGGTCGCGAGGGTCCGTGATCCGGGAGTAGGCACCGGCAACGTACCGCGGGAAGTTGACCTCGAAGTGGTAGTACTGGCCCGCGTAGTCCCTCAACGTTTCGATCGGAAGTTCTCCCTTGGACCATGCTGTGTAGAAGGGGTGGTGCAGAAGGTGCCGGCGCCGGACCAATCCGTCAAGCTCGCGAACCGTCGTCATCGGTTACCCGAATCCGAGGAGGGATTCCTACCTTTCGGTCGTTCTTGTCGGGTTCCAACCAAGGTCGCGAGGTGCCGGCGCCTCCGAAAATGACTCTCACAGCCTACCGCACCGGTGTGGGGAAGCTGTGGAAGTGTTGCTCCCCTCGACCCCGAGGGAGCTGTCGGAGGGGGCGCGTTCCAACCCGTGCAACCCGCTAGCGGCGCGTGTGACGGCGATACCTTGCTCCGGGAGTGCTTTCCAAATAGCAAGGCATGGTGTGGGACGATCGACATCGATGGCAACGCGTAGCGTGAGCCGGGATTTCGACCAGCTCTCCACCGTCTACGATGAAACGCGGCAACCGTTGGACCCGGCGACTCTCGAGAATCTCTACAGGTTCCTCCTCGACCACCAGTGGTCGGCGGTTCTGGAAGTGGGCGTCGGCACGGGGCGGATCTCCCAGCCGCTCGTGGAGCGAGGGCTGCAGGTCGTGGGGGTGGACGCTTCCCGGGGCATGATCGCGCGGGCGAGGGCGAAAGGGATCCCGAACCTGGTCCAGGGGAACGCGGTCCGGCTCCCCTTCCGTGATCGCGCGTTCGACGTGGCCCTCTTCGTTCACGTGCTGCACGTGTTGGACGACCCCGGCGCGGGCCTCCGAGAAGCGGCCCGGGTGAGCCGGGCCGGCGTGCTCGCGATCATGGACCGCGCCCCCGAGGACTCCGACCCGGCCCGGCCTCACGAACCCACTCCCCGAGAGCTCCTCCGGGGTATCCTCACGGAGGCCGGCTACCCGGACCTGCTTCGGGGCGGCCCTCGAGTGAAGGAACGGGCGATCCTCCGACAATTCCCGCCGAAGGAGATCCGGACACTGAGCGACCGCGAGGTCACCGAGCCGCTTGCGAAGTACCTCGACGTCCTCGAGAAACGCGCGTATCGTCACGTTCTCAAGGTCCCCCCCGAAGTTCTGGCCCACGCGGTCGCCGTTGCGCGCGAACGGGTGGGGGCGCGAACGGTCACCTATCGGCGGGTCGAGGCCGCCGTCTGGTGGCCCACCCCTTAGGCCGCGGTGCGTTCGCCGTCGTCGATCGGCCGACCGGCCCGACTACTTCGAGAAGCGGTGGGTCATCACGTACGGCAGCACGCCCCCCGCACGATAGTAGTCGAGCTCGGTGGGCGAGTTGAGCCGACACGTCACGGTGAACACTCGCTCATCGCCACCCTCGGACCGGGCAACCACATCCACCGCTCCGCCCGGTGTTAGGGAGCTTCCGGCCGGAAGGCGGAGGGCGAACCGTTCGCGACCCGAGAGACCGAGCTGCTTCCAGCCCTCGCCGGGACGGAACGCGAGCGGTAGGACGCCCATCTCGATGAGGTTCGTGCGGTGGATCCGCTCGAAACTTTCCGCGATCACCGCACCGACCCCGAGGAGCCTCGGGCCTTTGGCGGCCCAATCCCGGGAGCTTCCCTGGCCGTAGCTCTTGCCGGCGAGGACGATGAGGGGGGTCTGCTCGGCCCGGTACCGCTCCGCGGCCTCGAAGATGGTCGTGAGCGACCCGGAGGGAACGTGGAGGGTGTACCCGCCTTCCTTGCCTCCGGCGAGCTGGTTCTTGAGGCGGACGTTCGCGAACGTTCCCCGTACCATCACCTCGTGATGGCCACGGCGTGCGCCGTACGTGTTGAACTCAGCGACCGGAACCCCGTGGGCGAGCAGGTAGCTTCCCGCCGGAGAATCCTCGGGGATCTCCCCGGCCGGAGAGATGTGGTCGGTCGATACCCGGTCACCCAAAAGGGCGAGCGCGCGAACCCCTTCGGCGAGCCGACCCTGGCTGGGCAGCCACGGCGCCGGGAGGTCGAGGTAGGGTGCCACCGCGAGGTACGTAGAGTCCGGGGACCAGCCGTACTCGACGCCGGTCGGGGGGTCGAGGGACTCCCAACGGTGGTCTCCCACCTCGATCGTGCGGTACTTTTCGGCGAACAGGGACGCGTCAAGGCTCCGCTCGACGATCCGGCGCACCTCCTCGGCGGGCGGCCACAGGTCGCGGAGGTGGACCGGCGTTCCGTCTGGTCCTCGGCCGAGGGGCTCCCGCGTGAGGTCGAGGTCGATGCGCCCGGCGAGCGCGTAGGCGACCACCAGCATCGGGGACGCGAGATAGTTCGCTCGCACCTCGTTGTGGATGCGGGCCTCGAAGTTCCGGTTGCCGCTCAGCACGGCCGCGACGAAGAGGTCGCGGTCGCGGACCTGCTGGCTGACCGGGGCCAGTAACGGCCCCGAATTCCCGATGCACGTGGTACAACCGTACCCCACGACCTCGAACCCCAGGCGGTCGAGGTACGGAAGCAATCCCGCTCGTTCGAGATAGGCGGTGACGACCTTTGACCCGGGCGCGAGGGAGGTCTTGACGTGGGGGGGGACCCGAAGACCGAGCTCCCAGGCGCGCTTCGCGATGAGACCCGCTCCCACCATCACGCTGGGATTCGACGTGTTCGTGCAGCTGGTGATGGCCGCGATGACCACGGAACCGTCCTCGATCGGGGGAGTGACGGGGGCCGCGGCGGGGGCGGCCGGCCGGCTCGTTCGATACGAGGAGAGGGCCGCGCGGAACGATTCCGGCGCGTCTCGAAGCGGAACCGCTTCCTCCGGGTTCCTCGGTCCCGAAACCATCGGCACGATCGAGGCGAGGTCGATCCGCAGAACGTCGTCGTAGTCGATGGAGCCGGGGTCGGGGGAGCCCCACATACCGGCCGCTCGGGCGTACGCTTCGACCCGCGCCACGAGGTCCGGGCTTCGGCCCGTCCCGCGAAGGTACGCGAGGGTGGCCTCGTCGATCGGGAACAGCGCGGCCGTTGCCCCGTACTCGGGGCACATGTTCGAGACCGTGGCCCGATCGGGGACCGAGAGATGGCCGACACCCGGACCGAAGAACTCGACGAACTTGTCGACGACGCCCTTCTCCCGCAGCCGGCGGGTGATGGTCAGGACGAGGTCGGTGGCGGTCGCACCCTCGGGTAGCGACCCCGAGAGCTCGACGCCGACCACGTGCGGCGGAGCGAGGAAGTACGGCTCGCCCAGCATGACGGCCTCGGCCTCGATCCCTCCGACCCCCCAGCTGAGGACCGACACCCCGTTGACCATGGTCGTGTGCGAGTCCGTGCCGATGAGTGTGTCCGGAAACGCGACACGGTTCCCGTTCGACCCACGGAGGTCGACCACGGTGGAGAGGAACTCCAGGTTGATCTGGTGGCAGATCCCGTTCCCGGGCGGAACGACGTGCACGTTCGTGTACGCTCCCTTCGACCACCGAAGGAAGCGGTAGCGTTCCCGGTTGCGCTCGTACTCCCGGTCGAGATTGATCCCGATCGAGCGCGGTGAGCCAAAGCTGTCGACCTGGACCGAGTGATCGATGATCAGGTCGACCGGAACGACCGGATTGATGCGCTTCGGGTCGATCCCGCGACGCGTCGCGGCGCTACGGAGCGTGGAGAGGTCGACGATGACGGGGATCCCGGTGAAGTCCTGGAGCAGGACCCGGCCCGGGTAGTACGCGAACTCGGTCCCGTCCGGGACCTTTTCTCCGTTCGCGAGGGCGACGAGGGTCTTCGGGTCGGTGACGTTCGGGTCGAAGTGGCGAACGATGTTCTCGAGGAGGACACGGATCGTTCGGGGTCGGCGCGAGAAGCGGGACGTGTCGACCCCGGGCAGACGGCCCGGAAGGTAGATCGTCGCGCGTTCGGGACCCCAGGTCAGTGTGTCCGTGACAGCAAGCAGGTCGGGTGGGCTCATGCGGGGAGCAGGATGCGGGTCTTTTTGGGTTCTTTGACCGGCCGGGACTAATCTACCGTGAGGGGGACCGACCGCTCCCATCCGAGCCGGACCCGGGTCCCGGGAGGGGGCACGGGCGCCGTGGTCCGCATTTCGAGGCGTTGGCCGCGGTCCGTCCGGAGGACGGCCTGGTTCCCGCGGCCCACCGGGCCCGAAACGAGGACGGTGGCGGCGAGTCCCTCGGGGGCCGAGGAGAGCACCCTGAGGTCCTCCGGAAGGACGCCCACAGAACCGGTTGGGCCGTCGAGCACGTTGTAGCCCAGGAACCGCGCGGCGCGGACCGTCCGGGGGTTGTCGAACACTTCACTCGAGGGACCCGGTGGGAGCAACCGACCATCGAACAGGAGACCTACCCGGTCCCCGAGAAAGAGGCCTTCGTCGCGGTCGTGTGTCACGTGGATCGCCGAGGTGTGGGACGCCCGAAGCACTTGGCGGAACTCCGCGCGGAGCTCCGCCTTCAGCTCGACATCGATCGATGCGAACGGCTCGTCGAGGAGGACGAGCCGCGGCCGCGCCGCTAAGGTGCGGGCCAGAGCGACCCGCTGCAGCTCTCCGCCCGAGAGCTGGTCGGGTCGACGGTCCTCGAACCCCGAGAGATGGAGAAGCTCGACGAGCTGTCCCACCTCGGCCCGGACCTGGGCCGCCGGGCGGTGTTTCAACAACGCCGCGTAGGCGATGTTCTCGTAGACCGAGCGGTGGGGGAACAACGCGGGGTCCTGGAACATGAGGACGATCCCCCGCTCGTGCGGAGGCCGACGGGTGACGTCGGCGCCGTCCAACCGCACGGTTCCGTGAGTGGGGCGCTCGAGCCCGGCGAGGCATCGGAGCAGCGTGGTCTTGCCGCTCCCGTTCGGCCCGAGAAGGGCTAGGAACTCCCCTTCCGCGAGCTGGAAGGAGACATCGCTGAACACCGGGACCCCATCCCATGCAGCCGCGAGGTGCTCGACCTCGAGAACGGGTCTAGAGCTCAACACGACGACCTCCCAGCGTGATCACGACGAAGACGGCCAGGCTCAGGAGGAGGAGCAGGCCGGCCGCGGCGTCCGCGACCGGGAAGAGACGGACCGCGGAGAGGGAATAGAGCGCCACGGGGAGCGTGGTGAGGGGCGGCGGGACGAGGAAGTTCGTCGCGGTGAACTCGCCGAGGCCGAACGCGAAGGCGAACAGCCCGACGGTGACAAGACCGTCCTTCACCCGAGGCAGGTCCGCGTCGAGGAACGCGCCGAAGGAGCTCGCCCCGAGGGTGCGGGCAGTGTCGCGGGCGGCGGACGAGAGGCCGGCAAGCGGTATCTCGAGGCTCTGGAGCGCGAACGGCAGGGCGAGGATGGCCTGACTGACGATGACGAGCGTCCAGACGTTCGTGCCGGCTCCCAGGACGGGACGCCAGAACGAGGAGAGGGCGAACGCGAGCACGACCGGCGACAGGAGCAACGGAACGAACAGGAGCAGACCGAGCGCCACCGCCCGGTCCGGCCGACGGACGATCGCGTACCCGCTCGCGACGCTCAGGAGCAGGGCGAGAAGCGCGGCCACGACCGCGAAGAAGAGGGTGTTCCCGAGCGCCCCGATGGCCGAAACCCCGAGATGGGCCGTGGTCGACGAGGAGAACAGGGCGGTCCAGGCCCCTCCCGCACCGTAGGGGCCGGTCGGAGCCACCGTTCGGTAGAGCACGGCGGCGAGGAGAGCCGCCTCGGCCGATAGCACGAGGCCGGTCTCGACCGCCAGCGCCCAGCTCGCGGGGGCGTTCCAGTTCGGGAGACGAGGGCCCGAAGTGCGGCGACCCGGGTTCGCCCGTAGCCGGCTCACGAGCGCGAGGTACGCCGCGGTGGGCAGCAGCAGGAGGAGCACCATCGCGAGCGCGAGCACGGCCGCGGCGTTCGGCTGGAGGTACGTCTGGTCGAGTGCGTAGACCTGGGCCTCGAGTGTGTAGCAGCGGGAGCTCGCCCCGCACAGGAGCAAGGGGGGCGCGAACGAGAGGGCGGAGAAGAGGAACGTGAGAAGACCGCCCGCCGCTGCGCCGACCCACGTGGGCCGGGCCCACACCTCCCGGTACGCGCGGAACGGCGACCCTCCCAGGGTCGCCACCGTCTCCTCGAGCTCGATCGAGGCGGTCTCGCAGCCGGTCGCCGTCAGGAGGAGCACGATGGGGACGTTGAAAAACAGGTTCGCCGCGATGATCGCGGGGATTCCGACCCCGAAGAACGACGTGAACGGAAGGGCGGTGGAGACCACCCCGGAGGGCCCGAACAGGTCGAGGACCCCCAGGACCACCACGAGGCTCGGGAGCAGGAACGGGATGAGAAGGAGCGAGCGGAGGAGCGAGCGGCCGGGGAAGGAGTACCGGCCGACGAATATCCCCGCCGGGTACCCGATCGCGACGGCGAGGCTCGCCGAGAGGGCGCCCTGTTCGAGAGAGTTGTCGAGGGAGCGGAGGTTGCGGGCGGCGGAGAGCACCGACACGAAGCCGTTCACGCCTCCCACTTGGGCGAACGCGTTCGCGAACAGCAGGGTCACCGGGAGCAGCGCGAAGAGCGCGACGAACGCGATGACAGGTACAAGGAAACCGAACCCTTCCTGCCGGAATCGCATCGTCATCCCCCGGCCAGGGACTGCCAGGTGTCGAGCCAGCCCCCGGGGGCGGTGAGGTTCGCGGCGACCTCGGAAGGCGTGGTCGCGTTGTTCAACGCCACCACCGTCGCCGGATCAATCGCGGCCGAGAAGACGCTGGGGAGCGCGACGGTCTCGTTGGCCGGGTACTCCCACTCGTTCTCCGGGATGTAGGATTGGAAGGTGCCTCCCAGGATGTACTGCTCGAGCTCCTGGGCGAGCGAGGCATGCCGGGAACCCTGGACCACGCCGACGCCGTAGAGGGTCCGCCAGCCGTAGGCCGTTCCGTTCCACCACGAGACGGTGGAATTGAAGGTTCCGGCGCCCCCGAAGAAGGCGGCGTACGCGGGGTCCGTGGCGTAGCTCACGACCATCTGGTTCTGTCCCGCCGGGGTCCCGAACTCGCCGAACGCGGTCGACCAGTCGGTCGCGGGGTTGGGGTGACCTTCAGCAAAGAACCGCTGCCAGAACCCCTGCCAGTTCTGGTGCAGCACGGTCTCGTAGTATTCGACCTGCCAGGCGAGGAACTCCTGGCCCGTGATGTCGTAGATCGGGTTCTCCGTGACGAGCTGGGCCGCCCAGCTCGCGTTGCTGACGAACTCGGGCAGGGTGGCGTTCGCTACCGCTCCTCGGGTCTCGTTCAGAAACCCGGAGGTATAGTCGACCGCGAGGAGCCCGTACTCGTACGGTACAACGCCGTGGGCCGGGTCGAGCTCCGAGACGAGCCAGGGCGGGATCGAGGCCAGCTCGGGAGGGGAGTACGGGACGAGCAACCCGAGCGACTCCGCTTGCGGCGCGGTGATCTCGTCCAATCCGATCACGAGGTCGGCGGCGGGAAGGTCGTAGTCCGCGGGCGATTGGAGCGCGCTCACGAGATTGCCGGAGGGGCAGACGAGCTCGACGTGGACCCCGTGGGCCTGCTCGAACTCGCCGAACAGGAGCGTGAGGTTCGCCTGGCCGCAGTTTCCAGTGAACAGGCTGGAGTAGGTGTACACGACAAGGGTCGTGCCTCCGGCGGCCGCTCCGGAGGCATAGTACTCGTACACTCCGAAGCTCGCGACCACGACGACCAAGGCGATCGCCACCGCGAGCAAGGCGCGACCGATCCGGCCGGGTCGGCGCATCCGGGGCGCCGTCCGACTGTCCACAGGAGAAGAGCCCGTCACACCCTCCGCAGGCCGGCGGAGAGTCGCCTCACTTGGTGCATCGCGTTCCCTTCGCGGGCATTATCCCGTGCAGGTTCGTGGGGTCGACGAGGTTCCCCTCGTCCTCTCAGCCGGTGCCCAGCTCCCCCTGCCGACCGTACGGAGGGCGCGACGCCCATTAAGATTTCGGGACGGCGCGGTACGTCCGTATTATACGGGCGCCGGTTCTTCCTCGGACGGCACCCTAGTATGAGCGACCCCATCGAGAAGTTCCGATTCGGTTCGGAGCTCGTCAAGCGCGGCTTCGCCCGCATGCAGCAGGGCGGGGTCATCATGGACGTGACCAACGCCGACCAGGCCGCCATCGCCGAGGAAGCGGGGGCGGTCGCCGTGATGGCGCTCGAGCGAGTCCCGGCCGACATCCGTGCCGCGGGCGGAGTGGCTCGAATGGCGGACCCCTACAAGATCCGGGAGATCAAGGAGCGCGTCTCGATCCCCGTCATGGCGAAATGCCGGATCGGCCACACCGCCGAGGCCCAGATCCTGCAGGCGTTGGCCGTGGACATGATCGACGAGTCCGAGGTGCTCACCCCCGCGGACCCGTTCCGGCACGTGGACAAGAAGGGGTTCACGATCCCGTTCGTCTGCGGGGCCCGGAACCTCGGGGAGGCGCTCCGACGGATCGAGGAGGGCGCGGCGATGATCCGGACGAAGGGCGAGGCCGGCACGGGGAACGTGGTGGAAGCGATCCGCCACATCCGCCAGATGCTCAACGACGTCGCCGAGGTCCAGAAGCTGCCGAAGAAGGACGTGGCGGCGTGGGCCAAGAGGGAGCGGGTCTCCGAAGCCCTCGTCAACGAGGTGCGCTCCCTCGGCCGTCTTCCGGTCGTCAACTTCGCCGCGGGAGGCATCGCGACGCCTGCGGACGCGGCGCTCTGCCGTCTCCTCGGCGTCGACGGAGTGTTCGTGGGCAGCGGGATCTTCAAGGCGCAGCACCCGATGAAGGTGGCGCGCGCCATCGTCGAAGCGTCGCTTCACTTCGACCAGCCGGACGTGCTGGCCCGCGTCTCTTCCGGGCTCGGCGAGGCGATGAGAGGCATCGAGATCGCCACCATCCCGGCCGACGCCCTTCTCCAGACGCGAGAGTCGGCGCCGCCTGCGGAGACGCCGCGCCGCGTCGCCCCCGGGGCCTGAGGCCTGGGCCGGGACGCGCAGCGGAGCCCGTAAAGCGGAGGCCGTGCTAGGGCCGCCCCGTGCGAATCGTCCAGGTCTCGCCGTTCTTCTATCCCCACGCCGGTGGGGTCGAATCCCACGTCCGTGGGCTGGTGCGCGAATTCACCCGTCAGGGCCACGAGGTCACGGTCGTCACGTCGCGCTACGACCGGCATCTCCCTGTCGAGGAGGAGACGGAAGGCTACCGCATCCTCCGCTCGCGGACCCTGGGCGTGCTGTTCGACACCCCGCTCGATTTCGGGACACGTCGGACGTTGCGCACCCTCACGGCGGACGTGTTCCATCTTCACTATCCCCCGCCCCTGACCTCGTACTTCGCGACCCGCGAGCTCGCGCGTCGTCGGATCCCGGTCTGCATGACCTACCATTGCGACCTCTACCTTCCCGGGGCCGCGGGGCGCCTCCTCGCGGGACTCTACCAGACCGTCTTCCTGCCGGCCACGCTGGAGCGGACCAGCCGGATCGTCGTCCACACGAAGAGCTACGGGGTCACGTCGGCGATGCTCCGGGGGCGCGAGCTCGAGGTGATCCCCTCGGCGGTCGACCTCGACCGATTCCGCCCGGGTCTCGACGCGAGCCGGATCCGGGCCGACCTCCACCTCGAGGGAAAGCGGGTGCTGGTGTTCACGGGGCGGCTCGTTCCCCACAAGGGAGTGGACGTCATTCTCCAGGCCCTCACGCAGTTGCCACATGACGTCGTCCTGGTTGTGATCGGGGCCGGACCGCGCCTCCCTAGCCTGGTCGGCCTCGCCCGAAGGTTGGGCGTCAGCGACCGTGTCCGGTTCTGCCCGGCGGTGTCCGACGAGGAGTTGCCCCGCTTCCTCGCGCTCGGTGACGTGTTTGTCTTCCCTTCCCAGAACCGCCTCGAAGGGTTCGGCCTCGCGGTGGCCGAGGCGATGGCCGTGGGGTTGCCGGTGGTGGTCGCCGACATGCCGGGCGTGCGGGAAGTCATCGAGCCCGGACGCGAGGGGCTCCTCGCCGAACCGCTGATGGCCAACGACCTCGCCGAGAAGGTTCGCAGGGTCCTCGACGACCCGGCCCTCGCGAAGCAGATGGGCCGAGCGGGCCGGGAGCGGGCCGAGGCGCGCTACGCACTACCGGTGGTCGTGCGCTCGCTCCTCACTCTGTACGA
>Ga0209039_10000747_pt1 | contig 31311 bp, 20 predicted proteins | sample BogFormECP12_OM1_FD_188238 | JGI IMG/M metagenome (GOLD analysis project Ga0209039, IMG submission 188238) | Bog forest soil microbial communities from Calvert Island, British Columbia, Canada - ECP12_OM1 (SPAdes) (version 2) | ecosystem: Environmental > Aquatic > Freshwater > Wetlands > Bog ... | reverse complement strand
GGGCTGTGATTTTGATTTCTATCCCTCTCCGTTGGGGAGAGGGGGGACCGCAAGGCGGTGGGTGAGGGGTCTTTTTCATCGCCCGTCGGACTTTGACGGGGCCCTGCATCCTCGCTCACGCCGACGCTTGTTCCGCCGCCCTTCGCTGGAAGATTTCGATATAGCAATTAACGAGGGAGACGGCGGCGGGGGTGATGCCGGGGATGCGTGAGGCTTGCCCGAGGGTCAGGGGGCGCACCTTGGTGAGCTTCTCCACGACCTCGCGCGAAAGGCCGGAAACCTTGCCGTACTCGAACCATTCCGGAATGTGCCGCGATTCGGCGCGCTTCATCCGTTCCATCTGCTTTTCCTGCTGCTGCAAGTAGCCTTCGTATTTGAAATCCGTTTCCACTCGCCGCGCTTCCTCGCGGGAAAGCGCCGGTGATTCACGAATTGCCCCTTCCAAGGAATCTGCCTCCGTGAGGGCGGTTCGCGAACCGCCGCTACCCAAGCCCTTCAGTCCCTCGCTGACCCATTCCATCAGGTCGTCTATTCCCAACTCCGTCCGCTTCAGCAACTGCGCGCCGGTTAAAGGCGAGGGCGCCGTCAGGTGTCCGCCTTCCATCAACCCCAGCTTGGTATAGATTTCCTGGCCCATCCGCGAACGTGGGTCCAAACGAGTTTCGAGCAGGAATTTCGTTGCCGCACTGATGCGCAGCTTCTTTTCCAGAAACGCCTCGTAGTCCTTTTGCTCGATGGTGCCCACCTGGTATCCCAGCGGAGTCAAGCGTTCGTCGGCGTTGTCGATGCGGAGGTGCAAACGGAACTCGGCGCGCGAGGTGAACATGCGGTAGGGCTCATCAACTCCCTTGCTCACCAAGTCGTCGATCAGGATCCCCGCATACCCCTGCGTGCGGTCGATGGTGATGGGCGCCTTGCCTTGCACGCGCAGTCCGGCATTAATGCCTGCCATCATCCCCTGGCAACCCGCTTCTTCATAGCCCGTGGTTCCATTGATCTGCCCGGCGAGAAACAGATCATGGATCTTCTTCGTCTCGAGCCACGGATAGAGCTCGGTGGGTTGCACCATGTCGTACTCAATGGCATAGCCGGGGCGAATCATGTCCGCATTTTCGAGGCCCGGAATCGACTTCACCATGGCCATCTGCACGTCAATAGGCATGGAGGTTGACATGCCGTTGACATAGATCTCATTGGTGTCCATGCCCTCCGGTTCAAGGAAAATCTGGTGCTGCGGCTTGTCCGGAAACTTCACGATCTTGTCTTCGATGGAGGGGCAATAACGCGGCCCGATGCCTTTGATCTGCCCGGAATAAAGCGGGGCGCGATGCACGTTCTCGCGAATGGCGCGATGGGTCTCCGCATTGGTGTAAGTAATCCAGCAGACCGTCTGCGGCTGGGTGATGGCTTTGGTGCGAAAGCTGAAAGGGGTGGGAATTGGGTCGCCGGCTTGCACTTGAAACTTCGAGAAGTCAATGGTGCGGGCGTCAAGCCGCGGAGGCGTGCCGGTCTTGAGCCTACCCACTTCGAAGCCCAAGTGGCGTAGCGCCTCACCCAACAACACCGAGGGTGGCTCGCCCGAGCGTCCGGCGGGATATTGGTTTTCTCCGCAATGGATCAAGCCATTGAGAAAAGTCCCGGTGGTGATGATCACCGCACCCGCCTCCACCGTCCGCCCGTCGAGGAGGCGTACGCCGCGCACCCGCAGCGCCCGCACCTTCGGTTTCTGGAGTCCGATCGACCCCGGCGGAGTCCTCGAATCGGACCTGCCGCCAGGTTCGGGGTTCCCTGATGCAGCTTCAGGTTGGGCCGGCGAAACGCCAGGGCCGCAATTCTCAATCACCAGGTCGATAACTTCCGCCTGCTTGATGCGCAGATTCGGCTCCGATTCGAGCACTTGCCGCATCTTTGCCCGGTAAAGCTTCTTGTCGGCCTGCGCCCGTGGCGACCAGACGGCCGGGCCGCGGCTGGTATTGAGCAGGCGGAACTGGATTCCCACGGCGTCGATGACCTCGCCCATCACCCCGCCCAGCGCATCGATTTCGCGCACCAGGTGGCCCTTGGCGATTCCACCCACCGCAGGATTGCACGACATCTGCGCGATCAGGTCGAGGTTAATGGTGTAAAGCGCGGTCTTCAGCCCCATGCGCGCCGCTGCCATCGCTGCTTCGCAGCCCGCGTGCCCCGCGCCCACTACCACCACATCGTATTTTTCCGAGAAGCCCATCGACATTGTCTTGTTTTCCCGCCTGAGACCGCCTCTTTCATTCTATCAGGGGCTTTCCCCATCGGCCAGCCGGGATTCCCCGGAAGCCGAGGTGTGCGGGACAATTGCCAGAAAGTATGATAAATTATCATACCATGGCAACGATGAAGGTCGCTGTCACACTCGATATTGGATCGCTGCGCGAGGTTGATCGCCTGGTGCGGGAGGGACGGTTTCCGAGCCGGAGCCGGGCTGTGCAGGCTGCCCTGGCGGAGATGCTTGCCCGCAGGAAGCGGTCTCGCCTGGCGGAGGAGTTGGCTAAACTCGATTCTCGGGAGGAGCGGGTGCTGGCAGAAGAAGCGCTCTCAGGTGAAGCAGCGTGTCCAGAATTCTGAGGGGGGAAATATATTGGGCCGATCTCGCTCCCACCGTCGGGCACGAGGAGGCGGGGAAACGACTTGTCCTCGTCATCAGCCACGATTTGTTTAACGAACGCTCCGGCACGGTCATCGCGCTCGCTATCACCAGCCAACCCCAGCGCGTGAGCCTGCCCTTGGCGCTGAAGTTAGAGAGTGCGAAGCTCCCCAAGCCTTCCTGGGTTAAGATCTCCCAGGTCCGGACGCTTTCCACCAACCGCTTGGGCAGACGCCTGGGGCACCTTAACGCTGTGGAACTCGACCACGTAATTGAGGGATTGTTCGAACTCGTGGCCTGAGCGGGCCTGGACGAAACCAGACAATCACCATTCATCATCTGGCTCCCTGCCCCGGACGAAGCGGCCAGGGTTGCCCATCGAGGCCGCATGTTCAAGACCATCGAATGGACGGAGCAAGGCGTGCGCATGATCGACCAGACGCGCCTGCCGGGGGAAGAGATTTATCGCACCTACACGGACTATCACGAGGTGGCGGAAGCGATTCGCTCCCTGGTGATTCGGGGCGCGCCAGCGATTGGCGTGGCCGCCGCGATGGGCATCGCCGTGGGCGTCAAGAATTCGGGAGCGAAGAACCCCACCGAGCTGCGGGCGGAATTCGAAGTCATCGCCGAGACCCTGGCCAAGACCCGGCCCACCGCCGTCAATCTGTTCTGGGCCATCAACCGCATGCGCGCCGTCTTCAACAACTCCCTCTCCTGCCACCACACGGATGCCCAGGTGCTCACCATGGTGCGCGTCGGCCTAGAGGAAGAGGCCAAGCGCATCCTGGCGGAAGACATCGCCATCAACGAAGCCATGGGCCGGCATGGCGCGGACCTGATGCCGGATGAGGGAACCGTCCTCACGCACTGCAACGCCGGGGCGCTGGCGACAGGCGGTTACGGCACGGCGCTGGGCGTGATTCGCGCCGCGGTGGGGGCGGGGAAGAAGCTCCAGGTTTTTGCCGATGAAACGCGGCCCTTCCTGCAAGGCGCTCGCCTGACGGCGTGGGAACTGGCCAAGGACCAGATTCCGGTCACCCTCATCACGGACAGCATGGCAGGGCACTTCATGAAGCAGGGCAAGATTCGCGCGGTAATTGTGGGCGCCGACCGCATTGCCGCCAACGGCGACACGGCCAACAAGATTGGAACCTACTCCGTCGCTGTGCTGGCACATGAAAACGGCATTCCCTTTTACGTGGCGGCGCCGCTTTCCACCATCGACATGAGCCTCGTTTCCGGCGAGCAGATTCCCATCGAGGAGCGCTCCTCAGCGGAGGTCACGCACCTGGCGGGAGTCGCCATCGCCCCGGAGGGCGTGGAAGCGCGGCATCCGGCCTTCGACGTCACCCCGCAGCGTTACATTACCGCCATTATCACCGAGAAGGGTGTGGCGCGCGCCCCTTTCACCGCAAGCCTACGCGCGTTGTTCGCTCAGTGATTTTTCTGGCTCAAGCGCAGGGGTTTCCGGGGAGCCCTCGACGATTCTGCGCAGGATGCCGGGAATTTCGTAAGCTGCATGGTTGCGGATGGCGGCGGCGTTGGCCCGAAAGCGCGCCAAGTTTCCCCGTTCCAGTAGCACCTTGACCGCCCCGGGGATTTGGTGCGGTCCCCGCACCACCAGTCCCACCTGCTTTTCCAAAACCCACTCGGCGTTATAGCGCTCCTGGGGCAGCGTCCAGGCGTTGCGCTCCACGATGACGGGCAGGCGCATGGCGACCGCTTCGCTCACGCTTCCGGGCCCGGGCTTGCCGATAAAGAAATCGGAAAGGAGCATGTAGAAGGGGACTTGGTGGGTAAAGCCTTCCACGAAGCTCCGCAGGCGGCTGCGGCGACCGCGCAGGGCGTCCACCAGCTTCTGGTTGCGACCACAGATGTAGATGAGCTGAAGATGGTGAGGGCCTTCGTCATCCAGGCGCTCGGCGATCTCGAGCATGGCGTCCGAACCTTGCCCGCCAAACAGCACCAGCCCGGTGGGCAGGTCGGGATCAAGCCCGCGTTGTTTCCGTTCCGTGCGCCGGTCGCAGAAGACGGGCTGATAAAAGCGCGGGTGAAGGATCATGCCCGAGGTTTGAAAAATCCGGTCGCCACTGATGCCGAGGGCGCGCGCCTGCGCCACAGCGCGGTGCGACCCGCAGATGAGGTACTGTCCTTGGGGTTCGATCCAGAAGTGCGGAGGATAATCCGCGATGTCGGTGAGGATGGTGACCAGGGGTGTGGCGGGCCGCACCTGGCGCAGGCTCTGGGAGAGGGCGCGGTTGAAATGGGGAACCACCGAGACTACCAGGTCTGCGTGGCTGGAGCGCCAGAACTCCTCGAGCAACCCCACCTGCCGGGGGTGCAGAAGGCGGATGAAAAACTGGAGCACGCGCACGGTCTGCGGGGTGCCGAGCGTCCAGCCTTTCTTCAGCATCAGGTTGTAGAGGTCCTGCATGCGCAGGCCGGTCAGCTTGCGCACCCAGTCGATAGGGTCGAGCAGCTCCTGCAGGTTCACCAGCCGGAGGTTCCACCCGCCCTGTTCTTCCATCACCAGGCGGAGAGCCTCGGCGGCGGCGCGGTGGCCGCCCCCCGCATCAAAGAAAATCAGGTCGGCGTTAATCATGCTCTTACCTTTTCATAGTTCATCTATGCTGTAAATAGACAATAGTCATTCTTCATAGAGACTTCATTCTGGATATACATTCCTGTAACATGGCCGCTGTAATCTGGACCGTGCGATGTGACCTACATGTCCACACGATCCACTCCGGCATGTGCACGCTGCCGCTGTTGAAGGCCATCTGCCGGGAGTGCTACAGCGAGCCCGAAGCAGTTTATCAGACACTACGGCGCATGGGGATGGACTTAGTCACCGTTTCCGATCACGACTCGATCGACGCGGCGGAGGCGCTCCGCCGGCACGCGGATTTCTTCCTGAGCGAAGAAGTGACCTGCCGGATGCCGAGCGGCAACGAGCTGCACGTCGGCGTATACGACCTCACGGAGCGGCAGCACGTGGAAATCCAGCAGCGCCGGAACGACCTGCCCCGCCTGGTGGCCTACCTTAACGAAGAACAACTTTTTTACAGTGTGAACCACGCCTTCTCCGCCTTGACGGGCCGGCGGTCGCTGGAGGACTTCGACTGGGTAGACGGCGTCTTCCCCGCCGTGGAAGTGCGCAATGGCCACGTCCTGGAGCGCTGCAACCGTCTGGCGGAGCGGATGGCGGAGCACTCGGGAAGGGCCATGCTGGGCGGCAGCGACGCGCACACGCTGCACTCGCTGGGGAGTGCTTCGACGCGCGTACCGGGCGCGCGCAACAAGGCGGAGTTTCTTGACGGCCTGCGGCGCGGGCACGGGCAGGTGCTGGGAGGGTCAGGAAATTTTTGGCGTTTGGCGCGCGACGTGTGGCAGATTGGCGCCGCGATGATGGAGGAAAAGCCCATGGCCAGGCTTCTCGCCCCCCTGGTGCTGGCGGTTCCCGTGGTGACGCTCCTCAACTACGTGGTGGAAGACCTGTTCGGGCGGCGCTGGGGAAGCCGCTGGGAACGCTGGCGGGGTCTTGAAAAGAGACCTTCCACAGGGGGAATGCGGGCTGCCCCGGGGGAGGCGAACGCATGACGCTTCCCGGCCACATGCTCGATTTCATCGCCACACGCGACCATCGGCTGATGCGGCGTGTGCACCGCTGGCGGCCGCCGCGCTGGTTCCGCCTCTGGATGATTCTCGCCACGCGCGGAGGCGACGGCTGGCTCTGGTACGGGCTGAGCGCCCTGGTTGTGGTTTTTGGCGGCTCCACCCGATACGCGGCGGTGGCGGCGGCGTGGACGGCTTGCGGCGCTGGGGCCATTCTTTTTCTCGTCCTAAAAAAATTGACGGGGCGGAAGCGGCCGAACGCGCTGGTGCCGCATTGCTGGGCCACGCTGCTGCCACCGGACCAATTCTCCTTTCCCTCCGGCCATACCATTACGGCCTTTGCTTTTATGGTGTCCGTGGGCAGTTTTTATCCGTACCTGATGGGCGCCCTGCTGTTTTGCGCGCTGAGCGTGGCCACGTCGCGCATTGTGTTGGGAATGCACTTCCTGAGTGATGTGGTGGCGGGCGCGATGTTGGGCGCCGGGTTGGGTTACGCGGGCTTTGTGATTTTTGCCTAGTTTCCTCGGGCGTCTACGGACTTCCTGCCTTGAGCGCCTCTCCGCTCATTCGATGCTCCACTGACGCCCGAGGAGTTTTTTACGGGATACGGGAAACGGGTCACGGGATCCCCAAACTCCAAATTCCCAAGCGTAACCTGGAGTCGGACTCATTCGTGCCGCAAGGCCACGATGGGATCGAGGCGTGAAGCCTTCAAAGCAGGCCACATGCCAAAGAACAAGCCGATGCTTACCGAAGCCACGAAGCCCATGACGACAGACCAGAGGGGAACGGCGGAGTACCAGTTCCCCCCACCTTTTCCCCCAAAATCTCCAGATGGCGGGCATTATTGCGGCGTGGTAAGATTCCCGCGCGTCAGCAGAAGGAGGGGTCAATGAATGCCGAAGGAGTGTGGGAAGAGGCGGTGTTCAAGGGCGACTTGCGGACGGTGGTCCTCCGGGTGCTGTTTCTGTACGGGCTGTACATGCTGCTGCACCAGGTAGTGTTCCTAACCGCGTATTTCGGACTTCCGGAGAAATGGCTGGTGGGCAGTCCATTGTTTCGGATAGGCGAGTGGGCAGCGGCGGGCGGGACGTGGAGTGGGCAATTCGTGCGTACGCTGATAACGAACCTGGGTGTGGTCTGCGGCTTGTGCGCCACCCTAAACTTGCAGCGAGTAAGGGGATTCTCGGTCGGGTATTTCATGCCGATCTGGCTGGGAGTAATGACCGGGTTGGTCCTGGGGACCAACTCGTTCGTTGGGATGGATCTGCGTGGCCCTTTGCCGTTCCTGTGGGGGACGGCGCGGGGGATGACCATTGGCGGTGCGGAGATGCTGGGCTACATCCTGGTGACAGCGGCGACGGTGAAACTGGGGATTTACCGGCGGGAGACTTGGCGGTGGAACGATCGCTTCGAGCGGGTGGGGCGGTTGAGGGACGTGCGTCTGGAGTGGGCGGAATGGGTGGCTCTGGCGATGGGAATCGGGTTGGTGATCGTGGGGGCGTGGAGGGAGTCCTGAGACTGCCGAGACTCCTGCTTGCCCTGCAACCAAAAACCTCTCATCCTGACACTTCAAGGGAATTTGGGAAATGGTGTGGGAAATGGTGTCAGGTACCTTTTCGTTCCAAGGAAAAGAGCGGCAGGATTCCGTCCTGGGGAGGCCCGGGAAAAGGTACCTTTCCTCCCCGGGTAAATATCTCTGTAGTTGCACCCTGGTATTAGTTCTGCGTGCACAACGTCTCCATGAGATAGAGTTCAGCCGCTTGGCCGGCCGGGTAAAATTCCATAGGATAATGTGGAAACGCCCTTATTCGTGCCGCAAGGCTACAATGGGGTCGAGGCGGGAAGCCTTCAGAGCGGGCCACATGCCAAAGAACAAGCCGATGCTCACGGAAGCCGCGAAGCCCATGACGACGGACCAGAGGGGAACGGCGGAATACCAGCCGAGGGCTCGGATCAGGAAGGTGAGGATCACGCCCGCGAGGATCCCCAACACGCCCCCGGTGCCGGTCAGGGTCATGGCTTCCAGCAGGAATTGCCAGGTGATATCGCTGCGCCGCGCCCCGATGGCCATGCGTACACCGATCTCGCGGGTGCGCTCGGTAACCGAGACGAGCATGATGTTCATGACCCCAATGCCGCCGACCATGAGGCCGATGGAGGAAATCACCATGGTCACCAGCACGACCATTCCCATAATGTCGCGGAAGTTGGAGATGAACGTCTGCGCTGTGGCAATACCAAAGCTGTCCGGCGCACCCGGCTTGTCGTTGCGCACCCGGCGGAGCACGGCGGTGGCTTCATCTTTGGCCTGATCCAACCTGCCGGGAAACGCCATGGCGGTGACGAACATCTCCTTCGAGCTGGGATAAAGCGACTTGAAAGTGAAGTAGGGGACATACACGGCACGATCGCTTCCGTTGTCACCGAGAAAAGACTTACGCTTGGTGAGCGCTCCGACGACCGCGAAAGTATGTCCGTCCACCTGGAACTCTTTGCCAATCGGATCCTCGCCCACGAATAGCCTTTGCACCACGTCGGCCCCAATGACCGCCACATTCATACGATGAAGGTCGTCCATGCCGCTATAAATGCGGCCGTCCTGAAGGTCAGCGTTGAGGGTCTCGAAATCCTCCGCGTTGGCACCGGCGAAGTTGGCGTCGACCATCTCCACGCCTTTGTACTTGGCGGTCACGGCAGGCCCGCGCTTATAGATTTCCACTCCCACCCTCTCTACGGAAGGGCACAACTCCTTGAGGGCCATGGCCTGCTCGTAAGTCAGGTCTTTGCGCAGGCGCATTTCCCGTGTTTCGGGGCCCACCATCCCCGGGTCAAATTTAAAGATGAAGAGCGTACGCGTGCCAAAGCCTTCCGCCATATCCACCAGTTGCTGGTCGAGGCCTTTGAAAATCGACGCCACACTGATGACCGTGGTGGTGCCGATCAACACGCCCAGGATGGTCAGGAAGGCGCGGAACTTGTGCGTCCGCAGCGTATCCAGGGCTAGCAGCAGATTCTCGCGAATTTCGTGGTACTTTCGGGTCGCCATGCTTGGTTCTCCCCGTACCGGCATGGCCAGGATGGCCATGCCGGATGGTCTGGGCGTGCGAAGCTTTGGAGTGCGGCAGCTCGCTGCCGCTTTTTTGCCCGCCAGCTTGCTGACTGGTGAGAAAGTAGCGGCGAGTTTACCTCGCCATATGGCGGCGTAAAGCCGCCTCTACGCCTACCCAGGGTTCCGTCAAAGTCGAGGCAGTGCGGCGGCCCCGCAGGGGCCGAAGGTCATTAGCCACGGGTGAAGCCCGTGGAAAGCGGGGCGGACGGATATTCGACCCCGACGGGGTCGAATATCGCGCCGCTTCTTGTCCGTAGGTTTCACCTACGGCTAATGATATTGTTCCCCTTCGGGGAACTACGCGGACTTTGACGGAGCCCTGTACGCCTCCCACAGAAAATGTGGAATCGCCCTTATTCGTGCCGCAACGCCACGATGGGGTCGAGCCGGGAAGCCTTCATGGCAGGCCACATTCCAAAGAACAAGCCAATGCTGACCGACACCACGAACCCGGCTACCATCGACCACAGCGGAACGCTGGAGGGAAGGCTGGGAATGAAAGTCCGAATGAGAAAGCTCAGGAGCAACCCGGCAAGGATGCCCAGAACGCCACCGGCGCCGGTCAGGGTCATGGCTTCGAGAAGGAACTGCCAAGTGATGTCGGTGCGCCGCGCGCCAACGGCCTTGCGCACCCCGATCTCGCGGGTCCGTTCCGTGACCGACACGAGCATGATGTTCATGACCCCGATGCCGCCCACCATCAGGCCGATGGAGGAAATCACCACCGTGACCAGGACCACGGTGCTCATGATGCTGCGGAATTGTTCGATGATCTGTTCGGTGGTCGAAATACCGAAATTATCAGGGTCCGAGGGCTTCACGTGCCGGCGGTGGCGAAGTACGGCGCGAATTTCTTCCTTGGCCTGATTGACCTTTCCTTCGTAGGCCATGGCCAGCAGGAAGTTCTCCTTTTGGTTGGGATAGAACTTCCGGAATGTCATGTAGGGGATTTTCACCACTCGGTCCGTGCCGCTGTCCCCGGGGAAAGCCTTGCGGGGTGCGATGGTTCCGACGACCTCAAAATTTGCCCCCCCCAGGCTGATGCTTTTGCCGATGGGATCGTCATTGGCAAAGAACCGCTTTACGATGTCCGTGCCGATCACCATAACGTCGCGACGGTGCAGATTGTCGATGTCGGTAAAAAACCGTCCGTCGCCAAGGTTGTCGTTCATGACGGCGAAATCGTCGGGCGTGACGCCGTTGAAGTCGTAGTTCTGGATATCCATGCCCTTGTACTTCAAGGCGGGGGGATTTTCGTCCCACAGGAACTGCTCCGCGGCAACCTTCTCAACGGACGGGCACTCGTCCTGGATGGCCAGGATATCCTCGAAGGTCAGGGGCTTGCGCATGCGCACTTCTCGGGGGAGATTGCCAAAGTGGATACCGGGTTCCCACTTGAAGATGAAGAGGGTTCGGGTGCCATAATCCCGCGCGGCATCGGCGACTTGCTGGTCCAGCCCGGCGAAAATGGAGGCCACGGCGATGACCGTGGTAGTGCCGATCAAGACGCCGAGCAGCGTGAGGAAGGAGCGGAACTTGTGAGTCCGCAGCGTGTCCATCGCCAGCATCAGGTTTTCGCGAAGATTCTGCCGGGGTGTGGCCATGGGATTACGCCTCCATCCGCAAGGCTTCAATGGGATCCAGGCGGGCCGCCCGGCTGGCGGGGTAGATGCCGAAGAACAGCCCCACGGCCGTCGACAGCGTCAGGCCGACCACGATGGCGCTTAAAGGCACGCTGGAAGTGAAAAACGCGTCCACGATCTTGCTGATCAACAGGGACAGGAGAATCCCGATCACCCCGCCCACCCCCGCCATGACGCCGGACTCAATGACGAACTGCAACAGGATGTCGCGCCGTCGGGCTCCCAGCGATTTGCGGATGCCAATCTCGTGGGTGCGTTCGGTGACGCTGGCCAGCATGATGTTCATAATGACGATGCCGCCGACCACCATGAACACGGCCACAATGCCGATGGTGACGGCGAAGATGCTGCCGGTCAATTGCTGCCACAGGCCCATGATGGTGGCCGAGGCGTTGATGCCGAAGTCGTCGTCCTCATGGTAGGGCACGTGATGACGGGCGCGCATCAGGGCCCGAGCCTCATCCTCGAGCGCCATCATGTGCTGGTCGCTGAACGCCTGGACGGAAATCTCCAAGCGGGGCCGCTGCACGAAGAGTTTTACGAAGGTGGTGATGGGGATCACGGCGAAATTATCCTGGCTTTGCCCGAAGGTCGCGCCGATGCGCCGCGCCGTGCCCACCACGCGGAAAGGCAGGCCACTAATGCTCACGACCTTGCCGATAGGGTCCACGGAAGGGAAGAACTCGCTGACCAGGTCCTGCCCGATGAAGCAGACCATCGCACTGTGCGTGTCTTCGGTGTCCCCGAAGAAGCGGCCGGCCTCCACCTGCTCCTGCCCGATATCGATCATGCTGGGGCTTGTCCCCCGCACGCTGACTTCGTAGAGGGTATGGGTTCCGTAACGGATGGTCGGGCGGGGCCAGATCCAGGCATCGGCCCCGATGTTCTTGTAGCCGTATAAATTGTCCTTCAGAAATTCGTAGTCTTCGACGCGGATGGGCTTGTTTCGGCGCTCCATCTTCTGCCATTCTTCATCGCTGGAGGTCCATTTGAACTGGTCGACGATGAAGACGTTGGCCCCCAGGTTGGCAATCCGATCGGCGATATAGAGGTTCATGCCGTTGATGATGGACATCACCACGATGAGGGTGGTGGTGGCAATCACCACCCCCAGGAGGGTGAGAAAGGAACGCAGCTTGTGCGCCCGCAAAGCTTCCAGGGCGATCCAGAAGGCTTCGCGAGTCGTCCCCCACAACCCCGCGCCCGCTTTAGACCGGGCGGGAAGCGCGTGCGGAGGCGAAGCGATTTGGCCTATGGATGCCATCGAAAACTCGAAAATCGAAATTCGAAAATCGAAATTTGAAACTCGAGATCCATCGTGCGAGTTTCGAATTTCGTGTTTCGAGTTTCGATCATTCCACTGCGTCGCCATGCTCAGTTCTCCGTGCGCAGGGCTTCAATGGGATCGAGTTTGGCCGCTTGGCTGGCCGGGTAAATTCCAAAAAAGAGGCCTACCGCGGAGGAGAGCGCCAGTCCCACGAAGACGGCCTTCAAGGGTACCGTCGAGGTCCAGAAATGGTCGACGATGGCACTGACAATGAAAGCCAGGAGGACCCCGATGGCGCCGCCCGTGCCCGCCATCACGATCGACTCAATCACAAACTGCGTCAGAATATCGCGCCGACGCGCGCCCAGGGATTTGCGAATACCAATTTCGTGGGTTCGTTCCGTGACGCTGGCCAGCATGATGTTCATAATGACGATGCCGCCCACCACCATGAACACGGCCACAATTCCAATGGTTGCCGCAAAGATGCTGCCCATAAGCCGGTCCCACAAGGCCATGATGGTTTGGGAAGCGTTGATACCAAAATTATCGTCCTCGTGGTAAGGGACGTGACGGCGGGCGCGCAACAGGGCGCGAGCTTCATCTTCCAGCTCCAGCATCTGTTGCGAGTCATAGGCTTGGACATTGATAGCCAGGGAAAGTCGCGGCGCAAAAAACTTACGGTAGGTGGTGAGCGGAATGACCGCGAAATTATCCTGGCTCTCTCCGAAGGTGCTGCCAATGGTTTCCGCCACGCCCACCACCTGGAAAGGAAGGTCGTTGACCAGAATTTCTTTACCGAGGGGGTCAACACTGGGGAAGAACTCCTTCACCAAGTCGTGCCCGATGAAACACACCATGGCCTCATGCTGGTAATCGGAATCGATAATGTAGCGGCCGCTTTCGACCTTCTGACTGCCAATGTCGATCATGGAGGGGGTGACGCCGGAGAGGTCTTCATTGTAAAGGGTGTGGCCTTGGTAGCGCGTTGAGTTGCTGTCACTCCACATCCCGGCAGTGGCGCCGATATTCTTGTAACCCCGCAGGTTTTCCTTGAGGAAATCAAACTCCTCGGTGCGCATCGGTTTGTTCCGCCGCCGGGCCTTTAACCAGGCTTCGTATCCCTGCGCCCACTGGTATTGAGAAACGATAAAGACATTGGCCCCCAGGTTGGCAATATGATCGGCGATATAGAGGTTCATGCCGTTGATGATGGACATGACCACGATGAGGGTAGTCGTAGCAATCACCACTCCCAGGAGGGTGAGAAAGGAACGCAGCTTGTGCGCCCGCAAGGCTTCCAGGGCGATCCAGAAGGCCTCGCGAGTCGTCCCCCACAAGCCCACCCCCGCTTTGGACCGGGCGCGAAGCGCGTGCGGAAGCGAAGTGGTTTGGTCAATGGAGGCCATCGAAGACTCGAAACTCGAAACTCGAAACTCGAAATTGGAAGCTCGAAATTGGAAACTCGTAACTCGTAACTCGAAATTGGTAACTCGTAACTCGCAGGAGGGGTCTCGAATTTCGAGTTTCGATTTTCCAGTTTCGAATTTCCAGTTTCGATCATTCCACCCGTTCGTCGCGCTCGATGCGGCCGTCACGAACGTGAATGATGCGATGAGCGTGAGCGGCGATGTCGTGTTCGTGGGTCACCAGTAGAATGGTGTTGCCGGCCTGGTGCAGCCGCTCGAAGAGGCCCATGATTTCCTCCCCCGTGGCGGAGTCAAGGTTCCCGGTGGGCTCATCCGCGAGCATAATGGAAGGGTTGTTAACCAGGGCTCGAGCCACCGCCACGCGCTGGCGCTGGCCGCCGGAAAGCTCGTTGGGCTTGTGGTTCATGCGGTCAGCCAAATCGACCCGGCGCAGGGCCTCCTCCGCTTTTTCCAACCGCTCTTTGGCGGGCATGCCACTGTAAATCAGGGGCAATTCCACATTGTGCAGTGCGCTGGCGCGGGACAGCAAGTTAAAGGTCTGGAACACGAATCCGATTTCCTTGTTGCGAATATAAGCCAACTCGTCGTCGGAAAGCTCGCTGACCACCTGCCCACTTAGCCAGTAGGAACCGCGCGTGGGCGTATCCAGGCAGCCGATCAGGTTCATCAGCGTAGACTTTCCCGAGCCGGAGGGGCCCATGATGGCAACGTACTCCCCCCGGTCGATTGAAAACGAAACTCCGCTGAGGGCGTGAACCTGAATGGCCTCGCCCATGTCGTACGTCTTCCAAAGGTCTTCCGCCTTGATAACAACGCCCTCAGGAGGCATCGACGTTTCCTGTATCGAAGATGTGACCGTACGCGTTCCCATGGCGATTTGCCCGTCCTTTTCCTGACATGCAGGCGCCTGCCGGGTGAAATTCGTGTCGACGTGCCCGCTTCCTGGAGGCGCCAAGGGCGCCCCCCCCGCGGGGGAATTGCCGGAGGCCAGCGTGCCTTAGCCCGGATTATTCATGAAAGAGATAACAGCAGGATGACTTAAGAGCGTTTCACACAGAGTTCACAGAGCCTTTTATCCGCAGGCAGGATCGCGCTTGTTAACCACTGAGTGCACAGAGAAGATCTCGGGGACCTCTCCGTGTTCTCTGTTCGTTGCCTCCGTGATCTCTGTGTGAAACTGTATGCCTTGCTTAGCCCTCCAGCCGATTCGTGAATAATCCGGATTAGGTTTCCTGCGGAGGCGGCCCCGCCGGGGTGTTTTCAATCGACACTTTGGTGTGGTTCTTCAAAGTGCGTAAAATGCTGAAGCTGCCCGTAACGATGACGTCGCCGGGCTGAATGCCCTTCGTGATTTCCATGTCGGTCGAGCTCATGATGCCGCTTTCAATCTGCACGAACTCGGCGCGGCCGTTCTTTATCACAAAGACTCCCTGTAATTCTTCCTTGTCTTTCTCCTTGTCCTTGGCGGATACGGCGGCTACATCGCTTCCCTTGCCACCCTTGGCGGCGGGGGCCTTCTCCTCGAGTTCGCGGCGCATCCGCGCGGTAACGGCTTGAATGGGCACGGCCACGGCGTCCTTCCGGGTGGCGGTGGTGACCTTCGCCGTCGCGGAAAGGCCCGGCCGGAGGCTGGGGGGCGGGTCATCGATCACCACGACCACCTTAAAGTCCTTGGCCTCCTCGGAGGTGGTCGCCGTGGCGCCGCTGGTGGTGCCGGACGTACGTCCCACCGCGCTTTCACCGATTTGCGTCACATGGCCCTTAAAGGTTTTGTTGGGGTAAGCATCGATCTGCACGTCGGCGGTTTGCCCTAGCTTCACGTTGGGAATGTCGGTCTCATCCACTTTGACTTCGACGGTCATGATCGAGAGGTTGGAGACCTGATAGAGCAGGCTTCCCACCGCGTTCTGGATTCCCGGCACCACGTTCTCCCCCAAATGGACGGGGAGGGAAGTTATATATCCGTCCAGCGGAGAGTTGTAAACGGTCTGGGCGAGTTGATTCTTGAGACCGACAAGTGTAGCCTTACTTTGGCCGATCTTCGCCCGAGCGGAGTCGCGATTGAACAACGCCTGCTGGTATTGAGCCTTGGCTTGGCCCACCTTCGCATCGGCAGAATCCTTGCTCGTCTGTGCCACCCGGTAGTCGCTCAGCCGCGTATCGAAGTCTTGCTGGGAAAGCAGCTTGTCCTTGAAGAGCTCTTGGCCACGTTTGAAATTGTCCGTGGCTTGATTCTGCTTGGCGACCGCCTGTGCCAGGTCCGCCTGGGCGGTATCGAGCGCGGCCTTGGCGGAGAGCACATTGGCCTCCTGCGCCGCCAGATCGGCTTGGGCGGTGGTGACGGCCGCCTGCTGGGCGTCAACGCCTGCCGACTGATAGACGTCTTCGGTGCGCATCAGCAGTTGGCCCTTGGTGACGTGGTCGCCTTCCTTTACCAGAATTTCGGTGATCTTTCCGGTAGAATTGGCGTTCACGTTGGCCTGATTCTGCTCGACGGGCTTGATCTCACCGTTGGCGGTAACGATCGCGGCCAAATCCTCCCGCTGGACTTTGCCGGTTTGAACCGTTACCACGCCCCGTTTGCTCCACACGACCCCGCCGATCGCCAGGCTGGCGAAGGCTACGACCGCCACGATGGCGAGGGCAACTTTCTTCCACTTCTTCATGCCTGTTTGGTTAACATGCCGAGTTGGAACCACTGCCTTTGCGTCTACCCACGTGGCGCCATTAGTTTTCCCCACTTCCAATTCTTTGGTCTCTGCCATGGAGGGCTCCTCTCACTCCTCGGCCTTGCGCAAACGCGTCAACTTCTCTCGCTCAGCGGAAGGCTCCTGCCGTGTGTCCACAGTGGGGGCAAATATTGGCTTATGCGCACGCCTGCTTACCGGCTCCCAATGCTTATACGCTGCTTGAACCTCAAAAGTTTCGTCAAATTCATACCGCCGGAGCGGCATAAAGCGAGGTCAGCGCAGGGGACTTTTGGACTTGTTTGGCCCTCCCTCGGCATTCGGACCAAGAGGAGAGCGCCGGAACGCAGCCTTCCCTGTGTCAAGGCTGCATTACCGTATAGTTCTCCATTATTTTAGCGCCTTTTTGCACTGCCAAGAACAAGAATTTCTTTCCGCAGACATTTCGCCACACCGCCGGGTTTCTGCGGGAGACCTTCACCTTGGGCTTATATCGCAATCGTTCCTGGCCCTGAAACGGTGTCGGTGGGGGAGACTTCCCCTTTATTAAGACGTACAAGTCAGTATAGAGTTTCCTGGCAGCGCTGGGGTTGTATGGGTCACCACAGTTTGTTTTGGGGGGGGAGGCCACCTTTGCCGCTTGCGGCGCATCAAAAGGCACCGACGGATTTGGGTGGAGCTTTGTTCTGCAAATGCGGGGTACCTTCCCCTGCTCCAAACCAGGGATGGCCCCCTAGCGTTGCGATAAGAAGGGGAACTACGGGATAAGGCTTGGGATGGGAGCTTGACTTTCCACAATGCGGAAAATAGAATTGGGGCATAAGTCATGGAGTTTAAGGGAGGTGTGGTGTTGAAACGGGACGCCTTCTTCTCGCGGCATAAGGGGAAGACCCGCTGGGTGGGTGGGTTGCTGTCCGCATTCGCCCTTATCCTTGGTTTATCCACTTTCCAGGCTTCCCCTGCAAAGGATGATCAGGACAAGACCCAGGATAACCAGAAACCCAAGGTGACCAAAGAAGAGAAGCGTCGTCAAAAGGCGCTCCGGAACGAAATGGAGACGCCGTACAAGAAATGGCTGAGCGAGGAAGTCCCCTACATCATCACCAACGAAGAGCGAGCCGCTTTTAAGAAATTCACCACGGACGACGAGCGCGAGTCGTTTATCGAAAATTTCTGGGACCGCCGCAACCCCAACCCCGGCAGCCCCGAAAACGAGTTCAAAGAGGAATATTACCGCCGCATTGCTTATGCCAACGAGCGTTTTGCTTCCGGCATTCCTGGATGGAAGACGGATCGTGGCCGGATTTACATCATGTACGGTCCGGCGGACGAAGTTGATACCCACCCCAGCGGCGGGACGTACGAACGCCCGCAATCGGAAGGAGGCGGCGAGACTTCCACGTTTCCCTTCGAGGATTGGCGCTACCGTTACATTGATGGCATTGGGACGAACATCATTCTGGAATTTGTCGACCCCACGATGACCGGCGAGTACCATCTCACCATGGATCCCGGTGAAAAAGACGCCCTGTTGCACGTGCCCGGCGCCGGCCTGACCATGGCAGAACAGATGGGGCAAGGCAAGTCGACTTCAAAACAGGATCGCTTCAATCGCACGGATGGAATGACCTCAGGGATGCCGATGGGCGGCGCGTTGCCGGAAAGCATGAATGAGTTTACCCGGCTGGACCTCTTCGCCAAAATCTTTCAGCCCCCCGAGGTGAAATTCAAGGACCTGAAAGCCGTTGTCACCGCCAGGCTCTCCACGAGTCTTTTGCCTTTCGAAGCGCGCACGGATTTCATCCGCGTGACCGACGAAACCGTGCTCACTCCGATCACGGTCCAGGTCAACAACAGCGATTTGCAATTTCAGAACAAAGAAGGCGTCATGCACGGGGTCCTGGACATCTACATCGAGATCACGAGTCTGGGCGGCAAGATCGTCAACACGACTGAGAAGAGCTTGGCTTTGGATGTGCCCGAACATGAATTCCAGCAGTACCAGGATCACAAGTCCATTTATCAGGAACCCGTACCGCTCAGGCCCGGCCGTTACAAGCTGAGCATCGTCCTGAAGGACGATTTGAACGGCCACATGGGGTCCGAAGAGTTGGGCATCGTGGTGCCGAACTTCGGCGAGGATAAGCTTAACTATAGTTCCCTCATCCTTGCCGATCAGATCCTGCCGCTCCCGACCGCCCAAGTGGGGTCCGGGCCATTCGTGATTGGCGGGACGAGGGTTCGCCCCAGCGTCAACAACACGTTCACGCGCGATCAAAGGCTCGGGATTTACATGCAGGTGTATAATCTTGGCATCGACGATAAGACGCATAAGCCCTCGTTGGATGTGCGCTATGAGATCGAGAAGGATGGGAAGGCGTTACTCGATCAGCCGGAGGACGCCGCCAATTTGAAGAAGGCTTCGCAGCAGTTCACGGTGGTGAAGACTATGGGCCTCCAAGGGCTTGCCCCGGGGAAATATTCTGTGCAGATCAAGGTTACCGACAACATCAAGCAACAAAGTGTTAGCCCTTCGGCCACTTTTGAGGTACGCTAGAGGCCGTATTGGCGTCGGGTCAGGCAGAAAGCACTTTTCTAAAGCACGGCGGGGATTCATGATGACTCCAATTTTGGGGTACCGGCTAAAGGCTCTGCTGCTGGTGAGCGGGCTATTGCTTCCTTGCCTGCAGCCTTCGGAGAGTATGGCGGCGGGATACGGGAGCCTGGCAGGAATCGTCTCCGATAATAAGGGTGTTCCCTTGATGGGCGCGACCGTGATGGTCATCGGACCCGTGGCCTTTGCCACAGAAGCGACCAGCCAGACCGTGGAGCGCATGATCACCGACGCGCACGGCCGGTTCACGATTGGCCATCTGGTTCCGGGCTGGTATTCCCTCAAAGTCAGTTCCCCTACGCGCTTGCCGGCGATGCGCAATGGCGTTCGCGTGGAAGCCGGTGAAACCGTGGTCGCAACGTTTGTTCTGGCCGACATCCTCGCGCCCATTCGCTTTCAAGTGCCCGGCAATTCCGTCTCGAGCTGGGGAGATGACTGGAAATGGGTGTTGCGGACTTCTTCCACCACGCGGCCCATCCTGCGCTACCGCGAGCAGCCGCCCGCCATGAAAGCTGCGTCCAAGGATCAAAAAGCTCCATTACCGCGGAGCGAGCGCGTAGCCGGCTTGCTGCCGGGTTCAACGCCACATGATCCCTTGGCCGAAGACTTCGGCATGGCCAGCGTGTTCGCTGATCTCCAGCCGCTTTCTGCGGACTCCGATGTGCTCGCGGAAGGGTCGTTCGCGCCACTTGGCTTCAGGGCCGGTACGGTCGGTACGGTGCTGCTTCGAAATCAATTTCAGGGCGAACCCCAACAAGTCGGTTTAATTTTTCATCAATTCAGTCTCGCCCCCGGACAAAGTGTCCCCTTCGGAGCCTCATCGAATACCCTCGCCCAAGCCAGGGGACTGGTGGCAACTTATTCGGAAACACGCCTGCTTACTCCCAAGGTAACCGTGACTGCGGGCATGGACATTAACTACCTGAATGCGGTTGACAGTGTCTTCACCGCCCAACCTCACGTGAATCTGGAATACCAGGCAACGCCGCAAACGGTGCTCTCCGCCCAGTTTGGCTCAGCGCGTGGCGAGGGCTCCAACTCCCTGCTTGACCGCCTCAGTTTGCTGAACGCTTTCCCGCAGATCACCCAGCGCGACGGCCACCTCGAGATGGAGCAACTGAACCACACGGAGGTGGCAGTCAATCATCGCATGGGCCGGTCGGCTCGAGTGCAGGCGGCGGCTTATCACGACGGCCTGCGCAACGCCGCGGTTTGGGGATTGGGCCAATCCGCGTACGGACAGCCCTTCGTCGGCAATGCCCTCCCCAATCCTGCCGGCAATGGCACAGTCATTAATGGGGGCAATTACCACTCAGTGGGTTTCCGTGCGGTCTTTGCTCAGACTTTCGGTTCGCACCTTGAGGTGCTGGGGGCCTATTCCTCCGGCAGTGCTCTCTCCGCGCGTGGCTTCGTGGTGCAAAACTCCCATCCCTATTCGCGGGGAATGCTGACCCCCGAGCAGACTAATTCCCTGATCGGCAAGATTACCGCGGATCTTCCCGGCACCCACACCCGCTTTTCCACTTCCTACGAGTGGGTTCCCAATGATCGCGTGACCTTGGTCGATCCCGCCGGGCAGGGCAATCTTCAGGTCCAGCCCTATTTGGGAGTCCAGATCCGCCAGCCGATTCCCACTCCCAATTTCTTGCCCGTTCATATTGATGCCGTGGCGGAGTTCCAAAACCTACTTTCTCAAGGTTACATCCCTGCCGCCCAGGGTGGCCAAAAACCCATGGTTCTGAGCTCGGGATACCATTACATTCGCGGCGGGTTCTCCGTCCAGTTCTAAATAATTCTCCAAATTTCTGGCGCCAGTTGGGACCTAATTTCCAACTTGAACGAATCGGCGCGGGGTACCCCGCCACAGAAGCTGCCCCACGCGGAGGCGCCCGCATGACTTCAGAAAATTAACTTCATCCCCACTTGCATGATGCGCGGATCCCGGGAGCCGGAGACTTCGCCGTTGCCGAGGTTATTGGCACCCGTACAGGGGGCGCCGGCCGCGGTGAGGCCGCTGCATCCGATGTTGACGCCAATGAACTGGGTGTGATTGAAGGTGTTGAAGGTCTCCCATCGGAACTGCAGGCTGGAGTGCTCGCCCTTGAACCAGGGCACCGCGAAGTTCTTGAGCAGCGCCAGATCCCAATTGTTCACGCCGGGGCTCGTCAGCGGGTTGCGTCCCATGTAGCCGAACATGCCGGGCTCACCGTCGGACCGCAATTGGGGAAGCGTAATCTGGCCCACCACCGAAGGATCGATCCAGGTGGGCGTAGGACCGTAGGTGGGATCGTCGTAGATCCCTTTCTTAATCTTCACCGGACCCAGAGAATTGCAGCGCGTGCCCCCGCCGATGCCGGTCGAGTAACCCAGACCGCTCACCGGATCGGTCAGGCCGCAGCCAAAGTCCACAGGCTCGCCGGTGTAGAAGCTGGAGATGCCGCTGATCGTCCATCCGCCCAGGGCCTGCCGCTTCACGCCGCTGGCTTGCTTGAAAAACGGCAGCTCGTAGACATAGCTCATTTCCAGCACCTGCGCGCGGTTCAGGTCGGAGGTTGCCTTCCAACGCGACAGGTTGAAATTGTCATCGACACCCGTCGAGAAGTAGGTGGAAGTGGAATTGTCAATGGAGTGCGCCCAGGTATAGGCAGCCTCGAAAGTGAGGCCGTGTCCCACGTCATGACGCCAGGAGATCTGGAGAGAGTCGTAGTGCGAGATCGCGGTGTTTTGTTTGCCGGTGATCCCCGTGTAGCCTTGATAGGGAGCGAAAAACACCCCCGGATTGCCCCCCGGTCCGATCAGGGAAGCTTCAACATCGCAGTTGCCCTGGGCATCGCAGCCCACCGTGCCGGCAAGCGAGGGAACGGCCGCCGTCCCGCCGCCCATCGGTATCTGGTTGAGATTGCGAGCCGTCGCCAGGTGGCGTCCGAGGCTTCCGACATAGCCCACATTCACGAGGTTATTGGCCGGAAATTCGTGCTGGATTCCCAGGCTGAATTGTTGCACGCTGGGCCACTTCTGGTGCAGGGGAATGGCCGTGAATCCGCCCGGGCTGATGGGCTCCTGGGAAGGCGAGTTGATCGGCTGGATGGCGCTGTAACCCGCGAGATTGAAGGCGGTCGGTCCCAGGGAGACAGGGGGATTGCCCTCGCCGCCTTCGGCGTTGCTCTCGTTCCCGTTGCCCATCTCATAGTAAATGCCATAGCCGCCCCGAATGGCGGTCTTACCGGTGCCGAAGGGGTCATAAGCAAAGCCGAAGCGGGGAGCGAAGTTCTTCTTGGAGCCGAAGAAGCAGCCTTTGGGAACGCCGTGCGTTCCACAGGCATAGAGGCCGTTGCCGTAGACGGTGTAGTTGGACCCGGTTCCCGGCTCCAGCACCGGGCCCAGCACGGGGTCGTTCACCAATTGCGCCTGCGCGGCAGGATTAAAATTGCTGGGGACGAAGGCGGCGTCGATATTGGTGGCGGATACGTCGTGAAAGGGCTGGAAGTAGTAGTAGCGCAGTCCCAGGTTCAGGGTCAACTTTTTCGTCGCCTTCCAGTCGTCCTCAATGTACGGCTCGGCCTCGTGCCCAGCCCAATGGCCTTTGGGATAACCACCGATGGCGACACCATTCAGATTGATAGTGCCTTCCTGGTAGGAAGCGATTTGGCCCACGTACATATCGGCCAGGGCGTTGCCCGTTGAAATCGGGGCGCTGTTGCTGAAGCTGAGAAAGCCCTGGGTGTTGGCGCCAAACTGCTCGTTCTTGTGATAGTCCTGGAAGAAGATGCCGAACTTCAACGCATGATTGCCCACCATCCAGGCGACGTTGTCCTTGAAATCGACGATGGGATTGGAGTTGAACCAGGGGTGGTTTCCAGCGTCGGCCGTGAACCCCCAAGCCAGGCCGCCGCCGATGGAGATGGAAGGCAGCAACGGGTTCGAGGCGTTTGCCGAAAACAGGTTCTGCACCGCCCAGCCCGAGGGTTTGTTGATGGAGTGGGCGGGTGAAGACGAGCCCGCCTGGTTGGAGAGCGAAATGTGGTCCACCGAGTAGCTGGCCACAAACTCATTCATCAGGTTCGGCCGGAAGGTGTGGGTAAAGTGCACGACACTGCTTTTGCCCGGTCCCAGGAAAGGCGTTTTGATGGTGTCGGAGCCCGAACTCGTCCACAGGGCCGGAACCGCGACGGTATTCCAGGCATCCTGGGTCCAGCGCACGAAGACCCGGGTCTTGTCGCCGACGTTCTGGTCAACGCGAATTTGCTCTTGCCGCCAGTTGGTGGCGGTGGAGGAGGCCACCAAGTAACCGATGGGACCGCTGTTGGGCAGGGGAATCAGGCCATTCAGCAGCGCATTGGCATTCGGGTCGATGGGCACCGTGTCACCGGCATAAGGATTTCCGGTCGCCGGGTTCGTGGGGAGTGTGCAGCCGGACGCCACGACCGCATTGTAGTTGGGAGAGGAGGAGTCACATTCACTGAAATTGCCCTGCCTCTCCAGGAGCGAGGGCACACCCGAGCTCACCGTCTGACCTTCCCGGTATCGCCGCCAGTCTTCCGACCAGAAGAAGAAGGTCTTCGACTTGTCCGTATTGTAATGATGGGGAATGTAGAACGGCCCCCCCAGGGTGTAGCCAAAATCATTCCACTTCAAAGGGCTCTTGGGAGCCACGCTGCCGATCGTGGCTCGATTGATGGCCCACGGGTTGGCATCGAGAATGTCGTTGCGCACATATTCGAAGGCATCGCCGTGGAAGTTTTTGGTGCCCGATTTGGTGGCCACCTCGATGGTCGCTCCCGAGTGTTTGCCCATATCCGCGCCATAGTTGGAGGTGGAGATGCGGAACTCGGCGATCGTTTCAAGGTTGGGATAAGTATTGAAGGTGCTGGTGGAACCTTCGTCGGTGTTATTGCCGCCGTCGATCTCCCAGTTGTTGTATTGCATGCGGCCGCCGTTAAATGAGATGTTGTTGTTGCTGAGGACGCCGACGTGCGAGGTGTCCAGGCCGTCGTCCGCCACGGCGCCGGGAACCAGCAGCGCCAGGCTCACAAAGTTGCGCCCATTCAGGTTGAGATTGGCAATCTGTGCTCCGGTGACGACTCCCGAGATGGCGGCGGTTTCCGTTTCCACCTTGGCCTCGGCGCCCATCACGGTCACCTCCTGCGTGGCTTGGCCCACCATCATCGTGAGGTCGACGCGCAGGATCTGACCGACCCCGACCGTGATTCCCGACCGCGCCAGTTTTTGGAATCCCGGCACCTGGGCGGTGATGACGTAGTTTCCGATGGGAATGATCTGAGCGGAGTATTCTCCCACGCTATTGCTCACTAGCTCCCGAGTGAAACCCTTTTCAGGATTCGACACCGTCACTTTGGCGCCCGGAATCACCCCACCCGACGAATCTTTCACGGTGCCCACAATGCTCGCGGTGTCTTGAGCCCAACTCCCGATGGAAATTCCGAGGAAAACGAGGAAGAGTAGCGCGTTTTTCATATCCACGCTCCGGAGGTGAAGTTTCCCAAAACCCCGGTCAGCGGACGCTCGTCGAGGTCATGGAAAGGGTAGGGAGAGCCTCCCTTGTCTCGGCGCGCACTATACACCCAGCGCCCTGCACACGCAATATTATGTGCGCCTCCCTTGCCCATCATTGGAAATTCTTGATCAGGACCGCGTCGGTTTGTTTCGTGCCGCGGGAGAAAGCCAGGCGACCGTCTCGCGACCAGTCGTACCAAAAAATCCTGTCCGAAGTAAAATGGGTTACGGCCTTCGGCGGGCCACCCCCGAGCGGTTGTTCCCAGACGTTACCTACCCCATTCACGCTGTTGATGAAAGTGATGGCGTGGGCGTCCGGGGTCCAATGAAGGGGAGTCGTGGCGGTCGAGGGCAGGGGGAAAACCTTGGCGGGATGACCGCCCGCGAAAGGAATTATGGCCAGGCTGTCTGGCTGATTCTGCGGGGCTGCGTACACGCAAGCGATCCACTTGCCGTCCGGGGAGATGGTTGGCGCACTTAACTCGTAGTCCGCCAACTGAGACGCTGGGCCGCCTGCACTCGGAACCTTCATCAGAACAGGGTTGCCTCCCTCCTGCCTGCTGAAAACCACCCACAGGCCGTCCGGCGATATGGCGGGAGTCGAGTCCTCTTTACCTTGGGTAAGCCGTTGCAAGTTGCCACCCTCAATATCCATGCGCCAGATCGACGCGCCACTGGTTGGATTCCTCTGACTGAAGGCAATGAAGCCGCCACGGAGAGAAACGGCGGGATAGCCGGGCAACGCGTTGTTGGTAAGCCGCTGGGGGTTCGAGCCGTCCGCGTCGACCTCCCACAGGTCTTCGTGGCCGTTAGGAGCCGTTTGATAAACGATTTTCCCTTCCGGCGTCCATGCGACACTATACCAGCCGTCTTCGTTCTGGTTTCCGGCGTTCAAGGTCCTGGTTTCGGATAGGTTCCCAGGCGTGGCGACCTGGACGGCGGCAAGAAGCTGGTCCTGCAAGGCCAGCAAAGTCTTTCCGTCCGCGCTCGCCCGAATTTCCATGTAGGCCGAAAGGTCGTGAGTGATCTGCCGGGTTACGCCTCCCTCCGGGGAGACTTGGTGAAGCTGAACGGATCCCGACACCCCTTGCAGGCGGCCCGCCACAACCAAGGCACGAGTTCCAGGGAGCCAGGAAACGTCCTCGATTTCATCCCAATGGGTGGCCGCCGGCTGGGCCGGACCGCCTTCCGCCGCGATGGTGGTCAAAACCGGGTGGAGGCTGAAACGGACAAAAGCGAGGGTCTTGCCATCGGAGGACCAAGCAACACGGTTATGCGGAATTCCCTCGGGCCGTTTTAAAGATGCCAATACCCGCGTGCCAGAGCCATCCAGCGCGGCCGTCAATAAGCTGTCCGCATCATTCGTGTCGCGTACAAAAGCGGCTCGCTGGCCATCGGGTGAAAATGCCGGCGCGCCGGAAACCCCCGCGAGCATTTTCATTGGACCTCCGCCGAGAGACGGCACTTGGTAGAGGTCGCCGATAGAATTTAGACGGCCCACTCGGGCGAAGTAGACGTAACTGCCATCGGGAGAAAATGCCACGCCGGGGCAGTAGTCCTCGCCCAGGGCGACAATCTGGACGTCTCTACCCGTGGCGAGTTGCTTCAGCCAGAGGCTCTGCTTCCCTGCCGTCTCCCGCACGTAGGCCACATACTTGCCATCGGGGGAAATGTCCGCCCACCGGACGTCGCCGCTGCCGGTTACCCGCGTAAATTCCAAGGGGGGCGGCGGAGCCAGCGCATGGTGGGTGAAATGAAACACGGCATAGATCAGGCCGGCGGCGATCATCAACCCGCCCGCTATCGATGCGATGATGGCTTTATTGTGGCGCTTCACCAGGCCCGTGATGATTTGCGCATCGGACCTGTCGATTGTAGCGCCGGCATCCTGCCGGCTTGCTCTCTCGCCGGCCTCCGCTGCGATAGCAGGCGCAAAGCCCATCCTTGTGTCACGCCCCGCCGTCGTGGCCGAGGCGCTACGCCCTGAATCCATGTCACGCTTCAGGCGCTTCAAATCGGTGCGAATATCCGACGCGTGCTGATAGCGCAGGTCGCGGTCCTTCTCCAGCGCCTTGGTGATGATCCGGTCCAGCTCGGCCGGCAATTCTGGATTTACCTGGGACGGCCGGGGCGGCTCGTCGCGCAGTATGGCCGTGAAAATGGTGGCCGTGCTAGCGCCGCTGAACGCTTGCCGGCCGGTCGCCATCTCGTAGAGCAGGGCGCCGAAGCTGAACAGGTCCGTGCGCGCATCCAGTTCTTCGCCTCGCGCCTGTTCCGGGCTCATGTAGGCGACCGTGCCCACGGTGGCGCCGGGGCTGGTGAGGTGTTCGAGGTCGAGTTGGGCGGTGTGCGCGGCGGTCGCGGCAATGTCCTCATCGCCGGCGCCGGCGTCCCCGCCGCCGGACAGACGGCGGCCGGAGACCGCCGCTCCAGTCAGCTTCGCCAAGCCAAAATCCAGAATCTTGGCTATTCCCCGGCCCGTCACGAAAATGTTCGCCGGTTTAATGTCTCGATGGATGATGCCTTTCGCGTGCGCAGTGTCCAACGCGTCGGCGATCTGGATCGCAAGGTCGAGCACCTCCTTAATGGTCAAGGATGAGCTGGGCCGTGACGGGAAACTCGAAACTCGAAATCCGGAACTCGCCTTCAACCCGAGTTTCCCGTTTCGATCTTGGAGTTTCGTGTTCTCGATTCGCTCGTGCAGTGTCCGGCCTTCCAGCAATTCCATGGTGATGAACCACTGGCCCGCGTGTTCGCCGATTTCATAAATGCTGCAAATGTTGGGGTGGTTCAGCGCCGCCGCGGCGCGGGCTTCGCGCCGAAAGCGCTCGATGGCCTGCGGATCAGCCGCGACGGCGTCGGGAAGAAGCTTCAAGGCGATGTGGCGGCCAAGGTTGGTGTCCTCGGCCCGGTAGACCACTCCCATGCCACCGCTGCCCAGCTTCTCCAGGATCTGGTAATGGGAGATAGTCTTACCCTGCATCCGTCGCCTTTCACTTTCGAAAAATATATGGACACAGATTACACTGACTGGTGGAAATAATGAAGCGGAAGGGCGGGAAAATCAATCCCCGGTGATCACGACGGAGGCGCGGCGTTCCATTTCCGACGCCGAGTTGACCTGGTCCGGGTAGTTGACGACCTGGATTTCGGCGGTGAAGCGGTTGCTGGCGCCGGAGGCGTCGGCCAATCCTTCCGAAAGACGATCGGCCGCTTGCCGGGCCATTGCATCGGTGGCGCCAGGCAGGACAATTCCGAAGACTTCCGATGACAGCCGGTAAAGAGAATCTTCCATGCGCAGCTTGCGGCTGAGGACTTTGGCGGCGTCTCCCAAGGCCACCTGAGCTTGCGGACCTTGGGCGAACATCTTCGCCGTGTTGACTCGTACCAGGAGAAGAGAGAGCGGCTCGTTGATCTGGGCCGCGCGGCGGAAGTCCATGGTAAGCCGATCCTGAAAATGGCTGAACCCCATCAACGTTCCCAGCAATTCGGCGCTTGACTGTTGCAGGGCCTGCGCCAATTGTTCGCGTTCCTCGACGAGGCTGGCGCGGAGGTTCTGGACCACGAACATCCGGTTGACCAGATACACCACCATCAGGATACACAGCGCGCAAAAGCCTAAGAAAAGGGTCTTCGAGGGCGCTACCGGAATCACGGCCGCTTTGCCGAAGACCGTAGGATACATCAGCAAGGCCATTCCTCCTCCCAGGATAACCACCATGATTAATGCCAGGATGGATAACTGCCGGTCGCGACGGTCAAGTGTCTTCTGACTGACCTTGTCAAAGATTTCCACAGTGTGCTCCATTCATCAGGGATGGGAAGCGGCCCTCCTCGGCAGCCCTCCGTTAACCTTCACGCCGCGTCTGCCTTTGACGTGTCCTATAGCATCCCTCGGCAGTAGAGTCAATCACGATGTGAAGTTGCGACGGGAAGTATGCCACCTCGATATGGCAGTCTCAAAGGGTTTTTCCGCAACCTGTCGGTCCCCAGTTCACTTCATCAGTTCAAGCCAATACTGGTCGTCCGGCTCTCCGAAGGTGCGATAGCGGAAACCCTCCAGGTGCGCCGCCACAATCCGCATCCAGTCGCTGGGGTCGGTCCAGAGCACCGGGCGCGGCGCCATCGCCTTCACCAGATCGTTCAGGTCCCAATGGAGAGCGAAACCCGGAATCACTGCGTCGTGTAAATCGCGGGTGATGGGGACCTCGATCGCCGCCCGCAAGCTGTGGGGTGTCTGGTCAAGCCAGATCTTGCCGATGCGCGCGTCTTGAGCCGCCGCCATCAGCAGCCACACGCCGCGGACGTCACGCGCTGCGGCGCGCACGTGGCCGGAATCGACGTCAGGCCGGTCGGCCAGCAGGTCGACGCCGCGCATGATATCACCGGCGCGCAGACCCGCCATATTCTTCCCGATCAACCAGGCACGGATATTCTGTTTGGCGGCGGATTGGTCTTCCTGCGTCTTGGGCAGCGGCAGGCCACGTGGTTCCAAATTCAGCACCACAAGGTTGCGCGCGGCCAGCCCCTCGGCCACGGCGGCGGGCAGATCGACCAGCAGAACTGCGGGCTTCCTCCCCGGCGCGTTGGGCGCGTACAAAATCGCGGCGATCTCCAAGGTCGGCTCGACTTCGAGGGCCAGTTGTTGGGTGCGGAAAACGTCGCCGGAGGTGTCGTTCACCACCCGCACGGAGGGCGCGTGGCCCGCGGGACTTCCGGCCCACTTGTGAATTTCCGCCTGCAACTGTTCCGTGCTGCCTTGGCTCATCCTCTGGTGGAAGCCTTCCGCGATCACTTGGTAGACCTGGCGGCCCTGCACTTGTCCTGTCTCCGAGGCGAGGAGATCGAAATCCGGCGCCGGTTCAAAGGGCTCTTCACGGATGCTCCCTTTGCCGTTTTTCAACCAGCGAATCATCCACTCGTAGATATCCTCGCGGACCTCCCGCGGCATCCCATGCGGCCCCGGGCCGACGGCCCAACTGATCTTGTTTTCAGCATCGAAAATCCGATACCAGTCCAGAGCTTCCTGATAGGCATGCCGGGCGCCGTCGATGGGAAAGAAATCGCCGACCGTCGATACGACCAGCCAGGGTTTCGGCGCGAAGATCTCGATGTAATCGGCCACGTCCAGGCCGGAGGAAAGGAAAAACGGAAAGCTCTGTTCGGAATCGCCGATAGGTCCGGGAAAGAGATAGTGCCACGTGTTGATGTAGCAGGCGGGCGCTGCCACCTTCACGCGCGGGTCGAGCGCCGAGATGTAAGTCGTCAGGGTTCCACCCCCCGAGCAGCCGGTGACGCCAATCTTGTCAGCATCCACCTCCGGGAGGCTCACCAGGTAGTCAAGCGCGCGCTTGGCGTCCCAGATGCGGTAGCGCGCAAAGTTCTCGCCCGCCAAGATGCTCTGAGCGCCGGCCTGAAAGTGCTGGTCGGTCGAGCCGCCGATGAGTGAAGCCTCGATGCGGGGATCGTATGCCTGCTGGCGCTCGCCTTGGCCGATGGGGTCGTAAGTCAACACCACAAAACCTTTCATCGCCAAGTTCGCGTCCACAACCTGCTCTCGAGCCTTGCCTTCTTCCCAATGGCCCATCGGCCGGAGCACACCCGGGTGCTTGCCGCCCTCTTTGGGCAGGTACAGGTTGGCCGCGACGTAGAATTGGGGGAGGCTCTCGAAGATGACCTTCTCGATGGTGTAGCGCGGACGGTCGATCCGTCCCGTCACGCGCGCATTCAGCGGCCCATCGTAGTTCGGGAGCCCACCCAGCAACTCCAGGATTTTGGCGCGCACCTGCGCCTGGCGAGCTTCCGCATCGCGCACGGTGCGGATTTTTGCCAGCGCGGCCGCACGATCGGCGAGTTGCTGCTGCGCGATGCCGTCCATCCATTGCAGTAAGGTGTCATCCGCCACCAACAAGGGCGCCAGGCTGAGGGCGTAAATCAACAAGAGTTTTCTCAGCAGGGGAATCCAATGGCGACATCCTCGGGATCTCATAAGCCGCCCTCCTTCTCGACCGCCGCCAAAAAGTGGCCTATCGAATAGGCCCGCGCCTTACCAGTTCGCTCGAGCCCTTTCATCCGCGTTTCCATCCTGGCCCTGCGGCGCTCGCGATTATACACCCTCTATTTGTGCTTGGGCCCTTCTGGCGTGTGACGGGCCAGAATTCGTGTCACTGGATGGGCCAGAATTCGTGGCGCGCGGTGGATGGGCCAGAATTAATGGCACGCGGCGCGACCAGAAACACGAATACGCCTGCCTGACGCGTCGTAAAGGCCAGACAAGCGCTATTTCCCGCCACTCTTCAAAATCCCCTAAAAGTTCGCGCCAGGATGCGTCTAGACGCGCGTTAAGCAGTCCCGTTAGCCTCTACCCTCCCCACCTTTTCCTACTTCGAGGTCACGTTTGTTTCGGCCCATTCGTCAGGGCCGTGGTGGCCACTACTTTCAATTGCCCGCTTTGCGCCATCTGGTTGGTAACGCCCACCAGCGTGCGCGCCAAGTCCTGCATGGTCCCCACCATGGGCCCGTACTGATTCCAAACAATCGTGGGGCCGCGTCCGCTGCCCGGTCCCGACGATCCGCCGCTTCCGGGACCGCCGCCATAACTCGATTGGCTTCCGCCCAGAACGCCGTCTCCCCCGCCGCTGCCCGACAAGGAGGGCGCTTTCCCGGACTTCCCGGCGACCTTCAGCATGTCGATTCCCGCGCCGATCTCGCCTAGCGGTAGTTTACTGCGAACACGCCAAAAAGAGCGGGATGTGGTTGATTTCTCATTGAGTTGCCATGAGACGGCTGTATTACCCACGTGGGGT
>Ga0209039_10000745_pt1 | contig 31352 bp, 35 predicted proteins | sample BogFormECP12_OM1_FD_188238 | JGI IMG/M metagenome (GOLD analysis project Ga0209039, IMG submission 188238) | Bog forest soil microbial communities from Calvert Island, British Columbia, Canada - ECP12_OM1 (SPAdes) (version 2) | ecosystem: Environmental > Aquatic > Freshwater > Wetlands > Bog ... | reverse complement strand
GGACGCCGTGTTTTTCCTTCGCCGAGGCAAGGTCAGGCTGACGGTTACATCCCAGCAAGGCAAGGAAGCGATCGTCGCCAACCTGGGCGCCGGTGAGTTTTTGGGCGAGGGGTGCCTCGCCGGTCAGCCGTTACGGATCGCATCGGCTACCACGACCACCGATTGTAGTCTGGCCAGGATTGAGAAGCCGTTGATGACGCGCATGCTCCACGAGCGGCAAGACATCTCGGAATTGTTCGTCACCCATCTGCTTTCGCGCAACATCCGGTACGAGGCGGACCTCGTCGACCAGCTTTTCAACTCCAGCGAGAAGCGCCTGGCCCGGATTCTCTTACTCCTGGCTCATTTCGGCAAGGAAGGTCGAGCCGAGACGGTAACGCCAGGCATCAACCAGGAAAGCCTGGCACGGATGGTCGGCGTAACCCGGGCGCGGGTGAGCCATTTCATGAATAAGTTCAGGGACCTTGGCTTTGTCGACTACCGCAACGGCAGCGGATTGACGGTCAACAGCGGACTCCTCACTGTTCTCCTGCGCGACTAGCCTGGGTTCTGGACCCTCGGGACGCTTCGCCGGTAATGAGCAATTCTGGAAACGCTAGTGAGCAAACCAAAACAGACAGCGAAAAGAAGGACGGAGAGAATTCCAATGGGCGCTGGCCCGACTTGGCTACCCCACCGACAACCTCCATGTGAGATCGGGCCAGCTTCCCTTGGATGGCTCGGGACCCGCGGTTCTCCCCCCAGCTATCGCGACCTCGAGAAACTCATGGCCAAGAGGGGGCTGAAGATCAACCACACTACCGTTTGCCGCTGGGGGGCGGCGTCTGGTTCGCTGGCACCCGCCGGCGGCCAGACCCAGCAGGAAAGGAGTCCATAGCCATGCGGATTTGGGCACTGATGGTGCTGACCACGACGCTCGCGCTTGGGCAAACCAAACCCTCCGATACCGTCCAAAGGTGCCGGCGCATGCTGGACGAGGCCGCGCAAGACAAGAATCCGGACGTTCGCAAAGGCGCGGCGGAGGCCCTGAGCCTGGTGGGGGTGAAAGATGACGCTCTTGAGTCCCTTGCCCCGATGCTCGATGACCACGACGTCTCGGTCCGGATTGCGGTGGTTGTCACCCTGGGTGACTTCATGGACGACCGGACCCTTACCCTTCCTCTTTTGAAGAAAGCTTTGCAGGATCCCGTTCCCGAAGTCGACCTCGCCGCCGCCAAGGTGCTTTACCAGCTCCACGACCCGGATGGAGTGCAGTTCCTTCTTGCGGTTGTTGCCGGAGAGTCGAAGGTCTCTTCAAGCTATCTCAGCAAAGAGAAACGCAGCACCTTACGCTTGTTGCACACTCCCACCAAGCTTTTCACCATCGTCGCCATCAAGGCAGCAGGCTTCGCTCCCGTGCCGGGTCTTGGGTTCGTATTGTCTTCGGCACGAGGTATCCTGTCCGCCCGCGATTCTTCGGCACGGGCCGCCTCCCTGTTGTTCATCGGAAGCTCGCCCGATCCAACCCTGGCTGATGCGGTGGGATCTGCCCTGTCGGATAGAGAATGGTCAGTGCGCGCTGCGGCCGCGTACCTGGTTGGGATGCATCCCTTCCCAGAATTCCGGGAGAAGCTGGTCCCCCTGCTGGACGACAAGAAGGGTGCGGTGCGCGTACGTGCCGCCGCGGCCTACATCAGACTGCACCCCGAAACGAAGATGCTGGCGGCGAGGTGAGACGCCGGAATCCATTAGCCGCGCACTACCGCTCCTCTCAAAACGATTCACCGCTGAGCCTCAACGGAAGGTCCCCACCTTCCGACGCGGGAACTTTCTATGCCCTTCTGCCGCCCCTTCCGGGGCTTGACCGGTGCCGGGGCTTACTCTCCCAGGGCTCACTTCACCCTTACGGTGAGCAGTTTTGACCAATGCGCTGAGCCGTACTGAACTGACACAACTTCCATTGAACGGTATAACCAGAGTGCCTGCAACAGGCCAGTCACGAGAGTGAGAGGCGGATGCAAGGTGAATTGGAATGGAGGCCGTAAGTATGAAACATCTCGTCAGAGTTATGGGGATCGCAGTTCTGTTATCCCTTTTCGGAACCACTGCTCCGGCCTATGCACAGGAGCAGCACCAAGACCAAGCCAAGCCCCAACAAGATAAGCAGCAGAAGCAACAACAAGCCAAGCCCCAACAGCACGCTCAGCCGAAGCAGCAGGGGCAAGGCGCACAGCAAGCCCAGCGCGGACAGCAGCAGCAACAGCACGCTCAACCGGCCCAGCAAGCCCAGCGCGGACAGCAGCAGCAACAGCACTCCCAACCTACCCAGCAGGCCCAGCGCGGACAGCAGCAGCAACAGCACTCCCAACCTACCCAGCAGGCCCAGCGTGGACAGCACCAGCAACAGCACGCTCAACCTACACAGCAAGCCCAGCGCGGACACCAGCAGCAACAGAACGCCCAACCTGGCCAGCAGGCCCAGCGCGGACAGCAACAGCAACAGCACGCTCAACCTGGCCAGCAGGCCCAACAAGTCCAGCCGGCCCAGCGCGGACAACAGGGCAGTTCACAGCACGGACAGTATGCCGCGTCCTCACGGCAGTCTGGGCGCTACGACGGCGACCGCAGTCGCCGCATTCCCGACGACCGCTTTCGTGCCAATTTTGGACGTGATCACTCGTTCCGCATCGACCGTGATTACATGGTCGCGGGCGGGTATTCGCGCTTCCAGTACGGCGGTTTTTGGTTCGGGATGTATGATCCCTGGCCGGGAGACTGGCGCTACACCGACGACATTTACGTCGAGTACATTGATGGTGGGTATTACTTGCTGAGCCCAATGCATCCCGGCGTTCAGATTTCGATCAACGTCGTAATCTAACGGTATCTCCAGCGTAACCTTCGGGAGACTTTGTAATCCGCGTGGGGCGGGGTCTCCCGCCGGATCGTCATGCGAAGCGGTCCCAAGCGAGTAATTTGTTGGCGAGCCTCTGTTTGGAGTGGGATCGGAAATCCAGGAGGAAGAAAAGTGAACGTAAACGGCGGGACGGGAAATGCCGTCCCCATAGAGGAGCTCATCCAGATCGAGGTGAGCAGAAGCTTGCGCTTCCTCATCGCAGCCATGAACGCTACAGATCGTGAGCAATTAGATGAGCACGGGGCTTATCAGGAAGCGCTGCATCTGTTCCGGGTACTGCGCCCTCCCATCCTGCGGGACCCGCGGCGCAGCGTCTCGCGATCAGAGTCAAGAAACCCGCAATAAACCTGACTCAGAGTTCCCGTCGGTCTCCCGGCGTAGGCTAGGCACTGATCATTAACGGAATGAGCAATTGTGACCAGACACGTGAGCCGTACTGAACTGACACGGAATCAAGCGCACGGCTATAACAGAAGTGCCTCGAAGTCTCAGCCGGAGGCGAATATCAAGAAAAGGGGAGGTGGTTATGTTTCTCATCCTGTTTGTGGTGCTCGTCGCCGCCTGGCTTTTAGGCTGGGTGGGATTCCACGTTGCGGGTGGGCTGATCCATCTGCTGCTCATCGTGGCGATCGTTGCCTTAATCCTCCATTTCGTGCGCGGCCGAAGGGTCTGGAACTAAAGCACCGTTTGGAAGCCGCGAGTGGCAGGCCAAGGCTGGGGTAACGAACGAAGTCGAAGTTAAACCTGGAGAACAGGTGTTCAGAGCAAAGGAGAGTGCAACATGGCAGAAAAAATAGCGGTTTTGGGTATTTACCCGAACTACGCCAGCGTGGAGAACGGTGTCGACGTCTTGAAGGAGGCCGGCTTTCGAAACACGGATATTTCCGTGCTGTTCCCGGAAAAGGTGGTCTCCAAGGACTTCGCCCACAAGAAAGGCACCAAGGCTCCGCAGGGCGCTGCCGCAGGTGCCGGCACGGGTGCCGTGCTCGGCGGTACTTTGGGATGGTTGGTGGGAATTGGCGCTCTGGCGATACCGGGTTTGGGTCCTTTTGTCGCCGCTGGCCCTCTTATGGCTGCTCTCGCGGGGGTGGGCGTGGGCGGCGCAGTAGGCGGGATAGCGGGGGCTTTGATTGGCATGGGGATCCCTGAGCACCAGGCCAAACACTATGAGGTGCGGGTCAAGGAGGGCGGAATTCTCCTCTCGGTGCATTCGGACAATAAGGATTGGACGAAGCGCGCCAAGGACATCCTGGAGCGGACGGGAGCGCAGGATATCTCGGTAACTGGAGAGGGTGGCGCCGACTATGTGAGAGGCGACAGACCCCTGGCTCACACGGCTAAGGCCAGTGGGGCGGAGTAGGCAGTCCGGCAAACCGCTCCCATCTCGTGATTCGGCGAGTTGCAGTTGTTCTGGATCTAACAAGTGAGGTGAGACATGGAAACCCTTTTGATTGTTCTTGTGTTGCTGTTTTTGCTCGGCGGTGGCGGCTGGGGATACTCCCGTTGGCGCCGGTAGCGCCCGCCGTCTGAACCACGCAGGCAGGACAATTCGCTCTTCTGGACGATGCACACGGGCGGCGCACCATGCGCCGCCCAAAAGAAAAAAGGAGAAACGGTAATGAAGAAGACACTTATTACGCTTTTGGTTGGGTTGAGCTCCTTGAGTGCTCTAGCCCAAACCGAGCCACAAAAGACCGACTCGGTGCCGATTTACCGCATTACAGTCGTAGGGCGGACCACCAAGGCCATCAATTACCGCCACCGGAGTGGGTCGACCAAGATTGATTTTGAGGGTACCAGCCTCATGTCCGGGGCCCGCGGCAATGCCGAGGTCGCGAGCAAGCAGGGAGCCATCCACATCGATGCCGAATTCAGAGACCTGCGTCCGGCGAGCAACTTCGGTCCTGAGTACTTGACCTACGTCCTGTGGGCAATCAGCCCGGAGGGACGCCCGGTGAACCTGGGAGAAATCCTGCTCAACAATGATGGCAAGAGCAAACTAACGGTGACCAGCGATTTGCAAGCTTTCGGTTTAATCGTGACGGCCGAACCTTATTTCGCCGTCACCCAACCGAGCGATGTGGTGGTGATGGAGAACCAAGTCAGAAGTGACACCACCGGGACCATTGAGCAGGTTGACGCGAAGTTCGAACTGCTGAAACGTGGGCAGTACGAAGTTCATGTCAATCCGGCTGACCTTCAGCCCATGATCCTGGACCACAAGACCCCGATCGAGCTTTACGAAGCTCGCAACGCGGTGCGCATTGCCAAGTGGACGGGAGCGGAACACTACGCCTCTGACTCGCTGAAGAAGGCAGAAGTGAATTTGCAGAACGCAGAGGGCTATCAAGCGGGAAGAGGCAATAAGAAGTCGGAGATCACGGAAGCGCGCGAAGCCGTGCAAACCGCCGAGGACGCTCGCATCATTACGGTCAAGAAGATAGGGGAGGAACGCCACGCGAGCGAGCTCCAGGCTTCCGCCGACGCCGAAGCCCAGTCGAAGGCCGAGGCCGATGCAGCGACACGCCAGAAGGAACAGGCCGAGCGCGATGCCGCCAAGGCCCAAGCAGAAACCGCCCAAACCCAAGCGACGGCAGACGCTGCGGCCGCTAAGGCCCGGGCCGATGCAGCCCAAACCCAAGCCGCGACAGACGCGGCACTAGCCAAGTCTCAGGCCGAGACTGAACAAGCTCGACTGGCGGCGCAACAGGCCGACACCGATAAAGCGGCCATGCGCGCCAAGTTGGAGCAGCAGTTGAACTCGGTTCTTCAAACGCGCGATAGTGCGCGCGGGCTGATTGTGAACATGTCCGATGTGCTGTTTGACACGGGCCGATACACGTTGAAGCCGGAAGCCCGGGAAAAGCTGGCCAAGGTTGCCGGAATTCTGATCGCCTACCCTGCACTCAATATTGAGGTGGACGGCCATACCGACAACGTTGGAGGTGACGAGTTTAATCAGAAACTATCCGACCAACGCTCAGGCTCAGTGCGCGACTACCTGGTAGCGCAAGGGGTAGCGACAAATTCGGTCACCGCCAAGGGCTTTGGCAAAACCCAGCCCATGGCCACCAACGATACGGCAGCCGGCAGGCAGACTAACCGCCGCGTTGAACTCGTGGTATCGGGTGACGCGATCGGCACTGAGGTCGGCGCCACGGCGGGAGGCTCGCTATAGGAGAAACAACGCCAGAGACCGGGTCCGAGGCGGATGGGCTGCTGCCCTACCGCTTTCGGGCCCAACCGGCGATCGAGAATTCGTCCGCGTAATAAAGGAGGCCAATATGATGAAGCCAAGCACTAAGGATCAGGCGGAGGGCAAGTTTCACGAGGTGAAGGGTAAGATCAAGGAGAAGGCGGGGAAGCTGACGAACAATCCCGACTTGCAAGCCGAGGGCAAAGTGGAAAAGGTGGCCGGGAAGATTCAAAAGAAAATCGGCCAGGTGGAGAAAGCCCTCGAATAACGGTAACGCCGGCTCGTAGTCCGACAGGCCTGAACGGGGACATCGGGCACGCCGGTCAGTAGGTGTAAGGACAAAAGGAGACTCCAAAATGAACTGATCCTGCTGCTTGTCGTTTTGCTACTCGCGTTTGGCAGAGGCGGAGGCTATTACGGATATCGGAGATGGGGGACGAACGGAGGCATCGGGATCGATTGAATCATGCTAGTTCAAGTTTTGTTGGTTCTGATCGTGATTGGCGTTTTACTCTGGCTCGTCAACAACTACATACCGATGGCACGATCCATCAAGTCGATCTTGAATGCCGTCGTGGTCATCAGTGTGGTCTTGTGGCTCCTGAATACCTTCGGACTCTTGAGCAACCTTTCCAGGATCCACTTGAAGGGCTGACCGCTGGGGTGAACTCGGCGGTATCAGCGTATCTCCTCGGTGACCTTCAACAAGACCAAACTGTGCGGCGCCTCGGACGACGAAGTTTTCGAAGAATCCTGTTCTGCCGAGCAGCCCCGCCAAAGAACTGCCGATTGACGATTGGTCCTGAGCGAAGCGAAGGATTGACGATTGGAAGAGAAGAAATGAATGCACGCAAGCGCGTCTCAGCCGATGACAGGAGTTCGCCCGGCTATTGGGGTAGTCTTGACGGTTTCCACCTCCGGGCCGTAGACTATTTTGCAACGGTGAGCGACCTGAATGTTGAGCGTCTAAGTGTCTTGGCATCTAAACTTGGTGGTTTGTTCGTCGAATGACTCGGAGGAAACGACGATGCTCGATTTGGGGGAAGAAACAGTTCACCGAGCTCGGGTTACAGTTGTCATTGAACCTGACGACGGGGGCTACCACGTTTACGCTCCGGCATTGAAGGGGTTGCACGTAGACGGAAAGACGAAGAAGGAAGCGCTGGAGAATGCACGCCAGGCTGTCGCCCTGTACCTCGACTCGCTTTCCAGGCATGGAGACCCAATTCCCATAGGACCGGATTTAACGCTGCACAAAGAGAAAGTTCCGGCGGTTCCGGTGGGCGCCTTTTTGCAGAATGTGACTGTCGAATGGGGATGCCACAAAATGTCTGGAACCAGGTAAAAAACCTGACTGCCGACGAGATCATCTCGGCCCTAAAGAAGGATGGCTGGGAGTCTGACAAGGGCAGCGGGGCAATTCTCGCCTTCATCAAGAAAGGAAAAATCAACAATCGAGTCACAGTGCATTACCATCCGAAGAAGACCTACGGGGCAAAGTTGTTGCAGGCCCTGCTCAAAGACATTGGATGGAGTACCGAAGACCTTAAGCGGCTTAAACTCATAAAGTGAAAGTTCCAGCCGGTTCAGGACTTGCCGCACGCCGGCATTTCTGGAGAAGACAATCCACAGATTTCGCAGATTACACAGACACAGGACAAGGACAGCATAATTCGCACCCCTGCCCTCTTGTCATGGGTCTGTGAAATCTGCGTAATCTGTGGATTCACTTCTTCTCTCTCAATCGTCAATCGTAAATCTGCAATCGGCAATCGCCATCAGGCGACGACCCCCACCGGCTCCATGTCGAGCTGCGGTCGCTTCACCTCAGCGCCGGTTACCAACTTCCAGGCCGTCTTATCGGCCAGAATCCGTGTGGCGAGGGCGGCGTGCATCGCGTGCCCGGCGCGGTCGGCCAGCACATGCCCGATAACGGGATGGCCGAGCAGCGCGAGATCGCCGATCAAGTCCAGCATCTTGTGGCGGCAGAATTCGTCAGGAAACCGCAAGCCTTCGGGGTTGATGACACCGTCCCGAGTGAGGACAATGGCGTTCTCGAGCGAGCCTCCCCGGATCAGGCCCATCTTGCGTAGCGCCTCGAGCTCCTCCATGAAGCCGAAGGTGCGAGCGGGCGCGATCTCCCGTTCGTAGCTGGCTTCGCCGGGAACGTATTCGCGGATTTGCTCGCCGATCAGGGGATGGGGGAAGAGAATGCGATAGGTGACAAAGAAACGGTCGGAGGGATAGACGGCCATACGCTTGCCGCCGTCCACCACCTCCACGGGCTTCAAGATCTTGATGTATTTGCGGCGAGCGCGTTGCCGCTTCAGGCCCGCCTCCCGAATCAGCCGCACAAAGGGCAGGGCACTGCCGTCTATGATCGGCAGTTCGAGGTTGTCGATCTCGACGAAAGCGTTGTCCACCTCGAACGCCGCCAGTGCCGAGAGCAGGTGCTCAGTGGTAGAGATGAGCACGCCCTTCCTCATCAAAGTAGTAGCGTAGCTGACGCGAGCGACGTTGCGAACGCGCGCCTCGATGGCGAAACCTTCGAGGTCGGTCCGCTTGAAAACGATACCGGTGTTGGCTGGAGCCGGTGCCAAGCGGAGGCTTACTTTCACTCCAGTATGGACGCCAACGCCGGACACGGCGGCTGGTGAAGCTACGGTTTGTTGGTAAGCCAACTTTGATCCTCCCGACGCGCTGTACCAAACTGCACTTGACATGCCAAGGTGCCCGATCATCGTTATGCGCTGCAAATAAATGAGATGCCGGTACCTTGAGTGTCTTCAGCTCGGAAAGAGTGTGGTAAGAATGCCACAAAAAGACGCGTGGGAGACTCAAATGAAAGCAGAAGGCAGAAAGCGGAAATCAGAAGTCAGAAGAAAAAAGCAGGTCTGGCTCGTTTGTGTTCTTCCTTCTGATTTCTAATTTCTGATTTCTGATTTGATGTTGGTTTTCATCTGCGCGGCCAAGAACGCGAGCACATCGTCTCCCCAGACATCGGTCGCAGTAGAGCAGAATCTCCAGTGACCTTCCTGATGGGTGCTTCCCAGGGCGGGGTAGATCTTCGACTGAAAATCTTTATGTTTCTTATTTGCTTCCTGACTCAGGACACGGCTCGGTTCAAGGCTGTAATCGTTCTGGGCCTGGATCAGAAAGACGGGCGCTTCGGCGTGATCGACCGCGTGTCTGAGACGTTCTTGCAGCCACGGGTTCCGCTCCCACGACATGGCACCGGGAGCAAACGGCACGAGCGCTTTTACCCCCAGATCGCGCTCACCGGCGAGCAGCGTCTGGATGCCTCCGTAAGAGCAGCCCGAGATTGCGACCCGCGCCGAGTCAACAAACGGGCGTGACTTCAAGTAATCAAGGGCGGCAACCACGTCGCTGACCTCCGCCTCCTGAAGTGCCACCATAAGCTGGGCGCGCTCGTTCCCAGGCGCTCGCTCGATTTGGTCTTGGATGTAGTCACCCGGGGAACGGCCTTGTCCTCGACGATGGGGAACAAAGAAGACGTAGGAGTGCGCCGTATAGAAGCCGGCTAGTGTCGGCTGCGAGCCCGGCAATTTCTCGCTGCCGTGATTCCACAGCACCGCCGGAAACGGACCATCCCCTGCCGGCTTCCAAAGAAACCCGTGCAATTCAAGCTTGCCACTAGGGAAGATCACCTCTTCGGGCGTCGATTGGCCTAACGCCGCGCCCTTGGCGAATGTAAACAGCAGCACTATCAGGATGCCTTGCATCAGTCTTGGCGGTAAGACGACGGGTTTGTGGTTCATAGGCTTGCTCAGAACGTGTGAAGAAATTAAACACAGAGGCACGGAGACACAGAGAAGGGAAAGAGAATCACATGAAGATGTCTTTTGTTTCTCGACGTTTCCCATTTTTCTCTGTGCCTCTGTGTCTCTGTGTCTCTGTGTTGAAGCTCGTTCGCAATTATTTCACTCCTTGCGCCCTGGGCTGCTGACTGCCTTCTGCTGACTGCTTTCTGCCTACTGCCTACTGCCTTCCGCCTACTGCTTTCCCGCCGACTGTCCTACGCCGGCTGCTGTTGCGTCATACAGTGTATTGTCCCCAATCCCCATACCAAATCAACGGCATGGATGCCGATTACGGGTCGATCGGCGATCAATTCGGCAAGCGTGCCGAGGGCAATGCGATCGTTAAGATCGTTGAAGGTGGGAACCAGGACGGCAGCGTTGCTGATGTAGAAATTGGCGTAGCTGGCGGGGACCCGCTGTCCGTCAAAGTACAGAGGCGCGGGCATCGGAATGGCTACCACGTCGATCTTCGACCCGTCTTCCAGCCGCGCGCCTTCGAGTCGCTCGCGGTTTTCCTCCAGCGGCTCGTAATTTGCGTCGCTCGAATTGCTCTCGCGGCACAGCACCACGGTGCGTGGACCCACGAAGCGGCAGACATCATCGACGTGGCCATGCGTATCGTCGCCAGCGATGCCGCGTCCCAGCCACAGCACGTTGGTCACGCCGAGATTCTCTCGGAGTGCCGCCTCAATCTCTAGTAGGCCTAAACCGGGATTGCGCACCTGCGTCACGTGATCAAGAAGACATCCTTCGGTAGTCAAGACCGTGCCCCGCCCGTTCACATCGATGGCGCCACCCTCAAGGACGAAATCGCGCTTGCCGGCGCGGGCTGAAAAGAGGGGGCATCCCAGCGCCTGGGCAGCGCGTTGGGGCACGCCATCGTCCAGTCGCCAATCCGGGTATTTCGCCCAGCCGTTGAAATGAAAGCGGGCGACGGCAATTTCGGCGCCCTGTTCGGCTTCCGCCGGGGTAGCCGGCCGGCGCAGGAATATGGGTCCGAGGTCGCGCGTCCAGCCGCGGTTGGTGGGAATGCGCAAAAACTGGACCTGCGAGGGATCGACCCCCGCCCGAGTCAGCACCTTCTCCGCCTGTGCTTCGTGCATCGAGGAGTTCGTCAGGGCGCGCAGTTTTTCCCCGCGTGTGATCTTGCGGGCGATCTCACCGTAGACCCACGGGATGGGCCCGAACTTCCCCGGCCAGTCGCCCTTGTTGTGCGGCCAGCCGATCCAGGTGGCCTCGTGCGGTTCCCATTCGGCAGGCATGTGAAAGCCCAACGTTGCGGGCGCGATCTCCGGCGGTCGGGCGGGCTTTGGCTTGGGAGAGGCAGCTTTCTTATTCGCCACGGTTCCATTCCTTTTCATCGAGCAGGCGCTCTTCAATTCCGTCATAGGCGTCGATTCGGCGGTCGCGCAGGAAGGGCCAATGGCGGCGCACCGTTTCCAAGCGTTTCAGATCGACATTGGCAATCAGGATTTCTTCCTTGTCCGTTGAGGCCTCGGCAGCGACCACACCGAAGGGATCGGCAAGAAACGACGACCCCCAGAACTCGATCCCTGGGCCGCCGTCGGCCGGACGTTCGAGCCCGACGCGGTTTACCGCTGCCACGTAAACGCCGTTGGCGATGGCATGGCCCCGCTGGATGGTGCGCCACGCATCTCGCTGCGCCGCGCCGCAGCGCTCCTTTTCGTCAGGATGCCAGCCGATGGCCGTTGGGTAAAAGAGGATGCTCGCGCCCCGCAGGGCCGTTAGCCGCGCGGCCTCCGGGTACCACTGGTCCCAGCAGATCAGCGTGCCAATTCGCCCCACGGCGGTATCAAAGGCGCGGAAGCCGAGGTCACCGGGCGTGAAGTAGAATTTTTCGTAATAGGCCGGGTCGTCCGGAATGTGCATCTTGCGATACAGGCCGCGCAACTCGCCGTCCGCGTCGATCACGGCGGCGCTGTTGTGATAAACTCCGGGCGCGCGCCGCTCGAAAACAGGGGCGATCACCACCACGCGCCGCCGTCGCGCCACCTTCCCCAACGCTTCCGTGGTCGGGCCCGGCACGGGCTCGGCAAGGTCAAACAGCGCCGCGTCCTCCCGCTGGCAAAAGTATCGCGAGCGAAAAAGCTCCGGCAGGCAGATCAAGTGCGCGCCGCGGTCGGCCGCTTCTTCCACGCTGGCGATGGCGCGCGCGAGGTTCTCCTGCAGATCGAGCGTCATCGCCATTTGAATGAGGGCAACGGTGAATCTTTCGGTCATCTCCATGAGCCTACACAAGCCCAGCCGTTTTGCCAAGGCACTTTGACGGCAGACGGTAGTCGGTAGACGGCATACGGGGCTTCTTCCTCTAGCGTTGCGGCGGTGAATTAAGCAACTGAGCCCGATTGGAATGCATGGGCAGGCTCGTGGAAATTGGGTAGGCTAAAACTTCCTTCTCGCCAGCTTACTCGGACTCACCAACGTATTCGTGAAGATGTTTTAGGCACTGTTCGACGGGCTCGAAGTCGGCCTGAGGAGCGTTTTTGCCTGCTTGGAGGAGGTCGGTATCCTGCTCTACACGGTAGAAGCTCAGCTTTGTTACCCAAATTATGCACAGATTGAGGCCAGAGCTGGCATCTGAGCCAGCGGCTTGACGTTGATCATTGCTACCCCGCCCGTTCGATTCCGCCCTGGTTTCACTCCCTCGTTGTAAGATCCCTGTAACTTGTTGGTCTGCTTGGGCTGCGCGTGCATAGAATTTTATGCACGCTAGAAGAAGCTCAAAAGCGGAGGGCCACCGCCAGCACCGGCGCGTAGCCCTTCGGGCCGACCGCGATCGCTCGTAGCCGCTGCATCAGTCGCTGGAAAATCCCCTGCTCCGCATAGTGGTCGCTGTAGCTGACCCCCACCCGCCCTCCGTGCCGCCAGATCTTCGCGGCCAAAAACAGAAACCGCAACCGCGAGGTCGCCAGGGTCGTGTGCTTCAAGTCTTCCGCCCGAGCCTTCTCTTCCCGGTTAAACAGCATCAGCCAGCAGTTCAGGTTGTAGGCCAGCATGGCCATCTGGAAGTGGACGCAGTTCATCGCCCAGCGCGCTGAGGGATAGGCGGCCAGCCCGGCATCATTATTGGCTTCTTTGATCAGGTTCTCCGCTCCCCCTCGCTGATTGTAGAACCACACCAGCAGGTCAACGGCGTGCGCCATGTTGGTGACGAAGACCCGATAGACATACTCCGTCGTCTCGAACAGTTGATATTGCTCGGCCTCTCCGGGCTGAGGTTTCTTCTCCTTCACGTAGCGCAGCGCCACGAAGCGATAGGCCCGGCCCCATCCCTCCGGCTGATAGCCAAACTCGCACTGCCCGTCGGCATCGGTGCGGGGCGAAGGCTTCCACTCCGCGGCCTTCAACACCTCCACCAAACGGGCCGTCTTGCGCGCCGAGATGATGAACTGCCAGCCCCGACGCTCATGAGCTTCCACCGCCTCCCAACAGTAGAAACCCGAGTCCTCCCGAGCGTAGACGATCTCCACCCCGGGCGGCAACGCCGCCGACACGCTCTCCAGATGCCGGGCGATCTGCGCCCCACTCGGCCGGTCCCCGTTGTGAAGCTCGCCCATCACGTACTCCCGCGTCTCCGCCATAAAAGTGAGAATCGGCTGGTAACTCTTCTTCCCCTTATGCTGCGGATTGTAGCCCTTGCGCGCTCCCATCTGCTGCCCAAACAGCGTGTGCACCGTGGTGTCGGTGTCCAGGGTGACCGACTTCAGTCGCACGTGGGCCGCTTCCCACACCCGCTGGCGCAGGCGTCGCTGCACTTCTAACAACTGCGGGGCGATCTGCAGATGCAGCGAGGCCAGAAACCGCCAAAAGGTACACTGCGGCGGCAAGCGCCAAACCTTTAAGATCCCCACCAGCATCGGCTCCCGCTCCAGAAACCGCAAATGGTGCAAGCGGGAAAAACCCACATACAGCGCCAGCACCATCGCCAGCACGAACTGATACAGGCTCATGACCCGCGTGATCCGCTTCACCCGGAGCGTCTCTTCCACCAGCCGCTGGAACCCCAACTTCTCCAGCATGGTTGCCACCGGTAACAGACCACCATAAGCCGTCAGATTCTTACCTTCAAAGTCGTAGGGCGTCGCAGCCCCGATTTTATTGGCCTCCGGAATAGGTCCTGCCGACCCTTGCGGAGAGCGCCTGGGGCGAGTATCCTGATTTCCGTCTGTAACCATTTGGGTGACCTCCCGAGGGATTTTTCCGCGAAGTCGCGCACTTCGCAGAAATTCTGTTTTACCCCATCTTTCGGGGGTCCCCAAATGGTCTATTCAGATCGCCCTGCTCTTAAGCGCGCTCAGCCATGCATAATACGGCTGTTACGCAAGTTGCGAAGTATGAGCTTGCCTCTATATCGGCTGTTTTGATGTCCGAGTTCCAGCCCGTGTAGGCCGCTTGGTTTACCTCATCACGCGCTTTCTCCAAGTCCAGGTACCGCGGCTCAAATAGCAGGGTTTCGGAGTGCTTGTACTCAACAGCCCGTTCGTAGGCAGGGACAGCCTTTTTCAAGGCTTGCCATTCCTGCACGCTGATGTGTTTTGGGCCTTTGGTGCAGCCGGCAAGAAGCAAGACGAGCAGCGTCAAACTGTAGGTTCTTATGTGGGACATTTCCACGGGATGATCCTCGGGAGGATTCTATTCGTTTCTAGTGCCGTTCGCAAAGCTCAACGTCTTTCCCACCAGCCTTGCGTCATGCTCTTGCTTGGCATCGGCCCAAGCCAGGGTGTCGATAACCGATAGCCCGGGGGCTTCTTCCCCGTCTACCGTCTGCCGTCTACCGTCTGCGAGCACGACTATCCTTGACTTCATGAGTCGCCACTGGGTACAGTGCCTTGTGCGCTCACTTCATCCTTACTCTCGAGAGCGCGAGGATCAATCGCTTGTTGCAACGCTTTGTGAAGAGCAGCTTGTTAACCTTGCAGGATTTCACCTATCTCCTGATTGCCGCTTTCCGTGTTGCATTCAGCCCTCCCCATTACTGGGTCGATCTCCTGACGCAAATGGACATTATCGGCGTGGGGTCCCTGCCGATCGTGCTGCTGACAGGTCTCTTCACAGGCGCGATCCTGGCCGCTCAAACTTACCGGGAGATGCAAAGCTTCGGCGAGGTCACCTTGATGGGAGAAGCGGTGGCGATCGCGGCGGTACGGGAACTGGGGCCGGTGTTGACCGCCTTGATGGTCGCCGGCCGCAGCAGTTCCGGCATCGCCTCGGAACTCGGCTCCATGCTGGTAACCGAGCAGGTGGACGCCATGCGTGCCTTGGGAACCGATCCGGTGCGGAAGCTGGTGACCCCGCGGCTTTACGCCACCCTGCTGACCCTGCCCCTCCTCACCATCCTGGCCGACTTCACCGCTCTCATCGGGGGCTGGATGGTGAGCTCCCTCATCGCCCATCTGACCGGCACGCAATACTGGACCAAGGCCTATCAGTCGCTCGATTATCATGATCTGACGCAGGGCCTGATCAAGCCCGTCTTCTTTGCCGTAGTGGTCTCGTCGGTCGGCTGTTATTGCGGTCTCACCACGACTGGCGGCACCGAAGGCGTGGGCCGGTCGACTACGCGCGCCGTGGTGATGGCATCCGTCTGGATCCTGATGCTGGATCTGCTCATTACGCAGTTTTTGATCGGAATACACTTTTCCTGAGGAATTATGAACGATGAATTATGAATGATGAAGAAGAAGTCGAGAGTCGAAAGTTAAGAGTTAGTTGAAAGTAGAAGTAGAAGCGGTGGTCTTGACTTTCGACCTTTGACTTTCGACTCTTTTCTTCCGTTCATCATTCATAATTCAATAATTCATACTTTGAGAAATGTCCACTCTGGCTGCCCATGCCCAACCCGCCCCTCTCCCGGCCATCGAGGTCCGTCACGTCTCTCTGGCGTTCGACAAAAAGCAAGTGCTCGTCGACCTTTCCTTCGCGGTCGCCCCAGGGGAGACTCTGTTTCTGCTCGGCGTCACCGGCACCGGCAAGTCCGTACTCCTCAAGATCATGCTGGGCCTGATGAAGCCGGACGCCGGGCAGGTCCTGATAAACGGGCAGGACATCGTTCCTCTCTCCGAGACGGAGCTTGTTCCGTTGCGGCGCCAGATGGGGATCGTGTTCCAGGAAGGCGCGCTGTTCGATTCGCTCAACGTTTATGAGAACGTGTGCTACCGACTGCGCGAGGAAAAGGTGAGAGACGAAGCTGAGGTCGAGCGGCGAGTGCGCGAGGTGCTGAGCTTCGTGGAAATGGAAGAGGCCATTGACAAGGCGCCTTCTGAGCTTTCGGGCGGGATGCAGCGGCGCGTGTCCATCGCGCGGGCCATCATCAGCCAGCCCTCGATCATGCTCTACGACTCTCCCACCGCGGGCCTCGATCCGCTCACCGCCCACACCATCGATCTGCTCATCGCCAAGCTGCGCGACGCCCAGCATGCGACTTCCGTGGTCGTTACCCAACGCCTTCAGGACGCCTTTTTTCTGGCCAGTTTTGCCTATTCGGTTGAGCAAGGCGGACTCGTAGCGGCCACCAGCGCTGCGCAACGAGCCGCGATCGACGACGTCCGCTTTCTCCTTCTTCGCGACACCCGGCTCTATTTCGAGGGAAACCGGGACGACTTGGTCCGAAGTCAGGATCCTTATCTGGGGAAGTTCCTCGCCTGATACAATGATAGGGGACAGGGGACAGGGAACAGGGAATAGGGGGTAGGGAGTAGGGAGTAGGGAGTAGGGAACAGCGCCCTGTACCCGGTACTCTGCGGAAGAACTTAGAGGCAGGGGGAGTTGTTTTCTCCTGTTCCCTATTCCCTGTTCCCTATTCCCCGTACCCTGTTCCCTAGAAGGAGACGACATGCCGCAACGCCAAGAACTCACCTGGAAGCAGCTACGCGTCGGAGCCCTGGTGGCCGTAAGCCTGATCGTGCTAAGTGTGGGAATCTTTTTCATCAGCGGTCAGGTCGGATTCCTCACCAGAAAGATGACGTTGCGATGCTATCTCCCCAGCGCCGCCGGCGTGAAGGAAGGTTCGGATGTCGATGTTGCCGGCATTACCGCCGGCACTGTCAGCAAGCTCCGCATCTCGAATGACCAGAGCCCCGCACGCGCCGTCGAGGTGGTGATGAGGGTGTCACGGCGCTTCGCCAACGACATTCGTGCGGATTCGGTGGCTGCTCCCACCACCGCGGGCTTGCTGGGCGATAGTTACGTCGACATCTCCCGGGGCAGTCCGGGTCAGCCCCAGGTGCCGGACGGCGGCGAGGTCAAAACGCACCTGGAAGCCAGCGTTCAAAATGTCGTACAGAACGCCAACGACGTGGTCACTAACCTGCGCGACCTGAGCAAAGCAGTCCAGGACATGACCAACCAGATCAACTCCGGTAAGGGATCGCTGGGCAAGCTGATCTATGACCCCACTCTCTACAATAAGATCAGCCACTCGGCCGACGTGGTGGACCGGATGGCCGACCAGATGGTGAGCGGCCAGAGCACTCTCGGCAAGCTGGTGAACAGCAACGAGGCTTACGACAAGCTGATCGCGGCGATGGACCGCCTCAACCGCCTGCTCGACCAAGCCGAGCACGGCAACGGCACGGTCGCCAAGCTCATGAACGACCCGAGTCTCTACAACCGGCTCAACGACGTGACCACAAAGGCCGGCAAGCTCGTCACCGACATCGACAACGGCAAGGGGACACTCGGCAAGCTCGTCAAAGACGAGCAACTCTACGATCGTCTCAACCAGACGGTTGAGCACCTCAACGTCATCTCGGCGCGCATGGCCAAGGGCGAGGGATCCCTCGGACTGCTTTCCACCGACAGCAAACTCTACAGCAACCTCACCGCGAGCAGTGAGTCGCTCAAGGAGTTCCTGGCTGATTTTCGCAAGGAGCCTAAGAAGTACCTGTCAATCAAATTACACATTTTCTAAAGGCCGTGCGGTACGCGCGGTTAGTCAGCCGAGCACCCTCGCCAACAGATAGGCCTGAAACGCTTGCTTCATACGAGCGCGCTCGGTCAGCGTCATTTGGTGCACCAGGGTGGCCGCCGCTGCGGGCGCCGAAGTCACCGAATTGGCGGCCAAAACCGTACCGTTGCCGGTCGAGGGCTCCATCGGAATGCCGGCGTGCGCGAGGATCGAGGCCACGTAATGCCGCGTCTCGCTGGGGGCATGATTCAGCCACTCAGATCCCCAATGCGCGACCGCGTGCGCCACGTGTCCCGGCCCCCAGTTGTAAGCGGCCAGCGCCTGGGCCGTATTGCCAAACTTCGCCAGTTGTTGATGCAGGTAGTGGATGCCGCCGCGGATGTTCTGGGCCACATTGTGCGGATCGACACCCAGCGCCGTCGCCGTGGCTGGCATGAGTTGCATGATGCCGATGGCGCCACTCGATCGATTCAAGGCGTGGGGGTTCAAGTCCGACTCATGCATGGCCACCTGCAAGGCAAGGTGCGGATCGATCCCCGCCGCCTCCGCCGCCCGGCTGACGAACTCCGACCAGAACGACGTGTGGCGTGACGGGACAGGCCCCGAGGTCTGTCCCGCTTGGTTGGTGGGTGCTGCAGGGGCGGAATTGGTGGCATCCATATGCATGAGCATCACCTGCTCGTGTGGCGTTCAACTTCAATTCCCCTTGCAGCACGCGGCGTACCACAATCAGATGCGATCCGGCGAGCTTGCAGTCTATTGATTACAATAAGGCCTGCTTTCTTGCTTTGGGCGCCGCCAGTTTCCTCTCATGAGAAGGCTTTAATCAACCTTGCCGGCCTCCGACCGGACCCGGCAAGATCTGCCGCGCCCAAGTAGGCAAACAGAATCCACAGATTACACAGATCTTCGCAGATTGAGAAAAGAAGCGATCGACTGCACGTCGGAGCTGTCAAAAGCGACAGCAAACAAACCACTTGATGGCTAGTCCGCTGAGGAGGCGATTTCTCCTCTTACTCTGCCGAATCTGTGTAATGTGTGGATTCCATTCTTTTCCGGATGACACCACTACCCGCGCCCGGCAAACTCCACCACCCACTCATCTTGCCGTCCACCCGCCGTCGATGACCAGGGTATGGCCGGTGATCAGAGACGCCGCCGGCGAGGCCAGGAATACCACCGCTCCAGCCACGTCCATGGGCTCGCCAACCCGGTGCAAGGCGGCGATCCGCTCCGTCACGTCGGCCCGGAACGCTGGGTCCGCCAGCGCCTCCTCTGTGCCCGGCGTATGGATAAAGGTGGGCGCCACCGCGTTCACCGTGATGTTGTACTTCCCCCACTCGACGGCGAGGCATTTGGTGAGGTGCGCGATAGCAGCCTTGGTAGTGCAGTAGACAGATTCGGTCGGCAGCGCCACCAGGCCCGCCTGCGAGCTGAGGTTGATGATGCGCCCGCGCCGCTGACAGATCATCACGCGTCCCGCCGCCTGGCTGGCAAAGAACGTTCCCTTCAGATTCACCGCCAGCGTCAGGTCGTAGTCTTCCTCGCGAACATTCTCGGCCAGATTGCCGGGCGCGATGCCGGCGTTATTCACCAGGATATCGAGTTGCCCGAAACGTCCCACCGCATCCTTGACAGCGCGAAAAATCTGGTCGAGATGGGCGACGTCCATTTGCAACGGCAACGCGTGCCGGCCCATGGCTTCGATTTCCGACGCCAGCCCACCACCGGACTTCACGTCGCGCAGGCCCAGCGCGACGTCGGCCCCAGCGTTGGCCAAGGCCAGCGAAATCGCCCGTCCCAAGCCCCGCGCCGCGCCCGTCACCAGTGCTACCTGCCCCGTCAAATCGAATCGTGGAAATTCTCCCATAAACCATCCTCCCAAACTGAGACTCGAAGACGCAAAGAAAAGGGAACTATCAGAAAATGAAACACGTTCTCATGGTAACGCTTCTTCTTTCCTCTGTGTCTCCCGAGGCCTCAGTGAACTCGGTGTTGAGGTCACGGGTTGCGGGCCGCAGGGCCGCGCTAGGCTCAATGTACCCCGGATTCCACCTTTGGCAGTGCAAGTGCATTTAAAAAGAGTATAGGTCGGAGGTGGATTATGAAGGTGAGATGCGACCGTGACTACGCGTCCTTCCTCAAGAGCTGCTACCGGAACAAGTTCTTGGTAGACTGGGATAATGGAATCATGACCGTGACCAAGCCAATGATCGACCTGGCTTGTATTTGCGAGGAATGAGCTTCTACCGCTAAGTGAAGTCAGCAAGCCCCTGCCGCGAGGCGGCTGAACTCTGACGCCAAGTTCTGGCCGCAAATTGCCCCTCCAACGTTGCCTAGCGGTTGTTTCCCACCCAGAGCGCGTATATACTCCCAATGCCCGGAAATGGAAAATGGAGATTCCGGATTCACAAGGAGGAGAACCAATGCGCTTTTTGTTTAAGATTTCAATTCCAGTGGAAGCAGGGAACGCCGCCGCGAAGGAGGGCTTCCGAGCGATAAAGAGCATCGTCGAACAGCAGAAGCCCGAGGCTGCCTATTTCGTCGCTGACGGCGGCAAACGGACGGGAATTCTCATTATCAACATGGAGGACCCATCACAGATCCCGGCGATTGCCGAGCCGTGGTTCCAGGCGTTGGATGCCGGCATCGACGTGACACCGGCCATGGTCCCAGAGGACCTCGCGAACGCCGGTCCCGCCATCGAGCAAGCCGCGAAGACCTACGGATAGGTGGGAAATTGCCGATTGCCGATTGAAAAAAAGACGCGATCCACAGATTGCACAGATTTTACAGATTCTGAAGGACAAAAGGACTTCCTGAAGCATCAGAATCCATTACCTTCTTGGCCTTTCGTTCTTCAATTCTTACAAATCTGTGTAATCTGTGGATCAGTGCTTCTCAAGCGCACCGCCCGTGGTCAGTTGGGCATTGCGGAGGACCCACGTTTTCATGTTCATAGTGTAGTGGCGCTCATAGGGCGCCGCCCTCTTCAGCGACGGACAACGGACAGTCTTCTGTTCATCATTCATCATTCATCATTCATCATTCGTCGTTCGTCACTCATCGTTTCTTGTCTTGTACTTCTTGTTGCCGTGCCTCTTGCCCGTAGCCATCAGCCTCTCGGCCTCAGCCTGAGTGGCGATGCCGCCCCTGGCGCCCAGCGCGGAGCAGTTAAGGCCGGCCATAGCATTAGCGAAGTCGAGCATGCGGACGACCTCCCACCCGGCCAGCAAGCCATAGATGAAGGCGCCATGGAAAACGTCGCCGGCGCCGGTGGTATCCACCGTTTCCACGACGAAGCCGGGGGAGTAGTAGTACCTTCCGTCACAAAGCATCAAGGCACCCTCGCGGCCGAGAGTCATGCCGGTGGCTCGCATCTTGTACTCGCGCGCCATGTAATCGAGGACGCGGAACGGATCGTCCTCGCCGGTCACGGTCGGAAGGAAGTTGGTGGAGGCGATCAGGTAGTCGATGTGGGGGAACAGCGTCTCCACCTTCTTATACACCGTGTCGAGGTCGCCGACCACGGGAATGGATGCCAGCCTGGCCCAACGGGCGGCGCGGACTGCCGCCTCGACGTCGCATCCGTCGATGTGCAGCACACGGGCGGAAGTGATCGCCCGGGCCTCAAGTTCGGAAGGCAGGACCGCCAGACGCGAGTCCCGGTCCCAGAAGACCGTGCGCTCGCCCGTCGCCCGATCGACGACAATCATGCCAAATTGATTGGGCGTCTCAGGGGCAACCTTGGTGTAGCGCACGTCCAGCCCTTCCTTCTTGAGGCTAGCCAGTTGGAAGCGGCCGTCGTCGTCGTCGCCCACCTTGCCGATGTAGCGCGTCGCCAGACCCAGTCGCTGGCACGTGACCAACGCCGTTGCCACCTGCCCGCCCGCCTGACGCAAGGTGGAGAGCACTCGCTCCTTGCCGCCCAGGGCAGGGAAGTCGCGGACCACCAGAACCGTGTCCGTGGCGTTCAACCCCAACCCGACCACGTCAACCGTGGATCGCTGCTTGGCCTTCGGCACCACTTCCCCCCTCGGAGTTAAGCAGGGCAGGATACTCCAAGCATGGACGATTGTCGATTGCGTGAATTGGAAAGTCGAAACTCGAAACTCGAAACTCGAAAGTCGCTGGTCTGGACTAAGGGGCTGTCATTGTGAACGTAGCGAAGCGGAGTGAAGAATCGCTCTTTTGGCTTACTGGCCGGGCTGTGGAAAAGTCGGGCTGTTTTTGTGGAAAACACATTATGTTAACTTGCGGTCGCCGGCAAAATAATTATCAGACGTGCCCGTGGATAACTAGGGCGGTGGGTAGCTACATTTCGCGCAGAAATCCTCATTCGGCAATCGACAATCGCCCTGCACTGTGCTAAGTTCTGGTTCTTGTCGATGCGTCGACATTCACGATGCCCCTGCGCGAAACAGAGGCCATTGTCCTCAGAACTTACCGCTTGGGAGAGGCAGACAAGATCGTTTCGTTCTTCACCCGGCAGTTCGGACGGCTGAGGGCGGTGGCGACCGGGGCCCAGCGACCCAAGAGCCGCTACGGCGGATCGCTGGAGCCGTTGAGCTACGTTCGCCTGTGGGTGTTCGAGAGGGAAAACCGCGACCTGTTGCGCCTCAACTCCGCCGAGTTGCTGGAGTCCTTCTACGACATGCAGAAGGATTACCGGGTGCAGGTGGCGGTGCAATACCTGGTGGAGGTCTCGGAGCGCATTCTGCCCGAGCGCGAGGTGAACGAGCGGGCGTTTCGCCTGCTGCTGGCGGTGGGGCGGGCGCTGAAGCGTTCGGGCGAGGTCGACCGGCCGCTGCTCTACTTCAACTACTGGCTGCTGCGGCTCGCGGGATTCCTGCCCGACCTTGAGCACTGCGCGGCGTGCGGCAAGGCGCTGGGCGACCGGCCTGGATACTATGGCCGGGGCTCAGAAGGTCTGGTATGCGCCGATTGCCGAACAAGTCTTACCGGTCCCACCGGCCGCACCGGACTTGCCCGCCAGACGGTCTCGCCGGCGGCTCTGGGGTTGGCGCCGGGCATGCGGCGGTCGCCCCTTGAGCAGTGGTTGTCAGGCGAAACCCCCTCGGCTGGTGTCCGGGAACTCCGACTTTTCCTCGAGGAAGTGCTGGAGGCACATGCGGAAAGGAAGTTTGTGACACGCGAGTTGTTGAATGAGGAGTAGGGACTGAAGGAGTCAGGAGACAGGAGTCAGGAGTCAGAATGAAGATAAGAGTCGAGAGCGAAATTTCGACTCTTAGCTCTCGACTTGCGGCTGTCTGCGGCTGTCTTCTCTTCATTCTGACTCCTGACTCCTGTCTCCTGACTCCTTTTAAGAAATGCCAGAAACTCTCCAATCCGGTACTACTGGCCTGACGTTCCAGGATCTGATCCTGAAGCTCAGCCGTTTCTGGGCTGACCAGGGGTGCGTCCTGGCGCTGCCCTACGACGTCGAAGTCGGGGCGGGGACCATGGCTCCCGAGACTTTCCTCCGCGTTTTAGGACCGCAACCCTACCGTGTGGCTTACGTCCAGCCATCGCGCCGCCCGGCTGACGGCCGCTACGGCGAGAATCCCAACCGACTGCTGAAGCACACCCAGATGCAGGTGATTTTGAAACCACCACCTGAGAATATCCAGCAGATGTACCTGGAAAGCCTATCCGCCATTGGCATCGACTTGGACCACCACGACGTTCGCTTCGAGGAGGACAACTGGGAGGCGCCCACGCTCGGCGCTTGGGGCATTGGTTGGCAGGTGATGCTCGACGGGTTGGAGATCAGCCAGTTCACCTACTTTCAGCAATGCGGCGGGCTCGACCTCGACCCTATTAGCGTCGAGCTGACTTACGGATTGGAACGTATCACCGCCTTCCAGCAAAATGTTAAAGAAGTATATGAGATTAAGTGGAATAATACTTTCACTTATGGAGACATACGCCGCGCCGAAGAACTGGAATTCTCGGTCTACGACTTCGAGGTGGCCGACCCGGAGACTTGCCGCGAGATTCTGGATCGCTACGAGCGCGAGGCCTTGCGGGTGCTGGATTCTTACCGCGCCCTCAAGGGCCCAAAGGACGACGATCAGCGGCGGCGCTTTCCCCTGCGCAAGGTCTACGATCTGTGCCTGAAGTGCTCGCACCTCTTCAACATTCTCGATGCGCGGGGGGCGATCAGCGTCACCGAGCGGGTGGCCCTCATCGCGCGTATCCGCAAGATGGCCTGCCGGGTGGCGGAGATTTACGTAGACCGCCTTGCTCCGGTCGAAGAGGCACAGCCGGCATGAGCAACCAAGAGCGGGATTTGGGGTTCGGGGTTGGGAGTTCGCCGATAGCCGAAACTGGTTCGCAGTCTTCGTCTCCGAACCCCGAGCCCCCAACGCCGAACCCCACGGTCCCCTCGGGTTCCACAATACCCCCACTACACCGGTCCAACTTGCTGTGGGTTAAGGCAGATTTGGTCGAAACCCTCTCGTCCGCGTCGCTTCCACTGCTGCTCGAAATCGGCTGTGAAGAGATTCCTGCCCGCTTTCTGACTGACGCTCAGAAGCAGTTCGGCGAGCGCCTACGCGCGGCCCTGGAGCAAGCCCGCCTCCTGCCCGTCGCCGAGGAAGATCCCGCGAGCCAGCCGCCTATCGAGACCTACTCCACGCCCCGGCGTCTGGTGGCGCACGTTCCGTGGGTTTTGGCGACGCAGCCGGACCAGAGTGAAGAAGTGATGGGTCCGCCCGTCAGAGTGGCCTTTGATGCGAAGGGAAAGCCCACTCGCGCGGCCGAGAGTTTCGCGCAGAAGAACGGCGTCCGAGTTGAGGATTTACTGAAGGTATCCACTCCTAATGGTGAGTATCTAAAGGCCAAGAAGCTCACTCCTGGTCGCCAGGCCTCGACAGTTCTCAAGGAGATTCTTCCCGGTGTCATCACCGGACTCGCTTTCCCCAAGAGCATGTACTGGGAGCCTTCCAAGACGCGCTTCGTGCGTCCGATCCGCTGGATCCTGGCGCTCCTCGGGGAAGGCGATCAGGGCCATGTTGTCGCTTTCGAGGTGGCGGGCGTCGCGACCGGCAATTCCACCTATGGCCACCGTGCGGCCGGAACCAAGCCAGTTTCGGTGAGCAGCTTCTACGACTACACCCAAAAGCTGGGCGAGCTTTTGGTGCAGGTTGACCCCGAGAAACGCCGAGGGAGGGTTCTAGACGAAATTGAAGTATTACTTAAGTTTCCGGCCCTGGGCGTGATGACGGGAACTGCGAAAATCCTTCGCGCCGGGGCCGGCCGGACCGACCCCAATGAGCGTCTGGAAGCGGTTCGTTCTCACATCCGAGCCCTTCCCGACGAATCCGATCTTCGCCTGATCACGGACCGTGACTTGGAAGACTGGGTGGTCAACTCCACCGAATGCCCGCACGCTATTCTGGGCACGTTCGAGGAGCGCTTCCTGAAACTGCCGCGCGAGATTTTGATCACCGTGATGCGGGACCACCAGAAGTACTTCGCGGTGGAGTCGAGCGCCGGCAAGCTTCAGTCCTGCTTCGTGACCGTGCTGAACGTGGTGCGGGATCCTAAAGGTAACATTCGCGCTGGGCACGAGCGCGTGCTGACGGCGCGCTTCAGCGATGCCGAGTTCTTTTGGAATGCCGACCAGAAGGTCCCGCTTAGGGACAGGCTGCCGATGCTGGATCGCGTCACCTACCAGGCGGAGCTTGGGAGTTATGGCGACAAGGTTCGAAGGATGGAAGCAATCGCGAAGTCTCTGTGCTCGACTCTCCAAGAGAACGGCAAGATGACCCGTGCCGAGGCCGACCATGCCTTACGGGCCGTTCAACTGTGTAAATGCGACCTGACCACACAAATGGTCCAAGAGTTCACGGAGCTCCAGGGCGTCGTGGGTGGGCTGTATGCGGCCTATCAAGGAGAACCGCACGAAGTCGCGGATGCCATCTACGACCACTATAAGCCAGCGGGGCTAGACGACAAGTTGCCACGCACCATTGTGGGAGCCGTAGTCTCACTCGCCGACAAGATCGACAGCGTCTTTGCAGGCTTTGCGGTCGGTCTGGAACCGACGGGATCGAGCGACCCGTTCGGTTTGCGCCGGGCGGGGAACGGCATCATCAAGCTCGCTGTGGAGGCTTTACCCGGTCTCAACCTCCTGGATCTAGTCTCAGTGTTCACGGAAGCTGGCGCGGTTGACCTGCGGCTGCCCCAGCGACCGAGTCTCGAAGTGGTTTCTGCTTTCCTGCGAGAACGAGAGGAGTATTACCTCACCGAAGCCGGCAAGCTGAGATACGACACGGTGCGCGCCGTGATCCACTCCCATTTGGGATGGCGCATACCCTCGGAAGCGCTCCAGCGGGGGAAAGCGCTGGAAAAGGTTCGAGACACGCAAGACTTTGGGGCCCTGGCGGCTGCCGCGAAACGTACGCATAACATTCTGAAGAAATCGGCTGCCCGGGAGGACTGGGGGTCTGCCATGGGGATCAATAAATCGCTGCTCACCGATGGTCCTGAGCGCGATCTCTATGACGCCTACGAGGCGTCACGTGCAACCCTTAAAGACTTGGAGGCGCGTTGCGCATTCGAGGAGGCTTTTCGAGTACTGGCCACGCTACGCCCAGCGGTTGACCGTTTCTTCGACAAGGTACTGGTGATGGACCAGAATCCTGAAATCCGGGCAAACCGGTTGCAACTTCTTGGCGGGCTGCGCAGCTTCGTTTTTTCCCGCTTGGCTGATCTTTCTCAAATTGAAGGGAGCATCTCACCTTCGGGCGACGGGGCGACATCAGGCGCGGATGCTGGCGCCACGCCGAATACGCCGGACTAAACCGGGCCGTTACGGAGGCAGGGCAGGGATGTGGATCTTCGTAGCGGCGCCCTTTAGGGCGGCACGTTGGGTCTAAGCAAAGATGCCCGGCTAAAGCCGGCCTCTACGAAGACATGGGACGGGATGGGAGCCTTCGTAGAGGCGCCCTTTAGGGCGGCACGTTGGGTCTAAGCAAAGATGCCCGGCTAAAGCCGGCCTCTACGAAGACATGGGACGGGGTGGGAGCCTTCGTAGAGGCGCCCTTTAGGGCGGCATGTTGGGTCCAAGTAAAGATGCCCGGCTAGAGCCGGCCTCTACGAAGACATGGGACGGGGTGGGAACCTTCGTAGAGGCGCCCTTTAGGGCGGCATGTTGGGTCCAAGAAAGATGCCCGGCCAAAGGGTCCAAGTAAAGATGCCTTTCTTCGGTGGATGGATCAACTCACGGCGAGGGTGGAGAAATGCTTGGATTGGTGGGTGTCGACGATCCCTTCGATCCAACGCCAAAGGGCGTCGCGTCCCGCACCATTTCCCGCCCAACCCCCCGTCAGAGCTACTTCCGATCAGCCGGCCAACAGTTCGGAGGATCTGTCGGCAGTCGCTTGAAGAGAGGATGAAGGGTCAAGGGTAAAAGGTGAACGGTTCGTGTTGGGACGGGGCGGCCCGGCGTTGGGACGGCGCTGAATGGTGAACAGTGAATTGTGAATGGAAGAAGGAGAAGAGACCTGCCGCTCTCGTCCTCACACGATTCACGAATTCCGCCTGGCCAGTTTGATAATTCACCATTCACAATTCACCATTTTTCCCGCTTGCTTCACGATGCGCTGCGGACTAAAATCTACAGTGTTTCGAAAATTGTTGCTCGGGAGGGCATTGGGAGTTAATTGTTTTCCCGCTGAGGGAATCTCAACGTTGGGCTATTGAACCAAAAGGAGGAGTTGCATGGGCAGGAAACTGATAATGCTGGGAGTCATGCTGCTGGCCTTCGGCTGCCTGGCTTGGGCCGATTCGTGGACGGGGACCGTCAGTGACAGTATGTGCGGCGCTAAGCACGCCAAGGCCGGTGCCGACGCGGCGAAGTGCGTTGCGGGGTGCGTGGCCAAGGGTAGCAAGTATGTTCTGGTGTCCGGCGACAAGGTGTACCAGGTGGACAACCAGGATGCGTTCAAGGACTACGCTGGAAAGAGCGTGAAGGTGACCGGCACGCTCACCGGTGATGCCATTACGGTGGAGAAGGTGGACGCTGCTGGCAAGAAGAAGGCTAGCAACATGTGACCTTCGACTTATATGCGGTGTCGAAAGTCGAAAGTCGAAGTTAAGACCGACCGCTTCTACTTTCGACTTCAACTTGAGACTGCGTGACAAGAGGCCCCGCCCTCAAGCGGGCGGAACGAAATGTGTTTCTGATTCAACTTGGGCCGCCCTTCGGAGGCGGCCCTTTTTTTCGCGTATCGGCTATCAGCAATCAGCCGTCAGCTCTCAGCAAGACTAGCGGACTTTCTTGCTGAGAGCTGACGGCTGTTCCGCTTTGACTTTCGACTTTTGACTTTCGACTTTGGACTCCCCTATACTTAAGCTTCGCAAGTTATCATGGGCAACGACCTCATCCAGATTTCAGCCGCGACTGCGCAGGGCTCGCCGCCGCCGGACGCCGGGTTGGAGAAGACTGCCGCGGCAGCTTCCATTGCGGGGGCAGGGAAGACTTTCTACATCGAGACCTTCGGCTGCCAGATGAACGTCCACGATTCGGAGAAGGTGGCGGGCGTTCTGATGGCGCGCGGCTATCGCCCGGTGGAAAATCACGACGCCGCCGATCTCATCCTCTACAACACTTGCAGCATCCGCGAAAAGGCGGCGCAAAAGGTTTTCTCGCGGCTGGGTGCTTTCAAGAAGCAGCAGGAGCGGGCGGGGCGCGGCCCGGGAAGGAACGCCAGGATCGTCGGCGTGCTGGGCTGCGTGGCGCAGCAGGAGGGCGAGCGGATCTTCGAGCGGGCGCCGCAAGTGGGGCTGGTGTGCGGCTCCGCCAGTTACTCCAAGCTGCCCGGTCTGCTCGACCAGATCGAAACCGGGAGCCGGCGCGTAGCCGGGCTCTCGCTGGAGATCGACGAGTGCTTCGAGACGGAGATGACGCGGCGCGATAATCCCTTTCGCGCCTACCTCACCATCATCGAGGGTTGCGACAAGGAGTGCGCGTACTGCGTGGTACCCATGACGCGCGGTCCGGAACGCAGCCGCCCCGCCGATCGCATCCTTGCGGATTGCCGCCGCCTGGCGGGTGAAGGCTATACCGAAATTCAACTTTTGGGCCAGAACGTCAATTCTTACCGCGATCCGGGACCCGCCCGGCTGAGCTTTGCCGAGCTGCTGGCGGCGGTGGCGGAAGTCGAGGGGGTGCGGCGCGTGCGCTTCACCACTTCGCATCCGCGCGACTTCACGGCCGAAATCGTCCGCGTCATTGAATCGCATCCGGCACTCTGCGACCAAGTACACCTGCCGGTGCAGTCCGGGTCGAGCCGGGTGTTGGCGCACATGCTGCGCGGCTATACGCGCGAGCAGTACATGTCGAAGATTGATTGCCTGCGCAGCTCGCGGCGCCCCATCAGCCTCTCCACCGACATCATTGTTGGCTTCTGCGACGAGACGGAGGAAGACTTCGAGCAGACTCTTTCCTTGCTGGAAGAAGTGGAGTACGATCAGGTTTTCTCGTTCAAGTACTCTCCTCGGCCCAACACCTCGGCGGCTGGCCAGATGGATTCGGTGCCGGATGAGGAGAAGGGGCGGCGGCTGGCAATCCTCCAGGAACGCCAGCGAGAGATCCAGTTGCGGCGCAATCAAGCCTGCATCGGCCGCGAGTTTGAAGTCCTGGTGGAGAACTACCAGCCGCGCCTGGGTCAGGCGGTCGGGCGAACAACGAGCAACCGGGTGATTAACTTTGCGGGCGAGCCGGCGTGGGTGGGGCAGTACATGAACGTGCGCGTCACCGAAGCAGGGCCGAATAGCTTGGTGGGAGTTGCACAGGGGGGGTAGCAGTGACTAGTGGCTAGTGGCTAGTGGCTAGTGAAAAGGCGGATCTCTTGCCGACTTTCGCTAGCCACTAGCCACTAGCCACTAACCACTAGCCACTATTCCATTGGAGGGCGACATGGAAGTGGAAATGAAGATCCGAGGGCTGATGATGGATCCGGTTACTAATATGCCGATCGTCATCCTGAAGGACGTGAATGGCGGGTCGGTGCTGCCCATTTGGGTGGGTATCTACGAGGCCAACGCCATCGCCCTCGAAATCGAAAAGGTGGCCACTCCCCGGCCCATGACCCACGATTTGATCAAGAACGTCCTGGTGGGACTCGACGCCCACATCCACAAGGTGGTGGTGACCGAGTTGCGCGACGATACCTTCTACGCCCTCATCTGGCTGGAACGGGAAGGCCAGGTGCTCAGCATCGATTCACGTCCCAGTGACGCTTTGGCGCTCGCTTTGCGCGCCGATTGCCCCATCTACGTCGAGGACGAGGTACTGAAGAACTCCAAGGTCGCCGGCTCGGTGGCGGATAAGGTAAACAACGAGGAGTTGCGCAAGTGGCTGGAGAATCTTGGGGACGAAGATATGGGACGGTACAAAATGTGAGGCTTGAATGGTGAAGGGTAAAGGATAAAGGGTAAAAGGCTAAGGGTAAAAGACTAGGACTCTATGTATACGTCCCGCGGAATGCTCAGCGCTGCAAAGCTGCCGGTGCCTTTCTGGCGCAGGTGAAAGCCAACACCTCAGCCTTTACCCTTTACCCTTCACACTTTACCCTTTGCCCTTCACCCTTTGCTCGTTCCTCATGATTCCAACGCCCGACTTGCTGTTCGTTTACGGTTCCCTGCGGCGGGGATTCGAGTTGCATGGTGTCCTCGCCGGTCTGGGCGCGCGGCATGTCGGAAACGCAAGCTTGCGCGGTCGCCTGTTCGATCTCGGCCATTACTGCGGCGCTAAGCCTTCGAACGCCGCGGCCGATCGCGTGCACGGAGAAGTCTATCGCCTGGCCAACCCTGAGCGCGCCTTGGGGATCCTCGATCGTACAGAAGGCTTGCGACCGGGTGCGCCGGCAGAGAGCTTCTATCGCCGGGAGGCGGCCGAGGTCACCCTGGAAAATGGCGCGACGACGCAGGCCTGGATCTATTGGCTAGCTCGCTGGCCTGGACCGAAACGTCTCATTGCCTCAGGGGACTACGCGGAACATTGAGTGATTGAGCCATTGGGTGATTGGGTCATTGAAGGAAGACGTCTTCAATGGCTCAATCACTCAATCGCTCAATGACTCAATTCTTCCAATGGACCTGACGCCAACCCAAATCGCCACGCTGGAGCATTTTCTCCAAGCCGGTTTCCGGTTTGTGACGCTGGAGCGGATGGAGCGCTACCTCGGCGTCGAGAAGGACGGCTTCGTCGCCTTGCTCGATCCGTCTGACGGCAGGCTGGTTCAGTTCGGGCAGGTGGGCTATCGCTTTCCGGAAGGGCTCGGAATGCTGGTGGAGCGAGGGGAAGGGAAGGCGTTTGTGTGGAAATCGAAGCTAGTGTCAGCCACGCCGGAGTTGCTTGGCGGCTACGAGCGGTTCAGGAGTGAGATTCAAGTGTTACTTGAAGGTTGAAGAGTATTCAGTTTTCAGTTTTCAGTTTTCAGCCAGCTATCAGCCGTCAGCAAGAAAGCCTGGCGTGCTCACGATTTGGCAGGCTGATAG
>Ga0209039_10000744_pt1 | contig 31367 bp, 24 predicted proteins | sample BogFormECP12_OM1_FD_188238 | JGI IMG/M metagenome (GOLD analysis project Ga0209039, IMG submission 188238) | Bog forest soil microbial communities from Calvert Island, British Columbia, Canada - ECP12_OM1 (SPAdes) (version 2) | ecosystem: Environmental > Aquatic > Freshwater > Wetlands > Bog ... | reverse complement strand
GTAATCCGGTGCAGCAAGGTGCCGGCAATTACCCGGACGGTGTGCCCCGGCTCGTCGCGCGGGTTCGGCTGGCGGTGCGCCACGCAGCCTGGAACTTCGTCCGGGATGTGCTGGATCAAAGTGCCGCCGAGCACGACGTTCAAGAGCTGCTGCCCACCACAGATCCCGAGCACCGGCATGCCCCTGGCGAGCGCGCCCTTTGCCGCGGCCAGCTCGAAGGCTGTCCGGCGGTCCTTGGTCGTCACGCTCGGGTGGCGGGTCGCGGCGCCAAACAGCGCGGGATCGACATCGAAGCCGCCGCCGGTGACGACGAGCCCGTCGATCCGGTCGAGGTAGGCCATAGCGGCATCGGGGTCGTGCGGCAGCAAGATCGGCAACCCGCCCGCCCGGCGGACCGCGTTGCAGTAGTTCTCCCGGATCGCGTACCAGGGAAATTTCGAATAGCCGCCCGGCGGCTCGTGATCGAGGGTGAGGCCGATAACCGGCTGTGCCATGTTGGAGAGGTCCGTCAAAACCGGAGAGACAATGAGCGAATTCTATGAGCAGCCGCTACCGATACGGACCTACGACATAGACTTTGCCGGCATCGTCAGCAATATCGTGTTTATCCGCTGGCTCGAGGATCTGCGCCTTGCGCTGTTGGACCAGGCCTACCCGTTGATCCGGGCACTTTCTGAGGATGTCGCGCCGATCCTGCTCGCGACGCGGATCAACTATCGCCGGCCGGTGACGATCGCCGACCGGCTCGTCGGCCGCATCAGGGTCGCGGGGCTCAGCCGAGTACGCTGGCGGCTCGCTGCCGAATTCGTCGTCGCCGGTCTGTTGCATGCCGAGGCCGAGCAGCAGGGGCTGTTCATGCGCTTGTCGACGCGCCGGCCGATCGCGATCCCCGAACCGATCCGGCGCTGGCACGGCGGATGACGCGGCGGCCCGCGCCGATGGCGCTCGCCCTCGCCGAAGCGGAGGCGGCGAGGGCGCGCGGCGAGGTGCCGGTCGGCGCCGTGCTGGTCGATCGCGAAGGCCGTGTTCTCGCCGCCGCCGGCAACCGGGTCGAGGCCGATCGCGACCCGACGGCGCATGCCGAGATGCTGGTACTGCGCGCCGGTGCCGCGCTGCTCGGCACCAAGCATCTCGCCGAGTGCGATCTCTATGCCACCCTCGAGCCGTGCGCGATGTGCGCCGCGGCAATCGCCTTGGCCCGCCTGCGCCGGCTCTATTTCGGCGCCTACGATCCGAAAGGGGGCGCGGTCGAGCACGGCCCCCGGGTGTTCGACCAGCCGACCACCCACCATCGCCCGGAAATCTATGGCGGGATAGAGGAGCGGCGCGCCGCCGATCTGTTGCGTACCTTTTTTCGCGATCGACGTCACCCCGCTCAGACGAGATAGGCAGCCAAGACGACACGGCCCCGGTTCGCTCCTCGCTCGCGGCTATCAGGCGTCGAGGAAAGAATCCTTTAAGGGCGTTCGGCTATCGTATCGCCAAAAAGGATTTGTACGATGCCATGGTATCAAGGGGTCCTGCTTCTCGGCTCCGTCGCACTGTCGCTGATACTCCTGATCCGACCAACTTCGGATGGGCGGCGCATGGCGTTCACCTTGCTGATCGGCGCACTGGTTCTGGTGACCATCGGCTTGGCGCTAAAGGAGGTGGCGAGCGGAGTTTCCGTTGCGGCCTGGCTCGGCCGATAAGGCCGATCGGCCAAGCGCCTGTCGTAAGTTGTGAGCTCGGGCGGTTATTCCGTTTGAGGGATTGTCGCTTGCTCCGACTCGAATATGCCCAGCCGGTTGATGCCGTCGAACGCTGCCACTTTGTAGCACTCCGCAAGGGTCGGGTAATTGAACACGGTGTCGATGAAGTAGTCGACTTTTCCATCGAACGACAGCACCGCCTGACCTATGTGGATCAGCTCGCTCGCCCCTTCGCCGATGATGTGGACGCCGAGCAGCCGACGGGTTTCACTGTGAAATATCAGCTTTAACAGGCCGGTGACATCGCCGAGGATCTGACCGCGGGCGATCTCCTTGTAACTCGCCTTGCCGATTTCGTAGGGGATGGCGGCCTCGGTCAGCTCCTCTTCGTTCTTGCCGACCATCGAGATTTCCGGGACCGCGTAGACGCCGTAGGGGAAGCGCTCGGGGACGCTGTGGGCCTTGATTCCGAAAGCGTGGCATGTGGCGAGTCGGCCCTGTTCCATCGAGGTCGAGGCGAGGGCAGGAAACCCGATCATGTCGCCGACGGCATAGATGTCGGGGACCGCCGTTCGATAATGCTCGTCGACCGCCAGCCGACCCCGATTGTCGGGTTCTAGGCCGGCTCCCGCCAGATTGAGCTTGCTGGACGCACCGGTGCGGCCGACCGAATAGAGTGCCTTCTCGGCAATGATCGTCTTGCCGCTGTCGAGGTGAATTCTAACGCGAGCACCATGCTCGTCCTTGACAACCTCCAATTTCTCGACGCTCTCGTTGAGCCGCAGGGTGGCCCGGTTTTCCCGCAGGTGGTGGCAGAACTCGTCGGCGATTTCCTGGTCGACGAACGGCAACAGCCGGTGACGTTTGTCGATCAGGGTTACACGAACGCCGAGCGCGGCAAAGATGCTGGCATATTCGCAGCCGATCACCCCGGCTCCGACAACCGCCAATGTCCTCGGCAGCCGATCGAGCTCCAGGACGTCGTCGCTGGTGAAGATTCGCTCACCATCGAAAGGAATGTGCGGGTCGCGAGTGGTCTCCGCACCTGCGGCGATGACGATCTTTTTTGCTTTGACGGTGCGCGAGCTGGCGCCGTCGACGTATTCGAGGCGGACGGTGTCTGGCGCGACAAAAGAGGCCGTTGCAGCGATGAGCTCGACATCGTTGCGCATCAGCTGATGGCGAGTCACGTCGAGCTCGTGCTGGATCACCCGATTGGTGCGGAACAGCAGATCCTGCATCGTGATGTGCTCTTTCACGGTGTAGGAAGCGCCGTAGAATTCTCGCGAGCGGTACCCGCAAAGATCGAGCGCGGCCTCGCGCAGAGTCTTCGACGGGATCGTGCCGAGATTGACGCTGCATCCGCCCAGCACCGTCTTTCGTTCGACGATCGCGACCTTCTTGTCGAGCTTCGCACCCTGGATTGCGGCGCGCTGCCCGGCCGGCCCGGAGCCAATCACCAGAAGATCGTAGTCGAACGATTCTCCCGACATACCATTTGCTCCCAGCGCAAGCCGTCGTCCCGGTTGGAGAATGCCACAAGCCTGCGACACCACGGTGACATTTCCATGAAGGCGGGTGTCCTGCGCCATCTTCTCTTCACCTCGGGTGCAACCGACCCAATATCTCGCTATGTCTCTACCCTGATGACCGATCTCCTCCTCCAGCACGGGCTTTCCTTCGCCGGTCTTTACGATCGCGACGGCCTCGTGCGCCTCGATCGGACTTTTATCGCCCATCTCGCCGAGACCGATGTCGCGCTGCATGACCGTCTGATGACAGCTCGGCATGGGCCAGGCGCGATCGAGCGCCAGACCGAGTCGGACCTTCTTGTCGATCTGGCACCCCATCTCGAGGATTTCATCGGAAACCTGTTCGGCATCACGGACGAAGTCCGGGCGTTGCAGGCGCGTCACCATGAGCTTGCTCCACTCTACTCGGTCAAGCGCTTGTTTGTTCAGCGCCGGGCGGTCAAGGGAGTGAAAGAAGTCGACGCCGAGGAACTCGACGGGCCCGGCCTTGCCGGCGAACTTGACCGCGTGATTGGCGCACCTCCCGACGCGACGATCGGCATCCCCGCTTGGGAGCGACGCTATGCCGAGCATGTCGCCAATTGGCTCGCGGACGGGGCCGGTAACGCCGGGGTGCTCGACATCGCGCAACGCTACGCCGCCTGGGCCACCTTGTCCGAAGAGGGCCGCCGCAAGCATCGGCGCGGCGTGCTGTTCAAGGTGCCGCATCGGCTCGACATGCAACATCTCGTTCCGGTCGAGACGGTGGTGCGGGACGGGGTCACGATGCTGCGGCGCCCCGAGGAGGAATGGCGGCGCCGCGAAGGCTTTGCGCTGACCGATGCCGGGACCGACCTGACGGGGGCGCTCGACCAGGCGAATTACTGCATCTGGTGCCACAACCAGGGCAAGGACAGCTGTGCCAGGGGGCTGCGCGAGAAAGACGGCGCGTTCAAGAAGAGCGTCTTTGGTGTCACCCTCGCGGGCTGCCCGCTCGAGGAGAAGATCTCGGAGATGAACCTGGTGAAGGCGCGCGGCAACGCAATCGGCGCGCTGGCCATCATCACCGTTGACAACCCGCTCTGTGCGGCGACCGGACACCGCATCTGCAATGACTGCATGAAGGCCTGCATCTATCAGCGGCAGGATCCGGTCGACATCCCGCAGATCGAGACCCGTACCTTGAAGGACGTGCTCGGACTGCCCTGGGGTTTCGAGATCTATTCGCTCTTGACCCGGTGGAACCCGCTCAACATTCGACGACCCTTGCCGAAGTCGGCGACCGGTCACAAGGTGCTCGTCGTGGGGCTCGGCCCGGCCGGCTTCACCTTGGCACACCACCTTCTGAACGACGGGCATTTCGTCGCCGCGATCGACGGGCTGAAGATCGAGCCGCTGCCCGCGGACCTCTCTGGCGTCACACAAGATGGCGGCCGCCGGCCGTTCCAGCCGATCCGCGATGTCATGAGCCTTGTCGAAGGGCTCGACGACCGGATCATGGCGGGGTTCGGCGGGGTCGCCGAGTATGGTATCACCGTCCGCTGGGACAAAAATTTCCTGAAAATCGTCCGTCTGCTGCTCGAGCGCCAAGCGAGCTTCGCGATGTATGGCGGCGTTCGCTTCGGCGGCACGATCACGATCGACCGCGCCTTCGAGCTGGGCTTCGACCACGTGGCATTGTGCGCCGGGGCCGGCCGCCCGACCGTGATCCCAATGCCGAACGGGCTGGTCCCGGGGGTGCGGATGGCCTCGGATTTTCTGATGGCACTGCAGCTGACCGGGGCCGCCAAGACCGCCAGCATCGCCAATCTGACCGTGCGGCTCCCGGTCGTTGTAATCGGCGGCGGTCTGACTGCGATCGACACGGCGACCGAGTCGCTCGCCTACTACCCGGTTCAAGTCGGGAAGTTCCTGGTGCGCTACGAAACACTGGTCGCCGAGCGCGGCGAGGAGGCTGTGCGCGCGGAATGGAATGATGCCGAACGCGCGGTCGCGATCGAGTTCATCGCCCATGCCCGCGCGATCCGCGCCGAGCGCGAGACCGCCCGCCGGGAGGGTCGCCCACCGCGATTGGTGGAGCTACTAGATCGCTGGGGTGGGGTGACGATCGCCTACCGCCGCCGCCTCGTCGACTCGCCGAGTTACACTCTCAATCACGAGGAAGTGGCAAAGGCGATGGAGGAGGGGATCCGCTTTGCCGAGTTGCTGACCCCGGTTGCGGTCGAGGTCGATCTGTTCGGCCAGGCGGCTGCGTTGCAGTTGACCCGGCCGACAGCGGAGCCGGATCACGCGCCGGAGAGGGTGGTGCTGCCGGCGCGCACGATCCTGGTGGCGGCGGGGACCCAGCCCAATACCGTTCTCGGCCGCGAGGATCCGGCGAACATCGTTCTCGATGGGCGCCATTTCCAGGCATTCGACGAGGGCGGCAACCCGGTGACCCCGGAGCGCGTCGCCAAGCCCACCGCCGTGCAGGTGCTGACGAGCCTGCGCCCCGACGGCCGCGCGGTCAGCTTTTTCGGCGACCTCCATCCGAGCTTTTCGGGGAATGTGGTCAAGGCGATGGGCGGCGCTACCCTGGGCTATCCGGTGGTCAGCCGTGTGCTGGCGCGGCTCGCCCCCGCGGCGCCGTCGCCGGCGGAGCTTGCCGCACGGCTCGACGACGAGTTGCGTGCCCGGGTGCACGAGGTCGTCCGGCTGACACCCAAAATCGTCGAGGTCGTGATCAAGGCGCCGATGGCGGCGCGCGCTTTCCAGCCCGGCCAGTTCTACCGATTGCAGAATTACGAGACCTTGGCGCCGCGGGTCGACGGCACGACCCTGGCGATGGAGGGGCTGGCCTTGACCGGAGCGGCGGTCGACAAAGAGGCCGGTTTGTTGTCGACGATCGTGTTGGAGATGGGCGGCTCCTCCGACCTCTGCGCCCTCTTAAAACCGGGCGAACCGGTGGTTCTGATGGGCCCGACCGGTACACCGACTGAAACGCCCTCTGGCGAGACCGTGCTGCTGGTAGGCGGCGGGCTCGGCAACGCCGTCTTGTTCTCGATCGGCGCTCAGTTGCGGGCGCAGGGCTCGCGGGTGCTCTATTTCGCCGGCTACAAGACCATTGCCGACCGCTACCGGGTCGCCGACATCGAGCGCGCCGCCGACCAGGTCGTCTGGTGCTGCGACGAGCCGCCGGGTTTCGCTCCCGGCCGCCCGCAAGACTTCGCCTTTGTCGGCAATGTCGTGCAGGCGATCGACGCCTACGGCTCGGGCGCTTTTGGGCAGGCCGACATTCCGTTGGAGGAGGTTGACCGAATCATCGCGATCGGCTCCGACGGCATGATGAGCGCCGTTGCCGAGGCGCGCCGGGCGCGCCTGAAGCACTATTTCCGGCCGGATCACCGGGCGATCGCCTCGATCAACTCGCCGATGCAGTGCATGATGAAAGAGATCTGTGCGCAGTGCCTGCAATTGCAGCGCGACCCCGTGACCGGGACCGAGACGGTGGTGTTCTCCTGCTACAACCAGGACCAGGAGATGGACCGCGTCGATTTCCCGGCGTTGCACCGCCGCCTGTCGCAAAACGGTGTCCAGGAAAAATTGAACAAGCTGTGGATCGACCGCTGCCTCCACCGCATCGGCTGGCGCCAGCCGATGGCAGCGGAATAGCCGATCGACGACTCGGGTTAGGTGTCTACGAGGGGAGAGGCTCCGCCGGCCGGGCTGCCGCATGCTGCCCCGCACCGGTTCTACCATGTTTTGTGGTGCTGGGCTTGCTTGCACCGGCCTGCGTCCCACCCCGGCCGGCGCCTTTCGCCGCGTTAGCCGGCCTACTGCCGGCATTGGTATGGGTTGACGTGGTGTGCAGCGCCGCGGTTCGCGTCGAGGGGGCATAGCCCCTCGATCTGCCCAGCGAGTGCTTCGCGGAGCTATGGGCCGAGGCATGCCTTTCGTGCCGCCCTGTCCCCGTCCCGCCCGAAACCGTCGGCTCATCTTCCGGGGCGGCCGCCACGTCCTCGGCAGTAAAGGGGGTCGTGTGGTCGACCCGGGCGGCCTCGGGAGCCGTCTCGTTGGCAAAGTAAGAAGGCGCGTCGTTCGGCGTGCTGAAATTCTTCGTGCCATCGGTCGGCATCTCGCCAGCGAGCGCCGGGAAGCTCGCCAACGCAAAGCCAGCCGCGACGAGCACATTCGTCAACTTGATCTGCATGATTTCTCCCCCAACCGCTCCCTTTTTAACGGAGATCGGCGCGAAAGGGGAGTGTCAATTTTCCGTCAGTTCGCCGGAGCCGGATCAGCGCTTGCTTGCACCGATATGGGCGACCGCGTTGATCTCGACCTTGAGCGAGGGATCGGCCAGTGCCGCCACCTGCACCAGGGTCGAGGTCGGAAAGTTGCCGGTGAAGAACTCCCGCCGGGCCCGCCACACCTTCTCGCGCTGGGTGATGTCGGTGACGAAAATCGTCACCTTGACGATATCGGCCATGCTACCGCCGGCCGCTTCGACGAGATGACGGATCTTACCGAAGATCTCCTTCGCTTGAGTATATTCGTCGCCCACACTGCCGCTCTGACCACTACCACGTGCGGTCATGCCGGCGACGTAGGCAACGCCGTCCACGACCAGGCAATTAGACCAAGTGCCGGCGGGTGGGTCGGCGACCTCGGGGCTAGTAGCCCGCACAATGCTGCTCATCGGTTAGGCTCCTCTAGTGGAGAGACGAGCTTAACCTCGCACGCGACCCGTTTCCATGGCCCGGGTTTAAACCAATCCCTTGTGCACCTTCGGATCGGAGTCGGCGTCGTGCCGCGAGCCCTGCCACTCGTCATCGTCAGCCGACGCGATCTATGATCGGCAGGGTCAGCTTTTCTCCCTTCACGCCAGCGAAGTCTCGCTGACCGCGATGGTGCATGCAACGGGACCGCGCATGTCGGGCCGCCTGCCGGCATCTCACCAGACTGCTGTCGTCACCGGGGCGAGTTCCGGGATCGGGCTCTATACGGCGCTCGGCCTCGCTCGGACCGGGATGCGGGTTGTTGTAGTCGGCCGCGACCGGGGTCGGACCGAGGCGGCGCGGCGCTTCGTGGCCGAACGCTCCGGCTCTGACCGTGTCGATATCGCCCTGGCGGATTTTTCCCACCTTGCCGAGGTACGTCGCCTTGCGGACGAGATCCTTTCCGCCACGGATCGGCTCGATCTCTTGGTCAACAATGCCGGGCTGATGTCGCCGAAATACCGGCTTTCGTTCGACGGGTTCGAGCTGACCTTCGCGGTCAATCATCTCGCCCCGTTTCTGCTGACGAATCTGCTGCTCGATCGCCTCAAGGCTTCGGCCCCGGCGCGGATCGTTACTGTCGCTTCAGAAGCGCATCGCGGTCACCGCCTCAACCTCACCGAACTTGCTCGACCACACGATTGGGGCACCTTGAGGGCCTACGGCCGATCCAAGCTCTGCAACATCCTCTTTACGCTAGAGTTGGCGGCGCGGCTCGCAGATTCGGACGTCGTTGCGACCTGTCTCCATCCCGGCGTCGTCGCTACTGCGATCGGCCAGCGCGGCGGCTTGACCGAGTTGGTCTGGCGGCTGATGAAGCCGTTTTTGACGACCCCCGAGAAGGGTGCCGAGACATCGCTCTTTCTCGCGACGGTACCCGATCCCACGCCGTTCCACGGCGGCTACGTCATCGGCAAGTCGCTGGCCCGCCCCGACCCCGAGGCACTCGACCGCAGCCTGGCGCGCCGCCTCTCAGAGGAAAGCGCCCGTCTTGTCGAGCTCTGAGAAGGCGGTCAGTGGCGCACAAAGTAGACGCGGTATAGCTGGTCGCGAAAATTGGCGCTCGCTTCGATAGCGGCGCGGAAGTCCGTCTTGCCTAGCACATAGGTGTCGAGATTGTCGTTGGCGACTACGGTCGCGTTGCGCGGCTCGCCGGTGATCAACGCTCCCTCGCCAAAGAAATCTCCGGCACCCAACTCCGCTACATCATGGCCCTCACGCATCACCTCGACCGTGCCGTCGGAGATTAAAAAGAACTCTTCGCCGGCCTCACCCTGACGGATGACGATATCGCCCTTGACGAAGCGGCGTTTCGTCATCTTCTCGGCGACGTCAGTGAGTTGTACTGGTGTGAGGTTTTGAAACGCGTCCACGGTCTTCAAGAACTCGCAGATCCTCAATGCGTCATGCAGCACCACATCGGAGGCGATCCGCCCGTCGACCATGTGGACCAGGCGATCGGCCTTTTCGATGATCCGGTGATCGTGAGTGACCATGACGACGCTAGCGCCGTTTTCGACGGTGGTTTCTTTGAGGAGATCGACGACGCTACGGGCCGAATCCTTATCGAGCGCAGCGGTCGGCTCATCGGCGAGAACCAGTTTGGGGCGATTAACGAGCGCCCGGGCGATAGCAACGCGCTGGCGCTGGCCTCCCGATAAAGATCGCGGCTTGTAGTCGACCCGGTTTCCGAGCCCGAGGCGATCGAGGATCGCGGTCCCGCGCTGGCGCATTTCAGACACGGGACAATCGCCGAGCTGCATCGCCATCTTGACGTTTTCGTAGGCCGACAGCGCGTCGAACAAATTGTGCATCTGAAAGATGAAGCCGACATTGCGCCGCATCGCGACAAGCTCGCGCCGGCCCAGCTCCGACAAGCTTTGCCCGAGCACATCAATCCGCCCCTCCTGTACGGAGCGGAGCGTTCCGACAAGAGTGAGCAAGGTCGTCTTGCCGGCCCCCGACGGCCCCGTCATCACGACGAGCTGCCCTGCCCCGATCTCTATCCGGTTGTCGAACAGGACTTGGTTGCGCGACTCGCCCTCTCCGAAGAAGTGGTTGAGGTCCTCGACCAAAACCGTCGCCTGCAGGCGATCGAGGGACATCGAATCCACAATCGTCGGCGCATTCATCAGAACACCTCGGCCGGATCTGTCGAAATGACGCGGCGAACCGCCAGCACTGCCGAAATCAAGCACATAGAGAGGGTTAGCAGCAGGCTGACAAGGGCCAATTCCACGCTCATATGCAATGGTAACAGCGCCACCGCACCGACGACTCGAAACAGCAGAATCGATACCAGGCAAGCCGGAACCCAGCCGGCCAGTGCGCTCAATGTCGCCTGCTCGAGCACCACCTGGACCAGATAACGTGTGTGATAGCCAATCGCCTTCATCGTCGCATATTGAGGCTGTTGTTCAGCGACGTCGGTGTAGATAACCTGATAGGAAATCAGCATCCCGACGACGAAGCCAACCAGCGTTCCCATCGCGAAGATCGGCCCCGCGGAAGACACGTCGGCCTGAAATTTACGCTCCAGTTCGAGCAGCTGCCCCTTGGTCAGAACGGCGACATCCGAGGGCACGGCCGCGGTGATCGCCCGTTGCACGGCGGCCGGGTCGCCCCCTGGGGTCAGCTTGATGACCCCGAGTTCGACGTCGGGAGGACCACCACGCGGCCCGGGCAGCAACTTCGCGAAGGTACGATCGCCGATTACCACGGTGCCATCGTTCTCGAAATCAGGACCAAGTGCAAAGCTCCCGATAATTTTAATCTTGTTGCCGTTTAGCTCGGCTGCGGGTGGCGCCGGGTCCATTCCCAGGAACCGGCGGGCGCGGCGATCGACAATAGCCGTATCCAAATCGCTCAAATCCTTCATGTTCGCGTCGAGCTGGGGCAACGACAAGACCGGCTGATCGGGATCGAAGGCGAAGACACGGACCAGAAAGCTCTTATCATCGACCGGGTTGCGCCAGAATATCTCATGCCATGCCGCATACAACGGCCAGGCGCTCGCGACCCCTGGTACGGCGCGAGCCGCTTCCAGGTCTCGGCCGGGAAACGGGTCTTTTGTCGCGAACCGGTACTTGCTGGCGCGCTGAAGAAAGATATCCCCATCGAGCAGCTCGATGACCTCGAGCGAGGCGTTGAAGAAGGCCCTTTCGAAGCCGAGCTGCATCAGCATCAGCAACACAGCAAAGCCGATACCGCCGCTCGATCGTAGCAGTCGTGGTTTGTTCGCCAGCAGGTTCCGCCATGCGAGCGGAACAAAACCGACAGATCGCCGCCAGAATCCGAGGTTCGGCGTTGCGATCATGAAAATAGATCGGCCGGATCGGCCCGCCGCAGGCTGCTCATCGAAAGCAAAGCCGAGGCCGCCGCCATCGCGAGAGTGGCCGCAAACACAATGGCAATGCGCGGCCCCGACATCTCCACCGGAAGCAAGGTTTCCTCTCGGATCACCGCATAAATGCCCAGCGCCGCAACCAGGGCCGGGAAAAAGCCGGCCAGAACGATCAGCAGGGCCATTGTGATTACGGTCCCGTTGAGAAAGCGGTCCCCATAGCCGACTGCTTTCAACGTCGCAAATTGAGGCAGCTGGCGGCTGACCTGAGTGGCAAGGATCTGATAGACGACCATGACCCCGACAATGAAAGAGACGATCAGCCCGGAACCGAAAAGCAGACCTACGGAGGTTCGCGTAGTCCAATAGGCGGTCTCGTGAGCTTCGAGCTTCGGACGCGTAAAGATCTGGACATCGCTGCCGAGGAGCTGGCGCAACGAAGCCGCGGCGCGATCGGGATCGACCCCCTGCTTCAGCTGGATCAGCCCTAGATTGACTTGCCCCAGCTTGCGATAGGGAAAGAGACGGACAAAATTCTGAGTGCTGACGAGGATGACGCCGAGGCCCATGAAGCCGGTTCCGAGAACGTAATCTCCCCCGATTTTCACCTTATCGCCGTTGATGTCGACCACCCGGCCCGTCGTCAAGGGGCCGAACATCGACCGCGTCATGCTATCCACGATTGCGGTGTCGGCCCGATCGAGGACAGCAAGCTGGCGATTGATGTCTTCGCTCGTGAAAATTCGATCCTGCGGATCGAGGCCGATGACAAAGACGTCGGGCGCCTTGCCGTCCTCGCCGCTGCGCCACTTCGCCGATCCAAAATAGAGCGGCGCCGCCAGCGCGACCTCAGGTGCGGTCCGCACCCTATCCAACTGGCTGAGCGGGAATTCCCCCGGCAGGACCTGATATTCGTAACCGGTCGACGCGATCAGCAAATCGAACCGGGTCCGATCGTAAAGCAACATGCCACCTTGCGGCACCGCGATAAAGAAGCCGAGCTGTACAAACACGAGCAGGATCGCCATGAACACGCCCGCCACCGCCAGAGCCGTGCGGCCTTTGTCGTGAGTGAGGATCCGCCAGGCAAGCGCGAACCTCACCGGGCGTCCTGCTTCACGGGAGCAGCGGAGCGCTCCGCCGCGAAGGTGACGATCGCTCGACGCGGCAAGCGGTGCTGGTTGATCTGCACAAACCCCCCTTCGAACCCGTCAGTAACGACGTAACACCGGCACCATGGTTCAAGCGGCCCAGCAACAACAACGGCAGCGATGATGATCTTTTTGCGCCTCAGGGTGTCGCACTCATTCGCGTCTCGTCGACGAAGCGTTCGGTCGCTGCATCGGTAGCGCGTCCTTTTCGGCCTCGTGGGGCGAGTACGTAGAGGGAGGATCGGTGCTGGGTCGGTTCACCCCCCGGCAGAGGGATCTGATAATCGACCGGCTTTTGGTGGTCGGCGAGCAGATATTCAGGCCGGAATACGCGCTCGAGGTTGAACAGACTGCCGAGAAAATTGGTTTGACCGCGCGCCAGCTGGCCGGCAACGACCCCTGCCGTCTTCATCAGCCGCCGCCAGCCCATATGCTTGCGGTAGAAGGCTTGCTGGGTTGTCACCAGTTCCTCGTAGAATTCGGCGAGCGGCAGCTTCGTCGGCAGAACCGCATGCTGAATGTCGTAGAGCCGATAGTCGCGGCTTACCACGCGCCCGCCCTCGCTCGTCCAGCTCTCGGTCCCAGGATAGGGCGTGTTGACGCTGATGTTCACGACTTCCGGCAGCTCGAGACCCCATTCGCGGACAATGCGGAAGCGCTCGTGATCCCATTCGGGATCGGCGATCAAATTGATCAAAACGTAGATCCCAAGCGAGCGGGCGAATTCCAACGCCTCGAAATTGCGGCCGACGGTGACCCGCTTGCGGAATTTCCGCAGCCCCTCCTCATCGATCGCTTCGATGCCGAGAAACATGTATTCGAGGCCGAGCTTCTTCCAAAAACGAAAAACTTCCTTGTTGCGCAGCAGCACGTCGCCGCGGGTTTCGAGGTAATACTGCTTCTTGATGCCGGCGCGGGCGATCGCCTCACCGATCGCCATCCCGTGCCGCTCCTGCAGAAAGGCTACATCGTCGACGATGAAGACCCCCCGCTCACGGATCGACCGCAGATCCTCGACCGCCCGCTCCGGGCTGATCAGCCGATAACTTCGGCCATAAAAGGTCCAGGCGCTGCAGAAAGAGCAATCCCACGGACAGCCGCGCGAAAACTCGATCGTGGCGCAGGGATCGAGCGTGCCGAGAAAATATTTCCGGCGATGACGCAGCAGATCGCGCGCCGGTGTCAAATCATCGAGCGAATGGACGAAGCCGGGCGGCGGCCCCTCGCCGTCCGCGGTCACAGCACCCGCCACGGTTACCGGGTCACGGCCATCCTCGATCGCGGCCAAAAGCATCGGCATGCCAGCCTCGCCTTCGCCCTTCAGCACGCAGTCGATCGCGCCCGCGCCGTGCTCGATGATCGAGCCGGCGGTGAAAGACGCGCTATGCCCGCCGACGCAGATGAACATCTGCGGGAAACGGGTTTTCGTAGCCTTGGCGAGATCGACGATCTCGGGGACGTGCGGCAGATAGTTGCAGGAGAAGGCGATGACGTCCGGCCGCCAGCTTTCGAGCATTCGGAAATAGGCGCGCTGGTCCTCGACCTGTAGATCGATCAGCCGGACCTCGTGTCCCGCCTGCCGTGCCGCCTGGGCGACGAGCTCGAGGCCGATCGGCTCGAGCCGCAGGAAGATCTTTGAATAATGGAGCACTCCGGGGAAAACGCCGAGAAGCCGCATGGCAACCCTCCTCTCGTCAACGTGGGCCGATCGAGACAACGGCCTTCCCTGCTTTACCGATCGTCGGAGGAAGCCCAAGAAAACGCTGCCTCCGCACCTGCAAACACCCTAATCTGGACAGCGATCAACCGGCTATGGGATTATTCCGAGCCATGATCTTTGCCCGTTTTTTCATTCTCCCGGCGATCGCGGCCATGGCCTTCGTCACTCTCGGCGCATTGGCGGCGCCGGCGCAGGAATCGGACCCGGTCGCGCTGCGCATCGAGGTGTACGGCTTTGCCGGTTTCCACGTGTTGACCAATCGCACGAAAGTCGCTGCATCGGGGGATCGATATACGATCGCGATGGATCTGGATACCCGCGGCATCGCCAGCATCTTTGTCGACCTGACGAGCCACTCCGAGGTGCGCGGACGGCTGACCCACGATGCGGTGCGTCCCGACGCATACCATGGCGATGTGCGCCGAAACGGCGACGATCGCCATTACAGGATCGATTACCGTGCCGACGGCACGATAGCGAGTGACCAAACGCCGCCTTCGCCCACCCTGCGCAGCTCCGCGGCGGTGGATCAGATGCGCGGGACCGTCGACCAGCTGACGGCGTTTTTCATTCTCGAGCGCCAGCTCGCGCAGCGCGGCAGCTGTGCGCTCCTCGTTCCGGTGTTCGATGGCCTAAGCCGCTACAACCTTCGGTTCAGCAATGCTCAGCCGGAAACCCTAGTCCCGGATGGGCGTCAGCACTTCGCGGGGCCAACCATAGCTTGCGACGTCAGCCGTGAGGACGTTGCCGGTTTCCCGGGCGGTCAGGACGCAAACGGGGGGACCTATAAGCGGGGCAAAATTTGGTATGCCCGCGTGGCAGGCGGCAATCAAATGGTACCGGTCCGCATGGAGTTCGATACCGAGTTCGGCATGGTCGAGGGCTATCTCGCCGAGCTGCACGGGCAAGGTGTCGATCTTCGCTTCATGGATTGACCTTCGCCCGATCGCTCAAGGCGTAGCCCCCATCCGAGTTTCTTCGACAAAGCGCTCGGTTGCGCTGTCGATGGCGCGCCCCTTACGGCCCCGTGGCGGGTGGATGTAGAGCGCGCGGCCGGGCGATTGTCCGGCCGCGGAAGGTCGCGGCAGGGGTATTTCGTAATCTACCGGTAGAGTGTGGTCGGCGACGAGAAATTCGGGCCGGAAGACCCGGTCGAGGTGGAACAGGCTTCTGACAAAGTTGGTCTGGCCATGCATCAGATGCCCGGCGATGACCCCCGCCGTGTTCATGACCCGCCGCCAACCGAGATGCTTGCGATAGAACGCCCGCTGGGTGGTTACCAGCTCGTCATAGAACTCGGTTAGCGGCAGCCGTGTCGGCAACACCGCATGCTGAATGTCGTAGAGCCGGTAGTCGCGGCTGGCGACCCGACCGCCCTCGGTCACCCAGCTTTCGGTCCCGGGGTATGGTGTGTTGACGCTGATGTTCACGACTTCGGGCAGCTCGACGCCCCATTCACGAACGATGCGGAAGCGCTCGTGGTCCCAGTCCGGGTCGGCGATCAGGTTGATCGCGACGTAGATCCCGAGCGAGCGGGCGAATTCGAGCGCCTCGAAATTGCGGCCGAGCGAGACCCGTTTGCGGTGCTTGCGCAAACCCTCCTCGTCGATCGCTTCGAGGCCGATGAACATGTATTCGAGACCGAGCTTTTTCCAAAAACGAAACACCTCCTTGTTACGCAGCAAGACGTCCCCGCGGGTCTCGAGATAATATTTCTTGCGGATGCCGGCCCGGATGATCGCCTCGCCGATCTCCATGCCGTGCCTCTCCTGCACGAAGGCGACATCGTCGACGATGAAGACACCCGGCTCGCGGATCGACCGGAGATCCTCGACGACGCGTTGCGGACTGACCAGCCGGTAGCTGCGGCCGTAAAAGGTCCAGGCACTGCAGAAGGTGCAGTCCCACGGGCAGCCTCGCGAGAACTCGACCGAGGCACACGGATCGAGCGTGCCGAGAAAATATTTCCGGCGATGGTGCAGGAGGTCACGCGCCGGCATCAGATCATCGAGCGATTGGACAAAGCCGGGCGGCGGCCCCTCTCCCGCCGCGGTGACCGCACCGGGCACCGATCCGACATCCGATCCCGCCTCGATTGCATCGAGAAGCAGTGGCATCCCCGCCTCGCCCTCGCCCTTGAGGACGCAGTCGATCGCCCCCGCACCGTGCTCGACGAGGGCATCAGCGGTGAACGAGGCGCTGTGACCGCCGACGCACACAAAAGACTTCGGCTGGCGTGCCTTCGTCGCCTTTGCAAGATCGACGATTTCCGGGACGTTGGCGAGGTAGTTGCAGGAAAAGGCGACGACATCCGGCCGCCAGGTTTCGAGCAGTCGGAAATACGCGGAGTGGTCCTCTACCTGCAGGTCGATCAGCTGGACCGTGTGGCCGGCGCGCCTTGCCGCCTCGGCAACGAGCTCGAGGCCAAGGGGCTCCAGTCGCAGAAATATCCGCGAGTAAAGGAGCGGGCCGGGATGAACACCGAGAAATCGCACGAGAATTCCTCCTTGCGCCATTCACCCGTGTGCCGGGCGAGGTGTGCAGACAACCGAGCGTCGCGAGACTAATGTGTCGACCGAACACCCGTCGAGAGATGCCTACATGAGTGAGGACTGGACCCGGCTCGTCGCCGATTTGGAGCGCCTGCTCAAGCTGCGGGCGATCCCGTTCGGCATGAAGCTCTTCGAGCGCCGCGAGGAGATGGAAGCAATCCCGCGGATCCGGCGGCCGACAGCGGTGCACACCCTCGATCAGATCGTTGCGCAAGCCGCTCGCCTCGGCTGGACCGTCGGGCTGACGAGTGAGGACCTCGTCGGCGCTCAGTGCCGGGCCGTTGTCGGGCTCGGTCTTGCAAAGGACGACAAATGGCGCTCGGGCGAGCACATGGTGGGCGTCTGGTACAGCACCCTTGAAGACTCGCGTGCCCATCAAGAGGCGATGGAATGCGTGCCAGACGGCCGCTACGAGGCGCTCGCCGTGGCTCCGCTCGCCGCCGGCAGGCTCGACCCGCCCGACATCGCGCTCTTTTACGCGACGCCGGGTGCGATGATCTATTTCATCAACGGTTTGCAGTGGTCGGGCTACAAGCGCTTCGACTGGAGCATCGTCGGCGAATCGGCGTGCGCCGATTCCTGGGGGCGCGCTCTCAAGACCCGCGAACCGAGCCTGTCGATACCGTGCTTTGCCGAACGCCGCTACGGCGGCGTGCTCGACGACGAGATGCTGATGGCGCTGCCGCCCGATTATCTCGCCAAGGCGATCGCCGGTATGGAGGCGCTCGCCAAGAACGGGCTGCGTTACCCGTTCCCGCAATACGGCGTACAACAGGACGTACGCGCCGGCATGGCGGTCAGCTATCCGGGTCGCGGATCTTAACCAGCGTTGCCTTTTACCGCAGGGCGGCGGCGATATTGCCGCCGTCGACCGTGGTCACATCGGCGGTGGTCTTGAGCGCCACCGCATGGTGCAGAAAGGCTTGCGCAACATCCTCGGCCGTCACTTCGCGCCCGAGGAGATTGCCCGCCATGTAATCCTGCTCGGTAACGCCGCGCGCGCTGGCGCGGGCGGCGATCAGTTCCGGCGTCAGGAGGCCGCTCCTGATGCGGTCGGCGTTGACCGCGTTCGCGCGAATGCCGTCGGCCCCGTAATCGAGCGCATATTGGCGAACAAGGGCAAGCGTTGCCGCCTTCGGCAACCCGTAGGGGCCGAAATTCGGGCCCGGGTTCACCGCCTGCTTCGACACGTTGAATAAGAGGCAGCCGCCGGTCCCCTGAGCGAGCATGATGCGGACCGCGTTCTGTGCCACGGTCTGATGCGCAAAGAAGTTGAGCTCGAAGCTCTGGCGCAGCACCTTGTCCTCGACCTCGCCGATACGGCCTTGCCAGGCTGCACCCGAATTGGAGACGACGATGTCGACCCCGCCGAAATGTTCGGCGATGCGATCGAAGGCCCGGCGTACCGCCGCGGGATCCGTCACGTCGCATTTGATCGCCAGCGTTGCCCCGCCAAGGCTTTGGGCTGCGGCTTGCGCGTCTTGGATATCGAGCAACGCCACCTCGGCCCCGGCACCGTTCATCGCACGGGCCGTGGCAAAACCAATCGTCCCGGCGCCGCCGGTGACGACCGCGATCTGCCCGGCGAGCGGTTTCTCGCCGGTTTGACCGAGCTTCGCCTGTTCCAGCGACCAGTATTCGATGTCGAAGAGGTCGGCTTCACTGATCGACTCGAACCGGCCGACTGCCTCGGCATCGGTTACGGTCTCGATCGTGGACTCGGCAATATCGGCCGCGATCCGCGCGTCGCGGGCACTCCGCCCGAGCCCGAACAAACCGAGCCCCGGCACCAGGACGACCCGCGGCATCGGGTCGAGCTCCCGTTTCGGTACCTCCTGGCGCGCATTGTGGCGGGCGAAGTACGCGTGATAGCTCGCAACGAAGGCATCGACGGCTTCGCGCGCCGCCGTTTTGAACAGGTCGAGCTTCTCCGGCTCGAGCGCCGGCACGATCAGCGGGTAGTTCTTGGTGCGGATCGTGTGATCCGGGGTGGCGACCCCAGCCTGGCTGTAGCGGCGAAGTTCGGCACCATTGACGTAATCGAGCACCGCGGGGTTCGAGCGGAACTCGAGGATGAAACGCTTGAAGGCACCCGACCCGCTCGGATCGGCGATGGCGCAGGCGCCGCGTAGGATCGGTGCCACTTCGGCCGCCGCGGCCATCGCGGCGGGGAGGCGAGCGCCGGCGAACACGATCGTGCGGCGGCGGGTAAGCCGCTTCTCGGCCAGCGAGACCGCGGCGATCATCCGCTCGTAGGCTTCCCGTGCCGTCTCGCCAAAGGTGAAAATGCCGTGCTTCAACAGCACGAGCCCCTCGACCATGGGATCGACATCGAAGACCTCGGCCGCCTTCTTGGCGAGCTGGAAGCCCGGCATGATGTAGGGCACGAGCCCCACTCGTCCCCCGTAGAGGTCAGCACAGCGCTCGGCCGCGTCGGGCTGATCGGTCAGGCTCAAGACTGCCGTCGAGTGCGTGTGATCGACGTATTTGTGCGGCAAGAACGCGTGCAGCAATGTCTCGACCGATGGGTTGGGAGCACCGGGATCGATCAGGTTCGCGCGCTGCACGCGCACCATTTCCTCGTCTGCGAGAACCGCTCGCTGCCGCAATTTGCGGAGCGGAGCGAGACGCACGGCAGGGAGTCCGGCGGGCTCGATCGCCGCCATGTCCCAGCCGCTGCCCTTGACGCACAGCACCTCGACCTCCTCGTCGAGGAGATCCTTCACGATGGTTTTGACCGAGGTGTTGCCGCCTCCGTGCAGCACGAGCTTTGGCTCCCCGCCCAGGAGGCGCGAGGTATAGACGCGCAAAGCGAGATCGCGCCCGACACCCGCTCGTCCGTAGCGCTCGACCAGCCGCTCGGCGTCCGCATCCGACCACAGGTTCTGCATCCTCTGACCTCCGGTCACGCTTCGGCGGGCGTGTAGCGTTCCTTTTTGAACAGACCGCGCTGGAAGGCGAGATAGGCCTCCTTCGTCATCGCCGGCTCGAACTTTGCCAAGATCTCTTTGGCTGGCGCGGCGTCGCCGTGGAGCAGGTCGATCGCGGTCATCGCCAGCAGCTTGGCCGGGGTCAGATAACCGTGCTGCGGCTCGTTGATCCGCCAATCCGCACCGTGCGCCTTGCCTTCGGCGGCGACGACATAAGGGTGGATCACCGGCATCATATGCGCGAGGTCGCCCATGTCGGTCGAGCCGGTGCGGTGCCCGCCGATGCGGAACTCGCCCGGTCCGAACAGCGCCTCGATGTTTTCGCCGAAGATCCCGCCCATGCGCTTGTCGTTGCGCTGTGGCAGATAGCCGGGGATCGTGTGGATTTCGACCTCGGCGCCCATCGCCATCGCTCCGGCACGCAGGCACCGGTCGACCTTGCGGTTGGCGTCGAGGATCGCCTCGAGCGAGCCGCCGCGTACGAAAGTCTCCATCGTCACCTCGGCCGGCACCACGCTGACCGCGTCCCCCCCTTTGGTGATGATCGGGTGGATGCGGATCGTGTCCTTCTCCCAGAAGGTCTCGCGGTGCGCGGCGATGGCGTTCATCGCTATCATCGCCGCGTTCAGCGCGTTGATCCCGAGCTGCGGCAGGCTGCCGGCATGCGCCGCCTTGCCGAGAAAGCGGATCTGCTTGACCAGCGCGCCGTTCGAGGACTCGGCGAGGACGGACCGCGTCTGCGCGCCGTCGCGCGAACCGGTATGAATCATCATCGCCATGTCGACATCGTCGAAATGGCCTTTGGCGACGAGCTCCGGCTTGCCGAGCATAAACTCGATCTCGCCCTTGGCGACGCGCGCCATCCGCTCCTCGACGTCGATGAACTCCTCGGCCGGCACGGCGAAGAAGATGATCTCGCCGGCGAGCTCTTCGGCGGCCTTGGCATCGCAGAGCCCGATCGCTGCACCCAGCATCCCGGCGATCTGCGCGTTATGGCCGCAGCTGTGCGCCGCTCCGGTGGTCGGATCGGCGAGCGGATGTTCCGAGGTGCGCAGGCTGTCGAGCTCGCCGATAAAGGCGAGCCGCGGTCCCGGGCTGCGGCCGGCAAGCCGGCCCTTGACGCCGGTCAGGGCAAGGCCGGTGCGCGGCGCAAACCCCAGCGCCGTCATGCGCTGAGCGACCAGAGCCGCCGTCTTCACCTCGTTGAAGCCGGTCTCGGGATTGCGCAGGATTGTTTCACCGAGATCGATGATCGTGTCGGCGTGACGGTCGATCGCGTCGCAAACCGCACGTTTCAGTTCATCCTTGCTGCTCATTTATTGGGATCGCCCTTTTGCTCGATGGCCCTCGTCCGAGAGTATCCGGTCAATTCAGCGGTCGCGCAACGATCGGCCGCAGAAGCGGTTGACGTCTCTGCGGTTCCCGCCTTCTCGAGGCGATAGCGCCTCGCTGCATCTGCAGAAAATCAGCGGCAAATCTCTCTTATGGGTTGAGGTGCTCGCCCCGACCCTGGCGCCCGATCCGCTCGTGCGATCTGGCCGTCTTTAGGGACAGCCCATCGCCCCATTCGTACGGACACCGGGCTTTGGGGCCCGGACGAATCCGGGTGGACCGCCACCTTCAAGGCAACTATAAGCGGCGTTCTTGTCATCAGGATGGCCGGCCCATCGGACCTGCGGTCCGCCCATGACTGTTCTTACCAAGGTCAAAAGCTTCCCCAGTCGCTAAAAATCTATATAATAAAAATAAAATTTTAGATAACAGCAATCTAGATTGACTTGTGATTAACGTTTACCTTGTTTTAGATTGACATTTTCCTGACGATCGTAAAAAATTTATCAACGTCTTAACAAATGTTAACAATCGTTAAAGATTATCGGAGCCGGGTAAACGCTGATGTTTCGACGCAGTTCCATGACGCGACGGTTCCGCACACTTGGTTGCTCACGGCGAACGACCGACGGCCAGCGTGCCTGCTAACCAGCCTGTACGATGCCGAGACAGCCAACCCGATCATCGCCGAATGACCGGCCTTCTCCAGGGAGTATCCCGATGACTTTGATCTACCCGAACATCGTTCCTGAGAACAACCTCCGCCTCCCGGACGCCCTGACGATCAAACACGGCCCGGCCCCATTGCTTTCGAGGTTTGTACTCGAGGGCGACAGGGCAGCACGCGAAAAGGGTGTCCGCCTACGCCTTCGCCACGACTTCGGCGAACTTGTCTACGTCAACAAGCAACAAACTGCACTTGGGAATTGGTTTCGCCTCGTAAACATGTTTAACCCAAAGTATTCAGATCTCTCTCCGGAGAATTCCTATTGGATATCTGGAGAAGATGAACATGGTGAGATTGTTGTCACGCAAGCTGGTCGTGTTTATTTTTGGCCGGAAACGACACTCGAGCACGAGGCCCGACTAATGTTTTACGGAGGACATGACGAGGGCCAACGCTGCGTAGTGACGGCCAAAGATGCGAAGTCTATCGGCGGCGTCGTGTTTTATGGCGGCTCGGTTTGGGTGCGGCCGGATTTCCGTGGAAGGCGGCTTTCCGAGGTTCTGCCTAGGCTGGGGAGGGCTTATGCGGTTGCGCGTTGGCCAGTCGACTGGGGTATTTCTTTCGTTGCGCCGATTCTGGTCGAGAAGGGGGTCGCCGCCGCCTATGGTTATAAGCACGCGAGTTACAGCATCTCCTTTCCGGAATCACCTTGGGGGGATCTTGAGGTCGTGCTCGTCAGTGTGGCCGCTGAGGAGGCCTATGCAGACTTTGCCGAAATGCTGCTGGTTGGGGAGTCGGCTGCTTCGGCTTCGGCCTCCGCCAAGTCGGCGTCATCCAATCTCTTCGATGACAAAGTGACGAATACCTCTTCAGACGGAGTCCTCCAGGGGAGCAGCAACCGCTCGTAACGGGTCATAAACAAGCCCGGCTGACTCGGTCGTGCTTGGATCGCCGCTCTGATAATATCATAGCGCGGCTGGCCTGTGCGGGCCACGGATTTATAGAACTCTGCGACCCATATCCCGTACTCTTTGTCGGGTTGGTTTTCTATACTTTCTCCGATGCCGTAAAACTGATAATCTGTCTCAAGCCATTTAAAGCCGTCTCCGATAAACCGAAATACCGGATCCTTCCTCCGCGGCTTGACCCCAACAACCATCATCCGCGAGAGCAGCTGGTGTTTTATAGCAAAGGAGATAACGGTAGGATCGAAAGATCCAAACGACATCCTCCACTTCTGAGCCATCAAACCCAGCGGATTCTCTGGTTTACTAAATAGCGTTGCGTACTCGCATGGTTCTGCAATAAATCGATTGCTGCAAGGTGGAGCGAACGCTGGGCTACATAATTCCGAGAGCCGAGATACCGCAAGCTCGGAAGAAACCATGATTTCTGATTTCCACGATATCTCAAAATATTTAATGCGAAACAATTTTACTTGTGAGGACAGAAGTTGCTGCTGAACCGCGAGCAAAGCGGGTAGCTCCACGTTCTGAGGATGCAACTCGATCTCGATCACCGAGTTATCGACGATCTGGAATTTGATGAAGCCGAGGTTCTTGACCGCGAACAGTGTGCTGTCGTAATCGGGATTGGGATCGCCCAGCGCCGCCAGAAACTCGGCACTGTTCTCGACCACCCACCGCCCTTCTGGCGTCACCAGCATCGTAAGGCGTTTCACGAGAACCCTCGTAGTGTCAAATGTCGAACCCTCCGCTTACGGCATTCACGATCTTATCTACTGAGTGTTAATGGGATGTGAACCACCGGCGCTTGTAATATCCCGACCTTAAAGACGGTAGCATTTTAGCTTTTTTGTGCTGTTTTTCCGCAAAAGACGTTGCAATCTTGACGCGTCACTGACGGATATCAGACGATCTTATGACGTCTTCCGCCTACCTTGCGCAAACCTGCGAGTGAAGGAGCGCGGAGGATCGGGCGATACGCGTCCGACGGCCGAGTTTCAGTCGGCTGATCGAAGCAACTCGTCTCGGGCCGACCCCGCCTCCCGAACGTGACCGGCTCATGCGATAGGATTGGATGACCGTCGACGTCATCATACTTTCGGACTCGGGTCGGCGGCAGGCGGCAATCGCCTTGATGATCGCCACCGCGATGCAGGCTTTCGACAGTACGATCGCAAATGTCGCCTTGCCCCAGCTCGAGCAGAGCTTGGGTGGCGGCATCGATCTCGGCTCCTGGGTAATGACGAGCTACCTCTGCGCCTCTGCGGTGATGGCCACCCTGACCGGTTGGTTTCGCCGTCGCTACGGTCCGCGGCAGGCCTTCGGCGGCGCCATCGCTCTTTTCGTTTTCGCCTCCCTGCTATGCTCGATCTCGCCATCGCAGACCGCGCTGATCATGTTCCGCCTGGTTCAGGGTGCCGCCGCCGGCATCATCCAGCCGTTGGCGCAGGCAATTCTCCTCGATCTTTACCCCAAGAGATACCACGGCCGCTTGCTGGCGATATGGGGCGCGACGATCATGGCAGGTCCGATTATGGGCCCGGTGCTCGGTGGCCTCATCACCGACCTCGCCTCGTGGCGGTGGATCTTCGCCTTGAACATCCCTCTCGGAATGATTGCGATCTTGGGGTTGGGGCAGGTTCCGGCGAGCAGTGAGCCGAGCGGCAAAGCTCGCATCGACGGCCTCGGGATTCTGCTTCTGATCGTCGGCGTAGGCTCGCTTCAACTGTCCCTCGAGCGCAGCATTGTCCAGAGTTGGCCTCCCTCGACGGAAGTGATCATAGAAGCAATGATCGCAGCGGCTGCCTTTATCGCCATCGCCGTTCGAAGCATTCGCGTACGATTTTCCTTGTTTAGATTCGAAGTATTTAAAAACATTAATTTTGCTACATCAATATTTTACAATTTCATAGTGGGAGCACTTGTCTTTACTACGATCGTATTTTTGCCGGCGTTAAGCGAAGGTCCGCTCGGTTACGATGCGACGCTAGCCGGCCTGAGCATTTCTCCTCGCGGCATCGGGACCATGGCGACGATGCTCGCAGTCGGTTATCTCATCGACAAAATCGATCATCGTGCCCTGCTGGTGACCGGAATGGTGATCACCGCGACCGCGTTCGAGCTGATATCGCAAACGCCGCCTGAAGGGGGCGCAATCTGGTTGGCCGGGGCAAGTGCCATTCAAGGCGTCGGTGTCGGGCTGTTGTTCACCCCTCTCAGCACTTTTGCCTTCTCAACGCTCGCCGCTGAGCTGCGAACGGATGCCGCGGGAGTGTACAGCCTCTTGCGGCAACTCGGCTGTGCAACCGGCGTCGCAGCGATGACGGCTCTGCTGCAGGCAAGAATTCAGACTAACTATGCGGCCATCATTGACCAGCCGGTGTTAGGCGCCGGGACGCCGTCCCACTCGCTCGATCTGGCCACCTTCGGCGCCTATACGGGCTGCTTTCGAATACTGGCGGTCATCACGGTGGTGATCATTCCTGGGGTCTTTCTCTTTCGGGTCTTGCGGCCGGACCCGGCGATTCCCACGGTCATCTGAATACCGCGCGCTCACCGCAGCATTAAGCCGATGACGGCGGTCGCAGCGGAGCCTGAGGCTGCCGTCATCGGCTAATGTAACCTCGGCAGAACAATTCGAACGATCGTGCCGTAACCGGCGCGGCTGTCGATCGTCAGCGTCCCCCCGTGAGCCTCGACGAGGCCCTTTGTGATAGGCAATCCGAGCCCGGTGCCGCCGTAGTTGCGTGTGGTCACCGGTTTTGCCTGCCCGAATGGTTGCAACGCACGCTCCTGCTCTTCTTCGCTCATGCCGATGCCGTTGTCTTCGATCTCGAGTACAGCAACATCCGGCCGATCCGCCGTGTTACGAACGTAAATCTGACCTCCCTCTCTCGAAAACTTTATCGCATTGGACAGCAGGTTGAGGAATATCTGCTTCATTGACCGCTCGTCGGCCCAAATTTCGATTTGCTCGTCCGATAGCTGCGCCGTCAACTCGATATCGCGGCTGCGCGCCCTCTCATGCACCATGCGTATGACTTCGCTGATGACATTTTGTATTTGTATTACCTCTTTGGCGAGTTCAACTTTACCAGCCTCTATCTTCGACATATCGAGAACATCATTGATAATCGACAGAAGATGAAGGCTGCTGGTATGGATATCCTTTATATATTCGAGATACTTCTCGTTGGCGATCGGACCGAACAGCTCGTTGGAAATCACCTCGGAAAACCCGATTATCGCGTTGAGAGGGGTCCGCAACTCGTGACTCATGTTGGCGAGGAAATCGCCCTTCGCTCGGTTCGCCGCCTCGGCTTGGCTGCGCGCTTCGATCAGTTTCCGTTCGGACGCTTTGATTTCCGTTACATCTGAGTAGATTGAAATAACGGCGCCGTTCGGCATTGCACGCCGGCGGATCTGCAACGTCCGACCGGGCGGCATCACACGCTCCTTGGTCGCCGGCACATCGCGATAAAAGAGATCGAGACGCCTGGCGACCTCTGTTTCCGGGTCGTCCCCGCCGAAATCTCCGCGGACCGCCTGGTGCATTAGAATGTCGTGAAGCCTCGCCCCGGCGGCCAGGTCGGCCGGCAGGTCAAGCAGTTCGCAGAACCGGAAGTTCCAAGCGATCAGCCGCCCCTGGCTGTCGAACACGCTCAAACCCTCGCCGATATGTTCGAGTGTGCTTTGAAGCAACGAGTTCTGGCGCTTCACTCGCAGCTCGCCGCGCCACAGGTGCGCGGCGGCGAGTTGCTGGCGCTCCAGGGCGCGAATCCCGCGCCCAGCAAGGGTCGCCGCAGCGACCGAGAACAGCCCGAATGCGACGGCCAGAGGCGTACGCTGTCCGTACCATATGAAAGTGCTCGCCCCATAGGCGAGGAGGAGCACCGAGCCGAGCCCAATTACGACCCAGCGAGGTCGAATAGTCCTTCTGCGGGTAACGGCGAAGGGCAGGGGCCGTTCCGGCGTGGCTGCGCGGCCCGTTGCAACCGTCAATCCGGGATGTTCCCATTCCACAGGCTCACGCGCCCTCCCCGCAACAATTCAACCCGCCTGCGTGCGGTTTTTCCTGGTCGCGCTGGCCGGGAGAATGTAAGCCGGCGCACCCGCCCAGAAAAACCTTCCCCTGCCCGGTGGCGCGGGCGACGCCTGAGACTCGTCGCCAAACCCGAAGGGGGCCGATAACTATTCACCGCCGCTGGCACAACGGTCGAACACGACCGGCGTCGCGATCAATCACCGGTACACCCGTCCAAATCTAGCAATTCGAGCGATCCGAGTTAGCCGGGATTCGGTAAATATTCTCTTATGATCTGTCGGGGTTTGGCGCCATGCTTTTATAAGCGGTCGAGCGCGATGCAATTCTCCGCTATGTTCGCGGGGTCCAAACCTCGCCGGCCCGCGAACTCGCTGGTGAGCGCCAAACGCAATTTGGAGAAGGGCGGCAATGCAGCTGCGATCGAGGGCCGCTAAGGCGGGCATGAATATCGAAGCCGGGAATAGCGCAATTGTTGCTGGCCTCCCGATCGACCGGTCAGAGCTCGAAAAGCTGGCGCGGTGGATACCAGCGAAGGAAATGGCGCTGCTGTTCGAGATCTTTGACCGCGCCCGAAGCGATCCCGATTTGACGAGGCCTGCTCTGCTCCTCTGCTCGGCCTACGCCGAGAGGGTCGCGCGAATGCTGGACCAGGACCCGCTCCCCACGGTCACCAGCAGGATCAGGGACCGATTAGAGGAGCTCCGCGAAAGACACGGGCTCTGAGCTCGACGGGGATATCCCAAGCTTCGCCTGTTCGGCGATCTCCCCGTCAATTCCGCCGCTGTCGATCTCGCCTCAGGGGAGGAAACCCGTGGGCGGGAATGGGGACGGTGGTGCCGCTCTCCCCAATGGCGATTTGAGCGCCGCAGGTGGCGGGTTCTGGGTGGGCAGGTCGGCCTCGCTCACCGCCCGGCGCTCTGGTCTGGCTGCCCAGTTAAATTAGAAAATAAAGTTCGATGATTATCAGTCGCTGCGTCTGAGCAAATCTGCGCCGAAATCTCGCGTTGAGGTCGAGGCACCAATCCGGCTCGAACGACCCGGCGGGAACGACGTCGGGAGCATCCCGGGCGGGAGATCCACGGGTAACGATCGCGAAGACCTCGGAAGTGTCGCTCGCTGATCCGAGAAGCTTCGCCGCCTCCTCGCAACTCAACCGCCCCGCTCGATAACGCTTTAACCCTTCGATATACACATCATTCGCTAGGCACACGCGGACGATGAGCCAGTTGTCGACGCGGATCGGTTGAAGTATCCTGTGTAAACAAACCGCGCCGGGCGGGTAAAACCGAGGAGCGATCCGCTTCGGTCGACCTCTTAGAGCGCTTTGTTCGAGCAGTGGAGGTTTTGATGCTGGAGTACTTGGAGCGTCAGAAGAAACTGACGGCAAACCAGTGGCGGATCATCGCTACGGCGAATCTCGGCGACATGCTCGATTTCTTCGACTTCTTTCTAATCGGGTATGTGCTGGCGTTCATCTTCAAGGAGTGGCAGCTGACCTACGGGCAGTCGGCGCTGATCCTGATTTCCGCCGGCCTTGGCGCCGTTCCCGGCGCTTGGTTTTGGGGCTGGATGGGCGACAAGATCGGCCGACGCAAGGTGTTTATTCTCACCGCGCTCAATGTCGCCGTCGCCACCGGCATTATGTTTTTCACCCCCGGCCCGGACGGCTGGGTCGCCGGCTGGATTTTCCTGTCGTTCTTCCGCTTCTTTGTCGGCTTCGGCAATGCCGGCCTGATTGCCGTCGATATCCCGCTCGTGCAGGAATTCGTCCCGTCCTACAAGCGCGGCTGGGTCAGCGGGCTGACCACCACCTTGCTGCCGGCGGGCAACATTCTGGGCGCGCTGTCGGGGGCATTCCTGGCGCCGGTCATCGGCTGGCGGGGCCTGTTCCTCGTCGGCCTGACCCCAGCACTGCTGGTGCTAATGATCCGGTACTGGGTACCGGAGTCGCCGCGCTGGCTGATGCGCATGGGTCGGCTGGAGGAGGCGCGCAATTCGCTCGCCTGGGCATTGCAGATGGACCCGAATGAGATCGAGTTGCCGACCAGCCTCCTCGAGGCCGAGAAGACATCGTGGCGCGAGCTTTTTCACTATCCGCGCAGCGTAGCGTCCTCCTGCCTCGTTGCACTGAGCCAGACCGGCGGTGTCGGGATTTTGATGTGGATCACGACGTTGTTTGTGATGGTGCTCAAGACCACTCCGGCCGAGGCATCGTATCTGATGATTTATGTCGGCATCCTTGGCATCATCGGGCGCCTCGTCGCGTCGTGGATGTCAGACGCGCTCGGGCGGCGGCCGTCGGGGTTCCTGATCGGCATGGGCGGGGCGATCAGCATGGCGCTCGCTGGATACTGGCACGATGTCTACCTCGGCACCGTGTCGGTGTTCTTCGTGCTGATCATGATCCAGCGCTTTTTCGGCGACGCCAGCTACGCGATCATCGGGCCTTACCTGGCAGAAGTGTGGCCGAACCGGTTGCGTGCGAGCGGCATGGGCTTCAGCTATGGCATCGGCAATCTCGGCAAGATCATTGGCCCCCTCGGGCTCGCCCTGATCGTCGGCTCGTCCAATTACGTCAGCCCAAAGGTGACTCTCGACGCGATCTTCCCGGCGCTGCTTTTTCTGGCTTTCTGGTACGGGCAAGCGGGTCTCGTCTTCGCGTTCCTCGGCATCGAGACGAAAGGCCGCTCGATCGAGGAGATCGGCCGCGCGCTCGATGCACCGGCACCGGCGCCCGTCAGGGTGGCGGCAACGCAAATCTGACCCAGGGCGGCGGGAGGTCCCAGGCTTTCCGCCGCATCGGCCTGCCGCTCAGTAAAGGTGGCAGGCGACCGTGTGCTGCGGGGCGACCTCTTTGCGGACCGGGGCCTCCTGCGCGCATTGCGGCATGGCATGCGGGCACCGCGGGTGGAAGCGGCAGCCCGAGGGCGGATCGAGCGCGCTCGGGACCTCGCCGGTAATGGTCAGTCTCGCGTGTCTTTCGTCGGGATGAGCCGGTAGGGCCGCGGTAAACAAGGCCTGCGTGTAGGGGTGGAGCGGCTTGGCGCAGAGCTCGAGGCTGTCGGCGAGCTCGACGATCTGCCCGAGATACATCACCGCGATCCGGTGGCTGATATGGGCCACCGTGGCGAGGTCATGGCCGATGAACAGATAGCTGACTCCCAGCGTGTGCTGCAGATGCTCGAGCTGATTCATGATCTGCGCGCGGATCGACACGTCGAGCGCCGAGACCGGCTCGTCGAGCACGATCAGCCGTGTATGGGTCGCCAGGGCTCTCGCGATCGCGATCCGCTGCCGTTGCCCGCCGCTGAATTCGTGCGGGAAGAGCCGCGCCACTTCGGGCTGGAGTCCGACGAGTTCGAGGACTTCCGCCACGCGCTCGTGCAGCGCTTCGCGCGATAGATCGGTGTGAATCTCCAACGGCTCGGCGACGATGTCGCCGACTCTCATGCGCGGGCTGAGCGAGCTGTAGGGGTCCTGAAACACCACCTGAACTTCGCGGCGATAGCGCATCAGCTGCTGGCCCTGCAGCCCGGCGATGTCCTCGCCGCCGAACCGGATCGTCCCGGCAGTAGGAGTCTCCTGCAGCAGGATCAGCTTCGATGTCGTTGTCTTGCCGCAGCCCGACTCGCCGATCAGCCCGAGCGTCTCGCCTGGCCAGACTACGAAATCCACGCCGTCTACCGCTTTGACCCAACCTAGTTTGCGCCGCAGCAGCGCGCCGGTGCTGACCGGAAAATATTTCTGGAGGTTCTGCAGCTCAAGCAACGGCGCTGGCATATTCTTCCTGTGCTTGCCGGTCCGGGAGCCAGCATCTCGCCGTCCAGTTAGGACCGACACGGCGATCGTCGGGCTCTTGGGCCACACACTGCGGCATCGCATGAGCGCAACGCGGATGGAACGCGCAGCCTGATGGCAGCTGCGCGAGGTTGGGGGGCTGGCCCGGGATTGCGTAGAGCGGCTCCTTGCTGCCGAGCTTCGGCATCGAGCCGAGCAGAGCCTGGGTATAGGGGTGCTTCGCTGCACGGAAGAGGTCGCGCACGCTGCCCTGCTCGACGATCTTGCCGGCATACATGACGGCCATCTTGTCGCACATCTTGGCGACGATACCGAGGTTATGGGTGACGAAGATCAGCGCCACGCCCGTCTCCTCCTGAATGTCCTTCAGCACGTCGAGGTACTGGGCCTGAATGGTGACATCGAGGTTGGTTGTCGGCTCATCGGCGATGATCAGCCGTGGTCCCCCCGCCATCGCAATCGCGCCGACAACGCGCTGCCGCATGCCGCCGCTCATCTGATGCGGGTATTCGCGCATCCGCACCTCGGGCGAGGCGATGCGCACCGACCGCAGTAAGTCTCGCACTCGCTGCCGCAGCGAGCGGCCGCGCATGCCCATATGATGATAGGCCGGCTCGGCGACCTGCCAGTAGATGCTGAAGAGCGGGTTCAGCGATGCCATCGGATCCTGCAGGATCATGGCAATCCGTCTGCCACGGATGCGGCGCATCTCGCGGGGCCGCTTTGTTGTCAGCTCTTCCCCGGCGAATTCAATGCTGCCACCGACGATCCGCGCGGCGGGAGGGAGCAGACCGACGACCGAAAGGCAGGTCGTGGTCTTGCCGCAGCCCGATTCACCGACGAGGCCGATCGTCTCGCCCTCCTGCAAGGTGAAACTCACCCCGTCGACGGCTTTGACGACGCGGGTT
>Ga0209039_10000743_pt1 | contig 31382 bp, 20 predicted proteins | sample BogFormECP12_OM1_FD_188238 | JGI IMG/M metagenome (GOLD analysis project Ga0209039, IMG submission 188238) | Bog forest soil microbial communities from Calvert Island, British Columbia, Canada - ECP12_OM1 (SPAdes) (version 2) | ecosystem: Environmental > Aquatic > Freshwater > Wetlands > Bog ... | reverse complement strand
CACGTGTAGAATCGTTTGGGTGGTTTGCATGCCTCCTTACATAACGAAAAATGCGAATCCTGTCCAGTACTATTTTGTGGGGCACGCGTAGGGCAAGCCGTACCCCTACTGCCAGCGAGCCTTTACGCACACGGCACTACCGGGTGCCGCCGAAACCGCTTCGCATTTTAGTCCGTAATTGCTGCAAGTCAAGGAACTGACATCCCGCCACCGGAAACGAGGCACCTCGCGCTCGATTTCGACCTGAAGCCCCGATCGAGACTTGAGGTCGTGGGTGACTAACTGGGAAGGCGGCGCTTGCAAACGCCGAATCGAATGCCCGGCGCGTTACCGATTCGCGCAAAAGCAAGGCACTGAACTGATAAGAACATTGGTGTCGAGGACGATGCGCAAATCACGCGCCCTTCAAGAGCGCGTCGAGAATCTTGGGGGTAAGGCCTCGCTGTACGGCTTTCGCCGAGACCCCGTCAAGGATGTGGTGGAGGGTAGCCGGCTTTTCGGCGGCAAGGTCGCGCAGCCACAGGCTGACCAGCGCCTGCATTTTTTTCTTCTGCGCAGGGCGTGCTCCCCGGTAAGCCTTCGCCGTCTGGGGGTCGAGCGGAATGGTGATTCGATTCGTTGCCATTCGTGCCTTCTCGAATAGCATTATAAGACATGCCGCAGGCGATGGCTAGAAATCAGCGGTTGTGGGTCACTTGGATTGTCACGGGTGGGTCGTGTGGGTGGATGGGACGAATACATCAAAAGCCATGTATGAGCCACCCGCGGTCACATATACGGATAGGCCGTTTAACGGCCAAGTGGATTACTGTCGAGCCCGGCGCAGACCCACTCGCTGGCGTGCGGTTTTCCCAAAGCGGGTCGCGAAACCGTTGACGATGCTTCCGCGCAAGCCAGGAGGACCGGGATTTCCAATATAGGTATTTGACAGAATATGGATTAGATACCATATTATATGTGTGAGCTGGGTGGTTGAAATCGGCGACGAGTTTGCGCCGGAGTTCGACGCATTGCCCGAGGATGTGCAGACTGAGATTCTCGCCTTGTCGCTCCTCCTCCAGCGCTTCGGACCCCAGGTGGGCCGCCCGCGCGTTGACACGCTGAAAGGCTCGCGCCACTCGCATCTGAAGGAGTTGCGGTTCAGCGCCGCCGGAGGCGAAGGGAGAGTCGCCTTCGCTTTTGATCCCAGACGACGTGCCATCTTACTTGTGGCGGGGGATAAGTCAGGTGGCAGCGAAAAACGATTCTACCGCGAACTCGTTCGAAAGGCGGATGACCGCCTCGACGCGCATCTGGGGCGGCTGAGAAAGGAGGGGAGGTAACCATGCCGGTGAACGTAAATGACAAAATCCGCGGCTTGCCCGCCTCGCAGCGCAGGAGAGTTGAGGCGCGCGCGGCCGAGTTAATGGCGGAAGAGATGACCTTGCGGGAGCTTCGCAAAGCCCGCAAGCTCACGCAGGTCCGCCTCGCCAAGACCCTGAGAATCAATCAGGATAGCGTCTCGCGCCTGGAGAAGCGCAGCGACCTTTTGCTCTCAACTCTGCGCAAAGCCGTCGAAGCCATGGGCGGGACCCTATCCCTAGTCGCGGAGTTCCCCGACCGCCGACCGGTGGTGCTGTCAGCCCTAGGCGAAGACCCGACGCCTCTGAAAATCGCCGACCGAAAGCCTGCACGTGCCTGAGGGGCTGGTAGCAACGACCTAAAAGCATGCTTAGGCCGTCACTGTGGTTTTGTCGGGAGGTGCTGCCAGAAGCTAAGGATGCCACCGCAGATTGTTCGGTAAACAACTCGTAGCCACGGTCAGCGCTTTTCTGACCGTGGGCTTTTCTCATCTGCGAATCCCCGATGGGACAGTAAAGAGCGACGGCCCCTCAGGTCGAATGGAAGAACCCAAAGTCAGAAGACCGCTGACCGTGGCTACGCGCTCGCTAGAAATACGGCCCAGTGTCCACCCAACCACGGGGTAGCGCGCCGCGCGCATAGCTTCGCGTTCCGATTATTCCGGCACGGGCAGGGCCTCCAGGTCCTTGCTAAGTATTGCCCCGACATCGGGGAGTTGGCCGGCGTGTACAAACTGGATTTGGCCGAAGCGGTCTATCACGATAGTCGCGGGGGTCCCATTGACGCCGAATTCCTGGGGCCAGCCGCTGGTTACCGCGACACGCAGTGTCTTGAGGTGGTGGACCGCAAGAAAAGATATTGCCTCCTCGGTTTTGCCCGCTATGTCCACCGCGAGAAAGTTCGCGCCGGGATGGCGTTTTTGGAATTCCTCTAGCGCGGGCAACTCCGCGCGGCAGGGCAGTCACCCGGGAGACCAGAAGGTGAGCAGTGCCGGTTTGCCCTTGGCGGCTTGATTGTCGAATGGCTTTCCGTCGAGATCGGTAAACGAGAAGTTCGGTGCCGGGCGGTTGAAGGGGATGGGCATGTACAGGGTGGCGACACGACTAGAATTCCGGGCGACCCGCCCGAGAATCTTTTGCTCAGCGTCTTTGCTGGTCCCCAGTTTCTGAGCGACGAAGAGGCGCGCGTAAGCATCGCGTGGCGAAGAACTCTCCTGATAGGGCGCGCTGGCGGCGGCCAGGTAGGCCTCAAGCGCCGGGGCAGTGTCGCCCATTCTTTCACATGCCTCGCCAAGAGCAAAAAGTACTTTGGGGTCGTCAGGCCTAGCTTGCGCGGCGGCTTCAAGATGGATACGAGCGTGGGGCAGGTCGTCACGCATCAAGTAGGCCTGGCTGCGCAGAAACTCGATCCTCCCTCGCTCTTCCTGAAAAAGATCGGCCGCGTAGTGCGCTCGCTCTTTCAACAGAATTGCATCCGCGGCGTCCAGCAGTTTGACGGCCCGATCCACTTTAGTCTTCTGGTCGATGTAGAACTGCGCCATCGTGAGCAGCGGCTCAGGGCTGCCCCGATCCAACGCAGCCAATTTTTCAAACACTGATTCTGCACCGGGAACGTCCTTCATTTCTACTTCACCATCGAGGGCATCGCGATAGGCATTAATGGTGTATGAGCTCTGGGGATATTTGGCAGCAAAAGCGAGGTAACCCTGCGCCTTCTTTTGCTCGTCCACTTCCGACGACAACAACCAGTAATCCAACTCCGAGTTGATCTGGATGGCTTCCTCCGTCCCCGGTAGCGCCGTGACCGCTTGCCGGAACCGTTGCACAACACTGGAGGGCAGTTGTTGCTGCCGAGGTCCGATAAAGGCACCAAGCTGGCGCATGGCGCGAAAATCATTACCGTGACCCGTTATGAAGGCGTCCAATTCGCGGCCCACCTGCTCATACGCCGAAGGGCCTTCGACTCCCAACTTCAGCTCGTAGGTCCAAATGAGATAGTCGTCCTGAATGTAATTGCTGGGATAACGATCGAGATCGTCTTTGAGGATATTCAGGGCACGCGCCAAGTCCGGAGGTCGCTGGATGCCGGGTGCGAGCAGGCGTCCTTCGTAGGTCGAGGCCCGCGCACTCACCGCAAACGCGTAGGGTTCTCCCCGGTCGCAATTCAAGATGTCCCAGTACTGCCCGCCATGGTTGTCGATCGAGTTCTTTTCATCTTGAAAAAAGAAGATCGCGTAGCCGGGAAGGAAGTTCTTCTCCGGCGTATGTTCCGCCTGCCAAGAACTGCCTGCCCCGCGCGTCATCGGAATCTTGACGGAATCAAACCCCATCCCCTTCTGGGTGGCAATAACCAGAGTTAGTGATTGGGCGGATGCTAAGCGCGCAGCCGGCGCGCGCGGATTGTAACGGATGGTGATGTGGGGTGCGATCATGGGCTGGCCGCGCTCGGCAGCCTCGACCCACTCCATGCACGGAGGGTCTACCGCGACCACAGGGACCTCCGCAAGCGCACTCACTCTGGCAACGTCGGGAACCTCCACGGGCGCGCTCGCCTTCTGGGCAGGCCTGGGAGCGTCGGTGAAGTTCATGGTGCGCCATTCGCTGGTGGATATAATTCCAGCTTTGCTGATGGCCCAGACCCTCCAGCGATGAGGGTCTTCACCTCCGCCAAAGGGTGCTGGCATGCGAATCGAAGGTCCCACGGAAATCGGTGAAACGAGATCGATCTTGCTCGGGCCCCAGAATTCTTTTTTAAGGTTACGGATGCTGGATTGAGACTCAACACCGTAAGTCGCCAACGGAGCGTCTACTGTCGACCACTCGATTTCGGGTCGCGGGAAGCGCTGTAACTGCGCGTGATCAGCGGGGGCCATTAACGTTACCTTAGGCATAACTTGAGCCCCGGCTTCTTCCAGGCCGAGGCGGTCAAACGACTGCAACACCTGCTCAAGATCGGGGAGCGGCCGGTCCCGCAAAAAGAACCAGACCTTCCACTGAGCCCCGGTGTTTCTGAGAACCACACCGAAATGAGCCAGCCCAAAACTCTGGTCGCCTTCGCCTACGGCAGCCAATAAAACAAAGGCCAGTCGTGAATTGCCGAAGGTCGCAAGGGGTTCGACGCTGAGAAGCGTTTGGATCTTTTCACGTTCGAAAGCCTCGAGAGAGGCCGCTTCGGGATCCATGATCGATTCGAGCGATGGGCCGTCCCCGTTTGCGAAATCCCGGACGGCTCGTTGCGAAAGGTCCTGAACGGCCGTAACGTCCGCCGAGTTGAGGAGATTCGTGCTTATGCCCCACCGTGTCCAATGAAAGCGTTGGGACGCCCAAAGCAGGAACGACTCGCCAGCCGCGAAGTTCCTCGCTTGGCGAAAGACCACCCACCACCCGCGATATTGCAGCCGCGATTGCCCCCACATTTTCAGCGCAGCGTTTTGCCTGAGCAACGGGTCAAGCTCTCCGGAGTTGTCTATAAACGCCACGTCCGGAAAATGCACGTCCTGTGGAGAAGAGTGCATGACCCGAATAAATTCGCCGAGGTCCAGTTCCACGAAACGTAAATTAAAGTTGGGGAAATCGGCTTTGAACTCCCTTTGGAGGCCCTCCCACTCGTAGTCGTGGTAACGCTCCTCAGCGGGGATGCTCGGCATACCCCGAACGAAAGTCCTGGGAACCCAGACCGTGAGACTACCTTGCTGTAAATCCGCTTCCGCCTCGGAAAGCCGCTGCGGTCCCACCCCAGCAGGTTGCAACGTGTTGGGGTTCGCCTGACCCGCTGTCACTGACGCCTGGGGCACTGATCCGGCGGAGCTAGAGGCTTGGGCACATAGCCACGATGTGCGGAAAGCAACGAAGATAAGAAGGCTTAATAGAATGCCCGCTGTCATAGCCGCTCTAATCGGGGCAAAGGTTCTCATCTTAAGCCTCGTTCTAATCCACTCCGGTCACGTTGGTTCGAAGGCGACCCCCTGATCATGTGCGGGCTTACTCGTGCTCTGGGCAAACCCGAACGTGCCGTACGGAGTAAAATAGCGAAATTTAAGGAAAAGCGCATCATCAAACCTGCTATCCCCCTCCTGCGGAGCCTGCCTGGCCAAACACGTTATCAGTGCCAGCCTGGCCACTCGCGAACAACGCCAACTGCGAAAATGTGGACGAGATGCCGGCCACGGATTACCCGCGATCAACGCCGTAGTGTTTACCGATTCCCCGTCACTTGGCCGTATAGTCGCTAGCCGTAGATGTGGTGCCCGCGTTCGCCGGCTGATTTCTCCTTAATAGCGCACTCAGAAACTATGCTGAGGGGGTACTTCGCCGGATTCGGCCCGAAAAACGCCCATCATGGAGATTGGTCAATCTGCCCCACTACCTCATTTCAAACTGCACCACTACCAGACTGCAGGGCACATTGTCCTGGTCTTTCGAGTGCACTATAATCTTGGCTTGTTATCGAAGGAACCCAGCGGAGGCCGGTTCGTTCGTGCATTCCAAGGGGGGAAGCTGCACGAACCTGCGTGGTTTGGCGCCGATTATACTGGCGGCGCAGGATCCAGTGTCTAGCAATTCCCCAGAAACATTAGTGCAAACGAAGTTCGGGTAGAGTAAAAGGAGATCTCCATCTGGTTTTCTAAACTGTCCCGTTCTTTTTTGAGGCGGCGCTCGGCGGCTGTGCTGATCACTTGGTTAACGTGTTCGAGTGGCATGGCGGTAGCCCAGCAGAAGTCCCTCACACCGACAGCCCCGGCCGACACACAGACAACTCAAGCCGGCGATTCCAGTTTCGTTGCGGCCAAGCGGCTGTTTCAGGAGGGCCGGCTGGACGAGGCGCGCCAAGCCGTACTGGATGAACTCAAGCGCCGCCCCGGGAGCCTGGTAGGGTACGAGCTCCTCGGAATCATCTACAGTCGGCAAAGGGACTTTGAGAAGGCGATCGCCGCTTTCGAGCAGGCCCTCAAGATTGACGCGCGCTCGACGATGACTCACAACAATCTCGGGAATTGCTACCTGGAGCAGCGAAACTACGAGATGGCGCGGCAGGAATTCGAGACTGCCCTGCGCCTCTCCCCCCACGATCACGACGCGGCCTACAACCTCGGGATACTGTATCTCGCCGAACGCAAACCCCAGCAAGCCATTAAAATCTTTCAGCAGGTTCAGCCTCCTGACCCGAGCACCGAGCTCAACTTGACGCGAGCTTTTCTTGAAGCCGGGCAGACCGCCCAGGGACTTGAGTTATCCCAACGCCTTTCGCAGGAATTCCCCAACGACATACGCCTGCATCTTTCCCTGGGGGTGGTCCTTGCGGCGGCGAAGCAATTCCCTCCCGCGTTATACGAACTGGCGTTGGCGGACGCGTTGCGGCCTGGGACCCCCGAGATCCTGTATAACCTCGGCCAAGTCTATTATCGCCAACGGGACTATGCGAAGGCCGAGAACGCTCTCGAGCGGGCGCGCAAAGTCCAGCCGGACTCGGTGGGGGTGCTCTATCTCCTCGGCCAAGTCTATTACGATGATCGCAAGGACGTCCAGGCGCTGGAACTGCTTCTCGATGCCCACCGGCTTGCCCCCAAGAACACGGATGTGATTTTTCTGCTCGCCCGCCTGAGCATAAGTCAGAATTTTCGTGAAGATGCCATTCCGCTTCTCCAGGAAGGAATCAAGCTCGACCCGAAACGCCCGGATTTGCACGCGGCACTGGGCGACTGCTACTACGGGACGGGAAAGATCGACCAGGCAATTCAGGAATTCAAGACGCTGATTCAGCTCGATCCCTCCGCCACGTCGTATGCGATCATGAGTTTGTGCTATCGCCAGCTCGGCCGCTATGATGAAGCCCGAAGGTTTTTGTTCGAGGGATTGCAGCGCGACCCCCACAACGGGATGTGCCTTTACAATCTGGGGCTCATTGCCAACCGTCAGGGGAAGCAGGCGGAAGCGGAACGGTATCTCAACGAGGCGCTCCAGGCCGATCCCGAATACGGCGGAGCGCTTTACGAGTTAGCGAGCGTGAAGATGGCGAAAAAGGAATTCGCCGAGGCCATCCCGCTCCTGCAAAAATGCCTGCCGCTCACTTCGCGCCCGGCGCAAGTTTACTACAAGCTGGCAAGCGCCGAACGCGCCACGCACCAGATGGCGGCGGCAGCCCGCGACTTGCAGATTTTCCAGACGCTGGCCAAGAGCTCGAGCACCACGGATTATCCCTTCCAGGGTTTCTTCGAGTACTTCGATAAGCGCGACCAGTTGCCGGCCGGCCAGCGGACCGAGGTTGACTTGCAAGGTCTGCTCGATGCGGTTAAAGAACGTCCCTGGGAGCCGAAGGACCTTTATTTGCTGGCGCAGACTTACCTGAAGCTGGGCCGCATCGACGAAGCCAAGCAAACGATCTCCACGCTCGACGAGGTAAGTGGCAAGGACTTCCGCACCAGCCTGGCCGTGGGAGTGATTCTTGCCCGCTACCGCATTTGGCCGGAAGCCATTCAGCACTTTCAGGCAGCCCTGGCGGCTGATCCGAGTTCGGATGAGGCCAAGTATGATCTGGCCGATGCTTACTACCTGATGCACGACTATGACCGGGCCCTGCAGATGGTGGAAAAGCTCTCGCCCCAAGCGCTCGACGACGATGCGAACAAAGCTCTGCTGGGGGATATTGATGCCCACGTCGGGCGGGAGAACGACGCGATTAAGATTTTTCGGGAGGTGCTGGAGCGGAGCCCGGATAACGAAAACTACTACTTCTCTCTCTCCCTGGCCCAAATGCGCTCCGGCGATTCCGGGGCCGCGGAGAAATCCCTGCGGAAAAGCCTGGAGCGCATTCCCGATTCGGGCCGGATCCAGTGGGGACTGGGTGTCGCCCTGGTGATGCGCAGCGACGATCGCAACGCCGAGCAATTCCTCAATCACGCCCTCGATCTCATCCCCGAATGGCCGGCCGCATATTCGGCCCTGGGCATGTTCTATTTTGAAACCGGACAGCTTGAAAAGGCGCGCGAGACTTTAGGCCGCCTCGAGTCCGCGAAGCTGGCAAGCGGGCCGAACATCCAAGCCATTAAACAGGTGCTGGCGGCCGCGGGCGAATCCCCAGCATCCGGCGCGGAGGCAAAGACCTTCTCTCCCGAAGCACGTCAGCAGTTCCTTCAGTTTTGTCTTACCCTCGCGGACGATACACCGGAGTAAAACCGGCGCCGCCCTCACCCCTTACGAGGTGACGGGAAAGGGCACTCCATCCGGAAGGTTCAAAACCGCATCAAAATGGTCGCCCCCTGCGAAAGTCGTGCTAAGATTGCCGGGAAATGTTTAGGATGTGCCGCACCGGGATTGCAGTGCTCATTGGTGCTGCACTTTGCGCACCGGTCATGGTGGGACGCCAGGCAGAAGCACCCGATCACGACTTTCAATCTGCCGTCAGCCACTACAATTCAGGTCAGTATCCGGAGGCGGTCCGGGAGCTGGAACTGTTAGTGCAACACTACCCGCAGAGCTTCGAGGTTCATGAACTTCTCGGCCTGGCTTATTCCGCCGAGAGGAAGGATCACCTGGCGAATGTGAACTTCGAAGAGGCGGTGCGGTTGAAGCCCGGGTCGGCGGTGGCGCGAGCCAACCTGGGGATCAACCTCGCTCGCCTTGGGCAGAAGGATCGTGCGGAGGCAGAGTTCAAAAAGGCCATTCAGATTGAACCCGACAGCTTTGAAACGAATCATGATCTGGGGGAGTTCTACGCCAACGGCGGAAAAGTCAGCGCCGCCATCCCTTACTTGAAAAAGGCGCAAATCATTGACCCGTCATCCTATGTGAACGGGTATGATCTGGCCCTCGCTTATGATGAAACGCACGACCTCAGCCTGGCGCGGGAACAGATTCGCGAACTCCTGGCGCGGCAGGACATGGCGGAACTCCACAACCTGCTCGGCGAAATCGAGGAGAGGGCAGGCAACTTTGTCCCGGCGGCAAACGAATTCCAGCGAGCTGCCGGAATGGACCCGAGCGAATCGAACATCTTTGATTGGGGGAGCGAACTGCTCATCCATCGAACCTTGGAGCCCGCCGCTGAGGTTTTCTCGCGCGGACTAGGGCGCTATCCTGATTCTCCGCGTCTGGCGGTCGGACTGGGCCTGGCCCTCTATCAGCGCGGCTCTTATGATGAGGCGGTGAAGGCATTCCTGCGGGCCACGGATCTTACCCCCGCGGACTCGCGAGCCTACTATTTCCTGAGCCAAGCCTATGACAGCTCGCCCAACCAGGCCGAGGCGGTGATCCAGCATTTCCGCCGCTTTGCGGAGCTCCAGCCCGAAAATGCCCGAGCCCTGTACTATTACGCCATGGCGATTTGGAAAGGAAAAGCGACGGAGGCCTCCGGCGCCGATCTCGAACAGATTGGACGATTGCTCGAAAGAGCTCTCGGCCTCGATCCTTCGCTGACCGAGGCGCACCTTCAGCTTGGAAACCTTTACTCCCACGGGCGAAAATACGCCGAGGCTATTCCGGAATATGAACGGGCTCTCAAGCTCGATCCGAATCTCCCCGACGCCCACTACCGGTTGGGTCAAGCCTATTCTCATCTGGGCGACCGGGATCGGGCGCAGCGAGAATTCCAGATTCACCAGCAGTTATATCAACGGCAATTGGCGGAGTCCGACAAGTACCAGGAGGAAATCCAGCAATTTGTTTATTCCGTGAAGGGAACCCCGGCCAAACCGTGACCGGGAGCAGTAAATCGCACGGGTGCTGAGGGTGGGACAGCACGACCCGCCCCTGGACACCGCCACCGCAATTGGGCCAAAATGTCGATGGAAGCCCTGGGGCGGAAGAAGCGGGCGAGGAGGTAAGCCATGGACGCTTCGAAGCGAACGTTTCTCCGTGGGGCCGGAGTGCTGGTGGCTGGGCAGGTGCTGGCCCGCAGACTTTCGGGCTTTAAGTCCACAAGTGAACCGCGACCGGACCGCAACGTCCTCGTAGCCATAATTGGAGGCGTCCGGCGAAAGGAAACATTCTCACCCGAAGGCCGAGATAACATTCCTCATATCTCCCGCGATTTGTTTCCCCAATCTCTGTTTTACAGCGATGTGCGCAACGAAGGCACAACGGCGCACTTTAATGCTATTTCCAGCATTCTGACCGGAACCTGGCAACGCGTGGGCGACTGGGGGGAGCTTTCGCCCACGGCCCCGACGCTCTTTGAGTACTTCCGGAAACAACTTAAAGTTCCGGCCAAGGGAGCTTGGATTGTGGCCAGCAACAAGGCCCTGACGAACCTTATCGGAGCAGGCTCGGCCAGGGATTACGGACCCGCCTACGGCGCGAATGTAGTGTTTCCGAAGCAGTTGATGGTCAACGCGGTCGTGGAGGCGATCCGGAACGGGAAGAGCAATACCTTCGCGGACCGCGAAAAAGCGCTGTCGGAATTGGAGGCCATGCTGGGCGGAAACAACTACGAGGGATTGGGGTGGACGGTGTTTGATGTTGCCGCCCACCTCGACCCGGAGGTCCGTGACACCATCCGGACAGCCATCACCGATCTCGTGCGCGGAAACGTGCCCTTGACCGGGGATGAACTCACGTTTCTGGTCAGTCGTGAAATCATGCGAAAGTTCGCTCCACCACTGCTGGTTGTGGTTTTTTCCGATGTGGAGGCCGCGCACTTTGGTTCCTATTCTCTCCACCTGGCGGGTATCCGGAATACGGACCGTCTTTGCTATGAGTTGTGGCAGGAAGTGAAGTCTAACCCCGAATACGCGGGCAAGACCATGGTGGCTATCCTTCCCGAGTTCGGCCGCGATCCTGACGGCTCCACCACGAATGGCTTTCTCAACCATCGGTCGTTTGACCCCAGTTGCCGGTCTACCTGGATGCTGGTGTTGGGTGACGCCGTAGACCGGCCGCAGGTCATCGAGCGGCCCATCCGTCATATCGACCTTTGCCCAACCCTGGCGGATTTGCTCGGATGCCGCGCATCCGGCGCCCAGGGGGCCGGATTACAAGAAATCCGAGCTTAGGGGCAAGTTTCCGGCCCGAGGAGACCAGGCGGCGATTTCGGTGGTGAATAGCGGGTGAAGCATGGAGATCCAAGGCCAAAGTCAAGGGCTAGGCGATGAGCAGGGGGCAGATGAGATCCGGCAGAGGTTCATGAAGCAGGTTTTGGACAGTCTGCCGATTACTCTCCAATCCTACTTCAACCAGCAGCTTCGCACCTGGGACACACTTTTCCCTTATGAGCGACGGTATCTTTTGAGCGTGCTCACCTACCTGGAGAATATCAGCGAGGACGAACGATCGAGACTTCTCAGCGGGATTCGACGAGTGGAAAAGGACATGGGGGTGAGTAATTGGAGCAGTTACTCCACCCGCGGTCAGACGCTGGAGGACGCCTCTCTGCTGGCGCGTTCACCCTACTATTTGGAATGGCGCAAGGAGGTGGAAAAGGTCGTCGACCAGATTGACCGTGAGAAGCAAGCGAAGGAAGGGAAGTTCGGACCCTCGCCCCGGCGGTTAATTTTGCTGATCTTTCCCAGCTTCCTGCCAATGGCCGTAGACACTGTCTGGGAAAAATGGCCCTCCTCAGGAAAACAAGTCAGTATTGACTTGAACCGTTCAGGCGATGAACGTACAGTCCTCCAAGCCCTTTTCTCGGGCAGCGACCCGACCGGCCACGCGGCTTCAGGCAATCTCATGGAGAGTCTCACACGGAGGGCTGCCGGGTCATTCACGGACGTTTGGGTCTTGGACGCTGGTTCAACGCTGAGCGAGTTTTTTATGGGACAGACACCTCCAAGCCAGCCATCTCGGAATCCGACCGTATTGAGCTTCGAACGTCTGAGACCTTTTCGGGAGAGGTTCCTCTCCGAGGTCAATCGGGTGCGGCACGAGCTTTCGTCCGCCGACGAGACTTACGATCAAATTCGGAAGATGGAGACTAACTCCTTGTGTCCGCCCGAGGTCAATACCCGTCCGACGGTGCAGGAATTCGTGCGGTCGCTGCTCCTGAGTGGAAACGGTTCGGCAGTGTTCGCCAACGCTTTTCTTGAATGGGGAGCCGCGGAAGTTTTCCGCCGTGCACGGCCCTCCGTTCTGGTCGGATACTTCGGGACCCGAGATGAACCAAAACCCTTCACGAGTGTGGCGATATTTGAAAATCAGAGCGTTGCCAGCCCTTTGCCTCCCGTCAGGGATCTCCCCGGCAGTGCTTTGGACGCGCAAGTCTTGGCTTACTACATTTGGCTGGCGTCGGCTCGTTATCCGGAGTACCAAGACGCCCTCACGTTTTGTCTTGCGGAAAACCTACAGACGGGTCTTGTTCTTGGACCGCCCGGCAATCCCCTGGTAACCGCGACCGAACCCCTGACCTTACCGAGGATTTCCAGTCTACTCGGCGCGTGGCTTGCCTAGTACATTTCTTGCTGTATTCTGATTGAAATTATTCCCTGAAATATTCCCCTTGACAGAGGAAAAACCTGGAGTAGATTATCCGGGTACGATAACGGAGGCCGTCCCCCAAGCGGAAACCTCTGAGGGCGGGAACGGCAGCCAGCATGCGCTCATTTTGGCTCCAACACGCCAGTGTAAATGCTTCCACCCTCGGTGGGTGGCTTAGGGGCGCAAGGCCACGCACACCGATCGGCCCACGGTTGTTATACCCACATAGACTGGAATTTCGCGCCATGCAAGCTGTAGGCCCTGGCACTACTTTCATCATTGTCTTCAGTGAAATATCTGAAATGCGTCGGCAAACTGGGCTTGCTCCAATTTAAGTAAGGAGGCGGGAGATGTATTCATATCAAAGCAGTTTACGTCGTGCCTTAGTGCTTCCCATAATTGTGGCGGCACTGTTTATCGGCGTCCGGACGGCCTCGGCGCAGGTTGATACAGGAACGATCCTGGGCACGGTGTCCGATCAATCCGGCGCCGTCGTACCCGGGGCAGATGTCACGCTCACTAACGAGGGGACGAGCCTGTCCGTGAAAATCACGACGACATCGTTCGGCGGTTACACCTTTACTCCCCTGAAGATCGGCAATTACTCCATCACCGTCGAGAAGGCGGGGTTCCAAAAAGTCGTTCACCCGCACATCCCTTTGCAGGTGCAGGAGCAAGTCAAGATTGACATCACTCTTGTCCCCGGGCAGTTGACACAAACCATCGAGGTTACGGCTGCGGCTCCGCTGTTGCAGACTCAGAGCGCCACGGTCGGCCAGGTGGTAGGTGCGCAGCAGGTCAACGATCTGCCGCTGAATGGGCGGAACTATACCTTTCTCGCGGAATTAGTGGCCGGCGTCACTCGCAGCGGTGACACGTTGCGAGGTTTACAGGAAACCGGCGGTATCTCTGCCAACGGGCTGCCTCTCGTGCACAACAACTACATCCTGGACGGGATTGACAACAACAATGACACCGTGGATTACCTGAACGGAGCGTCCTACGCCACGCTGCCCCCGCCCGATGCCATCCAGGAATTCAAGGTCCAAACCAGCAACTTCAGCGCGGAATTCGGCCGCGCCGGAGCCGCGGTCATCAACGCCACAATCAAGTCTGGGACAAACCAGATCCACGGGGACGTCTGGGAGTTCCTTCGCAACGATAAATTCGATGCCGCAAGCTTCTTCGAGAACTCCCCCTCGCATATTGAAAAGGGCGAATTCCGGCGGAATCAGTTCGGCGGTGCGGTGGGCGGGCCCGTGTACATCCCTCACCTTTATAATGGGAAAGATAAGACCTTCTTCTTTGTAGATTATGAAGGCAATCGCATCCGCCAGGCTTATCCACGATTAGCCACGGTGCCGACGGCCACCGAGCGCTCCAGTGGCTACACGAACCTTCAGGAACTGATCACCGAGCAAAGCGGGACACGAGGCGACGCGCTGGGTCGGACATTCCCGCTGGGCACGGTATTTGATCCCGCTACCACGCGGTCGGTCACGGTGGGTGAGGTTGACCCCGTGACCGGGATTAAGACCCCGACGACCACGCTCACACCGGTCGTACGCGACCCGTTCTACAGCGGCAGTCTCGTCGGGAAGACGGATTTTACCGGCGCCTCCACCATTTCCGGGCTCAATATGCTGCCGGCGGGGCGTCTCGATAGCAGCGCGATGAGCATCCTCAACCTGTATCCTACGCCGAGCAATAGCAACCTTTTCAATAATTACACGTCGCATGGCGTCTTCGGTACGAAGATCAATCACGTCGATGTCCGCATCGACGAGAACTTCAGCGGCAAAGACCAGTTGTTTGGCCGGGTAAGCTTCACCCCGGCAACGTATTTGGGACCCAACGTGTTCCCTGGCTACGCCGATGGCGGCACATATCCTGGCAATTACACCGAACAGAATTTCAATGGCGGGCTGAGTGAGACTCACTCCTTTTCACCCACTCTCGTCAATGAAGTACGCGTAGGCTACAGTCGCCTTTATGACAATGAGCCCCAGCCTTTCTCCACCGAAGCGGGAGTCCCGAATAAGTTCGGCGTCCAGGGAATTCCCCAAGTTCCGGGCAATGGGGGTTTTGGTTCGTATGATATTGCCGGGCTTACCAGTCTCGGTTCCAAGTCCTTTCTTCCGGGGGTACGCGCCAGCGACACCTGGCAGGTAACGGATAACCTGACGAAACTTTACGGTTCACATACCTTTAAGGGTGGGTTTGAGTACCAGGACCTCCGCCATCCGTGGTTTGCTCCCGCCTGGGCACGCGGAGAATTCGATTTCAATGGCTTTACCGACGTTCCCTACAACGGTGGGGGAAATACCGGGATCGCGCAATTTCTTCTCTCCCCGACCCCCACGACCGTTCCCAACGGTTTCAATAACGTCGGGGGCTCGGATTATGTTTTTGCCTCGAATTTCGACGGCCCCGATGATATCCGCGATTACTACGGTGCGTATTTCCAGGATGATTGGAAGATAACCTCCAAGTTCACGCTGAATCTGGGACTGCGCTACGAGTTCTTTGGCTCCATTGGTGAGAACTACGGAGCGCAGGCAAACTTCATTCCCAATCCTCCCGGGTCCGCGGAGTATCTGATCAACACGATAAGAAAGAACACGCCTCTTTCTCCCAGCTTCCTCTCCACTCTTGCCGCGGAGGGTATCAGTCTCGGATACAGCCGCCTGCCGGGACTGGTCAACACTCCCAACCATGATTTTGCCCCCCGCATCGGGTTCGCCTATCAAATTACCCCCAAGCTGGTAGCGCGCGGCGCTTATGGCTTTTTCTACGGCGGATTTGAGGACATCGGCGGGGCGCCCGATATCGGTGAGAATTATCCCTTCCTCTATGATTTCAGTTTCTTTGCCCCCGACCAACAGCATCCCACCACCTTCCCCAATGGTGCCATCGCCACCGTCGAATCGGGATTCGCCGACATTCCGCTGAGCCCCGATAAGGTCAACGCCGGGGGCTTGGCTCTGCAAGGCTGGCAAACGAATTACAAGACTCCCACGGTGTACGAGTACAACTTGGCGTTCCAATACGCGATGACTCTCAATAACAGCTTCCAGCTCGGCTACCTCGGAAACTCGTCCCGGCACAATCTGGTAAGCCCCGGGCTGAACCAACCCAGCATCATCCTGCCGCCCGGGACCACGGTGGCGAATTACATCGCCTTCCCCGATTTCGGCCGTGGAGCTACATATGTGGCCTCTGAAGGGAACCAGTACTACAACTCCCTGCAAACCACCTTCCAGCGCCGGCTGAGCAGCGGGCTTGCCCTGCTCCTCAACTACACTTATTCGAAATGCCGGGGAGACTATGGCGATTTGCTGGGAGTTAACTCGGGCCACGGTTTTCGCGCCCCCTATCTCGCCGGATTTGGGACCAAGGGGGATTACGCGCTATGCGGCGAGGATGTCACGAACATCGTCCACATGAGCGGTGTTTATAAGCTTCCCTTCGGCAGCGGACAGCATTTCGCCCATGACGCCCGTGGAGCGGTGAACCAGGTTATCGGCGGTTGGAGTATGAACTGGATTCTAACCCTCCAAGGGGGGTTCCCGTTTTCAATTGGCTGCCCCCGGGGCACCACCGCGGACTTTGGCTGCTATGCTGACCTCGTTCCCGGCCAGAACAAGGACGCAGGCCCCCACAATGTGAACCATTGGTTGAACCCTGCTGCTTTTGCCAACCCGCCCGCGGCCACGGCGATCGGCCAAACCGACATTTCCCCTTTGGGCGGACAAGCGACACAAGCTTATGGTCCCGGCTTCCACCGGATGGATTTTTCGCTCTTCAAGAATTTCAAGACCACCGAGAACACCCACTTGGAATTTCGAGGCGAAATCTTCAACCTGACCAACACCCCCCAGTTTGGCCAACCCTCCTATACGGATTTCACCAACCCCGCGACCTTCGGTCAGATTACTACCCTGCGGGACGTTGGTGATGACCCACGGCAGATTCAGTTCGCTCTGAAATTCTATTGGTAAGCCAGGCATCAAGGCGTCGGGGCCGGGTACGTCCTACCGGCCCCGCCAGCCCTCCCACGATTTCAGCTCGCCATCGTCGGTATCTATGTGCGAAGCACCTTGGAGTGCGGCGGCTCGACGCCGCCTTGGCATAACGCCGAGGGGTAAGACCAAGGCGGCGTCGAGCCGCCGCACTCCAAGGTGCTTCGCACAGCTATTTTCGCAAGGGTAGCCGTGAGTGGCACCGCGGCTAAGGACCGCGGGAAATCTACCGGCTACATCACAGAAAATGTAGAAACTCCAGGGCGGGGCTGAAGCCCCGCCCCTGGAGTTTCTACATTTCTCACGCGGCGCCGGCTGGGGTGAGGGGGCGCCAAGAGGATTGAACATCGGCAGCCCGAGACCCAGGGTTTCCTGCCGGCAGGAAAAGTGACGCCAATTTGTACGATTCTTCCTACCGGCAGGAAAAACCGCGCAGAATTCTCTTGACAGGCAACCTGGGCTCATGGTTAGCCTAGAGGGAGGGGAGGGGTGCGGAAGGCGGCGCCCTCCCCAGATCGCCCGGAGGAGATGACGAATGCCCAGACCGACGCGGAAAACGCGGGACAGATCATCCCGCGCCGGGGAGGTTCCATGGTCGCGGCGGCGGGGAAAAAGTGGCGGGGGGGAGCCGGGAAAAAGAAATTAATCACGACCGAAGCCGGAATCTGTATGAAAACAAATAAAACGACGACAATTTGCCCGGGGAAAAAGCGACATTTTTGTATAACGGAACGACATTTTATGCAAAGGTACACGTCTTTTGCAGAAATCGGCGGCTTTCTTGTCACTTTTCAAGCGTTAAGGAACGCATTCTTCGCTTCAAAATGTACAAACTCGAGGCCGGGGCCAACGCCCCCGGAAAGCGGGACGCACGTTTTCGACTCTGAAGGGTTCGCACGATCCGGGCTGAGGGTGTAATTCAAGTGCGAAAGCACGCAGATTCGACCCTTTCTGGGTCGGACTCGGTTAGGCATTCCGGGGGCGTTGCCCCTGGCTTAATATATCCCCGGCGGGGATCGGGGTTGGGCAATGCCCGCGAGTTTGTCCGCGGCCTATTTAGGGCAAAAATATACTTGACTCGTCCATTCAGCAGGGTCAAGATGATGGCGGGGGTGACCAGTGATGTCACCCCAAGAGTTCGAGTTGTTTCTCCGCGTGATTCACGGAGGAGCAATGCCAGAGGTTCTAGTTATGCTTTCATCGTTCTTCGATGACAGCGGCGCACTCAAGAGAGAACCGAAGGTTGCCGTAGTTGGCGGCTACGTGGCTTTGTCTGATAGAGCCATTGCTTTACAGGAAGATTGGCGGCGGCGTTTCAATCTGGACGGTGTTAAGAGTTTCCATATGGCCGATTTTGAGAGTTGCCTTGGGGAATATGTCGGTTGGCAAAAGGATGATGCTGCTAAAGCCAAGCGAAGGTTCCACATCGAATCGCTTGCCTATTTCTTAAACCTTCGCTCTCTTCACTATGTAGGGGCTGGCATTCTTATTGATGTGTTCGATAGCGTCATCGGAGAGCGGTTGAATGCTGAGGAACAGAGGAATCTAGGAGGGCCGCACGCTTTTTGCTTTCAATGCTGCATCATTGAACTATCGAATTGGATCAGGGAAAATATGCCGCGTGAAATTGTTGACGTGTTTTATGAGGATGGGACCAAGTTGGGAAGTGAAATATTGCGATTATATGTTGAAACCACTACAGTCCAGACTCTCAGGGAGAAGTACAAAATAAGCCAGATTGCACCTCTTGCCAAGGACAGTTCGATTGGCATACTTCCCGCCGATCTTGTGGCCTACGAGCTTTTCAAGTATCACTTCAACCGCTTGGATGAACCCGACCGCGCCCTAAGAAAATTGTGCGAGAAGATTCTCGCCGGGAAGGAAAGCCATGGAAAGTTTTTCAGTGATCCGCGAGGAATCCACCAATACCTGGACATTTTGGAGCGCGCTGGGGCGCTAAAAGGCGATTACAGTCACAAATCTGTTGGAGAGGTGCTATGACGACTATCGATAAGGGGCCGGTTTCCGAGTCTGAGAAGTTTGACAAAGCCTTAGACAAGGTTCTCTCTGTCTCACACGATGAATTGAAGCGCAGAGAAGAGAAATGGAAAAAGCAGAAAGCGGCCAAGAAGCGGGCTAAGTCTAAGGCTTAACCCGCTTGCCGCGCCCGTCGCGCTTCGCCTCTTTCTTAGTTAAGGTACGTTTCCGTTTCCTGAGTTTTTCCGGTGAGTTGCTTGTAGGTCAGGCGCTTGCCGATGACTTGCGAGAGGGCCAGATTGAAACGATCTCCGTCATTCATTTCTTTGCGGTTGTTATAGCGAAAGGCTTGCTCATCTAGGTAACGGAAAAGATGAAAAGGTTCAACACTTACATAAGTCCCCTTAATTCCGCGCTTCAAAAGACTCCAGAAGTTTTCGAGTCCGTTGGTGTGGACGCGCCCGCGAACGTATTCCACGGCATGGTCAATAACTTGGTGCATATATTCTTTTTCAAGTCCCTCATAAGAAGCCAGTGCGTCAGAGTAGAGCGCAGAGCCCGCCATGATGTGCTTTTTCACTTCGGCTTGAAGGACATTCTTGCGGCGATTTTCAACCACAGTGGTTCGGACTTCCCCGCCCCGCTCCAAGATTCCCATGACTGCGGTCTTGTCTTTTCCGCCGGTTCCGCTGATTTTCTTTTCGCGCTTGTCTTTGTGCATATTGCGAGCCTTCCCGCCGATAAAGGTTTCGTCAACCTCAACCTCACCGCTCAGTTTCTCGAAAGAACCATTCTGCAAAGCCAGCCGGATGCGATGGAGCATGAACCATGCGGTCTTCTGAGTGACGTGAAGGGCGCGGTGAATCTCGTAAGAACTGATTCCGTTTTTGTCGTTGACGATCATCCAAAGTGCGGCAAGCCACTTGTCGAGTCCGAGCGGGCTGTCCTCGAAAATGGTTCCGACCTTGACGGAGAATTCTCGCCGGGAATGATGGGTACTGCACTGCCAAGTGCGGCGATTCTCGTTGAATTTAACGCTAGTAGAACCGCAAGTCGGGCAGATGACAACCCCGTCAGGCCAGCGCTTGGAAACCATTTTGCGCAGGCAGTTGTCGGGGTCAGAGTAAAAAATGATTGCTTCTTGAAGGGTAGAAGGTTCGCTCATAGTTGGGTTCCTCACAAGAAGAATCATAGCAGAAACCAATGGACGAGTCAAGTATATTTTTGCCCTATTTAGCCCCGCCCTTCCGGCAGTTCCCCAAATGTGCCCGAGCTTTGTGAGAAATGCCGGTTCGCCAGCAGGAGTTTCGTTGCGAGACCGACAGATTCCTTTCAAGGAGTTTTCCATGAAAAAACAGACCAGGTGGCGCAAAGATTGGATTTCGCTCGTCATCGGCCTCATCGTTGGCGTGGCATTCTTCCTCTCAACCATCGGTTCGATGCGCGCTCAAGAAGCCTCCAAGGCTATGGACCTGATCGACTGGAATGGGGGCAAATTCCTTTATGGCACGTACTACTACCCGGACCATTGGCCGGGCAAGTGGGAGAAGGATGCTCAGCTCATGCAAGAGGCCGGAATCAATCTCATCAAGACCGGCGAGGGCGCTTGGGGCACGCTCGAGCCGGAAGAAGGCCAGTTCAATTTTGACTGGCTCGATCAGTCGATTGCGATCTTCAATCGTCACGGGATCAAAGTCATCCTGGGGACGCCCAGCTACTCGCAGCCCGGCTGGCTTTGGGAGAAGTATCCAGACGTGGCCGCCACGGACAAGCAGGGAATCCGCTACCGCTTCGGGTCGCGTCAGAACATGAATGTTCTGAGTCCCCATTATGTGGAAGCGGTTCGTCGCATTGTGACAGCTATGGCAGAGCACTACAAGAATCACCCCGGCGTGCTGGGTTTTTCCATCGACAATGAGATTGGCGGGGTCATGAGCTATGACCCTTACACCCTGGAGGCATTTCAGAAGTGGTGCATGCGAAAATACCAAACCCTGGATAACCTCAATAAGTCCTGGGGAACAGTATTTTGGGGGCTCCACCTTTCGAGCTGGACGCAAGCTCCGTTGCCCTGGAACACGATCGATTCCGGCGGCTACAACCCCAGCATGGCCCTGGACTTCAGCCGCTTCCACAGCGAGTCGGTGCGCGATTTCGTGGCTTTTCAGGCGGACATCCTGAGGCGGATTGCACCCGACAAGGCGCTGACTCATAACGGCATGGGCATGTTCGACATGGTTGACTACCATCAGCTCTTCGAGCCCCTCGATTATGTCGCCTATGACCATTATCCGCCGCAAGCCGCGCAGAGCTTCACCGACCACTTCCCCACGGACTTGGGTTGCGACTTGATGAGAGCCTGCAAGAAAAATCAAAACTTCATGGTCATGGAAGAGCAGATGGGAATGGGTGCGTGGGAGACCTACGGCCAGCACCTCCCAGCTTTTCAACTCGACCGGATATGGTCCTATCAGGCGATCGCCCACGGCGCCGATGCCATCAACTACTACCGCTGGAGGCAATGCCCCTATGGGACAGAGCAGCAGGTGGTCAGCATTCTGAATTGGGATGATTACGTGGGAGAAAGTTACCAGGTGGTGGCGCAGATGGGGCATGAACTACCCAAAATTACCGACCTACTTCATGGATCAAAGGTCGTATCCCCCGCCGCCGTGCTGATTTCCCCCGAAACGCGCTGGGCTTTTCATATTCAACCCCATGCCAAGGAATTCGACTACGATCGCCAGACCTTGCGCTTTTATCGCGCTCTACGGCAATCACGGGTCAACGTGGACGTGGCTTTTCCCGGGAGCGACTTCTCACCTTACAAGCTGATCGTGGCGCCTTCGCTGCTGGTCGTCGACTCGGGCCTGGCGAGTAAGCTCGATGCGTTTGTGAAGAATGGAGGCACGCTCGTTCTTTCCTACCTCTCCGGCTTCAGGGATGAGAATAACTGGAACACCCAGCAGACCCTGCCCGGGCTGCTGCGCAAGATGGCGGGGATTGATATTCATTACTTCGATCCGCAGACTTCGCAAGAACAGGAGATCCTCGGGCCGGGCGGCAAGCGCTATCCGGCGCGAGTATGGTTCGATATCCTTGAGCCTTCGTCGGCAAAGTCTCTGGCAACTTACACCAAGGGATTCTACGCGGGGAAGGCAGCGGTGACAGAGAACGTGTATGGCGCGGGAAGGGTGTACTACGTTGGAACCGAGACGAGCTCACAGGATTTCTATCAGCAATTGGTGGGCTCTGCTCTTGAGCGCGCAGGAATAGCACGCGGGCCCTTCGTGCCCGAAGGCCTTCAGGTGGCGGAGCGGGAGAAGGCGGGGAAGCAGATTATCTTCGTGCTGAACTACACCGGCGAAACCCAGAAGGTGCCCATGGGTAAGGCCCTCCGCGACGCTTTGAACGGAGAAATGCAGCCGGTGGAGATTTCCCTGGCTCCTTACGGTGTCAAGATTCTGACAAATCCCTGAATTGCTTGCTTCGATGCAATTTCCCTCACGCGGATTTCTTTTCGGTTACTGGCGTCGGACAGCCCTCCAGCTTATCGCCTTCTAGAGGTGACGTGAGTGGGAACCGCAGAGGTGACAAGGAGTTCGGCTCAGTCAACTCTGTGGTGGAGATCTCGGGGAACAGGCTTAGATTGGACCGCAGGACGATTTGCAGATTGAGGTATCTTGTCGGGGGGATGGGCACGCCATTCACCAGGTGATCCACCACCATGTGAGCGGCTGTCCGCCCCTGCGTGCGAGGCTGTTGGTACATCGAGGCAAAGATGGTTCCGTTTTGGAAGTAGGGAACCATCTTGGGGGAAAGATCGGTAGTGATAAGTCTCACTTTACCCGCTAGGCCTGCCGCGTCGAGAGCCCGGCATGTTGGGAGGCACAACCCGGTCGATACATAGATACCGTCGATGGTGGGAAACCGCTCCAGTAGCGAAGCAGACTTGGGAAAAGCCTCTTCCTCGACGTCATGGTGCTCAAGCACCTCAATAACCTTGCCTCCCTTGCAAAACCTTGGAAATTTCTCGGAAAAACCCTTTACCTTTCTGCGGTGATCTTCGACATGGAGCATCCCGGTCATAATTGCCACGCGAGAATTCGGTGGCGCAAATCTCGCCATCAGTTCCGCGGCGCAATTGCCGTTCAATTCGGGGTCCACAGAGATCACCGTGGAACGGGCGGTGGCGGGGGCATCTGTACTGACGCATAAGACGGGAATCCTGCGTTTTGCTGCCTCCTCAATCAGCGGCGCAAGCCCACGCGGGTCGCCGGGGGCAAGAACGATCGCACGGACGTCGCTATGGAGCAGTTCTCGAACTTGTTCGACCTCACCCACACCGAAGCGCGCCACCGGTCGGTAGACTATGCTGACGCCCAGAGATTCGAAACGGCGTGTCTCTTCGAGAATGCCCACCAGGATCTGGTCCCAGAAAAGATCACTCACGTCCGGAAGGCACACACCGATACTCAGGGTGGAACGGCCCACCGCAAGGAGGCGGGCCGCCAGATTGGGTTTGTAGCCCGACTCGCGAGCGATGCGGAGAATCCGTTTACGCGTTACGGGGTTGATTTCCCCGCGGTTATTCAACGCGCGGTCCACCGTCCCGATCGAAACCTTCGCCAGTCGAGCGATATCCTTAACGCTGATCTTCTTGAGCGTGGTCATTTCGAGTGCCATCATAGTGCCTGCAAACAAATCTGTAAAGCGCCTGTACTGCGCGTGTGCATCGCTAGAATCACATCTGACTGATGCCGGTTGATTTCGCCGGTACCGATGTTAGATATTCTTCTGCATGGTCCTTCCATGGAGGGTTGACATTCTATGAAGATTTCACGGCGTGATTTCCATAGCACCATGCTTTCCGCATTGGCGATGCCACAAGTCGCGGAACAAAACACCCCTGCCCCCACGCAGAAGCTCACTCTGCCGGCCGGCCCCCGCGTCGAGGCAAGTGGTGAGCCCTTCGATTTTCCCCTGCCGTCTTCCCCCCGCAACTGGAATGTCACCGGCCTGCCCCGCAAATACTTCATGGAGTGGTTGCCGGCCCTCTTCGAACGAACCCTGATCATCGAAGAATGGAGGACTCCGCAATCCCAGTTGCATTGGATTTTCACCGGCCCCATGGGAGGTTTTACCGTGGAAGCCGGCGCGGGCAAAGTGCGCGTGTTCCAACGGTATGACGATTCGCCCGCGCTGGCTAAGTTTTCCTCGGTGCGAAACGCTCGACAGCCGGAAGCCGTCGTGGAAGAAACAAGCCTGGGATACAGCGGCCAACTGCAATCCATCACCGTAACCCTCGATCACCGGCTGTCGTTGCGCGTGGCGCTCAACGGGGAGGAAGCGCTCGCGCAGCACTGCTTTCTTGACGTAAGTCGCCACCAGTTGGCTATGGTCGGAAAGGCGGGCGGTTTCCGCGGGCGCCTGTCGCCGACCGCCGTGGAAGCCGCAACCATCGCTGTCGACCCCACCACCCGCTTCCAGCAAATGGTGGGATGGGGCGGCATCACCACGCCGCCGGCCTTCGCCCAGCTCAGCGAACAGGGCTCACGCGAATGGTGGCGCAAACTGCTGGAATATAATCTGCTGCTGCAGCGTGAATACCCCACCGGCGCGCGGCTCAACCCTGAAATGACCAACTGGGATTGCCCGGAGGACGCCTCCCCGCACTACTACGGTGACAATTTTCCCAACTGCGAGACCAGCAATTTCGCCTATAACCGCCGCGTGAGGCGACTGGGCGGGAAAGTGATCTTCGAATTCTGGGATCTGCCGATGTGGGCCAGGCGTAACGACAGCCAAGGGAAAATCACCGAAGTACCCAAGATGGCTGAGTACACCAAGGCCATGGTGCGCTATTGCCAGGTCGCGCGGGAAAAGGCCGGCGCGCCGCCCGAAATCGTGGGTATTCGGAATGAGGTCAAACAGCCACCGGAGATCTGGCAGCAGATGACCGTTACGCTGCGCAAAGCTCTGGATGAAGCCGGTTTCCGTGATGTGAAAATCCACATGCACAATCCGCCCCATTTGAGCGGCGGTATTGCCGCTGCCCGCGCGTTCCGCGCCATGGAAGCCGTGTGGAAGACCATTGATTACTCTGCCTCCAACGTTTACGACTATCAGGATTTCTTTTACGATCCTGACGGCTTCGACGCGCGGGTGCGCGAGATGAAAGCGGTCATCGGGTCCAAGCCATTCCTCGCCTCGGAGCTCTGCGTCAACAGCAGCGCCTTCCAGACCCGTAGCTACCGAATGGCATTGGCCATGGGCCAGCTCTATCATAAGTTGCTCACCGGCCTCGATGCCTGCGGCGCCATGTATTGCTGGACGCTGCTCGACGTCACCCAGCCCTCTTACGGCTGGACCCGCACCCTGATGGTGCCGGATCCCGAACATGGGTTTGTGCCCCGAGCCTCCAGCCATCAGTTGCGTGTTTTCGGCGCCTACTCTCGCCGAGTCCACGAAGGCATGACCCGCGTCCAGATCACCAGTTCGAACCCGAACCTGTTCGTGACGGCCTTCACCGGCGACGGAGACCAACATACGCTGATCGTCTTGAACCGATCGACAGTTCGCCAGAGAATTTCCCTTACATGGCCCGGTGCAATATTCCGTTACCAGGAGACCGCCAGCCCGCAACTGGAGAACGCCGTCGAGCCAGCGCCCGCCGCGAAAAGCAATGTTTGGGAGGTGACCGTCGAGCCCGGAGCCATCGTGACCCTGACCAGTGTGGAACTCGGCCGCATCCCTGATGATTTTTTCAAAGACTGAAAGGCGCCACCACATGCCTCGGGCCGGGCGAGCCCGGAGAGAAAACCGTGGATGATAGAAGACTGCGCACACGCACATTGCGTCAAGTGGCGCAACCACGGCGCAGGCGCCACGGGCGACCTCGGCACCTTCAGCTTTCAGCCGGGCAAGCTGATGACGTCCCGTGAAGATGGGGAAGGGAACTGCCTTGCAGTTGAGTTTCTTGGACGCCACCGGGGCTTGTGTGGTAGTTGGGCTGACCGGCTTGCTCTGGTCTTCGCCGCGTGGTTGGGTCGAGAAATCGCGGTACAAATTACGCTGGCATCAAGACTGCAAGAGTTGTATAATTTTGATTTCCAACCACTTGCACGGGTGTACAGTAAGGGCCGCCAGGAGGCCAAAATGGAAATCCTGGTATAGGGCTAACCAGAGGCATTTGTCTATGAATCCCTACTCTCTTCTTCGATACACGAGTGGGCACAAAAGCGCGCTTATATCGGTGGTCATCGCTCTGCTTTTGGGTGCGACGATGATTGCCAGCGTTCGAGTTCAAGCGCAAACGCCAACGGCGCCCGGGCGACGTATAGAATTTGATCGTGACATTGCGCCTATCTTTCGAACGTCATGCGGAAAATGTCATGGCGCGGAAAATACGCAGGCGAAACTTCGGCTCGACTCGGAGTCCGCAGTTTTGCAAGGTGGCCTCTCCGGCCGCGCAATCCTTCCCGGAAATAGTGAAGACAGCCTGCTGGTAAAGCGGCTGCTTGGGGTAACCGACGCTCCTCGAATGCCACTCAGCGCTGACCCGCTGCCCTTGTCGCAAATCGACATGATCCGCGCGTGGATTGACAAGGGGACATTCGCGGAAGCGCGGGGAGAACGCGGGCAGGATGCCCGTGCTACAGGTGCGGTTCCATCGAATGCAGGCGGGGACAGGATGTCCGTGCTCCCGGGGCGAAATGCGCTCCCAGGCACAACCGATTTTGCAAACCAAATTCGTCCTATTCTTGCGGCGCGATGCTACCAGTGCCATGGGCCAAACATCCAGCAAAACGGACTGCGTCTCGATTCGCTGGCCGCGGCGCTAAAGGGTAGCGAGACAGGACGCGTGATCGCACCGGGGAACAGTGAAAAGAGCCCGATGATCCGGCGCCTCTTGGCTCTCGACCGGCCGCAAATGCCATACGGCGGGCCGCCACTGAGCGCCGACGAAATAAAGATGTTTCGCAACTGGATCGATAGCGGCGCGCCGGGGCCGGACTCGAACCAAGCCTTACTTTCGGGTTATACAACGGGGAATTGGTCGGGCAAGGCGCCAAAGCATTGGTCGTTCATCAAGCCAGAGCGCCCGGAACCGCCATCGGTAAAGCACGCCGCGTGGGTCCGCAATCCTATCGATAACTTCATCCTGGCGCGCCTGGAACGCGAGGGGGTCGAACCCTCTCCCGAGGCTGACAAGCCGACGCTGATCCGCCGCGTGTCTCTGGACTTGGTTGGCATTCCTCCCACGCCGCAGGAGGTGGATGACTTCGTCGCGGACCAAAGTGCTGACGCTTACGAAACACTCGTGGACCGATTGCTGGCTTCACCCCACTACGGAGAGAAATGGGCGGCGCCGTGGCTCGATTTGGGGCGCTACGGGGACTCGAACGGCTATGAGAAAGACGGTTTGCGTGTCGCCTGGAAATATCGAGACTGGCTTATTAATGCTTTGAATCAGGATATGTCATTCAAGGAGTTCACAATCGAGCAACTTGCGGGCGACATGCTGCCGAGTGCCACCACGGACCAGTTGATCGCCACCGGATACCACCGCAATACCATGCTCAATCAGGAAGGAGGCGTTGATCATCAGGAGTACCGATGGTATTCGCTGATCGACCGGACCAACACGACGGGGTCGGTGTGGCTGGGCCTGACGGTGGGCTGCGCGCAATGCCATAACCACAAGTTCGATCCGGTGACGCAAGAGGATTACTACAAGCTGCTCGCCTTCTATGACAACGTTGAATATAAGGATTTAAACCTGGGTCAGGGTGAGGGTCACATTTTGGAACCCGACCTCGAACTGCCCACTCCCGAGCAGGACAAACAGGCAAAGAAAATCCGAGCGGAGATCGCAAGCCTTCAGTCTGTATTCGACACGGGGACGCCCGAACTCGCGGCGGCGCAAGCCAAGTGGGAAGGAGAAATGAAGGCGGCTGAGGGGCAATGGACGGCGCTCGTCCCTGACCACGTCGCGTCGCAAGGCGGGGCGACGCTCACGCTGCGACCCGATCATTCGGTCCTGGCCGGCGGGAAGAATCCTGACGCGGATACGTACACCATTCAGACGCGCACCGATCGCAGCGGCATCACGGGAGTGCGCATTGAAGTGTTGAGCGACCCCAGCCTGCCGAACAGCGGCCCAGGGCGTGATTCCGACGGCAATTTCTTTTTGAGCGATTTCGAGATAGAAGCTCGACCGGCCAACCGCGCAGGCGCGACGCAGGTGATCCAACTGAAGGCCGCCGATGCGGACGAAGCGCAGGGCGGCTACGAGATCAAGCGCCTCGTGGATAAACGGGATGAAGAAGAAGGTCTGCATGGCTGGGCCATTGATGATTCGCTTTCGAGTGCGGTCAAGCGGCGGCAAGCAGTGCTGGTCCCCGAGAAGCCCTTCGGCTGGCAAGGGGGGACGCTGATTACCATCCGGCTGAAGCATCGGATGCTGCATGCGCGGCGCAACATCGGCTGCTTCCGGCTTTCGGTTACGAGTATGGCGTACCCCTTGAAGACGGTTCAAGTGTCGGCGCGGTTGCGGCCCGTGCTCGACCTGCCCGCAGGCGCGCGCTCAAGCGAACAGGCGAACCAGCTTGCGGCAGCTTATCGCTCGATCGCGCCGCAGTTGCAACCGACGCGCGACCAGATGGCCAAACTCAACAAGGACTTAGAAGGACTCGGCATTGCCACCGCTCTCATCGTTCGCGAGAGGTCCGGTTTCTTGCGGCCTTCGACTTACCTGCACGTTCGCGGCGCCTACCTGAGCCGAGGTGAGCAGGTCTATGCGGACGTCCCCGCCATCCTCGGTTCGCTGCCGCCGAGCGCGATGCCGAACCGCTTGGGACTCGCCCAGTGGTTGGTTTCCGAGGACAACCCGCTGACCGCGCGCGTGACCGTGAATCGCTTTTGGGAACAGATGTTTGGCCATGGCATTGTGGAAACCGCCGAGGATTTTGGCACCCAAGGTGACTTGCCCACGCATCCTGAACTCTTGGATTGGCTGGCCACGGAATTCATGCGCGACGGTTGGAGCATGAAGCGCATCAAACGCACGATTGTGACTTCCGCCACTTATCGACAGTCCTCGCATGTGACGCCAGCGCTAGTGGAGCGCGATCCTTATAATAAATTGCTGGCGCGCGGCCCGCGCTTTCGCGTCGACGCTGAGACGGTGCGCGACATTGCGCTGGCAGCGAGTGGATTGCTCAGCGCGAAGATCGGCGGGCCAAGCGTTTTTCCTTATCAGCCCGAGGGCGTTTGGGGCCAGCCTTACAGTTCCGACAAATGGGTGGGAAGCTCCGGTGAAGACCGCTACCGCCGTGGGGTCTATACTTTTGTTCGGCGGACGTCCGCTTACCCCAGCTTGCTTACTTTCGACGCGCCCAGCCGCGAGTTCTGCACCGTGCGCCGCGTGCGGACGAACACGCCGCTGCAAGCGCTGACCACTCTGAATGACCCTGTGTTTTTCGAGGCGGCGCGAGCGCTGGCGGCGCGGGTTCGGAAGGAAGCGGTTTCCGATCCTCAGGCTCGCGCTGCTTACGCTTTCCGCTTGTGCGTCAGCCGCCAGCCCACCCAGGCTGAGCTGGCACGAGTTGTGGCGTTTTATCGCCAGCAGCTAGAACATTACAAGAGCGATCCGAGAGCGGCGCACGGCGTGCTCGGAGGTCCAATCGCGAAAGTGGCCAGCACTGCCCCTGCGCCGGCCGCCGATTCCGCAGACGTGGATTTGGCGGCCTGGACGATGGTTGCGAACGTGATGCTGAATTTGGACGAGACCATTACCAAAGAATAGCGCGATGATGGTCTGCGGCGAGGAGACAGCAAATGGACATTGAAAGCACCATGCAGTACGCAGGAATGTCTCGGGCGGAAATGGACGAAAGACCGGCGGAAAGGGCAAAAAATAAAACCGTCGCAAATAGAAAGCGTTATGAAAAATAATCATTCAAGCCCGATGCAAGACTTGCTGAAGTCCGTCACTCGTCGATATTTCTTTAAGCAAGCCGGCTTTGGCATTGGTGCGGCGGCGCTCACCGCGCTGCTCAACCGGTCGTTATTCGGCGGTGGATCGGATCTCGCGGGGAACTCCACAAATGACTCTGCTAATCCAACCGCACCCCGCCCGCCGATGTTTGCGCCCAAGGCTAAGAGCATCATCTACCTCTTTATGGCGGGCGCCCCGTCACAAGTTGACTTACTGGATTACAAGCCGAAGCTCCAGGAACTGAACGGTGAGCACATTCCAGAGTCAATGCTGAAGGGCGAGCGCTTCGCATTCATTCGCGGCGTTCCGAAGCTGCTCGGCTCGCCGTATGAATTCAAAAAATGGGGCAAGTCGGGCGCCGAAATCTCCGAGTTATTGCCGCATCTCGGCGAGGTCGCCGATGACATTGCCATCGTCAGGTCCGTCCACACCACTCAATTCAATCACGCCCCCGCCCAGATTTTCATGAATACCGGCTTTCAAATTATCGGCCGGCCCAGCATGGGATCCTGGCTCACTTACGGATTAGGCAGCGACTGTCGCGACTTGCCGGGCTTCGTGGTGCTGCTCTCGGGTGAAAGCGATCCCGACGGAGGTAAAGCTTGCTGGGGAAGCGGATTCCTCCCCACGGTCTATCAGGGTGTTCAGTTCCGCTCGCAAGGGGACCCGGTGTTGTTCCTTACCAACCCGGCGGGAGTTTCTCCTGAGGTGCGCCGCCAAGCGCTCGACGCGATTAAAGACCTCAATGAGATGAACCTGCAAAGCGTGGGCGACCCGGAAATTACCACCAGAATCGCTTCGTACGAAATGGCCTACCGCATGCAATCGAGCGTGCCGAGCCTGATGGATATTTCCAAGGAACCAAAATCCGTTCAGGAGATGTACGGAACGGAACCGGGCAAGAAATCGTTCGCGAACAATTGCCTGCTGGCACGCCGGCTGGTGGAGCGCGGCGTGCGGTTTGTGCAGCTCTATCATCGCGGATGGGACAACCACGGGACCTCGGCGCATGACGACATCGTGAACCGCCTTTCGAGCCTCTGCCGCGAGACCGACCAGGCCGCGGCCGCGCTGGTGAAGGACTTGAAGCAGCGCGGGCTGCTTGATTCGACGCTGGTGGTGTGGGGCGGAGAATTCGGCCGCACCCCGATGAACGAGGAACGGAATCGCTCGAAATTCCTGGGGCGCGATCATCACCCGCGTGCCTTCAGCATGTGGATGGCAGGAGGGGGCATCAAGCCCGGCGTTACCCTTGGCCAGACTGACGAGCTGGGCTACAACCCGATCGAAGATCCGGTTGAGGTGCATGACCTCCACGCGACCATCCTCTCCTTGATGGGCATCGAGCACACCAAACTAACCTACCGATTCCAGGGCCGCGACTTTCGCCTGACCGACGTTTCAGGAATCGTGGTGAAGAAAATCCTCGCTTAAATCACCCAGGCTTCTTTCATCATTTAGGTAATGTCCATGTGGGCCGGATCACCGGGCCATTGAAAAACTTCTGACGACGCAAATTGATTCATCTCCTCACCTGACACTACCGATAGCCGATTCGGGGAAGTGCGTGTCACGCGGGGAGTGGGTTGTCGGCGCTGCCCGTGCGCTGCTCTTTGAAGAGGTGCCAGGCGCGAGACT
>Ga0209039_10000742_pt1 | contig 31383 bp, 27 predicted proteins | sample BogFormECP12_OM1_FD_188238 | JGI IMG/M metagenome (GOLD analysis project Ga0209039, IMG submission 188238) | Bog forest soil microbial communities from Calvert Island, British Columbia, Canada - ECP12_OM1 (SPAdes) (version 2) | ecosystem: Environmental > Aquatic > Freshwater > Wetlands > Bog ... | reverse complement strand
GGCCGCGGATCATCTATTGCTCCACGGTGTTTTGCAGGACGAGGGCATTCGAAACCACCTGCGCGCCCGGCCTGAGGCCCGAAACAATCTCCTGCAGGTTCCCGGGGAGCATGATCCCGCCAGCCACTTCGATGCGCCGGAACCTCCCGTTGCTTACCGGCGTGTAGACCCAGTCGCGGTCGTGGATGTGCACGATCGCCGCAGCCGGCACGGTCGCATGTTTCTCCTTGGTCTCGCCGTGGAAGGTTGCCGTAACGAACATCCCAAAGCGCATCCGCCCCGGATTCTCGACCTCCAGGCGCACTTTGGCGGTGTGGAGGTTGGGGTCCATAATCTGACCGATGTTGCCGATCCGTCCTTTGAGAGCCCAGTTCGGAAAGGCATTCAGATGGATGTCCGCGTATTCACCCAGATGGACTTGCGCCAGGTCGTTTTCGTAAACATCGCAGAGAATCCAGACGTGCGACACGTCGGAAATGGTAAAGGGGTTGGGAGGCGTCAGAGCCTGTACGCCCGACGCGTTGGTAATTTGCTGGTCGGTAATCACTCCCGAAACGGGAGCGTCCACTTCGACGATTCCGGTCGGGTGGTCTGGATCGGACCCCAGCAAACGCAGGTGCTCGGTGGTGGTTTCCAGATCGACCTTGGCGTTATCCTCGGCGTTCTGCGCGACTTCGAGGGCGCTCTTGGGTATGGCTCCGCCGTCCAACAGAAGTTTGGCGCGGTTCAATTGGATCTGGGCCAATTGTTCATTCTTGACGGACTTCTGGTAATCCGAGAACGCCCCCGCGATGTCGGTGCTTCTGACTTTGAAGAGAAGTTGCCCCTGCTTCACCTCGTCTCCCACCTTCGCATCAATTTCCACCACGCGGCCCGAGGCCAGTGACGGCACCGGCACCTGTCGCGGCACATCGGGACTCACCACGCCGGTCACATTCAATTCCGGCGCCGCGAGGTATTCGCCGGCCGTCGCCAGTGGAAACTGCTCCGGATGGTCCACCTTGAAGTTATTGGTATCCATGTCCCGTTCCACTGTCGATGGGCGCGGCCCGGTATCGTTGTCCTTCGCTCGAGCCGCGGCGGCTTGCCTTCCGCACCCGGTGGTTGAAAGAATGGCGCACAAACACAGACTTGCTTCGAGAAAAAATAAGCGATTCATTGAATTACCTCCCGGCCCACCGCCATGTTCATTTGGGCCGCCGCGGTCAGGTAAGAACCAATCAGATTCAGATAGGCGAGGCGTGTATCGCGAAAGGCCTTCTCCGCATCCAGGTAATCCAGCAATGCAGCGCCTCCGTTCTGGTAGGAGAAAGCCACCCTGTTGCGGGTATCCTCGGCCAGCTTCAGGTACTTGTCCCGATACGGCCGCAACAGGTTCAAGGCGCTGACCAGCGTCACGTAGGCCGAATCTACATCGCTGAATACCTGCGCCTCGGTCGAATCCCGCACGCGTTCATTGCGGCCGATGTCGATCTGCGTCCTCGCCTTCTCACCCTGATTCCGGTCGAAGATCCGCAGCGGAATCGACACGCTGATACCGAAGTAGGCGGGAATCGGCGGATTGCGCGCAACATCCACGCTGAACGTGGGATCGGTGGAACCGTTGGCGACGGCCAGTTGATGATTGATCTTCGCCAGTTCCACCGATTGCATGGCAGCCTTCAAATCCGGCCGCGCGTCCAGTGCGATGTTGCGGAACTCCGCCTGAGACATCAGTTGATCGGCGAAATCAAAGGGCCCCGTCACATCGAACTGCTCGATCGGCGTCCGATCGTTCAGCAGGGTCAGAACCTGGATCTTGGCGGTCCGCAGATTCACGATGGCCGTCTCGAGGTCGGACTCGAACTGCACACGCTGTAACTCCAGGCGATCGAGATCCACCTGGGCCAAGTCGCCGAGCCGCAGGCGATTGCGGTTGACCGTCAGTTCCCGGTCCCAATAGTTCAGGTTTACCTGGGCATTCTGCCGGACCGATTTCGCCTGTAGCGCTTGCACAAAAGCATTTCGCAAATTGAAAAGAAGGGTGCGCTCCTGATCCGAGTAGGTGGAGGCTGCGATGTCGGTGGACTCCCTGGCGCTGTCCAGCCGCAGCTCACGCTGGTGATTGCGTTCGTGCAGATAGCCGATCGACGCATAGGGAAGAGCGTTGGCAAAGGGCCGGTAAACGGAATTTCCCGAGACCGATGAAGGAATCGTGGTCAGAGGATTGATCTGATCGAGCGTTCCCGTAAAGGTCGGATTGGGGCGAAGATAAGCGGTGATTTCAGCGGCGCGGGACTCGTTGATGTTGCTCTGTGCCGCCTTTAGGGTCGGATTCGTAGCCTCGAACTTATCCTTGATCTGCTGCCAGGTAAAGGGCGTCTGGGCCAGAGCTGCTGCCGGCAGGAATGCCACCAGAACTGCGCCATGGGCTCGCCGCAGCAGATGCCTTGCAGGATTCCCGCCGGCGGTTGTTGGTGATGTCTTCATAGAAATGCGGGGAGCAATAGAGCGGAGCACAAGGTGCCCCTAATCCGTTCTTAGCGCGGTCCGGCCAGAGACGCCACACATCTTATGTTCAATACAGTTCGTCTTTCGATAATCGTTCGACTATTATCGATCTTTCGATCACATTTACAGTCTTAACGACAACCAGTCTCATCTTTTGGCTCAAGGTCTTGGCAGAGTTACCATTTCGCCATAATCTGAATTCAATGCGGAGAGGCCAGGATGAAGGAGGCTGCGTGAGCGAACAACGACAAGATCGCCCTATCCGGCTGCTCTTGCTGGACGAGCAAGCTCTGTTCCGGTCAAGCCTGGCTCATCTTCTGGCGTCGGAGCCCGGTCTTGAAGTGGTGGCGGAGTGTGGCAATTCCGCCGAGGCGCTCGAAATTCTGAGCGCTTCGCCGGTAGACGTTGTTCTGCTGGATTTCGAACACGCCACGGACGGCGCAGACGGGTTCATCTCTATCGCCCGCCGCAATAGTCACCAAGGCCAGTTCTTGATCGTCGCGGAAACCGCTGACGCCAGGAATTCGGCCTTCGCCATCAAGCTCGGCGCGTCGGGCATTTTTCTGAAGTCGGAGGCTCCCGCTCGCCTCGTTCAGGCCATCAGGCTGGTGGCGAATGGCGCGGTGTGGCTCGATCAGAGGATCATTCGGGTTTTGGCTGATCAGTCGGTCGATCGGTTGGCGCAACAGCATGAAGAGACATTCGCGAATGGCCTGACTGATCGGGAGCAGAGAGTACTCCTGGGCATCCTCGGCGGCCTTACGAATAGGAAGATCGGGGAAAATCTCGGCCTGTCCGAAGGTTCCGTCAAGGCTTCGGTGCAGCAGTTGTTTTATAGAACCGGTGTGCGCACACGGAGCCAACTCGTCCGGGCGGCTCTCGAAGGCTCACTGGGGAGTGTCAAAGAGCTGACGCGTCGAACCCGAAATCGCACGATCACCGTAACTCCTTCGAACGCCTGAAAGCCGGTCCTGAGGGCGATTCCCACAATTTATAGCGCGGTTCGATACTGTTCGAGCGCCACCCGCACGAGCTGACTGCGCGTTCGTACGCCGGTCTTGGCGAATAGTTGCTGAATTGTATTCTTGACGGCGCTTTCCGATATCTCCATTTGGCCTGCGATTTCCTTGTTGGCCAAGCCTTGCACCAGCAAGCGCAACACTTCCGTCTCTCTACTGTTCAATGCGGCCGGCTCCCGTTGTTCCGGGAAGGTCGGACTCGCACCGCTCGGCGCGCCCCCCGGTATTCCCGGCACATCCTCTTCGCTGACGTCCGCGATGATTGCGGCAACTTTGGGGGCCGTCCCCTCCTTGTACGTGGAGAACCAAACGTCGGCGGTGAACGTTTGACCGTTGCCTCGGTGGCCCTGGCACTGCATCGTCGCCCGAAACTGCGGTGCTTCTTCCCACCGCAGTGCATGGTGCAGTTCCGGCAGGAACGCGGCAATCGGATTACCGATCAAGTGGCCGTCCCGCGGAGCCATCATTTCAATGGCGGCGCGGTTGGCCAGCTCGATAAAGCCGCGCTCATCCACCGTCACGATCGCCGCCGGACTGGTCTCAACCAACGCTTTAAGTCTGGCTTGGGACTCCAGGCTCAGGCGTCGGTTTCGAACCAATTCACCGACAAACAGGCCACATCCTGCAAGCGCCAGAGTCTCGAAGGTCAGACGCACGAACGACGGCTCGAGCGAGCTGAACACCTCGGCCAGTACCGCGCAGCCAACTCCCAGTAATGCGACTAGCCATCGGGGTAGAAAGGCCGCCGCAAACATGATGGGAAACAAATAGAGAAAGCCCAGTGATACGTATGGCTTTGTCCACCAGTCGACTATGGCGACAACCAGAATGATTGCGCCGCTAATCGTCAGGACCGGAATTCGATTCCGATCCTGCCACAAGCGTTCAATGGGCAGCATGATTCTTGGAGTTGCTTCAATTGTCGCGCAGTTCCGCGCTAATGGTGGGTCAATCAAAGGATTGATTCCGATGGTCGGCTTTTGAAGCCGTCAAGGCCATCTGAATCAGTCTGCTACATGTAGTTAAGGGATTTGCGCCCACCCAATCAAAAGATTAGCCGCATGATTATTCACTGAAATCCCTAAATCTTCGCCCTTATCGACCGATTCTTCTAATTCCGTAAGAACCTTCATAGGTAGTGATGTGCGCGGAGGGTGTTCTACCTCCAAATCTAGCGTCCCCTTGAGCCCGTCCGGCAATCCCTTAGAATGAGGTCTTGAGTGGCCTCATAATTGGCCAACTGAAGCAGCCTACAAGTTTCCCCGCAACTCCTGTTCTCTCTCGATGGCTTCGAATAGAGCTTTGAAATTGCCTTTGCCGAAACTCCGGCTGCCTTTGCGCTGGATCACTTCGTAAAACAGCGTGGGGCGGTCTTCCACGGGGCGCGTGAAGATCTGCAGCATGTAGCCCTCGTCGTCGCGATCCACCAGAATGCCGAGTTCGCGCAGCGCCTCGAGCGGCTCGTCGATCGGGCCGATGCGCCCCAGCAAGTCGTCGTAGTACGTGCCCGGCACTCGCAGGAACTGCACTCCCTGGCGCTCGAGCGTGCTCACCGTCTCGATGATGTTGTTGCTCGCCATGGCGATGTGCTGCACTCCGGGGCCGCGGTAGAACTGCAGGTATTCTTCGATCTGCGACTTGCGTTTTCCCTCGGCCGGCTCGTTGATGGGGAACTTCACGCGTTCGTTGCCATTCGACATCACCTTGGACATCAGCGCCGAGTATTCGGTGGAGATGTCCTTGTCGTCGAAATGTTTGAACATGCGGAAGCCCATCACGTCGCGATAGAAATCCACCCAGCGGTTCATTTCACCCCAACCCACATTGCCCACCATGTGGTCGATATGCAGCAATCCGGCGGGGCGTGCGACGGGGTCCTCGGCGGGCACCGCTTCGAAACCCGGCAGGAACGCACCATTGTACCGGCGGCGTTCCACGAACGTGTGGATGGTGTCGCCGTAGATGCCGATGGAGGCAACCCGCGCTTCGCCGTGCGTGTCGCGCAAGGTCTCGGGCTCGCGCACGCAGCGCGCGCCGCGTGTCGTGGTGGCCCGCCAGGCGGCCTCCGCATCGTCCACCCACAGGGCGATATCGCGGACGCCGTCGCCGTGCAGCCGGATGTGATCGGCAATCGGATGCTCGGGTGTGAGCGGAGTAGTCAAGACCAGGCGGACCTTGCCTTGCACCAGGACGTAGGAAGCGCAGTCCCGCGTGCCGGTCTCCGGGCCGCGATAAGCGGCCAGGCGAAAGCCGAACGCGGCGCGATAGTAATACGCCGCCTGGCGCGCGTTCCCCACGTAGAATTCCACGTAATCCGTGCCGTTGAGCGGAAGGAAATCCTTCTCAACCGGCGCCCGGTGCTCCAATGCTTGCGGCATCACTCCTCCTGAATGCATCACTTTTCCCAAATGCTTCGATGGCGAGGTTGTTATCCTCGTCCGTGCCGGTGGAGATCCGCAGGCAGTTCGGCAAGCCGAAGGCCTTAAGCGGACGCACCACCACCCCTTGAGACAGCAATTCTTCGAAAATGCGAAAGGCCTCTTGCTCCGAAGAGAGCACCGTCATCACAAAATTGGCTTCCGACGGCACCACCGTGAGGCCCAGTTCCGCCAGGCCCGCCGCCAGCAACCGCAGGCCCCGCGCGTTCAGTTCGAGCGAACGGTGCAGGAATTCCTTGTCGGCCAGCGCCGCCACTCCTGCCGCCTGCGCGGGTGTGGATGGCTCGAACGGCAGTTTCACCTTGAGCAGGTTGCGGATCAGCTCCTCGTGCGCGAACCCGTACCCGATGCGCGCGCCCGCCAGGCCATACGCCTTCGAAAACGTGCGCAGCGTGATCACGTTGTCGTAGCGGTAGTACATCGAATCGGGGTAGCGCGGATTGTCCTTGGCGTACTCGAAATAGGCTTCGTCCAGGATGATCAGCACCCGTTCCGGAACATGTTTGTAGAACTCGTCGAACTGGTGTTTCGTGAAGATGGTCCCGGTCGGGTTGTTGGGATTGGCCAGGTAGATGATCTTGGTATTTTCGTTGATGGCGGCGGCCAGCGCCGGCAGATCGTAGTGCCAGTCGCGGTAGGCAACCGTGCGGTACTTGACGCCGCGCGAACGCGCCAGCACCTGGAAGCCGATGAAGGCGGCTTCGGTGGTGAGCACCTCGTCCTCATCGCACAGGAAAGCGCGGATGATGTTGGACATGATGCCTTCCGATCCGCTTCCGGCGATGACGTTTTCCACTTTGAGATCGAACTGCTGTGCCAGGACTTCGCGCAGTTCCAGGCCGCCGTCGGGGTAAAGATTGAGCCCGGCCAGCGTGCGGCCCATGGCCTCAATGGCTTTGGGAGATGCGCCCAGCGGGTTCTCGTTGGACGCCAGCTTGGCGATCCGGGCAAGGCCGTATTGCTTGCGAACGGACTCGATCGTGCGCCCGGCTTCGTAGGGCCGCAAGGACTCAATGTAAGGAGGTACGAGTGGCACCAGTTCCAGTTTAACCCGCCGGTGGGACGGACGATCGGTTTGTGTCGTCTGTCGGCTGTCGTATTCTAACCAGCAAGGACAGGCCACGGAAAGCGATGGCCTGTCCCACCTTCACCGCGGACCGCACATCTGGCAATTGCGCGGCAGCACCCGGATGCCGGTCAGCTCCACTTTGGGCGAAAGATAGCCGGGTTTCAGTGGCTCATCGTGCATCAGGTCGGTGGTCAGGTACTTCTTGTTGTCATCGGCGAAGACCGTCACCACAACCGCATCGCCGCCGAGCAAATCCTGCGCCGCGACCGCGGCCAGAAAGTTGCAGCCCGATGAAATTCCCACGCCAAGCCCCAGTTGGGCGGCCAGCTTCTGAGCCATCAGAATGGAATCGCCATCCGAGACCGCGATCACCGGTGAGAGCTCCGCCAGCTCGACGATCGCCGGAATGAATTCGTCGGAAATGCCCTGGATGCGGTGCCGCCCCACCTTATGGCCGGTGGACATGGTGGGCGATTCCGCCGGCTCCACGGGGTGGATGCGCACCGCCGGATTTTTTTTCCGCAGAAAACGCCCGACGCCCATCACCGTGCCCCCGGTGCCCACGCCGGCTACAAAAGCCTGCGGCACGAGGCCCGCCTCTTCCAGTTGCAGGAAGATTTCGGGGCCGGTCGTGGTGGCATGCGCCTCGATATTGGCCTGGTTGGAAAACTGGCGCGGCAGGAATACGTGCGGCGTGCGCGCCGCCAGCTCCTCGGCCATCCGGATGGCGCCAAGGAAGCCGCCTTGTTCGGCGCTTACCGGCACGATCTCGGCGCCATAGCTCGAGATCAGTTGTTTGCGTTCCGCGCTCATCCAACTGGGCATGAAGATCGTGGCCGGGTGGCCCAGCGCCCGGCTCAAGGCGGCGAAAGAGATGCCGGTATTGCCGCTGGTGGCTTCCACTACGCGATCTCCGGGTTGCAGTTCACCGCTCTCGCAGGCGCGCCGCAGGATGTGCAGCGCCATTCGGTCTTTGATGCTGCCCGTGAGATTCAGATGCTCGCACTTGGCGTGAATCACGCGGTTCGAACCGCCATATCGGAAATCGATGGCAAGCAGGGGCGTGTTGCCGATCATGCGAGCCAGTGCATCGAGCGCCGGCGGCGGCGAAATTGTTGAGGCTGGTGACATACGCTCGTCAACCCGATAGTAACTCGTGTCACCGCAAGTTGCCGGTCAGGGAATCCGCCCCGCTTACCGCACGCGGATCAATTTTCCCTCTTTCCACGTGAAAACCGCGTCGGCGGCGGCGATTTCGTCGTCTGGCAGTGGTGTTTTCTGGTTGAGGCGTACCCGCGTCTTGCGGTCTCCGAACCAGAGTTCGGCGATCATCGACATATCGAAGCCGTCGAATGGGTCCGCGAGGAAAATCACCTTGGAGCCTGGGCGGACCTGCGGATTCACGGCGCGGAACTGCGCCAGCACCTCCGCCGTCAGTGGGGCGATTGTCAGGTTGCCCGGTTCGATTTCGGTCTTTTTGTAGGACCAACTCCCGAGCGCCATCGCGATCATCACGGCGGCGGCTACCAAGGTGCGGACGCGGCCAATCTCCATCCCGCGGAATGTCGGCTCCGCGGCCACCGCCCGCGCCAGCGCGGGCAACCAGGATTCAAACAGAGTTCCCGCCATCACCGCCCAGCCGGGCAGCGTCACGTACAGGCAAGCCTGATCGCGGCCGATCAGGAAGGCCAGTGGCAGGGGAGTCAGCACGATGTACCACCAGCAGAAACGGAGCAGCCGGTTCTTGCGGCGCCATGCCAGATAAGTCACGGCCGCCCAGATGACCAGAGTCATGACCCATCCGAAACGCGGCAGGTGGTAGAAGATGTCGCCGATGTACCGCTCCTGAAAATCCACGAACCGCTCCCAGGAAATCACCGGCGTGTAAGCGGTTGTTTTCATCAGCCCATACTGGCCAAACCGTTTTCCATAAATGAAGATCAGATCCAGCAGGCCGGCCCAGAAGATCACGCGCCCCTGGCCGCGCAGCCATCCAACGAATCTCTTCCACGGCCAACCAGGCGGACCGTAAAAAAGCCACTCATAGGCCAAAAGAACGGCGGGCAGGGTGACGCCCATCTCCTTGGAGTTCAGCGTGCACAGGTAGAGGCCCAGGAAGGCCGCCGTCTGGCCGCCGCTCAGCAAGCGCCCGGAAGAGCGTATCCGCGCATAGTAAGCCAGCGTAGCGAAGTAGAAGATGCCGCAGAGCACGTCAAACACAAAGACGCTGTTGTAATAGAGGTTGTTCAGGCCCCCGTGATAACAGGCGATTAGCGCCACCATGGCGGATGCCACTTGGCCCGAACCGAGCGCTCGGGAAAGCCGGTACATCAGGTACGCGCCGACGAGCAGCAGCACCAGCAGCACGGCGTGATAACCAACCGGGTTTAGTCCGAACGCCTGATAGAGAGGCAAAAAAAACAGGCCGCCCATGGGCCGGAAGTAACCGCGCCAGATCATGAATTGCGATTCCAGCAGGCGCCAGGGCGAAGGGCTCCAGTAAGTCCAGATAGCCAGCATTTCATCCATGGCGAATTGGCCCTTCAGAGTGTCCCAGGAGACCAGGAAGAAGTAAGCCACGAAAAGAAGAGCACAAACCGGCTTTCGCCATTGGCCGGATGGCGCCGGGGCGCGCGTCGTTTCGGGAGATGGCGTCAACATTCGGCGGCCTTGGTGGGGCAGGATGACATCCTGCGCGCCGGTTGGCAACCGGCGCCTGTGGGGCAGACCCCCTGGTCTGCGCGGGACGCCCTCGTCCCGCTCTTCTCTCGAAGAATCGGGCGCTTGCCACCATCGACAAGCCGGCGTCTTCCGTCACTGTATCTTGCGAGCTTCAATAATTTTCCTCACGGATGTGCACAAGGCTGTGACTCCAACTCGGGATGAATCGCCACGGCAACTTCCGTGAACGTGTCATGATAAACCATTTTCAAGCCTTCGCTTTTCATGAATTCCAAGTCCGAGGGATAGAAGATCACATAAGCCTGGTAGCCGGCTGGATACTCATTTACCTTGGTTGGCGCCGGACCGATCTGGTTGAGCGTCTCATGGCCGGATAACTCGCGATAAGTGTTGATTGCCCCTACATACCGCCAGTTTGTGGAGACATCCGTGAGGCCATAAGCGCGGTTGTAATAGGCCAGCACGGAATAGACCTTCTTCATATCGGCGTCGTACTTCCATTCCTTGAAGTAAGTCAGGCGCAGGCAGCCGATCGAATAACAGGCGATGAGCGCCAGCACGCCGGTCATGGCGCCGGCCGTGATCCGGCCCTGGAAAGAATCGAGGGGGATGGCGGCGGTTGCGCCGGCCATGACGAAGAGGAATAGCGCGATGTAGAGGCCCGTTCGGTCGAGCGGCAGCGGAATTCCGTAGAACCGGAACAGAAGTTGGTGGCAGCCAAGCGTGATGGCGAGCGCGGCGGCGGCAATCAGGGCCGGCGCTGCCCCGCTCGCCATCGAGCGCGCGCGATAGATCAGCACCGCGCGCCAAAGAAAGAAAGCGCCCAGCAGTGGATAGAGGAAAGTTCCGAAATGCACGAAATAATGGCATAGACGCGGGTTCAGCAGATAAGGGTTCGGCTCGTAGAGAGCGGCTTGGAGCAGGCTGCGGCCGGTTTCCCGCAAGGACTGCGCTCCCCAGGTGAATTGGCCTTTGGGCCACCCAAGCACCGTCGTCCCAACGAAAAAGTATCCTACTGCCAGTCCCGGCAGCACGAACGCGGCCAGCGTTTTCACGCGGCTGACCGCGGCGTCGTGCCACATCCAGATGAGGATGAGGAGCCCGGCGGCGATATCCGCAATGGCAAACGAAAAATTCGCGCAGATCGAAAGCGCCATGCAGACGGAGATGAGGGCCGCGGCCTTATACAGCGATCCGCCCCGCTGCTTCTGCCGGACGGCCAGCGTGATGGCGCACGTCAGAAAGGCCAGCGCCAGGCTATATCCGCGCGCCGCGACCAGGTAATCCATGACAAACGGACATGCCACCAGGCACACCAGCAGCGACCATTGCAGCAGCAGCTTCGGGGTGATGAGCCGCACCAGAAAGTAGACCGCGGCGATGTAGACCGCCGCGCCGATGAGCGCCGGCAGCCGGATGGTGAAGGGCGACCCGCCGAAGACCATCACGAACATGCGCATCAGAAGCGAATTGAGGACGTGATTATTGGACCGCGCTTCCCAGCCCGACGGGTATGGCCGCACCACGTATGCGAGGAACGTATCGGCCTCGTCGATCGTAATGGATTGCACGCAGGCGCGTGCTATGATCCACAGGAACGCACAGGCGCCCGTCAAGATCAGGAGCGGAGAGTGTTTATGGCCGGCGCGGTCGGTGGACACATGAGTACGCGAACCGAAATTGTATCATCTGGAGGCATTGCCGCCGCGCCTAAAATGGCAGCTTTGCGAACTCAAAGCCCGCGGTAAACTCGCAGCCCCTGCTAAAATGGGAAGAAAATGATCCAAACCTTGTTTGGCTCCGTCGAGCCGGAGCCATCCCTGCTGGAAAAACTGAAAAGCGGCGTGCAAAAGACGCGCGCCGGCCTGGTGAATGCGCTCGAAGATGCGCTGCAAGGCAGGAAAGAGATTGATGCCGAACTGCTCGACGAGCTGGAATCCACGCTGATCTCCGCCGATATCGGAGTGCGCACCACCGAGGAGATCCTGGAACGCATTCGCCAGCGCGTAGAACGCCACCAGCTCGGCGACGCCGCCGAATTAAAGGGGATGATCCGCGAACACCTCCTGGAAATCCTGGCCGCCAGCGAGCGGGCGCCGGCGCACGTCGCCGAGCCGCCGGCGGTGATCCTCATGGTGGGTGTCAACGGTTCCGGCAAGACCACCACCATCGGAAAACTGGCGCAGCGATTCAAGAACGAGCACCGCTCCGTGTTGTTGTGCGCCGCCGATACCTTTCGCGCGGCGGCCATCGAGCAGCTCGAGGTCTGGGCCGAGCGCAGCGGGGCGCAACTGGTCCGGCAAGGGCCGGGCAGCGATCCGAGCGCCGTGGTGTTCGACGCCGTGCAGGCGGCCAAGGCGCGCAAAATCGATTGCGTGATCGTCGACACCGCCGGCCGGTTGCAGACCAAAGAGCATCTGATGGCCGAGCTGCACAAGATGACCCGCACGGCCCGCAAGGTGATTCCCGACGCGCCGCACGAAGTGCTGCTGGTGCTGGATGCCACCACAGGGCAGAACGGGCTCGAGCAGGCGCGCAAATTTACGGAGTCCTCCGGCGTGACGGGAATCGTGCTCACAAAACTGGACGGCACGGCCAAGGGCGGAATCGTGGTGGCCATCGCGCGCGAGCTCAACCTGCCCATCCGGTATGTGGGAGTCGGCGAAAAAGTGGACGACCTGCTCCCTTTCGACTCCGAAAAATTCATCGAATCGCTATTTGAGAAATGAACGATGAATTCCGAATTCATGCGCGAAGCCTTGGAACTGGCCCGGCGCGGCCGGGCGTTGGCCAGCCCCAACCCCATGGTGGGCGCGGTGTTGGTCCGCGAAGGCGAAGTGGTGGGCCGCGGGTTTCACACCTACGCCGGCGTGGAGCACGCGGAGACTATCGCGCTGGCCCAAGCCGGCGAAAGAGCGCGCGGCGCCACGCTCTTCCTCAATCTGGAGCCGTGCTCGCACCAGGGCCGCACCCCGCCGTGCGCCGACGCGCTGATTCGCGCGGGCGTGGCGAAAGTGGTCGCGCCGCTCGAAGATCCCAATCCGCTGGTGGCGGGCCAGGGCTTTCAAAAGCTGCGCGAGGCGGGTATCGAAGTCGAGTTGCCCGGCGAGTTCGCCGCTGAGGCCTCCAAACTGAATGAGCCGTTTCTTCACTTCGTGCGGACCGGCAGGCCCCTGGTCACACTCAAGGCCGCCATCACCCTGGACGGAAAGATCTCGGCGCCCGACGACAACCAGGGCTGGATCACCAGCCAGCGGGCGCGCGCTCACGTTCAGGAATTGCGCCACGATCACGATGCCATCCTTACCGGCATCGGCACCCTCCTGGCCGACGATTGCCTGCTTACCGACCGCACCGGCCTGGCCCGCTCCCGCCCGCTGCTGCGCATCGTGATGGATTCCCAGTTGCGCCTGCCGCTCGATTCCCGCATGGCGCGCAGCGCCGCCGGCGATCTGCTGGTGTTGACCACCTCCGCTTCCTCCGCCGGCCGCCGCAAGCTGCTCGAGGACCGCGGCATCGCAGTGCTGGTTTTCGACGGCCCCGGTGGCCGCGTCGATTTCCGCAGCGCCGTGGAATGGCTTGGCCAGCGGCGTTACCTTTCGCTGATGATCGAGGCCGGCAGCAAGATCAACTGGAGCGCCCTGGAATCTGACTCCGTGGACCGCGTTTTTTTTTATTACGGTCCCAAGATTCTGGGCGGCCTGGAATCCCTGCCGCTGGCCGGCGGGATTGGCCGGCGCCGTCGCGCCGACGCCATTGACGTTCACCGGATCACCATTCATCCCATCCCGCCGGATGAATTCGCCGTGGAAGGATACGTTCATGTTCACCGGGATCATTGAAGAACTGGGTACGGTCGAATCGCTCCAGGCGCGCACCGCCGGCGCGCGGCTGAAGGTTCGCTGCTCCACCGTGCGCCAGGATATGACCGAAGGCGCCAGTATCGCCGTCAACGGCGTGTGCCTCACGGCCGTTGATCTCGAGGCCGGTTCCTTCTCCGCCGATCTCGCGCCGGAAACCCTGCTGCGCACCAACCTCGGCGATCTGCGGGCCGGCTCGCGCGTGAATCTAGAACGCCCGCTTTCACCCAGCGGCCGCTTGAGCGGCCACATCGTGCAGGGCCACGTGGATTCGACCGGCGAGTTCCTGGCCCTCGAGCCGCTCGGCGACGAGAACTGGTGGCTGCGCATCCGCGTGCCGGCGGAACTAGACGCATTCCTGGTCTACAAAGGCTCCATAGCCATCGATGGGATCAGTCTTACTATCGCGTCGCTCGAATCCGATGTGCTTTCCGTGACCATCATCCCGCACACCTTCCGCAACACCAGCCTGGGCGGTTATCGCCCCGGGGCGCGTGTCAACCTGGAGTGCGATATTCTGGCCAAGCACGTGGAGAAGTTGCTGCGCAAGCTGGATATGAAGTCGCCGCTGAGGGTGGAAAAACTGCGCGAAAACGGCTATTAACGCCACTCACTCGGCACGCAACGACCTGACCGGATCCAGATTGGCGGCTCTCCATGCCGGAGCATAGCTCGCGACGATGGCGATTCCGAGGATGAGGACGCAAGCCGAGGTGAACGTGACCACATCTGTCGCTGCGACCCCAAAGAGCATGCCCGCCAGAAAACGAGTCAGGACCAGCGAAGCTAGAACGCCCACGCCAATCCCCATCAGCGTGAGCCGCACACTTTGTGCCAGCATCATGCGCAAAATTTCACTTCGCGTGGCTCCGATTGCCACCCGCAATCCTATTTCGTACGTCCTTTGAGCGACGGAATTGGACACCAATCCGTAGATCCCGACGGACGCCAGCATGATGGCGGCGGCGGCAAAGCTGAGGAACAGCCAGATGGTGGACCTGAAGTCCGCCGTGGATTCCGAAACAGTATCGCGGAGCGTAGCCACGTCCTCCACGGGCGCATCCGGATTCAGAACCCTCGCCATCCGCCTGATCTCGCCGGCCACGCGCAGCGGCCGCGCCGTGGTCTTCATCAGGAGGGTCAGCGCGGCAGGGATTTGATGGTCCGCCTGGACGGCCTGCGGGTAGGGCATGTAGATCGCGCCACTGATGGATTCCGGAATGCGGTCCGCGAGATTGAATTGGCGCACATCGCTCACCACCCCGATCACCGTCCTCCACTGGGCATCCCATACCGGCTTAACATGTTTCCCCACCGCGCTCTGGCGCGGCCAGAATCGCCGTGCCGTGGACAACGTGACGATCACAACACTGCCGGCCTTTGCGCCATCGCCGGCTGTAAATACCCTGCCCTCCAGAAGCGGGATGCGGAGAACCTGGAAGTAGCCGGGCGTGACGGCGCCCGTCCAAAACATCGGAGCCGGGAAATCAGCCGATTTCGGATGGTCTTCCACATCGAACGGCAGAGTCGGCAGCGTTCCATCCAGCGGAATGCTGTTGGCGGCAGCCACCTCGCTGGTACCGGAAATGCCACGCGCCTGTTCCAGCAAGCGACCGTACAGTGAAACGCAGGACTCGCGCTGTGCGCAAATCGATTGGTTGGGAGTCAAACGTACGGTCAGGATATGTTCCGGGCTGAATCCTGGATTTACCTGGGACATTGAGTAAAGGCTCTTCAGAAGAAGCCCCGCGGATACCAGGAGCAGGACGGTCAAGCCAACTTCCCCAACAATCAACCAGCCGCGGAGCCGGATGCCCCTGGGCGCGGTTGCGCGGGCGCTGCCGGCCTTCATGGACCCGGCCAGATCGATCCGGGCGGTGCTAAGAGCCGGCACCATTCCAAACGCCAATCCCGTCATCGCCGCCAACCCCGCGACGAATCCCGCCACCTGCCAATCGATGGTCACGCCAGCCATACTCGCTGTGCCCGGCGGCAGGACCGACTTAAATATATTCAATACGACTCCTGCCAGCGCTAGGCCGGAACCGGCGCCCAGCGCCGCAAGTAGGACGCTCTCGGTCAGAAGCTGACGTACAATTCTGGATCGAGCAGCTCCCAGCGCGGCGCGCAGAGCGATTTCCTTACGGCGCGCCGCCGCGCGAGAGAGAAGCAGGCTGGACACATTGGCGCACGCAATCAGCAAAACCACGCCCACAGCCGCAAATAGAACCAGCAATTTGCCGCGAATTCCTTCGACCATGTCCGCCTGCAACGATATCGCGGTGGCGTCGTTATTCCAGTTGCGCGGCATAGGGAACGGAAACCGCGTCCGCAGAACGTCCATCATCGCGCGTATCTCGCTGTGGGCTTGCGAAAGTGTCGCCCCAGGCCGTAGCCTGGCGATGAACGGCACATACTCTTGACCCCAGTAGTCTTCCATATCGGAAGGATCAAGCCTGGCGGGTATCCAAAACTGAACCTTGGTCGAGGGATAGCTGAAACTCGCGGGCATGACGCCCACAACCTGCCGTGCCATACCGTCGACAGTCGCTACGGAACCGATGACTTGCGGATTACCATGAAAAGCCGTGTTCCACAGTGCGTGGCTTAAAATCAGCGAACCGTCCGCCCCGGGGCGTTGTTCTCCCGGCTGGAACGCACGCCCCATCTCAGCGGGAATCCGAAGAACGGAAAAGAGGTTGTCGGAAACGGCGCTGCCGGTTGCGCGCACCGTCTCACCCGAACGGGTCAAATTGGACTCGGACCCCGGGCTTGCCGACGCTATATCCATGGTGCGGCTCCGCTCCCGAAACAGTGCCAGGGCGGCTTTCGGATAGACACTGGTAATCCGCAGCAGAGCACCCGGCTCGGCATACGGCAACGGCCGAATCAGTAGAGCATTCACCAGGCTGAACATGGCCGCATTTCCGCCGATACCTAAGGCCATGGAAAGCACCGCCGCGATTACAAAGCCGGGACTCCTGGCGAACATTCGTGTGGCGTAGCGCAGGTCCTGCCAGAGCCGTTCCACTGATGTCCATCCCCACATGTCGCGAGTGACTTCCTTAATGAGGGTGGCGTTGCCGAGAGCGCGCTGCGCGGCGTAGTGCGCCTGATCGACAGGCAGGCCGTCGTCCCGGTGCTCCTCGGTCTCAAGATCGAGGTGGGCCCGTAACTCGCGATCCAAATCCCGCTCCCGGGCTTTCCTGCGCCGCCACGCCATATCAATGCTCCTCGACGGATTGCGTTATGCGAGCCATCGCTCGAACCACCCGGGTCCATCTCGATTCTTCGCGAGCCAGTTGTTTTCTTCCCGCCGGGGTGAGCCGATAGTACTTGAACTCACGCTTCAGATCCTTGCCGGCCGCTTCCCACTTTGCCGCTATCCATCCCTTCCGCTCCATGCGGTGCAGGGCGGGGTAAAGCGAGCCGTGCTCCACCTGGAGCACGTCATCGGTGGTTTGCTGGATATGCCTGGCGATCTGGTGACCATGGGCCTGCCCGAGCAGCAGTGTGCGGAGGATCAGCATATCGAGCGTGCCCTGTAGCAGCTCCATTCGACCGGACGGTTCCTTCGGCATGCTCTTGGTAGATATTCTACCCTGAAAAGAATCAAAGTGGATAGACGTTCTTGCAAACGTTTGGTTAGCGGAAATTCGCCTGATCTTACGTCTTCAGTTCCGCCACAATCTCCGCGGCGATTTCGCGCGCCTTGTCCAGCTCGCCGGGCGCCAGGCTGATGGCGCCCACCCGCGCATGACCTCCTCCGCCGTAGCGCTCGCAGATCGTGGCCAGGTTGTGCTTCGGCGGTTGCGCCGCCCAGGGGTTCGAACCCACCGAAACCTTCGTGCGGAAGCTGGAGGGACTGACCGACACGGTATATCTCGAGGCGGGAAACAGGTAATAAGGAATAAACTTGTTGTAGCCCTCCACATCGTAGCCCGCCAGGTCGAAGAAGACCACGCCGTCGGTCTCGTGCGCGCGCCCCTGGATGATGTCCTTGATTTCCAGGTGGCGCCGGTAGAGCGGCTGGTAGAGCGCCTGGATTTCCGGCTCTGCGACGATCTCCGAAAGCTGGCGACGCTGCATCCAGCCGATGGTCTTCTGCACGATATCGGAGCCTTTGGCGGCTTCGATCACCAGCGTCAGCTTCATGGCCGGCGCGCCGAGTTCGACGGCCGTCCGGGCGTCGGGATACTGCGCGCCGTCGATAATCAGCGACCACTTTACCAGGTCGTCGAGATCCGGCGCTTGGAACCCCCATCGCACGCGTGCCACCGTGCTGATGAACGAGGCGCAGGACTTGAACGACGGGTCGTACAACTTACGGCCGCTGGTGTCGCGGCGGAAGTGCTCGGCGTCTTCCGGCGTCAGGAAGGCGCTCTGATGATGGTCGAACCACCACGTGAGGCGTGGATCGCTCGAATACTTGAAGTCCACGATGGCGTTCTCGTCGCCATCGAACAGCGCCGGGTCGAACAACTGGGAAGCTTTGTGGGCCATCCCCGTATATCGAAACTCCGCGCCCGGGTGAACCGCTCCCGCGATGAAGCGGCTGAAGTAGGCAGCGGAGGCTGCCCCGTCAAAACAATGGTCGTGGTACAACACTCGTTCCAGCATTTAGATAGACAGGAAAACTTTTCAGCTTGCCTGAACTCCACGCAAAATGCAAGTGGCCCGGCCAAAAACCCGGCTAAAAACTTACCGCCCGGACCGCTCCAGTCTGTTACATTTGATGAAACCCTATGCGTACCATCCCCGGCTGGGACCAATATTATCTGGAGATTTGCAAGGTGGTTGCGGCGCGCAGCAAAGACCCGAATACCCAGATCGGGTGCGTCATCGTCGGACCCAACCACGAAATCCGCTCCACCGGCTACAACTCGTTTCCCCGCGGCATCCGCGATGACGTGCCGGAAAGATTAGTCAGGCCCGCCAAGTATCTGTGGATCGAGCACGCCGAGCGCAACGCCATCTGCAATGCCGCCCGCGCGGGAACCGCCACCCAAGCCTGCACCATCTATGTCGAGATCATGCCCTGCATGGATTGCGCGCGCGCTGTAGTGCAGGCTGGGATCATCCAGGTGATTGTCTCCGCCACCCGCATGCGGGAATACTCCAGCGAGTATTACAACGAGCATTTCGGCATGGTCGAAGTGCTGTTCCAGGAGGCCGGCGTAGTGGTGCGCCAGGTCTAGTGAATATCGCTCTGGCCCGCGGGAGTGGTGTGATCGCCGGGAACCTTGTGGTCGTCGTGATCGTCGGCAGCCTTGTGCTCTTGCTCGGCCGTGCGCGAAAGATACGTATAGAAGCGATGCTGGCAGCCCCGGCACCGGTTGGGCACCCGGCGCAAAGCATGCATCAGGGAATCCCAGGCCCCCCGTTGCTGGGATCGCCGCACATCTCGCCCTCCGCAACGTGGGCACCGAAGAATATTGTCAACCGCTTTCACCCTTAGCGTCCTTTTAGCCGATCATAACACCATATAGCGCAATATTAACCCTCGTCAAGGGCCGAATGCGCCGCTACCAGCTCCGCAACCGGCACGTACTGTACTTCACAAGAGTAACTCCTCGAGGTCGCCCGGTTCGCCGAATTTCAGCCCTCTCAACGTTGGCGCAATCCCTCGGAGTAATCCGGTCAACACCCCGCCGGCCCCTACTTCAATCGACCGCAACACGCCGTGAGCCGCCAGGTATTCGACCGTCTCCGCCCACCGTACGGGATTCGGCACCTGTTCGTACAACCCCATTCGCGCTTCGGCGCCTCTGGTAATCGCGGCCGCCTGCCAGTTGTTCACCAGCGGACACTCCAGATCCCGGAAGTCCGTGGCATCCAGATCGGCCAGGAGCCGTTGCTGCGCCGGCTTCATGAGGGCACAATGAAACGGGGCGCTCACCGGCAGCAGAACCGCGCGCCGCGCGCCGGCCGCTCTGGCCAGTTCCATGGCACGGCCCACCGCCGCGGCGTGGCCGGCGATCACGACTTGGTCCGGCGAGTTCAGGTTGGCGGCGCTGACCGTTTCCCCCTGCGCCGCTTCCGCCAGGATCGCATCCAGCTTGCCCGCCGGCAGCTTGAGGATAGCGGCCATGGCGCCCACTCCGGCCGGGACGGCCTCTTGCATATAGCGACCGCGCTTGCGAACCAGCCGGACAGCATCGGCAAAACGCAGGCTTCCCGCCGCCACCAGCGCCGAGTATTCTCCCAGGCTGTGGCCCGCCACGAAATCCGGCGCAAGCCCGTTCTCGCGCAGTACCGCATCCGCGGCCGTGGAAACGGTTAGCAAGGCCGGCTGGGTGTTCTCGGTGAGCTTGAGTTGCTCGTCGGGTCCTTCGAAGCAGAGGCGGGAGAGAGCAAAGCCGAGCGCATCGTCGGCCTCCTCAAAGACGCGTCGCGCGGCGGCGTGCGTATCGGCCAAAGCCTTCCCCATTCCGGCGAATTGGGAGCCCTGACCAGGAAATAGAAATGCGGTTGTGGGAGCCAAAGGTGGATTATAACGGCTGGCAGGCCGCCATCGAAGCCGCTCATGCCGCATTCCGCCCGGTCCGGTCCGCATTTTCACCGCTCGTGCCCCGTGCTTGAGTCATTGCGTCGCGACGCGGTACAATCACGATGCTCCCATTTGACACTCAAGGGGTCCTATGCGCCGAATTATCGTCAGTTGTTCGCTTGCGGCTGCACTCACGATTGCCGTGCTCTCCACCGTGCAGGCCCAGCAGGCTGCTACACAGGGAAAGGCTAAGCCGGCGAAGCCCGGCGCGGCCAAGGCGGTCGCCGCGCCCAGTTATGGAAACGCGGATGCCATCACCGAAGACGAGTTGAAGGTATACGACTACTTCCTCGCCTCCGATCAACTGGAAGGCCGTTATTTCCCGTCGCGCGGCTATGACACCGCCGCGCTTTACGTCGCCAGCCATCTGGCCGAATGGGGCCTCAAGCCCGGCGGCAGCACCACAGGCACAAATGGTCCTTTGCAACCTTATTTCATGCCCATCGAGATGGCCGCAAGAACGCTTATGCCCGAAGATAGCAAGGCATCTCTCACGGCGCCTGCGGCTGGTGGCGGCGGGCGCGGCGGATTTGGCGGCGGCGCCGGAGGAGGAGCGCGCGGCGGACAGGGCGGTGGAGCGGTCGCTGGCGGAGGCAACGCCGCACCTGCCGCACCCACGACCACCGATTTTGAATATGGCAAGGAATGGACCGTCGGGGGTGGTGGTGGCGGCGGTGGACGCGGCGGCCCTGGCGTGGAGCCTCTCGACGTCTCGGCCGGCCTGGTTTTTGCCGGCAATGGCTACGTCATCAACAAGACCAAAACCAATCCCTACGAAGGCATCGACGTCAAGGGCAAGATCATCGTGGTTGCCGGCGTTCCGCCGGAACTCGCGGCCCAACAGGGCGGCGGCGGTGGACGCGGGCGCGGTGGCAGAGGCGGCGCGCCTGATCCGGCCGCTGGAGCGGCAGCCGCTGGCGGAGCGCAGGCTCCTCCCGCTGCCGCGGCCCAGCCCGCGGCCGGCGGCGGCGGACGCGGCGCGGCGGCGCCGAATCCCCTCGGCGAAGCCTGCACGGACTTTCTGACCCCCGAACAATACGGCGCCAAGAATGGCGCTCTGGCCGTCGTCACGGTGGCCAATTTTACGCAGCTCGCCGCCATGAGTAATGCGGGCGGCGCCGGCGGCCGTGGTGGACGCGGAGGCGGCGGCCGTGGCGGCGCCGCGCTCAACGGTCCTCCCTTCTCGCCCGTTAAGTTCCAGCAGACGCCGGCCTGTCCCGCCGTGCCTTCCGTGACCGCTGGCCTGGAACTCACCAACGCACTCTTCCAGGGCGAGCGTGTGAACAGCTCGCAGGTTTTTTACGATACCGGCTCCAACACCAAGCTCGATTCATTCGTTCTCAATGCCGCCAAGAAGCTCAACATCCATGTCGCCATCCACACCGAACAGGGTCATGCCGAAAACGTCGTCGGCATCCTGGAAGGCAGCGACCCCGTTCTCAAGAACGAGTACATCGTGATGAGCGCGCATCTCGATCACATCGGCCTCACCAACCCGCTGCCCGACGGCCACAACGTCAACAACGGCGCCGATGACGATGGCTCCGGTTCCACCGGCATGCTGGGCATAGCTCACGCCTACGCCGAAGGGGCCGCCAAAGGGATGCGTCCCAAACGCTCCATCATTTTCCTGTGGAATGGCGGCGAAGAGCGCGGTCTGTGGGGCTCCCAGTATTTCACCGAGTTTCCGCCCATCGACCTCACCAAGGTGGTCGCCGATCTCAACATGGACATGATCGGCCGCACCAAGAACCCGAATTCCGTGGACCCTGCCGCGAACCACTTCCTGGTGGATCCGGGCGAGGTGCTGGTGGTCGGCCCCGACATCTCGAGCGACGACTTAGGCCAGACCATCGACACCATCAACGCCAGCTATCAAAAGCTCAAGATCAATCACTTCTATGATGTGACGGCCCCGGACGCCACCCACGATAACCTCGGGCCGCAACCCAACGGCCAGCGCATCTTCTATCGCAGCGACCATTACAATTTCGCCAAGATGGGAATCCCCATCGCGTTCTTCACCGTCGGGTTGCACGTGGATTATCACCGCCCCACCGACACGCCCGAGAAAATCGACTACAAGGAAATCCAAACGGTCTCGAAGACCGTGGCCGCCGTCGGTTGGCAGCTCGCCAATGATCCCGGCCGTCCCAAGCTGAAGGCCAATCTTCCGGACCAGTTAATCAAAGACATGGATACCGCCAAGAAAGCCGGCTGGGGCAAGATCACCCCGGTGTTGCCGCCGCTCCCCGGCGAGCCGTACTAACTCGGCCTGTGGGGCAGACCCCCTGGTCTGCGCGGGACGCCCTCGTCCCGCTCTTCTCCGGAAAAATCGGGCAGGGGCATTGGGATGCCATCCCGCCCCACAAAGCCCGCTCGCGTGCGTCCCCGCCGCGGGCTACACTGTCAGTCTATGGAAACTGCCGTGAGCAACCTGGAGCCGAATTCCCTCTGGAAACACTTCGAGGCTCTCTCCGCCATTCCCCGCGCTTCCCGCAAGGAAGCCGCGGCACGCACCTATGTTCTTGGCGTAGGCGCCCGCCTGGGCTTGGAAGCCACGGTTGACGCCGCCGGCAACGTGGTCGTTCGCAAGCCCGCCGCTCGCGGCCGCGAAAAGGCCGTCATGGCCGCACTGCAAGGCCATCTGGACATGGTCTGCGAACAGAACGAAGGTGGCGCCCACAACTTCTCGACCGACCCCATCCGCCTGGTCCGCACTGGCGATTGGCTGACGGCCGACGGCACCACCCTCGGCGCCGATAATGGCGTGGGCGTGTCCGCTGCCCTGGCCGTCATGGAAAGCCGGGATATCGCGCACGGGCCCCTCGAATTTGTCTTCACCATCGACGAGGAAAGCGGCCTCACCGGCGCCTCCGATTTCCCGCCCGGCGTGCTGCATGCCAAGTATTTTCTGAACCTCGATGGCGAAGAAGAAGGCACCCTCTGCATCGGCTGTGCTGGCGGAATCAACACCGTGGCGCGCCGCAAGATCGCGCGCCGCCCCGCCGGAGCGGGCCAAGCCTGGCGCATCCGCGTCTCCGGCCTCTCCGGCGGACACTCGGGGCTAGACATCCACAAAGGGCGGGGCAATGCGCTGCGCATCCTCGGCCGCCTGCTCCAGGCCGCCATGGATCGCCTGCCCGTGGAAGTCGCCGAAATCAAGGGCGGCAGCAAGCACAACGCCATCCCGCGCGAAGCTTCGGCCACCATAGTGCTGGACAATACCCGCGAGTCCGAGTTGCGCGCCTTGCTCAGCGGCCTGGAGGCCGACGTCCGCTCCGAACTCGGCGCATTCGACCCCGGTCTGAAAATCGTGCTTGAACCCGTCGACCGGCCGTCCCAGGTTCTGGCGCCGGCCGATGCTTCCGCGGTCGCCGGACTACTGGCCAGTCAGCATCACGGGGTGCTTGCCATGAGCCCCGATATCCCCCTCCTGGTGCAGACCTCTACCAACCTCGCCATCGTTTCCACCGGCGATGATTACGTGGAGATCGAAACCAGCCAGCGCAGCTCCATTGATTCCGGCAAGCGGGACGCCGCCCGCATGGTATCCACGGTTTTCCGCATGGCCGGCTTTGACCCGGCGCCCGTCGGCGGCTATCCCGGCTGGAAGCCCGAGCCCGGGAGCGACATTGTGCGGGCGGCCAAAGAAGCGCATCGAGAGATCCTCGGCTCCACGCCCGAGCTGGTCGCCATGCACGCAGGCCTCGAGTGCGGCGTGATCGGTGAAAAACATCCCGGCATGCAAATGATTTCATTCGGCCCGCAGATTGAGAACCCGCACAGCCCCAGCGAGCGGCTCAAAATTTCTTCGGTGGAACCGTTCTGGAAGTTCCTGACAGGCCTGTTGGAGCGGATCTGAGAACCGGTTCAGTTGACCACGTATCGGGCTTTCAGCCCGAACGGCGCAATCTCGATATCGAACTGGCTCCCGTCCGTGCGGACTATCTGATACGTGCCGTGCATGATCCCCGTGGGGGTCTTGAGCGGGCACCACGACGAGTATTTGAATGATTCGCCCGGCTCCAGAATGGGCTGCTCGCCCACCACGCCGGGGCCTCTCACTTCCTCGGTGTGGTCGAGCGAATCGGTGATAATCCAATGCCGGCTTAGCAATTGAACCGTCTCCGCGCCCAGATTGGTGATGCGGACCGTATACTCAAACATCCACTCGTCCTGAAACGGTTGCGAATGTTCGGGCGAATACCGCGCCAGCACCTCCACGCGGATATGGTTGGTGACGGCCTCGGACATGGGGCTGAGATCGGGACGCAGATCTGACATATTTACCTTGCCCATGATAGCAATTGCATCACGACAGCTCAGTTTCTTCGACCACTGCGAGGATTTCGGTTGTCCCGTGGAGCAGGCTTTCCAGCCTGCAACGCCGACATTCCTGTCGGCGCGCGCCGCAAGCCCGTAAGGGCGAAAGATCGCAGCCCACGGCGCGAGCCGTGGGAAATCTGGCCTGACCCGCCGTAGCCCCGGAATGGGGCGTAAGTCTGCCTCTAATGCACCGTCCGCGTCTTGCGGTTCATATAATCCATCAGCAGATACTGGCCCAGCGTGTACGGCGTCGTGAAGTAGGCCTTGCCTCTACACATCTCGGTCACTTTTTGAACAAAATTCACGAGCCCGTAGTCGCTGGCCAGCATGAAGGTGTTGATCAGGATGCCCTGCTTCTTGCAGCGGCTCACTTCCTCCAGCGTGCGGCTGATCACCAGCGGGTCCAGGCCGAAAGCGTTCTTGTACAAGCGGCCGTCATCGAGCGTCAGGCAGCTCGGTTTGCCGTCCGTGATCATGACGATCTGCCGCATGTCCTTGCGCTCCTGCGCCAGCAGTTTCCGCGCCAGGATCAACCCGTCGCGCGTATTCGTGTAGTACGGCCCCACTTGCACGCGCGCCAGTTGGCTGATGGCCAGCTCCTCCGCCGTATCGTGGAACAGCACGCAGCGCAGGCTGTCGCCGGGATACTGCGTGCGGATCAGGTGCGCCAATGCCATAGCGACTTTTTTCGCCGGCGTGAACCGGTCCTCGCCGTAGAGAATCATGCTGTGGCTGCAGTCCAGCATCAGGACCGTCGCGCAGGAGCTCTGATACTCGCACTGGTGCACGTGCAGGTCCGAGTACTCCATGTTCAGCGGCACCTGCGCGCCTTCGCGCCGGATGGCTGAAAACAGCGTCTCGCTGATGTCCAGGTTCAGGGTGTCGCCGAATTCGTACTGCCGCGAGGAGCCGTTGGCTTCGATGCCGGTCGCCAGGTCGCGCGTATCGTGCCGCCCGAAGCTCGACCGGCCAAGCGATCCCAGCAGGTCCTTCAGCGTCTTGAAGCCCAGAAAGTCGAGCGATTTATCGGTCACCTCGAAGCGCGCTCTGCTCTCCCGGCTGTCGCCCACTCCGCCCGTGCCGGCCTGCGGCTCGCCCTGCTCCTCGACGGTGATCTGCCCCTCGTCGATCATCTTCTGCACCAGCCGGTCCAGAAGCTGGTCGAGCTGCTCCGGGCTCATCCGGCGGACCTGCTCCATCATCCGTTCGAGCGTTTCTTCATCGAACAGCTTGCCCTCTTCCAGAGCCTGTTGGATGGCCTTTTTGAGGTCTTCTAAGCTACGGTCGTTCCACTCGCCGTAAGGATTGAATTGTGCTTCGAAGCCGCTCGCCAGCAGGAAATCGGAGAGCGCCTGGAGCAACTGCTCCGCGTCGATCCCCAAATCCTCCCCGGTATACTTCGAATAGCGAATCCACTTCATAGCGCCTTCTGACTTCTGACTCCTGACTCCTGACTCCTGACTCCCATATCCCGAAGGGATATCAAATCCGCCGCGACCGTAAGTACCTCAGGACCTCAGCTTCCTCATGGCTCTCAGGTCTTGACTTTGTTTCTGTTTTCCTCCGCGTCTCAGCGCCTCCGCGTTAAATCCATTTCCTGTTTGGCTCCGGCTGCGCAGCCCTAGTTATACTGCCTTCGGAAATTCGGCCGTTCCGGTTTCGCTTCTTCCCGCACCGCCTCGCGCTTCTTCTCTTCGGCGCCAAAGCCCCGCTCCTCGTTGCGGCTGATGCGCCGGTGAGCGTGCAGTCCCTCCAAAATAAACTCGGCGGCGGCGGCGCGCACGGCGTCCGGCTCATTGGCCGTCAACCCCAGCGCCCCGGTCTTCTCCATCAGGCCCTGGATCCCGCCGAGCTGCCGCGCCATGCTGGCCGAATCCACCGTCTCATCCAGTTTCAGCGAGCCGCCCAGATCGAACCATTGCACCACCTGTCCCAGGTTCACGCCCTCGTAATACCGGTTGAAGATGCGGCCCACGGCCAGCCGGATCAATTCCCGCGCCACCGCCTCGCCGCCTTTCAGCTCGCCCTCGTATTCCAGCTCCAGCTTGCCGGTGATCGAGGGCAGCGCGGAATACAAGTCCACGATGCGCGGCACGGCCGTGTCTTCTTTGGTCTTGAGCGCGCGCCGCTCGGCGTTCGATACCGCGTTTTCAAGCGCCGAAATTGGCAGCCGTTGCGATACGCCCGATCGCTTGTCGATGCGCTTGTCTTCTCGCGCCAGGAATGCCAGTTGCTCCACCACCTGCTTGAAATAATCCGGAATGCGCACTTCCACCGGCGAGGGCCGCTCCAGCCAGGACTCCTGTTCCGTGATGGCGATGCCTTGTTCAAGCGCCGCCGGATAGTGCGTGCGGATTTCGCTCCCGATGCGGTCTTTGAGCGGCGTGATGATCTTGCCGCGCGCCGTGTAATCTTCCGGGTTCGCGGTGAACACCAGCATCAGGTCGAGCGGCAGGCGCACCGGGTAGCCTTTGATCTGCACATCGCCCTCCTGCATGATGTTGAATAGCCCGACCTGTATTTTCCCGGCCAGGTCCGGCAATTCGTTGATGGCGAAAATCCCGCGGTTGGCGCGCGGCAGCAGCCCGTAGTGCACGGTCAGCTCATCGGAGATGTCCTGCCCGCGGCGCGCCGCTTTGATGGGGTCGATATCACCGATCATGTCGGCGATGGTCACGTCCGGCGTGGCCAGCTTCTCCACGTAGCGGTGCTCGCGGTCCAGCCACGCGATGGGCGCGTCGGCGCCGGCCTCCGCCACCAGGTCGCGGCAGCGCCGGCAAATCGGCCGGTAGGGATTGTCGTGGATCTCGCAGCCTTCCACATACGGCGTGGCTTCATCCAGCAGCGTCGTCAGCAGGCGGATCAGCCGCGTCTTGGCCTGGCCGCGCAGCCCCAGCAGGATGAAATGATGCCGCGAGAGCACCGCGTTCACCACCTGCGGCACCACCGTGTCCTCATAGCCCAGGATGCCGGGAAACAGGTTTTCGCCGCGCTGGATCTTGCAGATCAGATTCTGCCGCAGCTCGTCTTTGACGGTGCGGCTCCCGAGCTTGGCCTCGGAAAAGGAACTCTTGCGCAGCAGGCCCAGGGTACGGGGTAATTCCAAAGTCGATCTAGACACGCATCCCCCTCTCTGTTGGCGATTGTATCAGAGGATTCACCGCAGAGGCGCTGAGACGCGGAGAAGATGAGAGGAAAAATCTCGATGATTCCTCTGTTTTCTCGGCGTCTCTGCGCCTCCGCGGTAAGAAGGATCTTATCAAAGGATCATCGACCCACCTCATTACCCCGCCATCATCCGCTACAATGGCTGCTGTGGAAGAAAAGGAAACGAGTGGTTGGCGCGGCCTCTGGGGCCGCTACAGAGAGGTCTCCCGCGAGGTGCACCGCGGATTCGTCGCCGAATGGACCGTCACCATCATCCTGCTGCTGTTCGCCACCACCACCCTGGTGCAGGCCTTCGTCATTCCCAGCGCTTCCATGGTGGCCACGCTGCTGATCGGCGACCACGTGCTGGTCGATAAGCTGACCTATGCCCCACATGGACCAGCCTCCGGAAAGGTGCTGCCCTACCGCAGCGTGCGCCGCGGCGACATCATCGTGTTCCGTTACCCGCTCCACATCCAGGACGATTACGTCAAACGGGCCATCGGGATTCCCGGCGACCGCATCAAGCTCGTCAACAAGCAACTGTGGCTCAACGGCCATCCAGTCAACGAGCCTTACACCGTCCACTCGACCAGCTATGTGGATTCCTATCGCGACAACTTTCCGGCCGCCCCCAACCTGCAATTACCCGCGCCGGCGCTCGACATGCTGGAGAACCATGTGGTGGATGGCGAGCTGGTGGTCCCGCCCGGTTTCCTTTTCGCCATGGGCGACAACCGCGACGATTCCGCCGACAGCCGCTACTGGGGTTTCGTTCCGCGCGAGAATATTGTCGGCACGCCCGTCATCATCTACTGGTCGTACGACGCCCCCACGCAGGATCTCACCAACGGCAACATCGGCTTCGATCACATCGTCGACGTAGTGGCGCACTTCTTCACCAAGACCCGCTGGAGCCGCACCTTCCACCTGATCCGCGGCTACCCGCTGCGATAGCTTTCCAGCCGTGGCGCACGCACTCGTGTCGACGTTGTTCCGTGGGGCGGGCAATTTTGCCTGCAGCCGGCTTCGGCCGGCCCCCGGAGCCTGTACGCTTGGCCTCGGGCGAAGCCCTTACTTCCCCTTGGGCGGATACTTCTCGAACGCCTTGCGCACCATGTCGTCGAGCTTGCCTTCCACCTTGAAGGCGTCGCCCTTGTCCTGCCGCACAATCGCGCGCCACACCAGCGACCGCGTCGAGGGATCGCGCAGATCCAGCACCAGCGTCCCTTCGGTATAGGGGACCCGCACCACGCGCGTGCCCCACCCGCGCCAGCCGGCCGGATACGTGTCCACTTCCGTCTTTTGCACGGCCCCCAGCGTATACCGCACGTTGAGTTCGGACGGCCCCGAAGCCACGAAGGTCAGGCCTTTGGCCTCCAGCGCCTTCTGAATATCGGCGTTGATCCGCTTCCTGACCAGGTCGCTATTGAGCGCGGCGCTCTTGTTGTTCAGCCGCGCGTCGCGGATGGCGAACGTATGGAACCTGGAAAAATCCACCGCCTGATCGGATTCGATATCGATCTTCTGAGCGAGTGCGCCGGCCACCGCCAGCAACCCGAGTGCGAGCATTTTCATATCCGGCGAATCTAGCACAGATCACAGACCTCCGGGGACTGACCTCTCTGCCCCAAGGCGCCGTCTTTGCGGCGCGCGGACAGAGCGGTCTGTCCCCGCCTCTCTGAGCAGTTTGATGCAACATACTCGTGCCGTTATGCTGCGCCGATTCGTTGACCGGGCGAAGCGCCGAGATTAGAGTGAGATCTGGTTCCACATGGCCGAAGGAGACGGGGCCATGACCGGAATTCATTGAATGTCAGATGCGACCCTTCGGAAGCTACCGGGTATCTCGTCCATCACGATTATCGCCGCCTATCAATCAGGCCGTCGACATGATTTCGAGATCTGTCGCGATCACATTGGAATGGGCCGAACGGGTATGCAGGGCCATGAACTATCCCGCCGCGCTGGCAACGTGCCGCCGTGAGCTGGCCGATATCGACTCCATCAGCATTGTGGGTTTTGAGCGAGAGTACCTGGACGGGCTGCTCGAAGCAGCCCAGCGCCGCCGCACCGATCAGCGGATTCTGGTGCTGTTCCTCGGCAGCACCATCGGCAACTTCGGTCATCCCGCCGACGTGACCTTCCTGAAAGAGGTTCACTTCATCTTGAATCCAGGCGACGCGCTGCTGCTGGGCACCGATCTCGAAAAGCCCGTGGATCGACTGATCCGCGCTTACGATGATCCGCTCGGGATCACCGCCGCCTTCAATCGAAACCTGCTGGCGCGAGTGAACCGCGAACTCGATGCCGACTTCGTCCTTGACGCATTCCAGCACGAGGCGCGCTTCAATCCCCAGACCCGCAGCATCGAGATGCACCTGCGATCCACTCGTGACCAGCGAGTAACGGGCAGGAAGGCGGGCTTCTCGGTTGTCATTTGCGAAGGGGAAAGCATCTGGACGGAGAGCAGCCACAAGTATTCGCTGGCTGAAGTCGACTCGCTGGCACAGAAGGCTGGCTTCCGCCAGGATGCGCAGTGGGTGGATGGGGTATGGCCGTTCGCCGAAACGCTGCTGGTCCGCCAGTAGGTCCGGCGCGCAGAACGCCAGAGGCCCGTTCGGAGAATCCCTTGGCCAAACTGTCGCTGCCGGCGTGTTACGCGCGGTGTGTCAAGGCCTCCCCACGGGCAACAATGCCCTCGCGGACAGGGATTCCGGCATCATAGATCGAGTTGTGTATGAAGTCTGCGCGGATTGGCCGGAGAGCCGCCTGACCACGCGGACATCGACAACCCTTGTGCAGCAACCGTGGGCCGGCTTGCCCGCAGAATAGCCTCCGATACGAATTAACGCTGTGATGTGCCGCACCGAAAAGTGACCCCGGTACCCCTAGCCGAAAACCAGGTTATACGCTCCCATCCCGAAGATGGGATTCGCGGCGCACATCGAAGCTCCTGCCCGGCAACCGCAGCCGTGCCGCGCCGAGTCCTATTATGCCGGCGCACAGGAGCCAAACCGTGCCGGGTTCCGGGGCCTCGTTCGGCGTGGCGAAGTAGACATCCACCGTCGCGTCGCCAGCGAAGGTCATCTGCGCATTCCCGGTATTGATGATGTAGAAAGGTTGGCTCGCGCTGTCCGTAAAGCCGTACAACTGGTTGTTGACCCAAGCGGACCCAAGCACGTGGGTCGTCGACATGTTTCCCACATCCGTGGTGGCGCCGGTCAGCGGGTTGACGATGTACAACGTCTGGTTCAAGGTTACGTACAAATTGCTCGCGCTGCCGGCCATCGAGTCGTAGTAATTGCCGATGCCGGTGGGCAGGCCGGTATTGGCGACGAACACGGCCGCTCCGGTCGCGGGATTGATCGTATATAGTTTGCTGGAACTCCCGTCGATTGCGTACAGCGCGCCGCCAATCGTCGACGACATGATGCTGTATTTCGACAACCCCGTCGCGCCTACCGTGGTGATCGCTCCCGTAGACGGGTTGATGATATCCAGATCCGGGTTAGCTTGACTAGTCAGCCCGTAGAGGATGTAGCCATCCCATCCGAGCCCCCACAGCGTGGAAGGCTCCAGCCCACCAATCTGCGCAAATATGCCCGTCGTCACGTCGATTGTTCCAAACTGGCCAGCTCCGTTGGTGGCAAACAGCAGCGTGTCCCCGTAACAGGAAGCCACACCCGCCAAAACCACCACAACACCTACAGTTCGAAATGAGAGTTTCATCTAAGCTTCGAAGCCGATTCCTTCCACTGCATCTGGGTCATCGTTCGGAATGTGCTCGTCCTCTAAG
>Ga0209039_10000741_pt1 | contig 31447 bp, 22 predicted proteins | sample BogFormECP12_OM1_FD_188238 | JGI IMG/M metagenome (GOLD analysis project Ga0209039, IMG submission 188238) | Bog forest soil microbial communities from Calvert Island, British Columbia, Canada - ECP12_OM1 (SPAdes) (version 2) | ecosystem: Environmental > Aquatic > Freshwater > Wetlands > Bog ... | reverse complement strand
GGCGGTGGCAAGACCTCGGACGACCGGTGGGGGAGTATCTTTCGTGCATACGGAACGCAAGCAGGCCGAGTACAACTCGGCCGCAGATTGAAAATCTGCCCCACTACAACCGCTGGTGAGGGGCGCTCGCAGGCGGAAGCTGAGGCGCGTCAATTCGACGGCGATGGCCGCGGCGCGCTTCATCTTGCCGCCGGGGTCGGAGGCCACTACGCGGCCCTCCACCCGCGCGCCGCGCTCGGCGATCACGAAGCCATCCACCACCAGCTCTTTGTCGAGGGTTGCGAGGAAAGCGTCGCCGGGCGCGTTGCGCTCCGAGGAGAGGCCGTCAACAAGGCGCACCGGTAATAGCATCCCGGTGTTCAGCGTGACCTTGTGCGGTTCTGGAGCGGGCGGTAGGGGTGGAGGCGGAGTCGCGTTCTCCGGTTCGGGGGAGGGCCGCTTCATCCGTCATCACTCCTCAAACTAAAGTGACGGCCCGGCGCGTAGTTCCGTTTCCGGCTGGTAATGGTTAAGATTGGTTAAGGCAGGCCATGTTTCCTTTCCCCACCCACTTGTCGATCGGAGCGGTCCACATCGCTCCCGCGACGGTGCTGGCTCCCATGGCGGGCGTGACCGACACGGTGTTCCGGCGGTTCATACGCAACCTGGGCGGGTGCGGTCTGCTCATGACGGAATTCACCAGTTCTCACGGCGTGAGCGCATCGCTGGGCGCCCGCAAGCCGACCAGAACGCTGAAGTATCTGGCCTTCGATCCCGAGGAGCACCCCATTTCGGCGCAGCTTTTCGGCGCCGATCCGGTCATCATGTCGGATGCCGCGCGCGTGTGCCAGGAGCTGGGATTCGACATCCTCGATATCAACTTCGGCTGCCCGGTCGGCAAGGTGGTGAGATGCAATGGCGGATCGGCGCTGCTGCGCGACTTGCCGCTGGTGGAGCGTCTGCTGCGCGAGGTGCGGAAAGCCATCGCGATTCCGTTCACCCTGAAGTATCGCGCCGGCTGGAACGACGACGAACTGGTCGCGGTGCGCATGGCGAAGCTGGCGGAGGAGTGCGGCTTGCAAGCCGTGGCGCTGCATCCGCGCACGCGGGAGCAGGGCTATGCGGGCGTGGCCGACTGGCGGCGCATCGCGGAGGTGAAGGCGGCGGTCAGAATTCCGGTGATCGGCAACGGCGATGTCTTCACGCCGGAGGACGCCGTACGCATGGTGCGCGAGACCAACTGCGATGCCGTCATGATTGGGCGCGCGGCGTCGGCGAATCCATGGATCTTCCGGCAGATCGCGCAGTACCTGGAGACCGGCGCGTACGACCAGCCGAGCGAGCACGACCGCTACGACATGATGCGGCGGTACTACGCCATGCTCGTCGAGCGCAACGAGAGGGACACGGTGGGCAAGATGAAACAGTTCGCCACCTATTTCACGCACGGGGTGCGGCACGGTGGGCAGCTACGCGCGGCAATCCACCACGCGCAGGAGGCCTCCGCCATCGTCGGTCTGGTGGACGAATTCTTCCTGGGAGAGCCGGCGGCGGCGCGGTGAAAAAGGTCCGGCTCATCACCGATGGCTCGTGCCTGGGGAACCCCGGCCGCGGCGGCTGGGCGGCCATCCTGCGTTACAACCACCACAAGAAAGAGATGTGGGGATCGTCGCCCCACACCACCAATAACCGCATGGAACTGACCGCGGCCATCGAAGGGCTGCGGGCGCTGCGCGAGAACTGCGAGGTGGAAGTGGTCACCGATTCCGAGTACGTGAAAAACGGAATCACCCTCTGGATTCACGCCTGGAAGCGCAAGAAGTGGATGACCACCGCCAAGAAGCCGGTGGTGAACCAGGACCTTTGGCAGGAGCTGGACGAACTGGCGGCGCGCCACAAGACCACCTGGAAATGGACCAAGGGCCACGCCACCCACGCGGATAACAACCGCTGCGACGAGCTGGCTGTGCGCGCGGCGAAAGAGCAATCTCAAAGCTCTCAGCCATCAGCGGTCAGCTTTCAGCTAAAACCACGCAGCCCGCGGTTGCCTTAGCTGATCGCTGATAGCTGACCGCTTTTTACCGTAGCTTTCCGGTGGCCTTCAACCCGTCGCGAATGGCGCGCAGCATGGGAAACTCGGCGCCGTCGTAGTGGCCCAGGGTGATGCCGTTCATGCCGCAGTCGACGGCAATTCTGACACCTTCGCGGATGAGTTCCGGCGTGGCCTTGGGGCGAACGGCAACCGCGGAGACCATCGGAAAGTCCTTGCCCACGGCCGCCCGTTCGCGGGTCAACCAGTCGCGCTTGTCTTGCATGCGGGCGGGGTCGCCGGTCTGCTCGCTGTAGTCGCACACGCGGATGGAATCGACGTGCGGTTTCAGGCTTTTCACATCGAGCGCCCAAGTGGGGCCGTTGAAGCAATCGTTGAAACGCAGGTCGGCGTCGCGGCGGAGGGCGCGAATGCCATCGTGCATGGCTTTGTAATATCGGGCCAACGATTCGTTGCGGAATTCCAGCCATCGGCCGAGTTCGGGCTGCGCCGTGGGATTCCGCTTGAGGACGGCTTGGGCTTTCACCAGGTCGAAGTTGGCGGCCTTGACGCAGTTCTGGCAGAAACAGCCGCCTCTTTCGACGCCGCCGCGCATGAACGGCAGCGTGCAGGTCTGGAGATAGTCCACGTCGTAGCGGGTGGCCAGTTCCAAAGACAGATTGACCACATACTGGCGCGCATCCGGACTGTTGGGGCAAATCGGGTAGGTGCGCCCGAAAACGATCGGCTGGCCGTTGATGTCGCGCTGCACGCAGTCGATGAATTCCGCCTTGGCGCGCTCCCCATCGATCACCGTGTGCGAGATTTCAACGCCGGTTCGCAGTTTTCGTTTACGCGCGGCCTCCACCAGCGTCCGCAGCCAGTCGGTTCGGTTCAGCCAATCGAAATCCGAGAGGCGGGGCTGGATGCGGCCGTAGCGCTTCATGTCCGGAAGCCAGTAGGCGCGGGAATCTTCGGCCTGGAACATCTTGCGCACGGGATTGTGAGGGAACTCCGCGCTGGTCAGGGGGCGCCGCTCATAGTGCATGAGTGCGATCAAGTATACGGAATCGACGGCCGCCATTTGTTGCAGGTTGTCGAGGATTTTTTCGATTCCCTCGTCGTGCAAATCCCAGGCGTACAGGCTGGCGGAAACTTCGAAGGCGGGCCGAGGGGCGGCGGCCGCGGCGGCGGCGGTCATACCGGCAAGCCGCAGAAAGGACCGGCGGCTATGAGTGGGCTTCATGACTCAGTATCTCTCCAGGAAAGACGCGACGCTCGGTCCTTGCGCCGCCTTCCGGGCTACGCACAGGCCGATTCCCTCCAGCACCTGCGCCAGGATGCGCGGAGCGCCCTCGTATTTGTCCACCATCGGCCCGAAGAACGCCTGCAACTCGTTGCGCGATTCCGTGTCGCAAAAGGACTGGCCGGAGTAGGGCAGGAGGGCGCCGAGATCGTTTCCGAAGATGCTGGGATGACCGCTCTCGATCTGGTCGAAGTGCGACTTGATGAACTCGAATGGCAGCTTACGCGTATCGGAGAAGCCCTGCCCGGCGGCCACCAGCAGCGCAAAGCCGGTCTCCAGCGGGATCTGCTTCGTCAGCACGGCCTCGAAACCGGCTTCGATGGCGGCGCGGTCGTGGAAAGCCCGCATGGCGGCGATGAGGCGCCCCTTCTCCTGGCGGTCTTCGGTCTTCTGGTAGGCGGCCAGGAAGCGGTTGAAGAGTTCGAGGCCGCCATCATGCGCGGCGGTGTTGAGAACCGCGCCGAGCACTTCCGGGGGAATCCCGCTGTGGTCCTGAAGCCACTTGTCCGTGAGGTTCCGCGCCTCTTTCGCCAGATCCTGGTCGCCGCCTGCGGTGGCCACGGCGCTCACCAGCGGAGGGCGGAGCAGGCGCACGTCGTCCGACTCGCCCGCGGCGGACATCCAGCCAAGCTCGCGCGCGCGGGCCTGGAAGTTCTTCAACAGGAAACGCCGGTAATTCGGCTCGAGGCTGGCGGGGACGAAGTTCTCGTGGAGCGAGACCGCCACGTCCAGCGCTCTCTGGAGGACGAGGCGCTCGGGGTCGTTGTGAAAAACCTGCACCAGGCCCAGCGCGTCCGATGCCGGAATCTTCCCGGCGCCGGAAATCATTTCGACGTCGCCGATCAGGTCCACCCGCTCCGGCGCTTCCAGGCCGCCGGCCGCATCGCCGCTGGTCAGCGCCGCGAGCAGCCCGCCCTTGTACTCCACCAGGTAATAGCCCTTCGCACCGGCATTGGCTTCCACGCGTGCCGGGCAGCTTTTCGCGTTCTTGAGCGGCCAGTCCAGGGCGCGGCCGGTCATCAGCGCGCATTCGGCCGCACCGCCATACCGGATGCACATGGGAATGTTCCAGACTTGGCTGGCCGAGCCTTTCGAGCCGATGGGAAAAAAGCGCGACTGTTCCAGGTGCAGGACCGGCGGTTTCGGCGAGCAATCGAGCGTCACCGAGACCAGCGGCACGCCGGCCTGGTTCAGAAACGTGGAGAACGCCTTGGTGACATCTTTCTTGACCGCCGAGCTGAGGGAATCCAGGAAGTCGGCCGAAGTGGCGTTTCGGAACGCATACTTCGCCAGGTAGCTCTGAACGCCTCTGCGAAACGCTTCCGGGGTCATCCAGTTCTCGAACATGCCGATGACCGCGGCGCCCTTGTTGTACGTAATGCTATCGAACGCGTTGTCGATGTCGTCCTTGGATTCGATCGGCTGCCGGATCTGGCGCGCCGTCACCAGGCTGTCCGAATCCTCCGCGCCGAGCTTGGAGTCCACATCTTCCACCCGCGTTTTCCACTCCGGCTTCCATTCGGCGAGCAGTTTCTGCTCCATCCACGTGGCGAAGGCTTCGTTGAGCCAGATGTCGTCCCACCACGCCGTGGTCACCAGGTCGCCGAACCACTGATGCGAAAGCTCGTGGGAGGCAACGCTGGCATAGCCGCGCTGCCGGCTGATGGTGTCGATGGCCGGCTTGGCCAGCAGCAGGTTCTGACCGTAGGTCACCATGCCCGCGTTTTCCATGGCGCCGAAGCCGGTGGTGACGGGAACGGCCACCTGGTCCGCTTTTTCGTAAGGGTACGGAATGCCGAAGTAGTCTTCGAGGCGGGTGAGGATGGTGGCAGTTACCTCGGCGGCGTACCGGGCTTCTTCCGCTTTGCCCTTGGGAGTCACGATCCGGACCGGAATGCGCTTCTTGCCGGCGTAACCGGCGTCCACGAACTCAAACGGGCCCACCGCGAAAGCCACCAGGTAGCTGGGGAGCGGCTTGGTTTCCTTGAACGTGTAGGTTGTCAGACCACCCTCGCTGGTTTCGGTGGCCGGGGTGTTGCCGACGGCCTTATTCTGCGCGGGGACGTGCAGCGTGAGCTGCCACGGCGCTTTATACGATGGCTCGTCGAAGCAGGGAAAGGCGCCGCGCGCGTCGGTGGTCTCGAATTGCGTGAAGATGTACCGGTTGCCGCCGTCCTCGGCCTGGAAAACGCCGGAGGTGTCGCCTTGGCGGATGCTGCCGGTGTAGCGGATTTTGATTTCGGACGGGCCCGCGGGCAGCGTGGAGTCGAGCTGAAGCCCGAGGAAATCGTCCCCTCCCGGCACGATTTTCGCCTGCCAGGTCTTTCCGCCGGAAGCGATGGAGGCCGCCTCCACCGAGATCTTTTTCGCGTCCAACCAGATGGTGTCCGCCGGTTTCTTCACGACGACGTTGATGCCGATGACGCCCGCGAAGCTATCCTTGGCGGGATCGAGGGTCAACTCGACGCGATAGCTTGCCGGGGCGATGTCCTGAACTTCCGCCAGCCGCAGCTTGGGAGGCTGGCCGGCGGCGGAGGCAAACGAACAGAGGGCCGCGAGAAGCGGCAGGAGTTTTTGGGGATTGTGCATGTGTGTGTCCCAGACTACCACCAGGATACATCCGGCAAGTAGAATGGCCATAGCCATGAAACGCTCGGGATTCGCCGACTTGCCTCTGCATGGCGGCCACGTGCCTGCCTGGCTGGCGGAGCGCATGACCAAGCTGGGCACGGCGATCGCGGAGAGCATCCTTTACCACTACGGGCCCTCGGAGTTGCTGAGCCGGCTCAGCGACCCGTTCTGGTTCCAGGCGCTGGGGTGCGTCATGGGGATGGACTGGCACTCGTCGGGAATCACGACTTCCGTGCTGGGCGCTTTGAAGCGCGGATTGAACCCGCGCGCGGGCGAGTTGGGCATCTATGTTTGCGGCGGACGCGGGCGGCATTCGCGCAATACTCCCGATGAACTGCGAACGGTGGCCGACCATCACAGCCTGGATGGCGAAGCCCTGGTGCGGGCCAGCCGGCTCACGGCGAAGATCGACAACAACGCCATCGCGGACGGTTTTCAGATCTACCTGCACACGTTCGTTCTGACCGCGGCGGGCGAGTGGGCCGTGGTCCAACAGGGCATGAACGAGGGGAGCGGGCTGGCGCGCCGCTATCACTGGCATTCGCCGGCCGTTCGGGATTTCACGTCGCAGCCGCATACGGCGATTGTCGGCGAGCACCAGGGCACGATAATGAACCTGGTGGACAGCCAGGCGGAAGCGGCGCAGCGGGCGCTGCTGGCGATTGTCCGCGAGCAGCCGGATGCCACGCTCGGGGAGTTGCGCAAACTGGCGGCTGCGGCGCACCACGACGTGCGAGCCGCGGACGTGGACCTGAAGCGCCTGGGCGCGGTGCTGGCCGCCGCCTACGAGCGGGAGTTCCGGGATTTCGCTTCGCTGCTGCTGATGGAAAAGCTTGGCCCACGCACGCTTCAGGCGCTGGCGCTGATCGCCGAGGTGGTTCACGGAACGGCGACGCGGTTCTCGGACCCGGCGCGATTCTCGTTCGCGCTGGGAGGAAAGGACCGGCATCCGTTTCCGGTGCCGCTGAAGACGTATGACGAGTCCATCTCGGTGCTGCGGCGGTCGTTGGACGCGGCCAAGGTGGGCGATACTGAGAAGCTTCAGGGATTCACCCGACTCGACCGCTTCGTCCGGGCGGTGGAACAGAACTGCGAGACCGAGGTGGATTTCGCGGGGGCCGTGGCGCATGAGGAGGCTATTTCCCGGGAACTGGGCGGGAGAAGTGTGTTGGACGATCGGAAGCGGGAGCCGCGTCAGTTGTCTTTGTTTTGACTCCTTACCAATGGTATAGTTGTCAAAACGTCGAAGCGAGGTTCCCGAGAGATGAGGCGATCGTATCTCCTGGTTCTTCCGCTCCTGATGGCCGCCTGGGGCTGTGGGAGCATTAAGATTCGCATTCCAGCCTACACCGTCGCTCCGCCGGACGCGTCGCCGGTTTTCCTGGCGGGCGTGGGAAAGGTCGATATCACACCACCGCCGGGATATCCCCTGGGCGGACATTCGATTGGCGGAAGGATGGCGCGCGGTTACTGGACGCGGCTTTATGCCCGGGCCTTCTACTTTCAGGACGCGGGCGGCCGGCGGTTGATCCTGGTCTCTTGCGATCTGTTCGCCATTCCAGCCGGGCTATATGCGCAGGTCGCCCAGGAGCTGCAACTGCCGCCGGAGTCGCTGATTATCTCGGCCACTCACACACACCATGGGCCGGCGGGCTACATGTCATCCGCCGTATTCAATTTCGGCGGACTGCTGCCGGGCTATGACTTTGAGTTAGCCAAGCGACTCAAGGAAGGAATCAAGGAAGCGATAGAAGCGGCGCGGAGGAATGCGGGCGAACGCGGCGCGAGTAGCATCGTGTTGCGCCGGGGCTTGGCGCCCAACCTGCAGCGCAATCGGGCCATCGACGCGTTCTATCTCAATGACGGCAAGTACACCGACGCCGTACTCCAGGCGAGCAAGGCCGCCGGAATGACATGCCCGGGCGGCGGCGACGAATGCCCGCGCTACCAGGCGGCCGACCCCAGCTTGCAGGTTCTGGAAGTATTGCGCAACGGGGAGCGAATTGGACTGCTGGTTTTTTATGCCATCCACAATACGGCAATGTCTCACGACTGCACATTGTATCAGTCCGACCTCTCCGGCTATGCCATGCAGTTACTGGAGGAGGGGAAGCGGGACAAGCCGCCGGTGGTCGCGGGCTTTTTCAACGGGGCGGAGGGAGACATCTCGCCGCGGTGGACCTCCCAGGACCGAAGCGATGTCATCAAGCTGGGCGGCCAGTTAGCGGAGGCGGTCAAGGCCCTGTTGGATAAGACAGAGGAACCGCAATCGACGCCGGAGATTTCGGCTAAGAGAGAAGAATTCGCGGCCGTGCCGGCGGCGGGCCCAACTCAGGAACTGACACCGCCGGGTTCGGGCGTCGGCGAACTGGGTGGCGCGGAGGACGGCCGCACGGTTCTGTACGCCTACGGCTGGCATGGCGGGGTCAAGGGAAGCGGCGCGGACCGGAAGATGGCGGCGCTCAGCCTGCATAATATCGCGCCGCTGAAGATCTTGCAGCCCATAATCGGCTCTTCCAAGAACTACCCTCGGAAGATTCCGGTATCGATCGCTTGGCTGGGCACGCTTTCGCTGGCGGCGATTCCGACCGAAATGACGACTGTCCAGGGGCTACAGCTTCGGCAAGCTTTGCAGGACCCCAAGGGAAGCCCGTACGTGCTGGTCGGTTTGGCCAACGAGTACATCGGGTACACCACTACGGAAGCGGAGTACGGGGCACAAAACTACGAAGGCGCCTCAACCATGTATGGCAGGAAACAGGGCAAGGTGATCGGGGACCTTCTGGTGCAGGTTGCCCAGTCTAAAGCCCAGCCGTCCGGTTCGGTGAATGCCGCGAGATACGACGCGGGCGGTAAGTGGCCCTATCGCTTCGGCCCGGAGTTGTTCGGCGAGCGCTATAACCTGCCATACGAAGATCTGGAACCGGTGATGGCCGATGCCGAACACCGGCCCGACGATAACGCGCCCCGCTTCGAATGGAAGGAGCCCAAGGAGACCGATTGGGATACGCGCCACCGCGCGGTAAGGATTCTGCGGCAAGATGCGGAGGGCTGGAAACTGGTAGACGACGACCGGGGCGTCGACATTCTGACGGTGTTGGTGGACGGCAAGTCGGATCCCTCGAACCGGCTATGGACGGCGATCTGGGCGCCCGCTAAGCCCGAGCTTTTCGACCGGGCGGCGAGCTATGTGTTTTGGATCGAGCCTCCGGGGGGAAGCGCGGTTTGTTCCGAGGCCTTTCAATTGGGCGGCGCGGTGACCAGGGTCCCCATGCCGCCGCAAAAGGCCGCCCTTCATTGTCCACCATGGAGCCAGAAATGAGAAATCGCCGAATTGTTCCGATCGCAGTTTTGTTGCTGGGATTCGCGGGATGCAGCAGGCGTCCGGTGGTTCCGGCAGCCCTTCTTCCAGTTCCCGCACAGGATTCGCGCTGGGAAATTACACAGAAGGACCGCGTTCCACTGCCACTCCAGGATGCCGGCCGGAATGAACTGGGAGACGCCCTGACGTGGGGACTGAATCGAAAGAACAAGGCCGAAAACGTAGGCGCCGATCTAAATGCGAGGAAGAAGTACGGTCCGCTGTTCGACCTTTTGAGCCACAACGCGACGCTCGCGGACTTGGAATCCGCGCCGTACAAGAAGTGGTTTCCCGGGCCGATGGTAAAGCAGGTGGTGGACGCCCGGGACCCGGATACCCCGCGGCCAGACCACGCCCCGGTGGCGCTGAGCGACGGGACGTACTGGTGGGTTTTCTATCGGAACGCGCAAGACCAATTGACCGGCGTAATGGTGGTCAAGTTCAATGCGCTTCAGACTCTGAGCGAAGGGAATCAGTGAACCATGCACGACCAGCTCCTTGCAGCATTGCTCTCAGTGGCCGACGTTCGGTTAGTCGCTTCCTATACCGACGACCAACTGGGATTTCCGGGAAGCGACACCATCCAGGTATTCATTCCCGATCTTCATTTGCTGTCGGCCGAGCGCCGGGCACACTATGCTTACGGCACGAATTACGAAGACACCCTGATCCAAGTGGTCACAGCGATCGCCAAACTGAAAGGCGAAGCCGCCGCGCAAGGCGAGAGCGTGGTGGTCTTCCAGATTGGCGATTATCTCGATTTGTGGCGTGAGACATTGCTGCCGCTCAGCGATCCGGACATCCCCAACCGTATCAGGAGCAGCCACCAGCAATTAGTGGATTTGCTGGAAGACCCCGGCCTCAACACTCACTTCCTACTCGGCAACCATGATTTCGACTTGTATCAACTGACTGCTTACAATACCTGGGAGAGGCGCTTCTTCATTCCGGGCGACGCGCCCAGCGCCATCGTCATGCACGGCGACTACTTCGACTGGGTGGAGACGGAGTTGCCGGAAGAACTGCGCGATATCGGCGTGTACCTGTTCGGCGAATCCCACCAGGCGGGTTCGGCGGTGCTTGGCCAGATGCTGGATCTAAGCCACAAATACAATCAAGAGAAGGACTACACCAACCAGATTCAGTTGGCCGCGCCGGCTGCGCTGGGCGCCATGCAGGCAGGGGAATTGGCGGTTCCCGACAACTACAATCTGCAAACGGAAAGCTCCGTGAATGGCGGAATCGCGTTTCTGGCGTCGGCTTGCCAGGAATGTGTGAACGCGAATGCGGAATTCGGCGGGCAGTTGCGGATGGCGATCATCGGGCACACGCATCATGCTCGAATTGCCACGACGGCCATGCCGGATGGGAGCCGCTTCGCGTTGGTGGATGCGGGCGCGTGGATCGAAAACTGCGTCGAGGCCGCGGAAGGGGCGGTCTTCCCGAATGCCCAAATCGCCGCGCTGGCCGCCAACCAGGTGCGAATCTACCAGTTGGATCCGAAGGGCTGAGTTCTTACGGACGGCGGCCGGGCGTGCGGGCGTGGCGCGCCAGGTAGGAGGTCCACCAGCGCTCCTGGCCGGGGGCGTCGAAGACTTCGGCCCAATCCTTGTGGAACTCCTGGGCTTTGGCGGCGGCGCGCTCTTCGAGGTACCGCAGGACATGGGCGCGTTGCGGCGACACGGTGTTCAGCGAGTGGGAGAGCAGCCGGCCGGCGGCGGCGCTGTCGTTCACTTCTCCCAGCGACTGCTGAATGCGGCGCAAGGCGGCCAGGCGCGTGTCCAGACCGGGACCGTAGCACGGACGGAAGATCTCCAGCGTGTAGCGCAGGCGCTTGGTGAGAAGCCTGACCCGGTGCAGTTTGGGCGCGGCCGGTTCGCCGGCGAGCAGCGCGCGGACCCGCGCGAAATAGCTGGCGGCGAGTTGGGGAAGCTCGCGGCGGGCATTGGTGGCGGCGCCCATCCGCTCATCCCAGCCGATCTGGTGCAGCTTGCTCATGCGCTCAGCTCCAGGCGGCTGCGCCATTTCCGCGAAAAATCGCGGCCTTTCCAGCGGCGGATTTCGAGCAGCAACTCGTGGCTGGCTTTGCGGCGTTCGGCAGCCATCCGGGTGGCGATGGCGGCGCGAGGGGGAATGCCGGCCTCGACGAGAAGCTGGAGAGCGATATCGCGGTCGCGCACGTTGCCGGCGGCTTCCATCAGATCCGCGAGCTGACGCCGGATCTTCTTCCACGAATCGCCGGGAAAGAAGGGCGCGAAAACACGCAGGCAGCGGCTCAGGCGGCGAATGGCGACGCGCAGGTCGTGGATGGAATCGGCGTCGCCATCGCGGGCGGCGCGGTTCAGTTGGTAGGCGAGACGCCGCAGCAGAATCGCGGTTTGCTGGCGCGCGTAATCACGCATAGTCTCGCGCCCGGGTCACGGAAATCGTGCGGTTGTACACTTGCTGGAAAACTTCGCCGGCGCGCTCGGCGCCCCATTGCGCCAAGTCGATATCGCCGCGGGAGCCGATTTGGAGCAGCACTTCGCCGTCGCGCAAGCGGCATTCCACGTCGCGGACGCGCTGCTCGCGGCTGCGATCGAGGTTGTCGGCGATCCGGAGAATGGGGATCATCATCAGCAGGATACGCCTTTCTTCCGCCGAAAGCGACAGGTACGCCTGGTGCATCGGGTCGGGCAGGGACTTGCGGTGGTAGCGGCACAGGCCCGCGATCAAGAGGCGCTCGCGCTCGGTGAAGCCGGCCATATCGGAGTTGGACACCACGTAATAGGAATGCTTGTGGTGGCCGGTATTGCTGACGAAGTGCCCGACGTCGTGCAGGTAAGCGGCGGCTTCCAGGAGCTTGCCGCAGCCGGGCGGCATTTGGTGCAGGGGCTGGAGCGCGGTGAACAGCAGGTTGGAGATGTTGGCGACCTTGCGGGCGTGGTCGAGCGAGACGCCGTAGCGACGGCCCATATCCATCACCTCGCGGCGCTGATCGCGGCTGAGGCGGGAAAGCTCGGCGCCCACGTTGCGGGCCGCGAGGTCGGCGATGATGCCATCGCGAACGCCGGCGCGGGAGTAGTAGACCGCGGGCAGATGGAATTCCTGTAGGAACTCCAGCAGAACGGCCACGCCCGGAACGATGATCTCCGCGCGGCGCGGGCCGATGCCGGTGATTTTGCGGCGGCCGGCGAGGTTTCGCTCCGCCAGCTTGAGGTAGAGCTTACGCACTTGCGGGGTGGGGACGCGGAGGCGGTCGATCTGGTCGCGTTGGGAGCGCGGCGTGCGGGCGATGGCGCTGGCGACGGCGGAAGCAGTGGCGGAGGTAGCGAGGGCGCGGTCCCAACCCAAGTGGCCGAGGCGGCGCACGGCGCCATCGAGCTTGGCCTGGATGTACTCGCGCATCTGGTGAAGTTGGAGCGGGGCGGGCGGGTCGTCCTTCAGAAAAATCTCGCGCAGCCGGACGGCGCCCAGCGGTTTGGAAAACGATTCCCCCAGGTGGCCGGATTCGGCGGCGATGATCTCAGCGCTGCCGCCGCCGATATCGACGATGAGAACGCGCCGGGCGGTCTGCGGCCAGTTGCTCTCGACGCCGAGGTGAATCAGGCGCGCTTCTTCGCGGCCGGAGATGATCTCGACGGGGGCGCCCACGGCTTCCGACGCGCGCGCCAGAAAGGCTCTCTGGTTGCCGGTATCGCGGATGGCGCTGGTGGCCACCGCGCGCACGCCCACCACGTCCAGCTTGCGGTAGACGCCGGCCATGCGGGCCAGCACAGCGCAAGTGGCTTTCAGGGCTTCTTCGCCGACCGAGCCGGTGCGGAAGACGCTCTCACCCAGGCGCGTGACTTCGCGTTCCGAGGCGAGGACGCGGGCCGGCTGTCCCGGCACGACTTCGGCGGCCTCCATGCGGATGGAATTGCTGCCGATGTCGATGGCGGCGTAGCGGGGCATGTATTCATGCTAAAACATGTAGCGCTGGCGATCTTGTCGCCGGCTTGTTACAGTTCGAACACAATCACCGGCGGCAAAGACCGCCGGCGTTACAGGAACTGACTGGCGTTTTCTTTGGTCACCAGGACCGGGGTGATGATCGACTGTTTGTCTACCGGCTGGCCTTTGGCGGCTTTGATGGCTTCTTCGACCGCCCGCCGGCCCATTACTTCGGGAAGGCCGGCCATGTCGCCCGCGAGGCGGCCGGCTACTACCGCGCGGACAGCTTCCCAGGTGGCGTCGAAACCGACCACCTGCACTTTGCCGGTGAGGTTGCGGGCGGCGATGGCCTCCACGGCGCCGAGCGCCATCTGGTCGTTGGTGGCGAAGACGGCTTTCAGATCCGGGTGCGCAGTTAGTAGGTTCTCCATGACCGTCATGCCGAGCGCACGCTCGCTGTTGGCGGGCTGCACGGCGACACAATTGATTCCCGGCGCGCGCGCAATCGCCTCGCGAAAGCCCGTCAGTCGCTCCTCATGCGTGGCGATGCCCAGGATTCCGCGAATCACCGCGACCTTGCCTTTGCCACTTAGTAGCTTGACAATGTACTCGCCGGCGATGCGGCCGCCTACGCGATTGTCGGCGCCAATGTAACTCAGCTTCGCGGGCCAATTCACGTCGGTGTCGACGATCAGGACCGGAATGCCGGCGGCCTTGGCTTTGTCGAGCACTGGGAGGATCTCGGACACCCCGGCGGGTGCCACGGCCAACGCGGAGATGCCGCGCGTGATCTGGTCTTCGAGGATGCCGACCTGCTGATCGATGTTGACTTCGCGCTCGGGCGCCAGGACCACCAGATTGACGCCCGGAACGGCGCGGGCGGCCTCTTCGGCGCCGGATTTCACGCGCTGCCACCACTCGCTGTCGAGCGCTTTGGTAACGAGCGCGATCTCGATGGTCTTGTCTTTTCCGGCACGGCCGCAAGATGCCAAGACGGCGATCAGGAGTAAGCAGGTTGTTCGATTCATGGAAGATAGTTGCGAGCTGTTTCGGTGAATAACTGGACTTGTTCGGTTTCCCACTGGCTGCCGTATTCGAGTTCGCGCGCGCACAGGTGAGCCACGGCGGGCGCCATCTCGATTGCCGCCCTGGCGTTCAGGAATAAAGCCCGTGTGCGGCGCGCCAGCACATCTTCCAGTGTACGCGCCATTTCGTGACGCGCGGCCCAAACGACCTCGGCGCCGGTGTAGGGGAGCGCGGGGTGGAGTGGTTCGGCCATCCCCAACGACTGCACGGCGGGGGCGTCGGAGCCGTAGACGCTCAAGGGGCCGAACTTGTCGGAAGCGGGGTGGAATCCGTGCACGTTGAGATGGCGGGTGACGCAGGGCTTCTCGGGCAAGCGCGCCAGGGTGGCTGCCTGGTTGACGCAATCTTCCGCCATGTGGCGATAGGTGGTCCACTTGCCGCCGCAGATAGTGACCATGCCGCAGCTTTCGATGCGGATGGTGTGATCGCGCGAGAGGGCCGCGGTATTGCCGGAATCGCCCGAGCGCACCAGCGGGCGAATGCCCGCGAAGACGCTGAGCACATCGGCGCGGGTCGGCTTTTTTGCGAGATACAGCGACGCGGTGCCGAGGATGAATTCAATCTCCTGCTCCAAGGCGACGGGCTCCAGCGTGGCTGTGGGGATGGGGGTGTCGGTGGTGCCGACCAGCGTGTGGCCGTGCCAGGGGATGGCGAACATCACGCGCCCATCGCTGGTGTGGGGGACCATGATGGCGCTGTCGCCGGAGAGGAACGATCCATCGAACACAAGGTGGATTCCCTGACTGGGAGCGATCATCGGCTGGACTGACGGATCGGCCTTGCGGCGCAAGTCGTCGCAGAAGGGGCCGGTGGCATTGATAACCACCTTCCCCTGGGCGTGAAATTCCTCGCCGGTTTCCATATCGCGGACTACCACGCCATCGACGAAGCCATCGGCATCCTTAGTAACATTGGCGGCCTGCGCGTAATTCAGTAGGACCGCGCCCTGCTCGTAAGCGGTGGCCACCAGGTTGATGAGCAGGCGGGAATCGTCGAACTGGCCATCGAAGTAGATGACGCCGCCTCGGAGTCCTTCGGTGTTGAGGGTGGGCAGCCGCTCCAGCGTCTCTTCCTTGGAGAGGATGCGCGAGGCGCCGAAGCCGTACCTGCCGGCGAGCAGGTTGTAGAGCTTGAGGCCGATGCCATAGAACGGCGCCTCCCACCAGTCGTAGTTGGGGACGATGAAGCCCAGGTTGCGGACCAAGTGGGGCGCGTTCTGAAGGAGCAGGCCGCGCTCCTTGAGGGCTTCCATGACGAGCGAGACGTTGCCTTGTTCCAGGTAACGCACGCCGCCATGCACCAGCTTGGTGCTGCGGCTGGAAGTGCCTTTGCCGAAATCGCTCTGCTCGAGCAGGAGCACGTCGTAGCCGCGGGTGGCGCCATCGATGGCCACACCGGCTCCGGTGGCGCCGCCGCCAACGACGATCATATCCCACGGGCCAGCGTGCGCGCGGAGGCGCTGGTACATCTCGGATCTGGTCATTGAAACGAAACGCCCGGCGAGCGGGTCGTTAGAAAATCACCTTCAGCGCGAACTGGATCTGCCGCGACGGGAAGGTGGAGCGAATGGTCCCGAAGGCGGCATCGGTAGTCTTCGTGTCCGGTATGCCGAAATTCGTGTGATTCAGGAGGTTGAAGAACTCCGACCGGAATTGCAAGTCGGCGCACTCGCAAAGGTGGAAGTTCTTGTCGACCGAAAAGTCCCATTGGTCGAAATTGGGTGCGCGGAACGAATTGCGGCCGACATTTCCGTAGGGCGCACTGGCGGGCGGCGTGCTGAATGTGTACCCGGCGAAAAAGGTGTTCAGCATGGCCGAGCGGCTCTGGCTGACGGCGCTGCCGGTCACATTGGGGCGGATGAATGGCTGGCCGCGATAATCGTTGGAAAGGGAGCTGACAATGTTGGCTCCGGTGGCATTGTAGACTACGTCGATGGGCTGGCCCGTGTGGGCGGTGTTGATGCTGGTGATTTCCCACCCGCCCACAAACGCATCGACAACGGAATTCATGTTGGAGCCGAATTGGCGGTGCTTGCCGAAGGGAAGCTGGTAAACGACGGTGGTGACATTATTCAACTTCACGTCAAAGCTGGACGGTCCTTTTTCGGCGGCCAGGTTGCGAATGTTCTGTGGGTTGGCCTGGTAATAGCCCGCGAAATACTCGAGCGCCTGCTCGGAATCGCCCATGCCTTTCCCCCAGGTGAACGAGTTCAGGACGTACAAGCCCTTCGAGAAACGGTGCTCGATGCGGGCCGAGAGACCGTCGTAGTGGTTGTTACCGCCCGGATAGAGCCAGGTGATGGGTCCGAAAGTCGGTATCGGCACGCGCGCCGTGACTCCCAGGCTTTGGCCCGGCTGGTTGGGAGCCGCCTGATTGTAATCGGCGATGATGGGGAGCCGCGTGCTGTGGTTACCGTTATAGGCCAGCTCGAGTACCGTGTTCTTGGGGAGTTGCCGCTGCACCGAGAAGAACCAGTTCTGTATGCGCGGCCATTTGCTGTCCGGCGGGGTGTAGACCGGGTTGGTATTGACCGGATTGAAGGCCGCGGGGCTGGCAATGTTGGTGCTAAAGCTGTTCAGGGTTGTGAGGAAGGTCGGCGACGTAGGATTCGACTGGCTGAGGACGCCGAACAGGGCCTGAGGGGCATTGATTCCCTCCTGGGCGCTGCCGGGCCGGTTGAAGAACGTGTAGCTGATTCCGTATCCGGCGCGGACCACCGTCTTGGGGTCGATACTGTATGCCAAGCCAAGCCGCGGGCCGAAGTCTCTGTAGTCGGGGTGGACCAGACCGCGGTTGAACAGACTTCCGCTGGTGGCTTTGATCATGGAGTTGGTGGTGGGGTCGAAGTTCGAATAGTTGTTATCGCGCTCATAGAGCGGGGATGCGAACTCCCACCGCAGGCCGACGTTCAGTGTCAGCTTGGCGCTCACGCGGAAGTCGTCCTGAAAATACATGGAGTGCACGAATTGCCGCAGATTGATGACCGTGTAGCTCCCCAGGTTGACTTGGTTGGGGGTGCCGAACATGAAATCCGCGAGGCTGTAGCTGGTAGTGTCCGCCGTGATCGAGCAGCCGGTAGGCTGGCCCAGTTGCGCACAGGTGGGCTTGCTGAACGCTCCGGAGTAGGTATCCTGACCATAAATCGGATTGGTGTCCAGAATTTCGGTGCGGATGTTCAGGTATTGGTAACCCACCTTGATGGAATGCCGGCCAACGGTCTTCGAGTAATTAAGTTCCGGATCCCAGGACGTAGGGTTCTGGAACTGCGGATTACTGGTTTGGCGGCCGAAGGCAGTGAGTCCACTGATGGTCTGCGTGTTGATTCCGCCGGTGATGCTAGGTGAAGTCGGCACGCCTTGAAAGCCACCGAACAAGGCGGACATGCTGGGGCCACCCAAATACGGCGGCACCTTGCCGCCCAGCATATGGGACCAACCCAGGCGGGCCTGGAAGAGGGAGGTCGGCGTAACGGTCCAGGTATAGCCAGCCGAAGCGTTCTGATCGACGACGTGAATGTAGCCGTTGCCGTCCCCGCCGGAGGGCCCGGTGAGGTCGGGTGCGTAATACTGCAAGTCCTTGCGCTGGCTGAAACGCAGGAACGCGGTCATGCGATCGTTGATCTGGCCGTCCAGCTTGGCGTCGAATTTGTCGCCATAGTCTTTGATGAGCGGCAGCGCCTCGTCATTGTTGGAGCGTCCGGGGCCGGTCGGAACCGGGAGGCCGGCCAGGACCGTGGCGGCAAACGGATTCAACTGCGCGACCGGGATCTGCGTGTTGGCCGGATAGACCACGCCGGTCAGGGGGTTGACGACCGTCACGGGGAGTATCCCCTGGCGATCCGTCATGCTGGGGATGGAGTCGAACATGACGTAGTGCTGCAACTGGCGGAAGCCTTCGTAATCCACGAAGAAGAACAGCTTGTTCTTGACGATCGGCCCGCCGACCGTGGCCCCGAACTGGTTGCGCTGTAAGCTGGGCTTGACGCCGCCTGTTGGCGGGAAGAAGCCGGTGGCATTCAGTTTCGTGTTGCGCAGGAACTCGTAGGCCGTGCCGTGAAACGAGTTGGTTCCAGACTTCATGACCGCGTTCACCACCGCGCCGCCCACGCGCCCGTATTCCGCGCTGTAGTTGCTGGTGATCACCTTGAATTCGGCGATGGCATCCGGCGACAACTGCACCAACTGTGCGGAATAGCCCTGGTTGCTGGTCCCATAAGCATTGTTATCCAGGCCGTCCAGCAGAAAGTTGTTGTACGTGCTGCGCATGCCGTTGACGTTGAAGGCGCCTTCCCGCGGCGTGCCGGTGGCCGAGAAGGAGACGGCGATCGGGGACTTGACGGCGTTGGTGGATAACAGCGCCAGGTCCGCATAATTGCGGCCGTTGAGCGGAAGCTCGACGACCGCCGACGAGTTGAAAACCTGCCCATGTTCGCTGGAGTCGGTTTGGAGCGCGGCGGCCGCGCCCACGACTTCGACGGTTTGGGTGATGGCGCCCACGGCCATCGCGAGGTCCACGCGCTGGCGGGCGTTCACGCTGACTGCCACGTCCGAAGCCGTGGCCTTGGAGAAGCCCTCGTGCTCCACGACAACCGAGTAACGGCCCACACGGATGTTGAAGAAATCGTAGTTGCCATTGTCGTCGGTGGCGGTCTTAGCCTGAATTCCGGTGTCCATATTGGTGAGCGTGACGTTGGCTTTGGGGACAGCGGCCCCCGTGGCGTCGCGCACCGTGCCCAGAACCTCGGCAGTGTCGAACTGCCCGTAGAGCAAACCTGCGATCAGGAAACACCCGATCAGCAGCGTGAGTTTCGAGAATTTGTTCATCGTCTAACCTCCCAGTCTCCTCTCAAGAATAATAGAAAATTGTCCCAGTTGAATGTGTGTGCGTGTTTACAGATCTGTTACCAGTGGGTGACGCGGGCATCATGCGGCGCCTCCGGGCGGGCGCGTACCGGCCGGCAGCGGTTTCAGATTCCATGTCCAGGAAAGCAGCAGAATGCCCAACAACGTGGAAGCCAGAATACCATAAAATGCGGCATCCCATCCGTAGCGCTCGGCGAGGGTGCCGATACCCTTGCCCTGCGCGGTGCGGCCGAGATAACCAAAAAGTCCGATGAACCCCGCGGCGGTGCCGACGGCCTTTTTCGACGTGAAATCGAGGCCCATGACCGGCAGCAGCATGACCGGGGGATAAATGAAGAACCCGATGATACCGAAGAGCGTCAGATCGAGCCACAACATGCCCGGCGGCGCATACAGAATGCCGCCGAACGCCAGAAAAACGGGGACCATGCAGATCACGCTGATCATGCCGCGGCGGCCACCGGCTTTGTCGGACAACCAGCCCATCAGGACGGTGCTGAACATGCCGCCCAATTCGTAGATGGCGGTAGAGAATCCACCCTGTTCGAGGCTGGCGTGCTTGACCTCTTTCAGATACGTGGGACCCCAATCGAGCATGCTGTAGCGAGTGAGGTACACAAAGAAATTCGCGGCGGCGAACAGCCAAAGATAGCGGTTGCGGAGGATGTAGGTGACCACCAGCTCGCGGGTGCCCAGCTCCGCTTCGCGGTCGCGCGCTCCGTGTTCAGGGTATTCGTTGCGGTACTCTTCGATGGGCGGCAGACCGACCGATTGCGGGGTATCCCTGAGCCTTGCGACCAGGTAGACGGCGCAGAGCACGGCCAGGATGCCGGGGACATAGAAGGCCGAGCGCCAGCCCATCCACGCCGTGCTGTAGGCGGCGATGAGGCCGGTCAAGCCGCCGCCGGCGTTGACGGCGAGGTTCCAGAAGGCGAACACGGTTCCGCGCTCGCGTACGCTGTACCAATGCCCCAGGGAGCGCCCGCACGGCGCCCACCCCATGCCCTGCGCCAGGCCGTTCAGCGTCCAAAGCGTGAGGTGCACGGAATAACTGCTGGCGGCGCCGAACAGGAAGTTGCATAGCGCGGTCAACAGCAATCCGGCGGGCATGAAATAGCGTGGATTGCTGCGGTCCGACCAGGCTCCCAAGACGAACTTCCCGATGCCGTAGGCGATGGCGGTCATGGCCAGCATGTCGCCGATCTGGCCCTTGGAGTAGTGCAGGGCCTCGCCCATCTCCTTGGACACCACGGGCAAGTTGTTGCGAACAAAGTAGAAAGTGGCGTAGCCGATGAAGGTGGATTCGAGAATCCGCCAGCGGAATTTGGGATAGAGCCGCCGAACCTGCTCGGCGGGGAGCATGCTCACGTGCGCGGCCGGGCGGAAAAGCCTACCGAGGCGGTTCATTCAACTCCCAATACGTCTGCCCAATATATGACAGTCGGGGCGCAAGGTCAACAACTTGTTTGTGGTGTTGCGAAGGCCGCCCTATACTGAACCTATGCTACGAATATTGTTGCACTGCCTCACTGTTACATTTTTGAGCGCCATCCCCCTACTGTCCCAGGCCGCCGGCCAGCCCAGGATTCTGGTGCATGGGCACCGCGGCGCACGGGCCAGGAGACCGGAAAACACCGTTCCCGCTTTTCAGTACGCCATCGCGCAAGGGGTGGACGCCCTCGAGATGGACATGGCGGTCACCAAGGACAACGTGATCGTCATCTCGCACGACCCGATTCTGCATCCTCCGGTTTGCAGCGGCGCGAAAGAGAGCTCGGTGATCCACGAGCTGACGCTGGCGGAAGTGCGCCAGTGGGATTGCGGCAAGGTGCAAAATCCGCGATACCCGACGCAGATGGCGATACCGGGCACGCGGATGCCCACGCTCGACGAAGTCTTCCAGTTGGCGCCCACGGGGAAGTTCGACTACAACATCGAGACCAAGAGCTTCGCGGACAAGCCGGAGTACACGCCATCGCCGGAGGAGTTCGTCAAGCTGGTGCTGGAGAAGATCCGCAAGTACAAGCTGGACCAGCGGATCATTCTGCAGTCCTTCGATTTCCGGACGCTGGTGGCGATGCGGAAACTGGCGCCGAAGATCCGGTTGTCGGCGCTGACGGAGACGGACCAGCGCGAGTTTGCGGCCATCACGGCGGAAGCCGGAAATGCCGAGATCATCTCGCCGGAATTCCACCTGGTGACTCCCGCCAAGGTGGCTGCGGCGCACGCGGCGGGCCTGCAAGTGGTGCCGTGGACCGCGGACACGCCGGCGGATTGGGACATGCTGATCCAGGCCAAGGTGGACGCGATTATTTCGGACGATCCGGCCGAGCTGATCGCGCATTTGAAGCAGCGCGGGGTGAGATAGAACAAGCTTTCAGCAATCAGCGATCAGCTTTCAGCTAAACCAACCCCGGCGGCGCTGTCTTAGCTGAGAGCTGATGGCTGATAGCTACTGGAGGTCGTACTTCGTTTTGAGGGACTGGATGGCGTCCCCCACAACGTCATGCGGGCTAGTCGCTCCCTCCAACATCACGTTCAGTTTGGGGATGGCGTCCGGGTAGGAGTCTCCTTTGTAGCCGGGGCCCAGCCCCAACTCCAGGAAGGCTGGGCCGGAATCGTCGAGCAACGTCCGAGCTTCCTGTAGAAACCGCTGGCGTTTGGTGAGCTGAGTGATCAGGTTGACCCGGATGCTCTGCGGGTACTCCTGCTTGATCGGCTCATCGTAAACGGCCTGGCGAACCTCGCCCACTTTGGTGCTGACGAAAGCGGCGGACGCGGACAGGTCTTTGGCCACGGCCATATTCTGTTTCAATTGATCCCCACGGCCGGAGCCGTTGGTCATTACGGACTCGCACCAGGAGCGGGCGCTCGCCAGGAAGTCTTTTTCCATGGCGTTGGCGGCGGCAAAATCGGCGCTCTTCTGTTGGAGGGTCTTCGAGAACCTGACGGCTTCGGCGCGCTCTTCCTTGCCGCATCCGGAGAAGAGCGCGGCGGCCGCCAGCAACCAGCAATAACGGAGTTTCACGCCCCAACTATAAGCCCTTTTGAGGCGCGGTGTCCACGGGGCGTCGCCGGCGCTACATGATATGCTACTGCTCCAGGGGCGCCATGTCCGCCAACCTCAGTCCGGAATACCTGGCGGCGGAGGAAGAGCACCGGTCGGCCGGGACCGCCGCCGAAAAGATCGCCGCGCTCGAGAAGATGCTCGCCACCCTGCCCAAACACAAGGGCACGGAGAAGATGCAGGCGGACATCAAGCGGCGGCTCTCGCAGGCGCGCAAGGATTCGCAGAAGAAAGGCGCCAGCCACGCGCTGCCATTCTATTTCGTGCCGCGGGAAGGCGCCGGCCAGGTGGCTCTCGTCGGCCCGGCCAACTCCGGCAAGTCGAGCCTGGTGCGCGCGCTGACGCATGCGCTCCCGGAGGTGGCCGAATATCCCTTCACCACGCGGCTGCCCATGCCGGGCATGATGACCTTCGAGAACGTCCAGATCCAGCTTGTGGATCTGCCGCCCATCTCGGCGGATTTCACCGAACCCTGGCTGCCGCAGGCGATTCGCAACGCCAACGCCAGCGTGCTGGTGGTGGACGTGAACGATGCCGACAGCCTGGAGGAGATGGAACTGGTCGAGTTCAGCCTTCGAAACTGGCGCCTCCCGCTGCCAGGCCTGCTGATTGGCAACAAGATCGACCAGCCGGGCGGGCAGGACAACTTCGCGGCGCTGGCGGACCTCTACCGGGGGCGCTACGCGTGCGTGGGTGTGTCGGCCGCGGTGGGCCATGGCTTGCCCGGCTTCGCGCGCGCGGTCTTCGACCTGCTGGAGCTGGTGCGGGTGTACACCAAAGTGCCGGGGCGCAAAGCGAACCTCTCGGCTCCTTATGTATTGAAGCGCGGGGCGACGGTGCTGGACGCGGCGCGGCACGTCCACAAGGATTTTGCCGAGCACCTGAAGTTTGCGCGGCTGTTTCGCACCGATGGGGAGCACGATGGGTTGATGGTGGAACGGCAACATGTGGTGCGGGACGAGGACATACTGGAGTTTCATATATAAAGTTTCGCTTCGGCTCGACTCAATTTTTCGGCAGATCCGGGCGGTTCCACCAGCCGCCGCCTAGAGCTTGAAACAAGGCGGCAGTGTCGGCATAGCGATTCGACTGAGCCTGCACCAGGTTGATCAAGGCCTGCTGATAGGCTTGTTCCGCGCTCAGGAGGGCGAGGTAGTTGGCGTAGCCGCCGTCAAGCTGTCTTTTCGTCAGGTCGAGCGTGACGGCGGCGGCGTCCCTGGCGGCGGACGCCGCCTTTAAACCGTCGGCATCTTGTTGGATCGCATGCAATGTGTCGGCCACGTTTTGAAAAGCAGTCAACACCGTACTGCGATATTGCTCGTCGGCCTGAGTATAGGCTGCGATCGCGGCTCGTTCCCGGTGAACCAGCGTCCCACCTTGAAACAGCGGATGTGTGAGTGCTCCGCCCGCATCCAAGAAGCCTCCCGACGTGAAGGTACGGGTAAAGATAAGCGCCATGGTGCCGGCATCCGCCGTCAAGGCAAAGCTGGGCAGCCGGTTCGCGTGCGCAACTCCGATCAAGGCGCTCGCCGAATGCAAATTCTCCTCAGCTTGGCGCACATCGGGGCGCTGTTCCACGAGTTGTGAAGGAATGGTCAGGGGCAGCTCCCGAGGCAGTTGGAAGCTCGAAAGCTCAAACTCTTCCGGCAGCTCCCGATCGGGAAACCCGCCGGAGAGCGCCGCCAGCAGGTCGCGCTGCTGAGCCAATTGCTTGAGCAACGGAGGCAACGTGGCGGCCACTTGCGCGAGTTGCGCTTCCTGCGCCGCTACGTCGAGCTGGCTCGCGTATCCTTTGGCATATTGGCTGCGCAATGTCTCCAGCATCTTTGTGGCGATGGCGATGAGTTCCCTGGTGGCGTCAATCTGTCCTCGCAATGACGCCTCTTGAATGGCGGCGGCGGCAATGTTCGAGCTCAAGGTTATATGCGTCGCGGCCAGGGCGAATCTGGTCTGCTGTTCCTGCGCTTTCAAGGATTCTAACGTTCTCCGGTTCAAACCGAAGACATCCGGCACGAAGGAAACGCCGACCTGCGGAGTAAATAAGCTGTAGGTGAGATTGCCCGAGGCGGTGAAGGAGGAAACTGCGGAGGATGTCCTCGCGCGGCTGGCCGAAAAGCCCACTGACACGCTTGGATAGTAATAGCCGCGCTGCGCCAGCGTGTTTTCTCTGGCAACTAACAGCGCTGCTTGCGCCGACTTCAAGTCGGGATTGGCTTTGAGCGACCGCTCAATCAAATCGTCGAGCGGCTGGGAGTGAAACAAGGTCCACCAGTCTCCCGGAATATCGCGTCCCTCGACGAAACTTTGAGCTTCCCCGCCGGAGACATCGGGAGTGCCGCTTGTGGCCGTTGGCGGTGTGGGCGTGTAACCTGGGACCTGCGGAGATGCAGGCGTCTTATAGTTCGGCCCCACCACGCAGCCCACGTTGAGCAGCCAAGCTGCCGAGACCGCGATGAGACCAAAACCAGGCAATTGGCGAATGAGACTCATAGAAATCCCTTGGTTAAGGCCTCCGATGCACCTGATTCCCATTGATCGCGCCGGTATTCCTCTTACCCGGACCCGCGGATCCCGTAATCACTGCCGGATTCGAACTGCGATGGCGCACATTGCTTAGCGGCGCCGCAGCAGGTCCGACGGGGCGTGGCGACCGAGCAGGCGGGCGTCCCGGAAGCTGTTTGGGAAGATTTGGCCTGGCCGGGCCTCCACGGCGGGAGCGCTGAGCCTTTCGAGGGGCGGGGCCGGTGTTGTCTGGTCGCGTATCGGAAGCTGTTCGATCCGCATACCCTGTACCACAGAACAAACCTAGGCACGCAAGCATGACGGACACGAGATGCTTCTTCACCTCGCCTCCTCTCCCGCCGGGCGATCCTCACGGCCCAGAAGGATCAGGCGCAGCGCCGGCACGGCGAGGAGCAGCATGACCGGACCGACCAACATGCCGCCCACGATCACCGTGGCGAGCGGACGCTGCACCTGGCTGCCGATGCCAGTTGAGATAGCCGCGGGAAGCAGGCCGATGCAGGCGGAAAGCGCCGTCATCAGGAGGGGCCGCATGCGCGTGGTTGCGGCGCGGTACATGGCGTCCACAGGCGCCAGACCGCGAGATCTCTCCTGGTTGTAAAACGTGATCATCAGGATACCGTCCATGACGGATACGCCAAAAAGCGAGACGAAGCCGATCGCGGCCGAGATGCTGAAGTTGAGACCGGTGACATAAAGCGCCAGTATGCCTCCGACAATGGCGTCGGGAATGCCCGCCAGCGCCAGAATGGAATCGCGGAAATTGTTGAACAGGCTATAGAGCGCCCCGGCGATCAGGATGAAGCTGAGCGGCACGATGATCTCCAGACGTTTCTTGGCATCCTGAAGATCTCCGAATTCGCCCGCCCAGATGAGATGGTATCCGGACGGAAGTTTCACGTTCTTGGCGATGCGTTGTTGCGCCTCCTCGACGGTTCCGCCGAGATCCCGGTCCCGGACGCTGAATTTCACCGGGATAAAGCGCTGCACGCTTTCGTGATAAATCCAGGCCGCCCCCGTGTCCAGCGAGATCGTGGCGAGTTCGCTCAGTGGGATGTAGGCGTTGGCGCCGCTGGCAGTTGTATACCCCACTCTGACATTACGGATTTCATCGATATTGTTGCGGTATTCGGGCGTGTAGCGGACTACCAGATCGAACTGCCGCTCGCCCTCCAGGACGGAGGTCGCTACAGCCCCACCCATGGCAGCTTGAACGACCGAATTCACATCGCCGGAATTGAGGCCGTAGCGCGCGGCCTTTTCCCGATCCACTTTGATGTTCAAGTTTGGCTGGCCGAGGACCGGGAAGATACCGAGATCGGTAACGCCGCGAACCTGGTGCATCTGGTCGCGGACCTTCTCGGCCAGTTTCGTCAACTCTTCCAGGTTGGGACCGACGATCTTGACCGAGTTCACGCCTTTGACGCCTGAGATTCCTTCTTCGATGTTGTCCTCGATGTATTGGGAGAAATTGAAGACGACTCCCGGCAGCTCGCTCTGAAACTCCCGTTGAACCTGCCCGGTCAGCTTGTCCTTGGTCAGGCCCTTGGGCCATTCGTCAAGAGGTTTGAGGGGAGCGAATAACTCGACGTTCGAAAATGGCGAGGCATCGCTGCCGTCGTCCGGCCGCCCATGCTGGGACAGTACGGTAAGGACTTCGGGGTGCCGCATCAGAATCTCTCGCAGTTTTCGCGCGGCTGCCTCGCCGTCCTGGAGTGCGAGCGTAATCGGCATGGAGCAGCGAATCCAGAAGTTGCCTTCCTCCAGGTGCGGGAGAAACTCACTGCCCAGCCGCGGCGCGATAAAGAAGAAGGTTCCCAGGGACAGCGCCAATTCCAGGCCGACCACGAGGAAGCGATTCTTCAGCGTAAAGCGCAGAGCCGGGTTGTACAGGCGGTGCAGCATGCGAACAATGATCGTCTCCGTCTCTTTCACATGCTGTGGGAGCAGGATCGAGGCGATCACGGGTGTGATCGTGAAGGTTGCAATTAACGCTCCGGCTAACGCATAGCCGTAGGTGCGGGCCATGGGGCCGAAAATCTGACCCTCGACTCCCTGCATGGTAAATAGAGGTACAAAACCGGCCACCGTGATCAGCGCCGAGAACAGGACCGCCTTGTCCACCTGGAGCGCGCTGATCAGAATCAGGCGCAAACGATCCGTCCAGCGGAAGGCCGGCCCTGCTTCCGCGTGCTCGATGCTGGTCGGGTCGAGACCCCAGGAACCCTGCGCCAGACGCTGCAACAGTCCCTGTCTTTCTTCGGGGTCCCGCTGAAAATTCCGGAAGATATTCTCGACCAGGATCACCGCGGAATCGACAATGATCCCGAAATCGACTGCGCCGACGGAAAGCAGGTTCGCGCTTTCCCCCATAATCACCAGGAGGATGGTGGCGAAGAACAGCGCGAAAGGAATGTTCAGCCCAACGATGACCGCGCTGCGAAGGTTGCCCAGGAAGATCCATTGGATCAGAAAAACCAGCACGCATCCGAAGATCAGGTTGTGCAGAACGGTGTGCGTGGTGAGGGCGACCAGGGATGACCGGTCGTAGAACGGAACCACCCTGACTCCTCGCGGCAGGCTCCCGTCGCGATTCAACGCGTCGACCGCCTGCTTGACCTTGGGAATCATATCGGCTGTTTTTTCCGTTCGTCTTTGCACCACGATGGCCCCGACGACATCGTCCTGCCGGTCGCGGCCTAAAACGCCAAGTCTTGGCCGGTAGCCCACCGAAACCGTTCCGACATCCTTCATCAGAATCGGAACGCCGTTTTGCTGGTTCAGAACCACATTCCCGATGTCGTTAACCTTGTAGCCCCCGGTCAAATCGTCGTTGCCGCCATCGTCAATCAAGCCGACGCCGCGAATGTTAATGGACTGCTGGCCTATGCGGATTTCGCGGCCGCCCACGTTAATGTTGGCGTTGCCCAGCGCGGTCAGGATTTGGGGGACGGTAACGTTGTAGGCTTCCAGCTTGTGAGGGTCCACCTCAACCTCAAACTCCTTGGTGGGGCCTCCCCAACTGTTGACGGCTGCGATGCCGGGGATGGTCAGCAGCCTGCGAGCGACGATCCAATCCTGCACGGTGCGGAGGTTGGTGATTCCGAAATGCGGCGGGCCGACAACCTGATAGCGGTAGATTTCCCCAGTCGAACTGTTGGCCTGGATCGTGGGCACCAGGTTGCCCGGCAGGCTGACGTTCTGCGTCATCGCCACCGACGCCTGGCTGTAGGCGAAGAAATAGTCCACGCCATACTTGAAGCTGACGCGGACAAACGACAGGCCATAGAACGAAGTCGAACGGATGACCTCAATGCCGGGAGTGGAGTAGAGGCCGATCTCCATGGGTCGCGTGTAATAACGCTCCATCTCCTCGGCGGACAGGCCCGGAGCCTGAGCGGTGATTTCCAGGATCACCGGGGTCGGGTTCGGGTAGGCCTCGATGTTGAGCAACTTGAAAGCGACGAACCCAGCGACGGCAAACAGCAGCAACCCCGCCACGACAATCGCGCGCCGGCTCAAGCAAAATGCAATAAGAGGCTTGAACATTGCCGGGTCTCACTCGGTCGGTGGCGCCGACAGCATGCTGCTCAGAAATACTGCGCCGTCTGTTACGACCAGCTCTCCACGCCGCAAACCGCCTAGGATCTGGACCCGATCGCTTCTTCGCAGGCCGGTTTTGATCGTTCTTTGTTCAAAATGGTGGCGGTCGGTGGTCACCCAAGCGATCATCGTGCCATCGGGTTCGCGCACCACGCCCTCGGCCGGTATCGCGATCCCTGTCGCGGGACCGTCGACCCGGATTACGAAGTTCGCGAGCATCCCAGGGCGCAGCTCATCCTTGGGGTCCTCGATTTCCGAACGGATCGTACCCCGGTGCGTGTTCGGATCGACCATCGGGTAGATCTTCGATACCTTGGCCCTAAAAACGCGGTTGGGATAGGCCATGACCTTGACTTGAACCGGCTCCCCCAAATGAAGCAGCGCGATGTCGCTTTCGATGACATTTGCCAGCATCCATTTGACTGAGACATTCGAGACCGTGTAGGGCGCCGGCGCGTTCCCAGGCTGCACCATTAGCCCCGGCGGCGCATTGTACGAGGTAATCTGGCCGGAAATAGGGCTATGAACGACCAGCGCAGGGTCGATCTTGCGGGAAGCGATGATTTGGTCGATTTCCGCATCGGTCTTGCCAAAGACGCGCACGGCGTCTCGCGCGGCTCTTAGAGCTCCATCGGCAGTCTGCTCATCCGAGGCCGCCTGCTCCAGTTCCCGCTGCGCAATTCCGGGAAGGCCCTTGACGCGCTCCAGTTCCTTGCTGGTCAATTCGAAAGTCGCCGCCGCGCCGATCAGCGTCGATTCCGCCTGGATGAGGTCGGGGCTTTTGATGGTGTAGAGCGGCTGGTCCTTCTCAACTTGAGCGCCCAGTTCCACAAACGCCTTGATAATGGTCCCTTGATAAGCCGGAAAGACCTGAACCGATCGCTCGTCTGCAAAGCTGATGTTGCCAACCGTCTCCCTCTCAACCGGGAACTCGTAGGTCCCCACCGGCTCGATCCTGATCGAGTTCAGTTGGCTGGGGGACAAATCCACGGCCGGGTCAGTGGCTTTGGAGTTTGTGGCAGACGCATTGGATGTCTCGCCCGATTTCTGCGGCGCATTCCCGCCGGCGGCTTGCCCACGGCTGTGGCAGGACTCCAAAAGGGCCCCGGCGACAACGATCGCCACGGCAGTCACGCAGACGACGACAACTCGTTTGCCGATGTGAGTCGAACGCTTCATCATTTCAGCACTCTTGGCGGCGCTAACGAAAGATCGCCAGTTCGTAATCCCAGTAATCCAGGTTCACTGTCGCATTCTCGGGATCCAAACGAGCGCGGCTGAAAACCTGGGCTAGTTCCCCGACCGTCTGATTTGTTCCTCAACACCTCGGGCCGGGCATGCCCGGCCCCTGCACCGATCCTTGTAGGGGCGAGGCATGCCTTCGCCCCACTGCCAGGAAAGAAACCACGCGGTCACGGCACTAGTTCACTTTAGCGTGCCGGGAACCGGGCCGGCTATGAATCTTGCGTTCCGGCCGGAGAGTCTTTTGGTGAAATCACACGATTGATCTGGAGATCGCACCCGCGCAATTCTAATCTTTGCGCCGGCATCTCGATCTTGTGGCTAAAACACTTGGTGCCGGAGACAAGGTCGCCATAACATGAACTAAGTGTGCCGTGGCTGAGGCCGACCTGAGAAGGATGCTCGAAGATCGAGAACACAGCGTGGCTGGGACAGCAGCACCGAACTGGACCGTGCACGAACCAACGAACGAAAATCGAATTCGCTTAGTCTTACTCGATGACCATGCTCTGTTTCGGGCGAGTCTCGCGAGGCTTCTGGCTTCTGAGAGCGACTTCGAAGTGGTCGGCGAGTGCGGGGCTTCTGCCGAGGCGCTGGAGATGCTAAGCGGTTCCCCTGTCGATATCGTACTGATGGACTTCGATCTTGGGGCGGAACATGCGAACGATCTCATATCCGAAGCCCGCAAAGCTGGTTATCAGGGCCGGTTCTTGATCGTTGCCGGAACAACCGACGCGGAACGTTCAGCTAAGGCCTTGAAGGTCGGCGCTTCGGGTATTTTCCTGAAATCGGAGGCGCCGGAACGACTATTCCAGGCGATCAGGCTCATTGCGAGTGGGGCAGTTTGGGTCGATCAGAAGATCATTCAACTCCTGGCCGATCAGTGCCTCAACCACCCTCAACGCGGAGATCAAGAGTCCGGCGGCGCACTGGAAATCCGCGAGCAAAGGGCTCTGATGGGCATCCTTGGCGGTCTCACGAACCGGGACATCGCCGAGGGCATGGGCATCTCGGAGAGTGCCGTCAAGAACATATTGCAGGGGTTGTTCACCCGAACTGGTGTGAGAAAACGCAGCCAACTCGTACGTCTGGCCCTCGAAGGTTCGCTCGGAAACGTGCATCAAGCGCTGAAGCAGCAGGGAAAGACGGAGGATGAAGAAACGCAAGCACCAGGTTCGGCAGAGTTTCACGGCACGACTCCGCCACAAGCGCGGAAGCAATCGCTCGGCTAATCGCCCGATTGGCGCTTTGGAGAGGCCCTAGGCCGGCGCCCGGAGCACCGTGCAGACACTGGCGCAGATGGGGCCGCCGATGTTGAACGTGGCGGCCAGGCGCGGGGTCTTCACCTGCAATTCGGGAGGCGCTTTTCCCAGCAATTGAAGCGCGGACCAGCCGATCATTGCAATGCCCGTGGCTCCGATGGGGTGGCCCTTGGCGATCAGGCCGCCGGAGGTGTTGATGCCGCATTCTCCATCGGGGCGGGCTTTGCCCTCCACCCAGTATTGCGCGCCTAGGCCGGGCTGGGCTTTGCCGATGACTTCGGTGCCGATCGCGCCCATCACGCTGAAGCAATCGTGAACCTCGGCGACGTTCACGTCCGCGGGTGTGGCGCCCGCCACCACGTAGGCGGTGCGCATGGCCCGGTAGGCGCCGGCGGGGCGGAGCACGTCGCGGCCGGCCTTGCGGAGGGCGTCGGTGGCCTGGCCCCAGCCGGCGATCTCGACGCACTCGGATTTCGGAATCCCCAATTTCGCCAGGCCCTCCGCGGTGGCCAGAATCAGGGACGCGTAGCCGTCGCTGATCTGGGAGCAGTCGTAGGTCTTGAGCGGCAAGCCATCCACAATGT
>Ga0209039_10000740_pt1 | contig 31463 bp, 27 predicted proteins | sample BogFormECP12_OM1_FD_188238 | JGI IMG/M metagenome (GOLD analysis project Ga0209039, IMG submission 188238) | Bog forest soil microbial communities from Calvert Island, British Columbia, Canada - ECP12_OM1 (SPAdes) (version 2) | ecosystem: Environmental > Aquatic > Freshwater > Wetlands > Bog ... | reverse complement strand
TCGACGCGCGCGGACTGGTGGCGCAGGCTCCGCTGGGCGACGCCACCAAGGGGTCGCCGGGCGGGCAGGGTATGTATTCCGGCAGTTCCGCACGTTCGTCCCAGAGCAACTTCCAGGGCCAGCAGGAGACGCTGTACACATTGGCCGCCGACACCGGCGGCAAGGCGCTGCTGGACAACAACGACCTGGGGCTGGGCATCGTACAGGCGCAGAAGGACATTTCCAGCTACTACATTCTCGGTTACTACAGCACCAACGAGGCGCTGGACGGACATTTCCGCCGCATCAAAATCACACTCAATCCCACCATGGCGTCGAAGCTGGGCAAGCCGCTGGACTACCGCACCGGGTACTTCGCTTCCAAGGAGTTCAAGCAGTTCAACTCCTCCGACCGCGAGCGCCAGCTTGCCGAGGCGCTGCTGCTGGGCGACCCCATTACAGACCTCTCCATCGCCATGGAGGTGGATTACTTCCGCCTGGCGCGCACCAGCTATTTTGTGCCCGTGGCCGTCAAGATTCCGGGAAGCGATATCGAACTCGCCAGGCACGGCACGTCGGAAACCACGCGCCTCGACTTTATCGGGCAGGTGAAGGACGCCAAGGGCGCCGTCGCCGGCAACGTCCGCGATTTCATCGAAGTCAAGTTGAAGGACGAAGCCGCCAGCCAGTTGGCCAAACGCACGCTGCAATACGACACCGGGTTCACGCTGGCTCCGGGAGCCTACACGCTGAAGTTCCTGGCGCGCGACAACGAAACCGGCAAGATGGGGACGTTCGAGACCAAGTTCACCATCCCGGACCTGACTACCGAACCGAGGTTCCTGCCGATCAGCTCCGTGGTGCTGAGCAATCAGCGCCAGAAACTGGACGCGGCCATCGCCACCGCCGAACGGGACCGTAGGCTGCTGACTTCCGACCCGCTGGTTCAGGACGGCGTGAAGCTGGTTCCCAGCGTGACGCGCGTGTTCAAGAAGGACCAGGACATGTACGTCTACCTGGAAGCCTACGAGCCCACCGCCGAGACTACCCAGCCCCTGGTGGCGACCGTGAGTTTCTATCGCGGCAAGGTGAAGGCTTTCGAGACCGCGCCGCTGCAGGTGACCGAGGGTCTGAACAAGACTTCCAAGGCGCTGCCGGTGAGGTTCAGCGTGCCCATGGCCAAACTGCAGCCGGGCCGGTACACGTGCCAGGTGAGCGTGCTCGACCCGACCGCGCAGAAATTCGCGTTCTGGCGCGCGCCGATGGTGCTGGTGCCGTAGCACCGGCCACTCGATGGCTGTTCCGGCCCCCTGTGTCGCAATGTGTGGATAATCCCACAGAAGTCACCCGAAAAGTGCGATAATCCTTTCAGAGGTTTCGAAACGACTGCTTGACGGCCGCACCGCGCTTGGTGCTGTCGAGAGAGTAGGGGGGGAAACATGAAGGCGCGAATTGGGGGGAACCCCCATAAAACGGCCCATGTCTTAATAGCATTGGCCATCCTTGGAACCGGCTCAAGGACGGTTTCGGCGGGAACCAACGTTTGGACCAGCGTTGGGCCCGACGGGGGTACCGTCATCGCCTTGGCAATCGATCCCAAAGACTCGAATGTGTTGTACGTTGGGACACCCGCCGCCGGGCTTTTCAAGAGCCCGGACGGAGGCGCCAACTGGCATACGGCAAGCTCGGGGTTAGGGCCGGGCCCTGTTACCAGCATAGCGATCGACGCGCAAGCTCCAAGCACGATCTACGTTTTGAACAACGGCTCGATGCTCAAGAGCACGGATGGCGGGCAGAGCTGGAACCCGGCGAGCTTGCCGCAGGTCGCTGCCATGGCGCTCGACCCGCGGAACCCGGGCACAGTCTACGCCGCCGCCTGTAGCGCACTGTTCAAGAGCACAGACGGAGCGGCGACCTGGAGTGCCGTGTATTCGGCAAGCGCCGGGGACTTCTGCTACGGCGCCCTCGTGATCGACCCGCAAAGTTCGCGCACCCTGTACGCGCTAACGTATGACGGGATCTTCCGGACCACCGACGGCGGGGCAACCTGGAGCGTACCGCTGAAGCAAAAGCTCATCGGCCTGAGCGGGTCGCAGCCTGCCACCTGCGACGACTGGGGCTACTACTTGGCGCAGGCCACGGGCCAGGACGCCCCAGCGCCTGAAGCTCTCTCCTGCTTTCCCAATGGAAACAGGGACGCTGCGATCACGGTCGACCAATACATGATCGACCTGAAAGAGTACGCTGTCATGCAGCCCAATCAGGCGATGTTCGGCCTCATCGCGGGCGCCCAGGTGCTGGTGGCCGACTCGCAAGACTCGGGCACGCTGTACGCGGAGTATCACTCGGGGGTATACAAGAGCACGGACGGAGGGCAGAGTTGGAATCCGGCAAATTCAGGGCTGCCCAACTATTCGGCGTCGTCTCCGGCTTTCACAGCAGACTCCACGCATCCGGGTACTCTGTATCTGGGTACTTCCCGGGGAGTGTATAAGAGCACGGACGGAGCCCAGAGCTGGAACCTTGCCGGCCTGTTGCCAAACACCTATCCATACTTCCTGGCGGCGGACCCGCAAAATCCGAGCACCGTGTATGCAGGAAGCTCCTCCGGGCTGCAAAAGAGCGTGGATGGGGCGGCGAGCTGGAGCCCGCCGATGAGCTCCGGTCTGACAGCCAGCGACGTCTACGATCTTGCGCTCAGCCTGCAAAGCCCGGGAACCGTATTTGCCGTGGCCGCCAGCGGCGCCGGCGGCCCTGGGCTATTCAAGAGCACGAACGGCGGAACAAGCTGGGCGATCACCGGACCGGCTGGAGTTTCCACTAACTTCATTCTCAGTGGTGGCGTGGCTGTGGGTCCCGAAAGCGCGGCCACGATCTATGCGGAGGGATGCTGTATCCAGACAGCGCCTAACCCGGTTTCTGCGCTTTTCAGGAGCACGGATGGGGGAACGAACTGGGTGAACACCGGGGCATCCCAAAAGTATTTGGGCCGCTTGGTGGTTGACCCGCAAAACCCGTCCACGCTGTATACAATAGGCGGCTTCAGGATCTACGAGAGCGCAGACGGCGGCGCAAGCTGGAGTGAGAGAGACTCCGGACTGGTAGACGCCGCGCCCTGCAACCCTTCTTCCTCCTCTTGCTACATCGACGCGCTGGCCATCGACGGGCAAAGCCCGAGCAAGCTATACGCTGCGCGCAGCCATAGCGACGGCGGCTGCGTGCAATCATCGTGCCCGCCTCACAGCGACGGCATTTTCCAATCCACAGATGCGGGAGGAACCTGGAGTGCGGTGAATCTCGGTTGGGATGCCGGGCTCTTCGACATTGGCGCTGGCGCCTTAGTGGCCGATCCGCAGACCCCGGGCACCCTGTATGCGGGAACGCAACAACTCGACTGCCAGGACTACATCTGCCCTGACGATTACTACACCAAGGCATCCGCGGCGGGCGGCGCGGGGTTGTTCAAGAGCACGGACGGGGGCCAAAGCTGGGCGACGCTGAATGGGCTCCCGGCAGGCGATGTGAGCATCGTGACGATTGATCCGCGAAATCCGAGCACGCTCTACGTGGTGTCCTATCTGAACGGCATATTCAGGAGCACAGATGGGGGAGCAAGCTGGATCGCGGTGAACTCCGGGTTAACGGCAACCTATGTTTCCGCGTTAATTGTGGACGGCCAGACCCCAAGCACCGTCTATGCGGCCACGTCTGGCAACGGGGTGGTTGCAATCACGTTTGCTCCGCAGTGAGGGTCGAAAAAGCCCCACCCTCCCGCCGCCGTGTCATAATAGGCGGCATGTTTTCGAGAGCCCTATTTTGGATCGCTCCGCTGGCCTGCTTCGGCGCATCCACCATGCCGCCTGAAGCCGACCAGCAGCTCGCTCGCGACATCTATAAAGAGATCGTCGAAATCAAGTCGGGCTTCACTACCGGCGCCACCACGCCCGTCGCCCAGGCCATCGCCAAGCGCCTCCGCGCCGCCGGCTTCCCGGATTCCGATATCTTCATCGGCGGCGCCGTTCCCGCCAAGGCCAACCTCGTCGTGCGGTTCCACGGCACGGGCCGGCTGAAGCCGATTCTGCTTCTGGCGCACACCGATGTGGTCGAAGCCCGTCGCGAAGACTGGAGCATGGACCCTTTCGTGTTCACCGAAAAGGACGGCTATTTCTACGGACGCGGCACCGCCGACGATAAAGCCCAGGCCGCCGTGTGGACGGCCAACCTGATTCGCTACAAACGCGAAGGCTTCAAACCGGACCGCGACATTATCGTGGCGCTGACCGCCGACGAGGAAGGCGGCGGCCCATACAACGGCGTCGCCTGGCTCATCGAGAACCATCGCGCGCTGATCGATGCCGAGTTCTGCCTGAATGAGGGCGGCCGCGGCCAGATGGTCAACGGCCAGCGTATCTCAAATGAGATACAGGCAGCCGAGAAATGGTATTTGGATGTGCGGCTGGAGGTGCGCAATAAGGGCGGGCACAGTTCCCTGCCGGTGCCCGACAATGCCATCTATCACCTGGCAAATGCGCTGGTGCGGCTCAGCCAGTTCGGTTTCCCGCTCAAGACCAACGAAGCCACGCGCGCCTATTTCTCCGGCATGGCAAAGATCGACACCACGGGCGCCCGCGCCGACCTCGCCAAGGTGGCGGCCAGCGATCCGGCGGCCCTGCGACGCATCGCCGAGGCTTCCCCGGCCTGGAATTCCATGCTGCGCACCACCTGCGTGGCCACCATGCTGGAGGGCGGGCACGCGCCCAATGCGTTGCCGCAGCTCGCCGCCGCCAACGTGAACTGCCGCGTACTGCCCGACGATTCGCTCCAGTACGTAATCGATACGCTCAAGAAAACGATGGCCGACGACCAGGTAGTGGTCTCGATCACAAATCAGGAGGAGAATTCCCCGAGCTCGCCCCTACGGCCGGACCTGGTCGGCGCCATGTCCCGCGTCACCGACGGCATGTGGCCGGGCGTCATCGTCCTGCCGACCATGAGCACCGGCGCCACCGATGGCCGGGCGTTGCGCGCGGCGGGCATCGCCACCTACGGGGTGCAGGGGTTCTTCAACGAGCGCGACGACAATCGCGCGCACGGCCGCGATGAGCGCATGATGGTACGCTCTTTCTACGAGGGGCAGACCTTTTTGTACGAGCTGGTGAAGGCGCTCGCGGTCAGCGGCCAAAATCGATAAAGCCGCGCTGCGGGTCGGTGCTCAGGAGCGTGACGCGCAGGCGGTCTCCGACATCCAGGCCGTGTTCGCCGCGCATCAGGCGGCCCTCCACCGGCGGATCGGACACGCGGACGAATACGCCTTTGGGAGTGACGCCGGTGACCACCGCGGAGAAGGACTGGCCCACGCGAGAGTGGAGCGCCACGGCGGCCATGCGCTTCTCCATGGCGCGCTCGACCTTACGCGCGTTGTCCTCCATCAGGGTGCAGTTGCTGGCGATGGAATCCAGCTCGCTATCCGAGTAGGGCGGCTGGGGGTGCCCTCCGGGCCCGGCCGCGAGCGCCTTCAACAGGCGCTGAGTCACCAGGTCGGCGAACCTGCGATTGGGCGCGGTGGAATGGGTGTAATCGCGCGCCGCCAGGCCGAAGTGGCCCTGCTCGGGGTCGCCGGGGCGCATCAGAACGTATTCGCCGGGGCCCATCAGTTTCAGTACCGCTAGCGAAATGTCGGGGTAGTGCACGGCATCGGCCGCCTTGCGCCGCACAAGGAACGCGTTCAGCGCTCCGGGGTCCGGGGTGGCGGGCAGCTTCTCGCCGTATTGCGCCGCGAGTTCCACGATGCGCGGCCAGCGCTCGGGCGCTTTCACCACGCGGCGTATGGAGGAAACGCCGGCGGCGCGCAGCGTGCGGGCCATCACTTCGTTGGCGCCGATCATGAAATCTTCGATCAGTTGCGCGGCGCGATTGTGGTCGCGAGCGGTGATATCCGTCACCACGCCCGCGGTGAAGACAGGCTGTGCTTCCTGGCGGTCGAAAGTGAGCGCGCCCAGCCGGTGGCGGCACTCGCGGAGCGCCTGGGCGGCTTCGTCCTGCAGCTTGAGCTGGGCTTGAAGATCCGTGGAAGCCGCAACTTTCGGAGGCGGGGCGGCGGTTGCTTCGAGCCAGGAACCGACGGTGCTGTAGGCCAGTTGCGCGCGGTTTCGCAGCAGCGCCCGGTAGATGCTATTGGAACTGATGGAGCCATCGGCGGCCACCACCATTTCGATCGCGATTCCGGCGCGGTCCTGATTTTCGTTTAGCGAGGTGAGGTCCGTGGAGAGCCGCTCGGGCAACATGGGGAAGGTATGCACGCCGGCGTAGACCGTGGTGGTTTCGCGGGCTGCGTGGATATCGATGGGAGTGGCTTTGGCGACCGCCGAATCGACATCGGCGACCCCCACCAGGATGCGAATGCCGCCGGGCACCCGCTCGGCCCACTCGATTTGATCGAGGTCGCGCGAATCGTCGTTATCGATGGAAGACCAGAGTAGCGAGGTGAGGTCGCGCAAGCCGGCATCGGGCTGGAGGCGAATGGTCTCTAGCTGGCGCTCGGCCTCGGGCGGAAAATCGGGCGCGAAGCCGTGCTCGATCATCTCCTGGCGGGCCGCGGCCGCCAGGTTGAAGTTATCTTGGGGCATAAACCCCGAGGGTAGCATGGAGGCGCGCACTCCCTCAGGCTCAGAACATGTGAAGGAATTATGGCCGCTGATGAACACCCATAAACGCGGATTGAAAACAGGATTCGTATCGGCGTTCATCTGCGTTCATCGGCGGCCTACGTTGATTTTGTCGCCGTTTAGGGATCGGAGGATCTCGGCAAAACCCGGCTTGTGAGGTATGGACAATGGGTATACACTTAACATTATCCGGCATGCTTTGGCGCCGGCTGAAGGAAGGAGAGACCGATGCCTAAGAAGGAACTGGCGAGTCCTCGAAGAGAGGCCGCGGAGGCGCTCTGGTTCGAAGAGAATCAGGATCGGCTCATGAAGCTCTTCGAGGAGGCCGGGAGGAAAGGCACGCTGCGTATCGGCGGCAAGAGCATCGGTATCACGGTCTCGAAGAGCACGGGTGGCATCGCGAAACGGCCATCGCGGAAGGTCATGTTGCGCATTCCGGCGGATGACCTCGACCGCGCGCGCCATCTGGCCGAACGCAAGGGGTTGCCATATCAGACCTACATGAAGCTGCTGTTGCGCGAGGGTCTGGACCGGGAGGAAAAGACACCGCGGCGGGCGTAGCCGGCGGGCCGTTGGAGCCAGGCTTGCACCGGGCCAGCATTGGGTCATAACCTCGATGGTAGTGGGATCGTTCCGAAAATCATCGGTTTTGGAATCGGCCTTAAAGACCTATCTTGCCGCGCTGTGGTGCGTTTGTGTGTATCGCGTGGTCACACAGTCCATCACACATGACGAAGCGTTTACGTTTGAACTCTACCTGACGCGCGGTACGCGATGGATCTTTACATATTTCGACGCAAACAACCATCTGCTGGCCACATTACTTATGAAAGCCTCGGTGTGGCTGTTCGGAGCGTCGGAATGGTCGTTGCGGTTGCCATCCTTGATTGGCGCGGGTCTGTACTTTGCGGCCACTTACCGCATCAGCCAAGCGTTCAGAACAGCCTTAGGCGCGCTAACGGCGACCGCTCTGCTGACATTGAACCCTTTCATCCTGGATCTGATGGTGGCGGCGCGAGGTTACGGATTAGCACTGGCGCTCTGGATGCTGGGGTTCGTCTGGTTACTGGAGTTTAAGAACGGCGAACACCCTTCTCGTGCGCGGCTTTCAGGAGCTGGCTTGGTGTTGGCGCTCTCCGTGGCGGCTAACCTCACCTTCTTAGTGCCGTCCGCGGCTCTGGTTGGAACCGCGGCAATTCTTTCCGCACGGCGGCGCGCCATCGCATACCATCTCATACCGCCGATGGCTTGTGTATTGGCCTTGTTGCTCTTAGCCACGCCGCTCAACCGTGCGACGCGCGGTAAGTTGTACTTCGGAAGCTCGACCATTCAAGAGAGTCTCCGGAGCATGGCGGAAGTTGCCGTGGCGCATGGGCCGCCCCTTCGAGGCATGCAAGGAATCGACTACTGGGTAGATGCCGCCGGGTTTGGTCTGGCGCCATCCGTGCTTCTCGCGGCCCTCGTGATCGGCATACGGCGCCGCAACGTAATGCTGATGTTGGCGTCCGCGTCTGCTCTGGGTTCCGCGGCAATCCTGGTTCTCGCTCACTTATCGACGGGGCTGCCCTATCCATACGAGCGCACGGGATTCTATTTTCAGGCGCTCGTGCCCCTGGCATTGGCCGGGATCGCGGACCAGTGCTCCGTTGGAAGCGTTCGCGCAAGAACGAGCGCCGTCGTTGCATTTGCCGTAGCATTCATGCTGTCAGCGCAATTCCTCTTGCAGTTCGATACGCGGATGTTCCCGACGTGGCAATATGACGCCGACACACGAAGGATCGTGGAGCGCATTGCGCAATCGGCCACGGACAAAGGTCCCGGCACGGTGCGAGTCGGCGCCTCATGGGTGCTTGAGCCATCGCTCAACTTCTACCGCCGGACGAAGCGCTTGGTGTGGATGCAGGAGGTGAAGCGGGCGCCTGTCGCGCCAGGAGCAGACTACTATGTCCTGACAGGCGCCGACCGCGGGGTCATCGGCAGTTTGAAGCTCCGGCCTATCTATGAAGGGTCCGTTTCCGGTACCATTCTGGCAATTCCGGCGTGGCGCTGAGCGTAGGGCGAATCAAGCTCTCCGGGCCAGGAGTAGAATCCACGGAATCGGAGTGGACAATACAAACGCCGCATGCCGCAAGGCCAGGCCGCGGGCGTGCTCAAAGACAATCAGAATCGCCGGAATCAGAATCACGGCATCCTGGACATAGGCGTGGTAACTCACGAGAAGGCTGCCTGTAAGCGCCGCCGCCAGGCCCATCTGGTAACCAAAGCGACTGACAGCGACAATGGTCGCCAGCACCACCGCGATGGTGGCGCACCACTCGATGGGTCCGGCGGGAAGGAGGCCGTGAATATTCGGCATCATCCATGGGGATGGGGTGATTTGGGTGAGTGACAGAACCTGCCGATAACGCACGGGCCAGTCCCAACCGGCGGCGAGGAAAGAGAGCACACCCAGAAGACCACAGCCCGCCACAAATCCGCCGACCACACGCCAGCGGCGATGAATCAGGAAAAGCAATGGCAGCAGCAGAAACAGGTGAAACTTTGCCAGACACAGACAGAGAACAGCGCCTGCATGAATGGGCTTGCCGGATTGCTGAAGCCTCTCCGACAGCGCCAGCCACAGGAGGAGGAATGGACCGTCCTGCATGTTGGCAAGGCTAGCGGCCAGCGGCAGGGACCAACAACAAAGCATGGCCGCAGTGGTCCGATGGGAGTATGGCCAGAGGAAAATGAACGCGACCGCCGCCACGAAACGCAGCGCGAACCACACGCCGTGCGCCAGCCTGTAAGGAAGTTGGGCCAAGGGCCAAAGAAACAAGGCAAAGCAGGGCGGCCGGGTATAGGCCAGACTTGGCCCGGTCACCCCCGCCACCTGGATTTGCGTCCGGGCGATGGCGACGGGGTCATACATGCGCGCGCTGCCCACCAAACGGGCCCCGGCGTATAACGAGAGAAAATCGTCCCGGCCCGTGCGCACTTTCTCCCTGCCGACCCACAAGGTACTGCCAAGAACCAGGAGCGCGCCCACAATGCAGACTGTCGCGGCCAGGGACGCAGGCAGGGACAGGTTCGAGTTCGGATGCGGCGGTGGATTCAAGTTACGAGGGTAGCATTTGGCCGCGGCAAGCGGAATGATACTCTTGAAGCGTGAACTTCGTCACGGGGCTCAAGTGCGTATTCTGTGGGACGGTTTATTCGACGCGCGTGCCGTATACCTGCCCGCGGTGCGGCATCGCGGGCATTCTAGACGTGGAGTTCGACTACCCGGCCATCGCCCGCCGGCTGACGCGGCGGCGGCTGGCGGAGCGTGCGGAGCACTCGCACTGGAGATACCGCGAGCTGCTGCCCATCGGCGCGGACGCGGCGCTGCCGGCCCTGGCGGTGGGATGGACGCCGCTGACCGCGGCCGCGCCGCTGGCCCGCCACCTGGGCGTGCGCACTCTGTTTCTGAAGGACGATGGGCGCAATGCCACCGGGTCGTTGAAGGACCGCGCCAGCTCCGTGGGGGTGGTCAGGGCTCGGGAAAAGCGCCGCAAGATCATCGCCTGCGCCAGCACGGGGAATGCGGCATCGTCGTGCGCGGGCATGGCGGCTTCGATGGGGATGCGCAGCGTCATCTTCGTGCCGGAACGCGCGCCGGAGCCCAAGGTCACGCAGTTGTTGATTTTCGGCGCGACGGTCTTTCGCGTGCGCGGCAGTTACGAGCAGGCTTTCCAATTGTGCCAGCAGGCCTGCGAACGGTGGGGCTGGTACAACCGCAATTCGGGCATCAATCCATACCTGGTGGAAGGCAAGAAGACGGTGGGCCTCGAGATCGGCGAGCAACTGGGCTGGCAGCCGCCCGATTGGGTGGCGGTCTCGGTGGGAGACGGCTGCACCATCGCTGGAGTGTGGAAAGCGTTCCGCGAGATGAAACTCCTGGGGCTGACGGAGCGCATTCCGCGGATGTTGGGTGTGCAGGCGGAAGGCGCCGCACCCATCACCACGGCGTTTCGCACGGGCGTACCGATGCGGCCCATCGAGCCGCGGACAATCGCCGACAGCATCGCGGTGGGCGTCCCCAGGAACTGGAAGAAAGCCCTATTCGCGGTGGCGGAATCGGGTGGCGCGATGATTAATGTAAGCGACGAGGAGATTCTGGAGGCCATGCGCTACACCGGCCGGCTGGCCGGCATCTTCGCCGAACCAGCGGCGGCCACGGCGGTCGCCGGCCTGCGCCGCGCGGTGGCGGAGGGCACGGTCGAGCGCCGCGCCAGCGTGGTGGCGGTGATTACCGGGAACGGATTGAAAGATGTGCAATCGGCGCGGTCCGCGGTGGCGCAACCGTTCGAGATTGCGCCGGATGGGGATGGCCTGCCCGATATTCTACGCAGGCAGGAGTTGATTCGCTGAATGCCGCGCTCGCTGCTCATCCGCGATATACACACCCTGGTCCTGATGGATGCGGAGAACACTGTCCTCCGCGGCGCGCACATCTACATCGAAGATGGAGAGATCCGGCAGGTGGGAGCCAAGCCGGCCAGATTGCCGCGCGCGGACCGCACCATCGGCGGGCGCCATGCGGTGGCCGTGCCGGGACTGGTGAACACGCACCATCATCTCTACCAGACGCTGACGCGCGCGTGCCCGGCGGCGGCCGATGCCGAGCTGTTCGATTGGCTGCGGACGCTGTACCCGCTGTGGGCGCGGCTCGACGAAGAATCCGTGCATGTGGCGGCGCTGACGGGAATGGCGGAGCTGCTGCTCTCGGGCTGCACCACCACCACCGATCACCACTACCTTTTCCCGCGCGGCCTCGACCGGCTGATCGACGCGGAAATCGAAGCCGCCCGGCGCATCGGCATTCGCTTCCATCCCACTCGCGGAAGCATGAGCGTGGGGAAGCGTAAAGGCGGACTGCCACCCGATTCGGTGGTGCAAAGCGAAAGCCGGATCCTGGCGGATTCCGAGCGATTGATCCGGCGGTATCACGACCCCGCGCCGGGTTCCATGGTGCGGATCGCGTTGGCGCCGTGCTCCCCGTTTTCCGTGTCGCCGGAGTTGATGCGCGCGACCGCCGCTCTGGCCGGCCGTTACAACGTCCGGCTGCATACGCACCTGGCCGAGACTTGCGACGAAGAGAAGTACTGCCTGGACCGTTTTGGGAAGCGCCCGCTCGATCTGCTGGAAGACGTTGGCTGGCTCAATGCCAACACGTGGCTGGCGCACGGAATCTACTTCAACCGCGGCGAAGTGGCGCGTCTGGGGCGCGCCGGCGTGGGGATCGCGCATTGTCCCACTTCGAACATGCGCTTGGGATCCGGCAGCGCACCGGTGCTGGCCCTGCGCCGCGCCGGCTGCCCGGTGGGACTGGGAGTGGATGGCAGCGCCTCGAATGATAGTTCTCACATGCTGGCCGAGGCGCGACAGGCCCTGCTGCTGCAGCGTTTGATGCACGGCGCGGCGGCGCTGAACGTGGCGGACACGTTGCGCATGGCCACGGTGGGAGGCGCGCGATGCCTGGGCCGGGACGACATTGGAACGCTGGAAGCGGGCAAGCGCGGCGATGTAGCGCTCTTCGATTTGCGGGACGTGGGTTACAGCGGCGCCGGGGATGCCGTTTCCGCGCTGCTACTGTGCGCCCCAAGTCGCGTGAGCACGCTGGTGGTGGAAGGCCGCGTGGTGGTGGAGGACGGCGAGTTGAAGACTATTGCACTCGAGCCGGTCCTGGCGAGGCACCGGCGGCTGGCGGCGCGCATGCAGGGCCCCACCAACACTATGGAATGGAAATGAGGGCTGGCGGAGAGGGGGAGATTCGAACTCCCGGTACCCGTAAAGGTACTCCCGCTTTCGAGGCGGGCGCGATCGACCACTCTGCCACCTCTCCGCGTTGAGAATTCCAGTTTAGCATGGCGGGGTTTTGGGGCGGCGAAGCACGCGGACCTGCGTGAGCGGCCTTGCCGGGCGGAGCGCCCGCAACGTCATTTCTGCGTCAATCAGTTCCGCCGCGCGGACCGCGACCTTCTCGTGCTGAACGGGGCCCAGTTTCCCGATTTTGCCGTTCACGTTCACCGCCATGATCTCCTCTGTCTATTGGGCGCCACGCTTGAGCGGCGACGGATCCATTCATGTCGCCCTGTGCGGCCTGATCCGGTCGGCGATCTCCGGGCCGCGCACGTCCTGAGCCGTTTCGAGATCGTAATTCGCCTGAAGATTCATCCAGAACTGGGGCGTGGTGCCGAAGTAGCGGGCGAGGCGGAGTGCGGTGTCTGCGGTGATGGCCCGCCTGCCGCGAGCGATGTCATTGATTCGGGTCACCGGTACCAGCAACTCCATCGCGAGCCGATTGGCTGTCAGACCAAGTGGTTTCAGAAAGTCCTCCCGCAAGGTTTCACCCGGGTGGATCGGAGGCATGATCTTGGTCTTCTTGGCCATAATTCGCGTCAAATCCGCCACTGGTCGTCGACCCTAATACTGCGCTGCCCCGCCCGATCACCGGCGAGGGTCCCCAGCCGATTTCCTGGAACCGCTCGTAGTGCGGGCAAACCGGGGACAGGCAGCGAATTTCGCAAAAGCGGCGAAACTCGAGCCTCGCCCCGCTTTGCAGCTTATTCGGGCGCCTTGATAGGGTACGTCCGCTTGAGGAAGGTCTTGGGCACCGGCACCACGCAGATGTTCAAACCCCGGTTGTCTTTGGAGATCAGCGCGGACTGAATCTCGATCTTGGTGCTGTCCGCATTGAAGGTGGGGTGAATGTGATCCGCGCCCTGTTTCTGGGGACCGGCCAGCAGGTTCATCTCGCCGCTGTGCCGGTCATAGAGCCAGACCTCGAACTGAAAATCGTCGGAGCAAGCCCAGCGGCGGTCGATGGAGCCGGCGACGTGCCAGTCCGAGCGGCCTTTCGACCACTCGGGAACCTGGCCGACAATCCGCATCTCACGCGTCCGCAGGTTGACGATGGCCACGCCCGTGGGATGTTCGAACGTTCCGGCGATGCCCCAATCGGAGGTGGGCGTGGCGCTGGCGATGGAGCGGTGGCCCAGGATCGCAATGACCGCCTCGTCGCGGTTGATGACGGCCTCGTGGGTGATCCATTCGTAGGGCGCTTCGGGATACAGGGGCCGCAGGCCGGTGCCATCGGCGTTGACAATCCACGTCCGCTGCGGCGCCTTGCCGCCGGTTTCCCAGCAGAAGACGATCTCGCCGGGCATCCACGGATTGGACTGCACGTGGCCAATGCCGAAGCCCACATTGACGATGAACTTGATTTCGCCGGTCTTGAGGTTCATGCTGCGCAGACCACTGGTGGCCTGACGGAAACGCGGGCCGAAACCCGGCAGGAGCGTCTGGCCCGGGGAGAGTTGCTCGGTTTCCGGTCCTTGCACGCGGAAGTACATGAAGTCGTCATTGGCGTCCAGGCCCATGTTGCCATCGACATAAAGAGTGGCTGGGATGGTTCCGCAGACGCGAGTGTAATTGGCCGCGGGCTTCACGGTCTTGGCGGCCACATCGGCGAACAGTTTTTCGAGGTCGATCTCCAGAATCTGGCGTGGTCCGCTAGGGCCTCTGCCGCCAGGGCCTTGAGCATTTGGCGCTCCGGGGGTGCCCCCTGGGCCCGCTCCGCCCTCGGCCGGCGGTCCGCCCGCGCGTCCGGCTCCGCGCCCCGCTCCACGGCCCGCGGCGCCCCGGCCGGCAGCGTCGGCGGCGCCCGGCGCATCGGCTGGGCCGCGGCCTCTGCCGCCACCACCACCCGATAGGACGTACAGTTTCATGGTCTTGTTGCCGGCGCATAGCATTCCAGAGAAACCGTTCTCGGTGACCTGCACAATCTGCCCGGTCTCTTCGTTCACCGCCATCGCCTGCGGGCCGGTCTCACGCACTCCCCGGAAGATGAGCCATTTGCCATCGACGGTCCACTGCCGGTGCGTCTGATAGATCTTGGATTGACTATAGCCGCCATCGGTGCTGGTCAGAAATGTGAGCGGAAGACCGGTGACCGGGTCGGGGACGATCTTCTTTTCGGATGGCCAGGTGCGGCCCATTTGCCCAAACGCCGCGGAGGCGGCAAACAACATGACGACCGCAAAACAAGCGGCGGTCCTGATATTTCTGGAGTACATATAGGGTTCCTTTTCAAGGATACACCCGCGCCGCGGCGTCGCCGCGGATATGTCACTTCTGGGCCAGCGCAATGGTAGCCGAGTCGGCAATGCCTCCGCACGTGATTTGAATCGGGACGTCATCGCCTACCGGCGTGCTCGCCGGGATCTGAACGTCCACCTGGTACAGGCCGGAGAAGCCCGGACCAAGGCCGGAAAACAGGACCGTCGCCGGCTGGCCGCCGATAGTCACCGAAGGCGTCAACAACGTTTGATAGAGCGGGCTGCCGCTGGCGGGCGCGACACTACCCGTGGGCAACAGCGCGCCGTTTGGATCTCCGTTCACGGTGGCCTGGCCAAGGCCGGTGACATACAGTTGCAGGTAGTCGCCCGGGTGCGCGGGTTGAGCGCATGGGCTCGCCGCGCCAAGAGCGGCGCAGTTGGTGGGCAGGCCCATGCTGGCCGCCATGGAAAAAGGCATTGCGAACCAGGCGGTGTTGGCGGTGGCGGCCACCGCGTTGTGCCGCGAAGGAACCAGCGGGTCGGTGAAGAAGAACATGCCGGGAGCCGCGGGGACAACCGTTGCGGTGTACGGTTGAGACGCGCCGCCCGAATCTTGTATGGTGACATTCACCTGCCCGTTCGGCGATTCCATGGGCACCAGAACATTGATTTGCCCGACACTGCCGGCAAGCGCGAAGATGGGTGCTGGCGTGCCGCCGAACAGAACGGAGACGCCGTTGGGGCTGGTCGAGGGGAAGGCCGCCAGATTGTCCTGGGAGCCGAACCCCGCGCCAAATACCGACACGATGGAACCGGGCGCCACCACGCCGGAGGAATGAAAGCTGGCGCCGTTCACCATGCCTCCAATAGCAGGCGCGGAGCCAACCGGCAGCGACGCGGTGTTGCTGGCGACACCCGCCACGGTTGCGATTACGGGATCGATTCCCAGCGGAGCGTCATTGGGAACGGCGAAGTAGATGGTGACGTGTCCGGCCGCGCCGCTCGCCTGAACCACGCTGGCGGTTTCTCCGGCGACGGTCACGGTGGGAGTGACGGACGGAGGGAAGTCCGCCCCGATCCCGGAGATGCTCGCCGAGATTACCTCGCCCCGAGCGGCTTGAGATACAGGGGTGACGTATTGGCCGCTGGCCGCGTGGCTAAACGGCTCATAGATGGAAAACCGGGGCGGCGCTTGCGCACCGGAGATGGTGTCGGATTCGCCCTGGAATTCCGGCGCCAGGGCGGCTACGTTGATCGGCAGCGCGTTCGACGCCTGCCCCTGGTAGGTAATCACCAGCGTCTGCGCGCCGGCCGGCGCGGTCGCGGGCACCGTGGCGAGGATGTGAACGCCATCCGCCGCTACGTTGATTCCGCCACTCTGTCCGCCCACGCCGATGGTGTAATCCCGGCCCGCCGACGGGGTGGCGAACGTCCCATAAATAACCAACTCGGAACCCGGGCCGACGTTCGTGTCCAGGGTGGCGAAGTTTACAAAGCCGGTGATCTTTGGCGGCTGGGCCACAGCCGACGCAGTCACAAACAGCAGCGCGATGAACAATCTCGGACCCATGGGAACCCTCCGGCGCCGGCTATGGTCCGGCGCATTTGAGGCGATTCTACCAGAAGCTCGTCATGCCGACAAGCAAGCGCGGCAAGCGCGGCAAATGCCGGCCGTGATATGTTGCGAATTGGCTACCTGCCTCGCCACTCAACCTCATGGACCGCTTTACATTCACGATCGCCGTTCTCGTCTTCATCGCAGCCGCGCACGCGCAAACGCTCGCGGGCGTGGTTCGCGGGGTGGTTGCAGACCCCAGCGGCGGGCATGTGCCGGCGGCCACGGTCACCCTGATCAGCCAGGAAACCGGCGCGCGCCGCGGCGCGGCCAGCGACGCTCGGGGAGAGTTCACCATTACCGCCCTTCCGCCCGGCGAGTATCGGCTCGAGGTGGAACACCAGGGGTTCCTTAAATACGTTCAGACGTTGACGGTGGAGGTGAACCAGGACCAGGATGTACACGTGGAAATGGGCTTGGCCACGGCGGGTAAGGTGACCATCGAAGTGGCGGGAACGGCGCCGCTGGTGCGGACGGAATCGACGGCTTTGGGCGGCGTGATCGACAATCGGCAGATTCTGGGCCTGCCTCTCGATGGGCGCAATTTCTACCAGCTCTGCCTGCTGCTGCCAGGAGTGGCGCCGCCGGCCGAAGGGTCGGCGGGATCGGTCCGCGGGGCTTTCGCCATCAGCGTCAACGGGGCGCGCGAGGACGCCAATAACTTTCTGCTGGACGGAGCGTACAACGGCGATCCCAAGCTGAACGGCGTGAACGTGACGCCCCCGGTGGACGCGATCCGCGAGTTCGAAGTCGCCACCTCCACGTACGATACAAGTTTCGGCAGAAACGCGGGCGCAGAGATCGGCGTGGTCACACGCTCCGGCGGCCGGCAGTTCCACGGCACGGCTTACGAATTCCTCCGCAACGGCGCGCTCGATGGACGCAACTTCTTCGCGCCGTCCGATCAACCGGCGCCCAAGTACCAGCGCAACCAGTTCGGCGCCACGCTGGGCGGGCCGCTGGCCGTCAGCCGGACGTTCTTCTTCGCCGATTACGAGGGCACGCGGATGGCCGCCGGCCAGACGCTGATCGCCAATGTGCCGACCGCGGCCGAGCGCGCCGGCGATTTTTCAGGAAGCAGCCTGGTGGCCATCGACCCGACTACCGGGAATCCGATCCCCGGCGGCAGGATTCCGCAGTATTACCTGAACCCCATCGGGGTGGCGATTGCGGCGCTCTATCCGAAACCCGACCGCAATGTGGCCGGAGCGAATTTCGTATCCTCGCCGGCGCTCACCGGGAACGTGAACCATTTCGACGTTCGCCTGGACCATTCCTTCAGACGATCCGACGATCTTTTCGCACGCTACAGTTTCGCGGACGATGACTTGTTCGATCCGTTCGCCGGATCGTCGGGAGACGCCTCGGTGCCGGGTTACGGCCTGCACATTCCGAGCCGCTCGCAAAACGCCGTTTTTGGCGAGACGCACATCTTTACGCCGGCGCTGGTCCAGGAATTGCGGCTGACGTTCAATCGAGTCTCGAACGGCGACTTCCCGCAGGGCCAGGGCACCAGCATCAATCGGCAGCTCGGCCTGCCGGAGCTTTCGACGAACCCGCGCGACTGGGGATTGACGTTGATCTCGGTGAATGGCTTCTCGCCGATCGGGGATGAGCCGACCAGCCCCGAGCACGGGACCACCAACACCTGGCAGATTGCCGGCAACACGACCTGGACGCGCGGCCGGCACCTGGTGAAGTTCGGATTCGATCTGCGCCTGCTGCAACAGAACGCATACCGCGACATTGAATCCCACGGCTTTTTCAATTTCACGGGTCTGCTGCTGGGCAACCCGCTGGAGGAATTGTTGCTGGGCGCTCCCACGGAGACCGGCGGGGCGACGGAGAACAATCCGCAGCACCTGCGCAGCCGCAGCTATGGCGTGTTCGTGAATGACACCTGGCGCGCGCGCCCGGACCTGGCGCTGACCCTGGGATTGCGATACGAGTACAACGGGCCCGCCGTCGATGCCGCCAATCGCGCCGATGCCTACAACCAGGCCACGGGATCGCTGATGCAACTCGGCCAGAGCGGATTTCCGAGGAGCGGTTACGATCCGGACTACCACAACATGGCGCCGCGGATCGGTTTGGCGTGGTCGCCGGGCGGGCGAAACACAACCGCCATTCGGGCGGCCTATGGGATTCACTTCGACCAATCCCCGCTGGCGCCCGGTGAAGGGCTGTACTTCAGCGCCCCTTACTACAATTTCAATGTTTATTACCCGATTCAGGGCTTGGTCAACCTGTCATTGACGAATCCATTCCCGAGTAACTTCCCGTTTCCATATCCGGGTTCGGCCATCGCGTTTCAACGCGACTTGCACACACCTTATATACAACAGTGGAATGTCGGCGTTCAGCGGCAGCTTGGAAAGTCACGGGTGTTTGACATCGCCTATGTGGGGTCGAAGGGCACTCACTTGATCGATTCGCGCAATATCAACCAGCCGCAACCTTCAGTCACTCAACAGAACCCCGGTCCGAACCCGCGTTTCTCCGAGATCGATATTATCGAGTCACAGGCCAACTCGACTTATCACAGCCTGCAAACGCGTCTGCAGCAGCGCCTTTCGCAAGGATTGTCACTGTTGGCATCTTATACGTACGCTAAGTCAATCGACGATGCCTCGGGTTTCTTCAACACCACGGGAGATCCGGACTTTCCCCAGAACAGTTACAACCTGAGCGCGGAACGGGGCCGCTCCGATTTCGACATTCGCCAGCGATTCACGCTGAGCTACGCGTACGATCTGCCGGTCTTGAAGAGCCATCGCTGGCTGGGCGGGTGGCAGAGTTTCGGCGTATTGACGTTTCAGACCGGCCAGCCGTTCACCGTAGCTCTGCTGCCGGATACAGACAACACGAACACCGGCATCTCGCAGTTGGGTTTCGGCGCCAACGACCGGCCGAATGTGGTGGGCGCCGCCCGGCTATCGAATCCGACGCCTGGGGAGTGGTTCAACACCGCGGTGTTCGCGACGCCACCGTATGGCCACTTTGGCAACGCGGGCCGCGACATTCTGGACGGCCCGGGCTTGCGTACGTTGAACTTCTCGATTGTCAAGAACAATGCCATCGGCGAGCGCTTCAACATCCAGTTCCGCACGGAGTTCTTCAACCTTTTGAACCGCACGAATTTCAATCTGCCTGATAATTTCGTGGGATCGCCTACGTTCGGGCAGGTGGTCTCGGCCGAGGACCCACGGCGGATTCAGGTGGCGTTGAAGATTGTTTTCTAGGATGTAGGGCCATAGTCAATGCTGGTATCGGATATGGTATATTTGGAGCGTCATGGAAACCGCGCGCAAGATCACCGTCGAGGTGCCGCCGGAACTTCTCGAAAAGGCGCAACGAGCCAGCGGCAGCGGCATCACCCAGACGGTTCGTACCGGCCTGCAGTTGGTTGCGGCGTCGCATGCCTACGCGCGGCTGCGCCAGCTCCGGGGCAAGGTTCGCTTCACGCGTTCGTTAGCTGAGTTGAAGGCCGATCGATGATCGCGGTCGACACCAGCACCTGGATCGGATTCCTCGAAGGATCTGGCGGTGAAGACGCGGAGCTACTCGACAGGGCGCTCGCGGACCGGCAAGTGTTGATGGTGCCGGTTGTGCTCACCGAGGTGTTGAGCGACCCGAAGCTTCCCTCGGAGGCCTCGCGGATTTTTTCAGAGTTGCCGCTCATCGAGGTCGAGCCGGGCTATTGGCAACGGGCGGGTGAGTTACGGGCGAAAGTGCTGGCCAAGCACCGTAAGGCGCGCCTTGGCGATGCCTTGATCGCGCAAAGCTGCATCGACGGCGGCGTTCCTCTTCTTACGCGCGACCGGGACTTCCGCGCGTTCGCTGACGCCGCCGGTCTGGATCTCGTCATTGGGTCCGCGGCGGACTGACTAATCGCAAAGTCCGCAGGCGTCGCACGATCGGGCAGTGCGCAAGGCCAGCGCGCCGGTTGGGCACGCCGCGGCGCACTCGCGCGCTACTTGGCGCAGACCGCTCGAGAGCGGCTGGCCAAAGGGCACCGCCACCGCCACGTCGAAGCCGCGGCCGATCATCGCCAGGCCGGGGGTTTCGCCCGCGGCGGCGGCGATGCGGACGCAGGCGTCGCAACAGATGCACTTGCCGGGCTCGTAGATCACCTCGGGGTGGGAAAGATCTTGCGAGAAGCGGCGGCGCGCGCCCGCGAAACGGTAGACATCCACGGCGTATTCGGTGGCGAGCGTTCGCACCAGGCAGCAGTCGGCTTTGCGGCAGCCACAAGTCAGGCAACGGCGAGCCTCGGTGACGGGATCCTTGTCGAAGCTCCGCATGCGGCGCTCGATGTCGCGAAAGATGGCGGCGCGCTCAGCGTCGTCCACGGGGCGCATGGCGATAGCGGCCATTGTGGGTTCGCCAGTAACGGCTTCGCCCGAGAGGAACTGGTGAATTGCGGCGGCGGCCATTCTGCCCGCAGCTACCGCGCGGACGGCGAGATCCGCGCCGAGCACGCCGTCGCCGCCGGCGAAAACTCCGGGCAGGTTGGTGGCGAACGTTCGTTCATCGGCGGCAATGCCCCAGGCGGTGACTCCGAGTCCTTCCCGTTCGGGCAATGATCGATCCACCGATTGGCCGATAGCGGCGATCACCGTGGAGCATTCCATCGTGAAATCGGAGCCGTCCATCGCGACCGGCCGGCGGCGCCCCGAGGCGTCGGGATCGCCGAGCGTCATGCGCTGGCAAGTCAGCCCGCTTCCTTCCAGGCGCACGGGCGCGACTAAGAGGTCGATGTGCACACCTTCGGCTTCCGCGGCCTCGACTTCCTCCATCAGGCAGGGCATCTCTTGCCGGCTGCGGCGATAGAGGACGCGCACGTTCCGCGCGCCCAGCCGCACGGCGGAGCGGGCGCAATCCATGGCGGTGTTGCCGCCGCCGACCACCACGACATGGTCGCCTAACGGCGGCGCGTTCCCGTGGGCCACGCGCTCCAGAAACTCGATTCCCGCCAAGGCGTGGTCCTCGCCTTCGCAATGCAGGCCCTGGGCGCGCTGCGCGCCGATGGCCACGAACACGGCGTCGTGCTGTTCGCGCAGACCGGCGAGGGTGAAGTGCTCGCCCCAACGCTGGCCCATGCGGAACTGGGCGCCGAGTTGCCGGATGATGTCGATCTCCGCATCGAGCGCATCCTTCGGCAGGCGGTTGGCGGGGATTCCGTAGCGCAACATGCCGCCGGGGAGCGGATGAGAGTCGAACAGCGTGCAGGCGTGGCCGTTCCGCGTCAGGTAGTAGGCAGCGGCCAGGCCGGCTGGGCCCGCGCCCACGATGGCCACCGACTTTCCGGTTTCCGGCGCGCGCGGCGGCACGTAAGGTGCGATCTCGGCCACGTAGCGGTGGAGCGCACCGATTGCCAGGCCCTGGTCGAGGTCCGAGCGGCGGCATTGGCGCTCGCACAACCGCGGGCAGATGCGGCCCAGGGCACCGGGCAGCGCGAGCCGCTCGGCGATGACCTCCATGGCGCGGCGATGGTCGCCCGTCGCGACGCCATACACGAAACCTGGGATGTCGAGGCCGGCCGGGCACTGGGCGGCGCACGGCGCGACGCACTCGCCGGCGTGATCGGAGAGCAGAAGTTCGAGCGCCATTTTGCGCGCCGCGCGGACGTCCTCGCTCCGGGTCGCCACCACCATGCCCTCGGCGACGGGCATGCCGCAGGCAGGCGAGAGCGTTCGGCGGCCTTCGATCTGCACCGCGCAAAGAAAGCACCCCGTTCCCGGCTCGATTCCCGGCACGTGGCACATGGTGGGGATGCGTATGCCAAGCCACTTGGCGGCGTCCAGCACCGTCGTCCCCGGTGGTACACTGATGGGCCGGCCGTCGATCGTCAGGTTCACCATGGCCCGCCTATAGCACCTCGATGGCGTCGTCCTGACATGCCTGGCGGCACATGTCGCAACGCGTGCAGAGCTGGTCGTCCACTTCGTGCTTCTCGTAGGGGCGATACGCGATGGCGCCCACCGGGCAGGCTTGCGCGCACAGCGTGCAGCCGATGCAATTCGCCGTCACGCGGTAGCGGATCAGCGCCGGGCAGCGGCCGGCCGGGCAGCGCCGCTGGTGAAGGTGCGCTTCGTACTCGTCGCGGAAGTAGCGGAGCGTGGTGAGCACCGGGTTGGGCGCGGTCTGGCCGAGCCCGCACAAGCTGCCGCGGCTGACATAATCGGCCAGCGTTTCGAGCTTTTCGAGATCATCCGGCCGGCCCTTGCCCTCGCACAGGCGCTCCAGAATCTCGAGCATGCGCTTGGTGCCGATGCGGCAGAACGTGCATTTGCCGCAGGATTCGGACTGCGTGAACTTGAGGAAGAAGCGGGCGATATCCACCATGCAATCGCGGTCGTCGAGCACCACCAGACCGCCGGAACCCATGATGGCGCCGGTTTCGGCCAGGGCGTCGTAGTCGATGGGCGTATCGGCCAGCCGCGCCGGGATGCAGCCGCCGGACGGGCCGCCAAGCTGCACGGCTTTGAACGCGCGCCCGTTGCGTATGCCGCCGCCGATATCCTCCACCACCTCGCGAATCGTCATGCCCATGGGGACTTCGATCAGGCCGCCGCGGTTGATCTTGCCGGCCAGCGCAAAGACTTTGGTGCCGCGGCTGTTCCCTGTGCCCAGCGCCGCGAATGCGCCTGCGCCGTGGCGGATGATCCAAGGCACCGAGGCCAGCGTCTCGACGTTATTGATGAGGGTCGGTTGTCCGCGAAAGCCGCGCTCGACGGGGTATGGAGGCCGCAGCTTGGGCATGCCGCGCTTGCCTTCGAGGGATTGAATCAGCGCCGTCTCCTCACCGCAGACGAAAGCCCCGGCGCCCTCGCGGACTTCGAGGTGCAAGTGCCCGAGCAAGCCGCGCTCCTCGGCCTGCTGTATGGCGGCCCGCGTGTGGCGCACGGCCAGCGGGTACTCGGCGCGAATGTAGAAGTAGCCCTCCGTGGCGCCGATGGCGTGGGCCGCGATGGCCAGCCCTTCGACCACGCGGTGCGGGTCGGATTCCAGCACCAGCCGGTCCATGAACGCGCCCGGATCGCCTTCGTCGCCGTTGCAGATGACGTACTTGACGGCGGAGGCCTGCGCGCGCGCGAGCCCCCATTTCCGCCCCGCGGGAAACCCCGCGCCGCCGCGTCCGCGCAGCCCGGATTCGGTGATCGCGGCGATGATGGCGTCTGGCGAGAGACCCATCGCCAGCGCGCGATACCCGTCGCGGGCCAGGTAATCGTCGATATTCAACGGGTCGATGATGCCGCAGTTTTCGAGCACAATCCGATGTCCTTGTGGGGCAGGCGGACCCAGAGGGTACCCCGCCTGCCACCCCCGCCGGCGAACGATGCTCCGGGCCATCTCCACAGTCACGTTCCCATACGTCGCCACCCGCCCGTCGGCCTCCACCACCTCCACCAGCGGCTCCCGATAACACATTCCATTGCAGCCCACTGCCTTGACGGTCGCGCCCGCCCTCACAAGCGCATCGCGGACCGCCTCCGCGCCGCTGGCGATGCCGCACGAACCGAGGCCGATACGGATCTCGACGGGGCGGCGCTTCATGCCGTCACCTTCAGCGCGTCGCACGCCGTGGCGGGCGTCAGCTTGCCCGCCGTGTGGCCGTCCACCATGAGCACCGGCGCCAGGCTGCAACACCCCAGGCAGGCGACTTCATCCAGCGTGAACATGCGCGCCGCATCGGTATCTTCACCGTCGGGAATAGCTAGGAAGCGGCGCAATTCTTCGGTGATTTGGCGCGCGCCGGAGACGTGGCAGGCCGTTCCGTGGCACACGCGGACGATGTGCTCGCCCATCGGCGAACGGCGGAACCGGCCATAGAAGGACGATGTGCCCGCGATTTCGGCGGGCGTGATGTCGGTCAGCTCGCAAAGGCGCCGCAGGGCGTCGTCGGGCAGGTAGCGGTAGTAGTTCTGAATAGCCTGGAGCAGCGGGATGGCCGCTTCCTTGCCTCGCCCGATCTTCGACACCATCTCCTCGACGAAGCTCAGATCCAACTCCGGCGCCGCAGCCGCCGTTCGGCTCCGATGTGGGCCAGGCGCTTTCGCCTGGCGAAGTTCACCAGCCGCCCGTGGCTTCGGTTGCTTTATCTGCCCCTTGGCAAACGTGAGGAACGCGCCCGCCGCGGCGATTAATACCCACGCCACGGCGTTGTCCCTGCTCTTCCGCGCCAGCCGCGCGGCCGTCACTTTTTTCTGTTCGGCGGCCGGCCTGTTTGCGAACGGCTGTCGATTGGCCACTGCGTAGTCTGCGAGCAAAATCGCCACGCACAACACCACCAGCGAACCGGCGATCAGGGTCCTCTTCATGATGCGACTCCGCGCTCGCGCGGGCAAGACGCGTAGCATCGGGCGCAGTACAGGCAGTTCCGCCGCACCGCCCGCATCTTCTCAATAGCGCCATAGGGGCAGGCCTCACTGCACAAGCCGCAATCCAGTTCCTTGTTCGGCGTAATCGTCACTCCGCGACGGGCCAGCCGTGTGCACCAGGCCAGCAGGCCGCCATAGGGGCACAGGTAGCGGCAATAGGGCCGGCCAACGAACATCCCCAGCACCAGAAAGCCGCCGCCCAGGAGGAGCATGTGCGGTGCGCCGTTGCGGCGGAAGAATCCGACGAACGGGTCAAAGCGGCAGATCAGAAAATCGCGCGTGAGAGCGGGTTTCACGGCGAACAGAATGGCCAAGCCCAGGTAGACGTACTTCAGCAGGCCCAGTGCGCGGTCGAGCCGGCGCGGCACCTGCACCGGCTTCAGGACCACCAATTCCTGAATCGCGCCTAACGCGCAAACGCCCCCGCAAAATGCGCGGCCGAAATAGAGCGCCACCACCAGCGGCAAAACGAAGGTCGCCGTCACCACCATGGGGATGGAATACTTGGGGTCCGCGAGCGCCACCACCACATTCTGGAGCGAGCCGATGGGGCAGATGCAGCCCTCGCGGTAGAAGCCGAAATAGGCCAGCGAACCGATGGTCAGCGCCATCAGCCATTTGCGGCTGCGCCGCTTGAGAACCAGCCAAACCGAGACGCCCATGGCCGCGGCCAGCGCCACCACATCCAAAACCTGCAGCCAGTAGTCGCGCGGCAGCGGCTTCTGCACCGCGGGCACTTTGTAGCCGCCGCCGATGGAATTCGCTTGTGGAGCCGTGTCCACGGGGCGCTGGTACGGAATGGCCTGGGCCAGCACGCTGAGAGCGGCGCCCAAGGAGAGGGCCAACACCGCAAGAATCACCCAGCACCTGAACTGAGTTTGGCCTTGTGGGGCAGGATTATATCCTGCGGCGGGTTTGCAACCCGCCCATTGCGCCGGTAACCAACCGGCGCGCAGCTTGCAAAGCTGCCCCACAAGTGCGCGCAGCACGCTCATTGTCTATAAGGCCTGTCCGACCGGCAGTTGCGACAGCGCGTTCTGGGGACACGCCCTCGCAATGGCGCAGCGGTTGCAGTTCACGCACTTGTCGTAGCGGATACGCAGAGTGATGGACCCCAGGCCCAGCGGCTCTTTGCATTTCATGACGCACTTGCCGCACCCGTCGCACTTCTCTTCGTCGATGAGGTACTCGTAGAAATTGTTGGCCGGGTCTTCGGGATCCACTTTGCCGATCGGCTTGCGGGCGATGGCGTCGCGCGGGCACAGCTTCTCGCTGGGCTGGCCGAGTTCGTTCACCGCGCTGGTGATATTGAAATACGCCGGACAGATATTGCAGCGGCCGCACTTGGAATACTCATTCACGGCGCGGACCGCCGACAGCGCCACCACACACTCCGTGGTGCAAAGATTGCAGGCCTCCACGCCGGTGTCGCCCAGCCGGCTGTTGATGCAGCGCGCGGCATTCACCTGCCACACGATCTGCCCGTTGGCCTTCCTGACCAGAAAGACCGCGCCGCCGGCCAGCACGGCCAACACGGTCCCACGGGCGAAGTCGCGTCTTGTGAGTTCTTGGCTCATGCCTTCACCGGTTCGAAAACCAAGATCGCCTGCCTCTCCGTGTCGACGACATAGACGCGGTTGTGCGCATCCACCGCAATGCTCATGTTCTTGCAGTTCGGGTGGAAGAGTTGGGTAGCGATGACGGCCAGCAGTTTCCCGCTGAAATCATAGGCCTTGACACGCGGGCCGGCCTTTTCGGTGGTGTAGATGCGGTCGCGGACGGCGATGTTGGTCGGGTTGCAGCAGCCGGTGAACCCGGCGGGATCGATGCCATCGAACCGCCCGATATGGTCCAGGAGTTGGCCGGTGTACGTGTAGCGCTCAACGCGATGCTTGCCGGGGTTGGCGGCGTAAATCGCGCCTTGCGAGTCGACGGCAAAATCCACTACGCCGTTGGGGATCAGCAGGCCGTTCACCGGGTTGTCTTTGCCGATGTTGTTGAGGAACTTGCCGGCGCGGTCGAAGCGGCGGATGGCGCGGTCGGCCGCATCCCCGGCGAACACGCTGTCCCTGGTGAAGCCGATGGCGGTCACGCGGCCGAGCAGCTTTTCGTCGCGCCAGGTGTGGAGGAGCTTGCCGGCGCCGTCGAAGATCTCAATCTGTCCAAGCTCACCGGCGTATACGGCGCCGTCGCCGGCCACGGCCACCGCGTGCGCCGGCCTGGTTGTGGGCCATCGCCTCGTGAGTTGGCCGGCGACATCGAAGAGCTTGATTTCGGAATCGCCGGCGGCATAGAGTTGCCCGAGGGCGTCAACCGCGATGCCGCGCAATGCGCCCTTCCCATCGATGACCTGAACGTGCCGGTATTGCATGGCTTACCCTCGAACCTCAAGGCATATCATCTTAGTCAAGTCTCGCAGCACGAGCTTGCCGTCCGACAGTGCCATTGGCCCCCAGACTTCCTCGCCGGCCAGCACCGGAGCGCTGGCGAGTTCGTTGTACGCCGTCGTGCTCGCCTCGATCAGATGCAGCTTGCCGGTGTCGCCATCGAGGACGAAAAACATGCCGTCGGCCAGCAGGAAGCTGCCCAGGCCGAAGGAGGCTTTGCCCTCGCTGGTCCAGACTTCCTTGCCGTCGAAACCGAGGCAGGTGAACAGACCGCGCTTTTTCTTCCCCACGGCGAACATGTGGCCCTTGTAAACGATGGGCGTGTGCACCTCGGAGTTCCACTCGTTGTTCTTCATGTCGAACACGCTCTCGGCCTTGAACGTGTCGCCGGTGCGCCGCACACGCACCATGACGCAGCCGGCGTCGTAGCTGGCGGTCATGAAGACCAATTCCTCATTGACGGCGATGGGCGATGGCGCCACGGCCACGTTGAACTTGCGGGGGAAGGTCCACAGCAGCTTGCCATCCTTGGCGGCCACGCCCAGCGGCCCGGCGAGCGTCCCATATAGATACTGCTTCACTCCGCCGAGGACGGCCGGCATCACGGAAGCGTGCGACATGAAAAGCTGCCCGGGGTTCGGCGTGCGCCAGATCTCCTTGCCGCTGGCCTTTTCGAGCGCCACCATGATGGCCGCGCCGCCGGTGCCGATAATCACGCGGTCTTCTTCCTGGAGCGGGTTCTGGCCGTTGTACCACGACGGGATGGTGGACTTGTATTCCGTCACCAGGCTCTTGCGCCAGATCGGTTTACCAGTTTTCGCGTCCAGGCAATGCAGCACGGCTTTAGGATCGAGCGAGATCACGAACCGCCCGTCCACCGCCGGAACCGTGCGGGTGATGGCGTGATTGGGACGGATCTCGCGCGCTTCCCGGAACTGCCAGATCTGCTTGCCGTCGGCCAGGGAGCGGCAGTTGACGATCCACTCGGACTTCTTGACGTCGTAGTCGTGGTGGTAGACGCGCCCCCCGACGATGGCCGCACCGGCATACCCCTGTTCCACCGGGACCGACCACAGCCGCTTGGGCCCGGCGGTGGGCCATTTGCGCAACAGCCCGGTTTCCTTGGAGATATTATTCCGATCCGGCCCGCGGAACTGCGGCCAGTCTGTCGCTGGCGCCGCCGCCGGCAAGAGAGCGGAAACCCCCAATGAACCGATACCCCCGATGATCCAAGCACGCCGCGTGTGCATATCTGAACCCACATTTTAGCGGCTTTCCGGACCACAGTAGCGCCGGCGATCTTGTCGCCGGTGTCTTCGTCGCGCTTCCGTATCCGACGATTACGCGAACAACTCCTGGGCGCGCATCAACCTCTGTGCCACATGAACGCCATGCGGGCACCGGACCGCGCAAGTCTCACAGTCGCCGCACCGCACTTGCTGGTGCTCGGCGGCCATCCGCAGGAAGTTCTCCCGGCCCAAGCTAAACTGGCCGTAGCCATCCGCGTACATGACGAAACGCACCATATCGGCGACCGGCAGGCCTTTGGGGCACTGGCCCTTGCACTCCCCGCACATGCGGCAGAAATAAGGAGTAATCTCCTCCAGCCGGGCGGTCAGCAGCTTGGCGTCGGCGGCCGTGAACTCCTCCGCCATCACCTTGAAGTTCTCTTCCAGTTGGTCGGTATCCGTCATGCTTGGGACCGTGGTGTCTATGGAGGGATTCTTGAGGACCCACTTGAGCGCCGCCGGAGCGAAATTGGGGGCCTTAGCCCGTTCCCCTGCAGGGCCGGGCTGGCGGCCGGGCGCCGTCTTGGCCATGACCTTCATGGCCACCGTGCCCACGCCCGCTTTGTGGAGCTTCTCGATGGCCGGGCCGTAGGTCGCCGGCGAGGCGAAGCAGTACAGCGTCTGGAGCACGTCCAGCTTGCATTCGATGACGCGATCGACCACGGCCGGCAAGTCGTGAGTGCTCACCCCTATGAACCGCGTCTTGCCCTGCTGCTTGGCTGTGCGCAGCGCGTCGACCAGTTCGTCGGAGATCGAGGCCGCGGTGTCGTATTTATGCAGTAGCCAGACGTCCAGGTGGTCGGTGTTGAGCTCCTTGAGGCTGGTTTCGAGCTGCGCCAGGCAGCCGGCCCTGTTGTTGGCCTCGCACTTGGACGAAATGAAGACGTCCTTCCGCTTCGCTCCCAACCCGGCTGCCACCATCCGCTCGTTTTGGCCGCCGGAGTATCCGCGCGAGGTATCGAAATAGTTGATGCCCATGTCGGCGGCCCGCGTGATCACGGTCGCGTCGGACGTGATCATGGCGCCGTAGCCGACGGTCGAGACCTTCAGGCCGGTCTTGCCCAGAACGCGGTAAGTGATCTTACCCCGCGACGGGGCCCCCTGCTGCGGAGCCGGAGCGGGGCCGGATGTTCCGGATGTTGTAGATGCCAGACCGGCGGCCGGCAGAGCCAGGCCGGCAGCCAGGAAATTGCGCCGGGATGTGTCGCTTTTCACTGTGCCTCCTTGAATTCCCGATGAGAAGACCTAACCGGAATTCCCATTTTGGGTTTTTCGGACCTTTTCAGTATATATCGAACCGCCATCCTCCGATTGTGCGAGTTGCATTTCTTCCTCCGGGAACCGTCTTCGGCCCGGCAAGCGCCGCTTTCACCCCCTGTTGCTCCGCTTAGCTTCCTCAAGCGCCTGAACCGCCATCTCGCGCGGGACCGTGGGAAACTGGCGCAGGAATTCACCCAGAGAATGGCCGCTCTCGATATAGTCGATCAGGTTCTTGAAAGGCACTCGAGTGCCCCGGAAGCAGGGTGTCCCGTTCATAACATCCGGGTCGGTCACAATTGCGGGATCTACCATCGCTTTCCATGGTAGCGTTCCGTGACCGGAGTGTCAGGGGGATCTATCCGGCTGCCGAACGGACGGTCATCCGGCGCTCGGAGACCGTGCTTCGGAGAACTGCTTGATGCGCACGGAGCCTTCGGGAAAGCAGGCGCGGATTTCCAGTGTGCCTCCCATGGCCTCGATAAACTTGGCCAGCGTGCTGACGTACATGTCGGATTGGCGCTCAATCTTGGAGACGGTGGCTTGCCTGATGCCCAAGGTTTCCGCCAGACGCTCCTGGGTCAATTCACGGGCGGTGCGCAGTTCATCGAGGGCCATGTCATGCAGGGTGACTTTGACGCGGGCCTCGACGCGGGCGAGGGATTCCGCCGGCAGTCGATTTCGGAGTTCGCTAAAGTTCCTTGCTTTTGCCATGGTTATCACTCTCCCTCCAGTTCGATCAGGTGCCGTTCGTAGAGGCGGTCCGCCAGGGGCACCGAAGTTCCATACCACTGTTCGTTTCCGGTCTTGTCGCCGCCGATCAGCAGCACGGCATTCCGCTGGGGGTCGAAGGCATACAGGACCCGGTAGGGCCGGCCCTGGTGCTGTATGCGCAACTCGCGCATGTGGGCGTAGCGGCTCCCGGAGACGCCGGAAGAGTGGGGAAACTTCAACTCGATGCCCAACCGCGCAAGCAGATCCACGGAATAGGTCACACTCTCCTGCTCTTCGATGCTCAAGCTGTTCCACCAGGACTCGAATTCATCGGTGAAGAGCACCGAACATTCCATATTATGAATATAGCTTAGTATGAATACAGCGGTCAAGGGGATTTCGGTCCGCGCGTGCAATCTTCATGCGCGCCGCGCCATTGCCGCATCTGCTTGCACGCCTGTCCGACGCCGTGACGGCGCGGCAGGTGGGGCAGACCATCGCCTTGTGTGGTCTGCCAACCCCAACACCCGGTTTCCGTGACCGGCGTGTAACGGGAGGAATCTCGCCAGCCCGGACTCTGGTATATACCTCGGGATTGCCTTACAATGGAGGTCATGAGTACCAGAAGAGCGGCGGAGAAGAAACGGCGCACGCTGTATATCAAGAATCCCATCGCCCATCGTTTAGCCGAGCAAGTTAGCAAACGTATGGGGGTGACTCTCAGCGATGCCGTAATTGCCGCTCTGGAAGAAAGCCTCCGGAAAACCAGCCGGCCCCTCAATCGAACGAAGGTGGACGATCTCTGCGCCAGGATCGGCGCTCTTCCAGTGCTCGACGCCCGCACCCCGGAAGAGATTCTCGGATACGATGCTTTCGGGATTCCGAATTAATGGTGATCGACACATCGGCGCTGGTTGCAATTGCCCTCGGGGAGCCATCCCGGAAACGGCTGCTGGACGCACTGGAAACGGCGGCAGACCGAGTCCTCTCGTCGATGTCGCTCCTGGAGGCCGGCATGGTTCTTCGGGCGCGGCTGGGTGAGAGCGCGGTCGGCTTGTTGTACCAACTGGTGGACGATCTGGTGACCGAAGT
>Ga0209039_10000739_pt1 | contig 31475 bp, 24 predicted proteins | sample BogFormECP12_OM1_FD_188238 | JGI IMG/M metagenome (GOLD analysis project Ga0209039, IMG submission 188238) | Bog forest soil microbial communities from Calvert Island, British Columbia, Canada - ECP12_OM1 (SPAdes) (version 2) | ecosystem: Environmental > Aquatic > Freshwater > Wetlands > Bog ... | reverse complement strand
GAAACTCTTTTGGTGATCATCGGTAATGTTACGTCCTACACGGACAGGAACGTCTCGAATGATCAAGCCTATTTTTACATGATTAGTGCCATAAACATCAACGGGGAAGGCATGGCATCGGTTGAAATAATGGCGACGCCGAAAGATGGTGATTCAAACATCGTGTCGCTACCTGGAAATCCGACGCCTCCATCTTTGTCAAGTTCCTTGTCCCGATACATTTTCAATCTAATGTTGTGCTTGCTACTCGCCATCGGTTTGGTGGTGTCGTTCTCGACATTGGTGGTTGCACGAAAGATAAAGACGTGCCATCAACAAGCAATGAAAAATGGCCTCGTGCCGACATCGCCGCATCCAAGAGGCTTTAGCTACATGCAGGTACCTATCATGTCCAGTTTAGGAATTGAGCAAAGGAACGAAGCGCGAGCCAGTACAACCGTGATGCCAGGCACGATTTCCATGCTCGACTTAGCATCCCCGGTACGAGATATCGTGGGGAGTATCGAAAAAATCCGGCGCTTGATGCAATTCGACATTGCAGCATACACGGAGCAACCATCGATCGATGATGTTTTTGGTTTCGTCCCAAACATTGCATCGATTTTCGAGGAAACAGGTCAATACATTGACGTGGATAAGGCGCAAGTCATCACGGAAATGGAAGAGTTTTGCAAACCTTTGGGCATGATCATTCATAAGCCATCCGATGCACCAATTATAGATGTGCCAGGAGTAGACATGCCATCTCGCAACAACGTGCTTCGAGTGGAGAATGCAGATTTGCATCATGACCCTGATAAAAGGGAGATCGATTCGTATTCTGATGCGCATGGCGAGGATTACATGTTAATGTTGATTTGTCCGGATTGCTCAAGTAGCATCGAGATCATGGAATGGAGTGGTACTACCACATATGCCTGCAAGACGTGCCAGAAGCCGATGCAAATCTTGCTCGATTGCAAGGCGTGCTTTACCACGTGGTTGATACAAATAGAGGACGGTATCCAGACAAACATTTCTGGCGTTAAATGTCCCGTGTGTCATGAAAAGATATGGCGTGAAAGAAATAATACTAATTCGAAATTTTGAATGTGAATTTAAGGTTATCCCGATCACCCGCAAATTCGTCCGCACGACAGTCCCGTTCCCGTTTTTCCCGAGCCATGCCATATAAATCTTTCCGTTCCGGGTTTCGCCGGGGGAATTCATCCCGTCTTGCCCATCCAACTCGATAAGCGTGGTTTTGATGTGTCATCATCCGGGTTTCACGTGTCTAATTAAATCACGAGTGATGCTATTTCAATGTTTTTCCAAGAGAAAGCTTATGAAACCGGTCACTTTCGCCAGAAAGATTTCGAATGGCGATGTTTTCTCTGGATATGCCGAATCCATCCTGGAAGTCCGATGCGGTGGCCTGGCCAGGATGCAACCAGCAGCCGCTCGCGACCAGAGCCGCAACTATTCAGCATGTCATCTACTGTGTTTCATATTCAGCGTCGCCCGTGCGATCCTTAAGAAGTGAATTGCTAGCGTAGCTGAATTTGGCTATTACCCGGAATGAATCGATACACCAAGAATGCACCGATATCTTCGATTTGATTGGCAAAATCGCTCGTTATCCCGATCCCCATCGCCCGTGAACCGATGCTTAAATTTTGTCTTGGGTTGACTTCCACAATAATGACCAAGTTTGGTGAGGACGAGTTCAAGGATGCTCCTGTCCAATCATTACATAAACGTGAACATGAATATCCATGCGATACCAGCGAGACAGTAATGAAACGGCGATTATTCGAGGCATCGTCGTCGCCGTGATTGCCGCCGTTGTAATCATGAATGCCGGGATGGTCCAGCGAGGCAGGGCGGCAACCCTCGGCATGGGCCAGGTCTTGTGGAGTGTTAACATTGGAAACATCGGCACGTCACCGAATCCGCCCGCCATTGGCGACGTCGATGGCGATGGAGTCAAGGAAATAATGATATCAAGTGCTTCCAACTTGTATTGCATATCTTCTTCTGGAACAATCAAGTGGGCGAAATCCTTGGGGGTCTCCTTATCAATGCCCGTACTTGCGCAAGCGGATCAGGACAAGGCCTTGGAGATTTTCGTCTATGGTTCCAGCACCTTGTTTTGCTTGAAAGGAAATGGTTCCATCAAATGGCAGGCATCGGTCCCCAACACCATCGTTAACAAGCTTGCCATTGCAGATGTTGATCAAGACAATATTTCCGAGATATTCTTGTCGACGAGCAACAATCGAATTTATTGCTATTCGGGTAACAACGGCACGATGAAATGGTGTAGCCCGGTAACCATGAACGTGGCATCGCCATTGATCGCCGGGGCGAGCGCGGATGGAAGCGATTTGTTGTATGCAGGTTCAACGAATGGCACGCTCACGTGCATGTACGCGGAAAATGGATCCGTTAGGTGGACGACCCTGTTCACTAACACGACGATCACGCCACTTGCCGCGTGCGATGCAAAAGGAGACGGGACAATCTGCGTGTTCGTGAAAACGAGCACCATGGCTTGCGTTTATTGCGTCAATGGAAGCGTCATGTGGCAATTACCAGCACAGTCAAGTCCTATCGATATGGCCGTCACCGGGGATGTTAATCGGGACGGCCGCATGGAAATCGTCACCGCGTCCTCGAGTGCAATCGTTTGCTTCTTGGCATTAACAGGACAGCAATTATGGAAATCCAGCTCGTCGTATAAAGGCGGGACAATTCAGATTGCCGATATTAATTATGATCATGAATGGGAAATTTGTTTCATCCGCGATGGTGATATTGTCGGGCTAAGAGGAAACAATGGAACGACGATATGGGACGAAGATCTCTATTCTTCCTTCGTATCCGGACATAGAGTTGGTATTCTTTTTCTTTACACTTTTGCCCTTAGTGACGTGAATGATGATGGCGTGCTCGAAATCGTATATTATTATCACACTGATACCAACACCTTAAAATCTCATGAAATTCATTACATATTGGAATGTGCCCAATTGTTCGGGGCATCATGGATGCAATCCCCGTCATGGTCAAGTATAGCTGGTTCTGTCCTCCACACGAATGCATATCAGGATCCAGATCACGATGGCGTTTCAACAAGCATGGAAAATGTCATCGGCACTAACCCTTTTAAAAACGACACGGATGGAGATGGGGTGGCTGATGGGGAGGAAATTAATTGTTTCACGAATCCGATGGATGCATCTAAGCAGAATTATGCACTCTCGATGAATCGTGACAGCGATCCGATAAGCGATGAATGGCCAATGTTCCGCGGACAACTCAACCACACGGGCGTGGCCACGACAACTCCGGTGCAAATGACGGGGCCAATGTGGTCTTACACCACTGGTAGTTGCGTGGAATCTTCCCTCGCTGTCAGGTGCGGGCGAGTTTTCGTGGGAAGTATGGATAACAAAGTATACTGCTTGAATGCCACCACGGGCGCGATCGTCTGGTCTTATCCCACGGGTGATTGGGTGCGTTCATCCCCTGCAGTGGCGGGAGGGCTCGTGTACGTGGGAAGTTGGGATGGAATTTTGTATTGCTTGAATGCCACCACGGGTGTGTCCGTCTGGTCTTACACCACTGGTTGGTATGTGTTTTCCTCACCTGCCGTCGTGGGTGGGCGTGTTTACGTGGGAAGTTATGATGACAAAGTGTACTGCTTGAACGCCACCACAGGCGCGTTGGTCTGGTCTTACTCTACGGGCAGCCTCGTGTTTTCCTCCCCTACCGTCTCGAGCGGGCGTGTGTACGTGGGAAGCGATGACAATAAAATTTATTGCTTGAATGCTACCACGGGTAAGTACGTCTGGTCTTATACCACGGGAAGTGAGGTATCTTCTTCCCCCGCCATCGCAAGCGGGCGTGTGTACGTGGGAAGCGATGACAATAAAATTTATTGCTTGAATGCTACCACGGGGATATTACTTTGGTTTTACACCACGGGCGATCTTGTGGCATCATCTCCCGCTGTTGCGGGCGGGCGCGTGTACGTGGGAAGCTATGATGGCAATTTATATTGCTTAGATGCTATCACGGGGGCACTCGCCTGGCTTTACACAACAAGCGGCAGTTACAATCACGTGTTTTCCTCTCCTGCCGTCGCGGGTGGGCACGTGTACGTGGGAAGCTTTAATGGCAATTTATATTGCTTAAATGCTACCACGGGCGCGTTCGTCTGGTATTATACCACAAACCATGAAGTGTGGTCATCCCCTGCCATCGCGGGTGGGCGCGTGTATTTTGGAGGCGAGGATAATAAGGTGTATTGCTTACCAATGATTTTTATTCCATCAACTCCACAAACTCTCCAGGCCTCTGGTGGAAAGGAGCAAGTCACACTTACATGGCAAGAACCGATGAGTACTGGAGGATTGCCCATCATCAATTACAAAATCTACCGCGGCACGTCCACTGGCTGCGAGACGTTCCTAACGACCGTGGGCAATGTTCTCGCCTATATGGACACGAACGTGACGGATGGACTGGCATATTATTACACGATTAGCGCCGTGAACGTGAATGGAGAAGGATCGCGATCTAGCGAGGTGGTTGCCATCCCCTCCGCAGTTCCCCCTTCTCCGTTAAATTTACAGGCATCAAGCGAAAGGGGACAGGTGACACTCACGTGGCAAAGCCCCCTGAGCAATGGCAGGTCGCCCATCACCAATTACACGATTTATCGCGGCACGTCCATGGGAAATGAAGCATTTTACATTGCTGTCGGCAATTTAACCTCGTACACGGACACGAGCGTGTTGAACACGCAAACTTATTACTATAAAGTAAGCGCGGTCAACGATGCTGGAGAAGGAGCCATGTCCAACGAAGTGTCATCCAGAAGTGTCGAGGACTTTAATAATTGGGCAAATGGGCAAACAATCACTGGCGAGGCGAGTGGAGAACATGTCCATTGGGTAACGGCCTCGAATTACGGCGGTTGCACTTTTTATGGCTCGAGCATGGTCATCTCGTCGGGAAATTCGGGACGAATTTACGATGCATACGATGCAAGCTCGTCGGATTGGATCTATGCGTGCGCGGAGTACGATACGCCGAGCCCGCAAACGCCGAGCGTGACCAACCAGTACTTGCAGGCAATCGATATCGAGATCACTGCAAATTCTCTTTCACAAGTGTACATGAGCCAAGTGCTCGGGTATCCTGGTTCATCTGCGACGGTGTGTGTAAGTTTTGCAACGAATGGTAGCCTTACCGTAATTACACCGTCGAATAAGATAGGCACGGGGTTGACATGGTCGTTGAACACGAAATACACCCTCGTGATGCAATGTCTCTCAGCATCCATGTCCCGGTTCTCCCTCGATGGTGGCAATAAATGGACGCAAGCATTTCTGAATGTTGGTAACTGGACGGGGCCAGTCAAGGAGATGTGCTTGTATACCGGTGCAGCGGCAACGTGCACTGCCTACGTGGATAATATATGTGTAAGCTGGACGCAAGCAATGATGCCGACCACGCCAGCTGCGCCACGGTCATTATCCGTGAATCAAGGAAATGGCCAAGTCGTTCTGAATTGGACGGCGCCAACGAGTAATGGAAGCTCGCCAATCACGGGCTATCGTATCTACCGCGGTACGACGTCGGGTGGCGAGACGCTGCTCGCGACGATCGGGAACGTGCTAAGCTATACATCGATAGGCTTGACAAACGGGCAAGTGTATTACTTCAAAGTTCAAGCCGAGAATGACAATGGAATGGGCGCCAACTCGACGGAAGCGTGCGCCACGCCGGCGACAATACCAACTGCTCCGCAGGCATTGACAGCTACACCATTCGACAAGCAGGTCACTTTGACGTGGATTAAACCGCCAAGCAATGGAGGCTCGGCGATCACGAATTACCGGATCTATCAAGGGAATGCATCAAATGGAGAAATAATACTCGCAACGATCGGGAACGTTACGAGCTACACGGCCACGGGCTTGGCGAATGGCCAGGTCTATTATTTCAAGATCGTAGCGGTGAACGCGATAGGCTCTGGTGCAAATTCAACGGAAGTGAGCGCGGAACCGATAGCGGTGCCAAGTGCGCCGCAGAATTTCACGGCGGTAGCGGGCAATGGTCAGGTCATGCTGAACTGGGCGGCGCCGGAGAGTATTTACAAATCGGAAATCACGGCGTATCGGATTTATCAAGGCTTAGCATCTGGAGCAGAGATGCTGCAAATGACGATAGGGAACGTGACGAATTGTACGATGACGAGCCTCACGAACGGGCAAGTCTATTATTTCAAGGTTGCGGCAGTGAACGCTACGGGTATGGGAGCGTATTCTGCGGAAATAAATGCGACGCCCGCGACAGTGCCGACCGCACCACAATCGTTGACAGCGACTGCCGGAAACGCGCAAGTCGTGCTGAACTGGCTTGCGCCGGCGAGCAATGGCGGCTCTCCGATCTGCGGCTATCGGATATATTGCGGCACGACATTTAGCGACGAGACATTAATCGCAGCGCTCGGTGTCGTCATGACTTACACGGCGACAGGCTTAACGAATGGCAAGGTTTATTATTTCAAGGTCCAGGCCGTAAATGCTAATGGATGTGGGGCAAACTCGACGGAAATGAGCGCGACCCTAATGACCGTGCCCGGTGCACCGACCGGGTTTACGGCGACGCCGACGATTGGGCAAGTCATGCTTAGCTGGGCCACGCCTGCAAGCAATGGCGGCTCGGCGATCATGAATTACCGTGTCTATCAACATATGCCGTCGGGCAGCGAAATATACACGACGGTAGGCGCCGTATTGAATTACACCTGGACGGGTTTGACTTACGGCTATTGCTATTGCTTCCAGGTCACGGCAATGAACATGATGGGCGAAAGTGCTCGATCGACAGAAATAGATTCAGGTCCATCAGGTCCATCATTACCTGGCGTACCGACTGGGCTCACGGCAACACCGGGGAACGCGCAAGTCGTGTTGAACTGGGCGGCGCCTGCAAGCAATGGTGGTTCGGCGATCCAGGGATACCGCATCTACCGCAGCTTGACGTCCGGCACGGAAGCGTTGCTCGCGTCGGTGCCCTTGGTGCTGAACTACACGAACACGGGCTTGACGAATGGCCAGCTCTACTACTACAAGATCGCAGCGGTGAACGCCGTCGGCACGAGTGCCAACTCTACGGAAGCCAGTGCGACGCCGGTACCCACCGTGCCAACCGTCCCGCAAGCCTTCACGGTCACGGCAGGTAATGGCCAGCTCATTCTAAGGTGGGACGCACCGGCGAGCAATGGAGGCTCGTGTATTATCGGATACGACGTGTATCAAGGGACGATACCTGGTGGCGAAACGTTGTGTGCCATCCTTGGTGACGTGTCAAATTATACTGTAATGGACTTGACGAATGGCTGCGAATATAATTTCAAAATCGCCGCATGGAACGTGATGGGCATTGGCATGAACTCAATAGAAATATGTTCGGTGCCAATCATGGAATCCAACACCACGAACGCCATGACGTTCGCAACGCCGGGCATGCCGTTAAACTTGCGAGCAACGGTCGCCAATTTGCAAGTAACACTATCATGGCAAAGTCCTGCCAGCAATGGCGGATGCTCGATCCTCAATTATTCGATTTATCGCGCCACGATCTCGGGAAATGAAACGTTCTTGGTGACCATCGGCAACGTCACCTCCTACATGGACACGAACGTCTCGAATGATCAAGCCTATTATTATGCCGTTAGTGCCATCAACATCAAAGGCGAGGGCATGATATCGGTTGAAATAATGGCAACGCCGAAAGATGGAGATTCAAATGGCGTGCTGCTACCTGGAAAACCGACGCCCCCATCTTCGTCAAGTTTCTTGTCCCGACCCATGATCATTCTAGTGTCGTGCTTGCTACTCGCCATCGGATTTGTGATGTCGCTTTCAACAATGGTTGTTGCACGAAAGATAAGGACACGCCATCAATATACCATGAAAAACGGTCTCGTGCCAACATCGCCCCATCACCGAGGTCTTAGAAACAAGGCAAAACCTATCTGGTCCAATTCAGAAATCGGGCAAAGGAACGATGTGCGAGCCAGTGCAACCGTGATGCCGGGCGTGATTTCCATGCTCGATCCAGCATCCCCGGTACGAGATATCGTGAGTAGCATCGAAAAGGTCCGGCGTTTGATGCAATTCGACATTGCAGCATACACGGAGCAACCATCGATCGATGATGATCTCGGTTTCGTCCCAAACATCGCATCGATTTTCAAAGAAACAAGTCAATACATCGATGTGGATAATTCGCAAGTCATCACGGAAATGGAAGAGCTTTACAAACCAATGGACTTGATCATGTATGAGCCGCTTGATGCAACAAGTACCGATGTGTCACGAGTAGACATGCTATCTCACGGCAACGTGCTTCGAGTGGAGAATGCAGATTTGCATCCTGACCCTGACAAAGGGGAAATTGATTCGTATTCTGATGGGCATGGCGAGGATGACATGCTAGCGTTGATTTGTTCGGATTGCACGGTCAGCATCGAGATCATGGAGTGGAGTGATTTTATCATGCATACCTGCAATACGTGCCAGAAGCCGATGGAAGTCTTGCTTTATTGCAAGGCGTGCTTTACGATGTGGTTGTTTCAAGTAGAGAATGGTATCCAGACGAGCATTTCTGGCGTTAAATGTCCCGTGTGTCATGAAAAGATATGGTATTAAAGAGCAATCATGATGCCTCCGAACCACGCTTGGTGAAACGAGAGCAAGATCGTTAGATAAACAACAGTCTTCCATGATTGCATGGCATTCTTATTGGGGGGACCTTGGAGATGTCTTGAGAAAATTCTCGTGATTTATAACGCTGATTTCAATACGATTACTGAAATCGGAATATCATTGATCACGATGTGCATCATGGCGTTCGATTACATCTTCAAGCGGACCATGGCACTTTTACTCACTGCATGCAATGCCAAGGCAGAAAAAGTCGGCACGTTACCGCTTGAAATCGATATGGTCGCTCGGTGCACGAGTGAACAGCAGGTTCAGCTAGCCATCCCGCTCCTCGCAAAGTATTTTTCCAAGGACAACTTGATCGAGTATAAAAGCGAGGCGGACAAGCCCGGCAAGGAAAGCGTGGCCAAGTTGCTCGGGTACATCGGGCTGTATGGCGACCAGCACGGCATCGGCATCGATGAGATGCCCGCGCGGATGACTTCGTGGTACATCGCTGCCAAGCGCCCGGCCTTTCTTGATGAGTTGTTAGCAGGCAATTTCGCGGCGAACACAAGCGATGCCGGGGTATACGAGATCTTGGCTGGATTCCCGTGCCCTTGTCGCGTTGTGATTTGCGACGAGCTCGACGTGACCGATGATAACATCCCGTTGCTCTTGCTTGGCTCCATCGAGACCATAAAGAACGCGATCTCGCGCCTTGCGAGAGCCGGGACCGAATTACGCAATACGATGAGTAGCATTATAAGCTTGATCTATCTCTTCTATCGTGACAAGGTGAAGGACATGACTGAATTGGACGAGATGCTTCCAGCTGACGTTCTGCAAAGCATGAAGAATGCCATCATGGACGTGGGTCTCGAGAAAATGATAAAAGAAATCGGCATGAAAAATGTCGTGGATGCGGTCGGCATCGACGAGGTCATCAAGGCGATTGGCATCGATGAGGTCATCAAGGCGATTGGCATCGATGAAATGATTGATTCCGTTGGTGCTGAAAAGCTCAAGCAAGCGATTGCCCGCCGCGAAGCACGGAAAAAGAAGGCAAAATGAGGAAGGTCCATCTTCCTGAATAAAGGACGTTCAAGTTAACAACAATGAGAAGCAAGCCAAGATAATCGCTGCACTCAAAAAACGCCTAGGCGCGAAATGAATCAATATCATCCCAACTATATGCTATTTCTTTCAATTGCTTGCCACCTCTTTCCGTCATTTTTTCGTCAACACGAATGCCGCCAAGCTTCTCGTAAAACTTGCATGCAGAATTTTCCTCCAATACCCAAATAATCATGTTTTCTAGCCCAAGACTTTTAATGTGATTAATGACTCGATGCACGAGCATCGTACCAATTCCCATGCGTTGGCATGCTTCAAGGATGTAAATTAAAAATAATTCTCCCTTGTAGATGCGTGACCTCCGCTGGCGAAGCCCACGATGCCATGCGTTACCTCCGCTGGCGAAGCCCACGATGCCATCGGGCTCGACTTCCGCCACGAAGGTTTTGCTTCCCGGACGAGGATGTTTGAACATGTCCTTTTGCTTTTTTTCATCCTCGTCATAAGAAAGTGCTTCCAAGACCGAATCCGGCATGATGCCCGTGTATGTCGTGCACCATGCATCGACGTGGACTCGTGCGATGCCATGTGCATCTGCAGCGGATGCCTCCCGGATGATGATGTCGTGATCACGATTCATGATGATGTCCATAAAGCAATCCACGATTAAAGAGAATAATGCATTCAATCATAATGCGATCATGAGAGAATTATTGATTCAAAGAGCACGATAGAAAAAAGAAAGGGCATCGAGCTGATACATCTATACCCGAAGTAGAGAGTGCCGAATAAGGTTTGCCGGTACCCCTGTGTGGGCTGACCATTCGTGGGTTCGAATCCTATCTCTCGCGCAAAGACCTGCACTGAGCTCCATGCTCTCGCTATTTTTGGTAAGCAATCTTTTTTCCCGTGGTCTAGTCATGTACAACCTGAGAAAGCACGAGATCATCGCCAAGATCATCATCGCGAGCATGATCATCGTGTTCATCATCATTTTCTTGACATATTTAATACTCGACATACATGCCATGTACAATTAATCCTTCCGCGTGCATCACGATGAAGAATGATTCGATTGCAAATTCGGTTCCGCAACATGATGTCAAGCAATCGATGAACTTGCTCGTGAAAGACGAGGATGCGCAAATTTCCAACATTCCGTCTGTTTTCGTTCAACAATCATTGGAAGGTATGCTCCAGGCAGCGCTCATTATCCTTGATAAACCCGACGGGTACGTGTGCCACGACATCGCCAGCATGGTGAAAGAAATGCTGGCAGGCACCGGCGTCACGAAGGTCGGCCACGGCGGCACGCTCGATCCCAACGCGACGGGCGTGTTACCCTTGGCCCTGAACCGTGCCACGATCATCCAGGACGTCTTGCTCTCGGGAACGAAGGAGTATGTGTGTGTCATGCACTTGCACGGCGACCCGGGCGACGAGACATTGCAAGGCGTGGTTCGATCATTCATCGGCGAGGTACAGCAAGTCCCCCCTGATCGATCTGCCGTGAAACGCGCCCCTCGCATGCGGAGGATAGAGTCTCTTGAAATCTTGGAGCGGAACGAGCGTGACGTTCTCCTTAAAATCGCCTGCGATGCCGGCACTTACATCCGCACGCTATGCGTCGATATCGGGAATGCCCTGGGGTGCGGCGCGCACCTCACCGAACTCCGGCGCACGCGATCCGGCTCCTTTTCCGAGAGTAACACGCCCCTCATGATCGCCCAGGACATCGATGCAGGGGCGCGTGCATGGTTGGACCAAGATGATGCATCGTTATTGAAAGGACTCCTCCAACCCGTGGAACGAGCCCTTGATGATTATCCCCGGCTCGTCATCGCCGATCGAGCCATCAAATCAGCGCTCCGGGGGAACGGGATCAAGGCTAATGATGTCGTTGCCATCAATGCCGCTATCCAGGAAGGCTCCAAGATTGCCATTTTCACGATAGCGGGAGAAATCATCGCGCGGGGGCGCAGCATGATGTCGGCCTCGGCCATTCTCGAAACCCGAGCGGGTTTCATTGCAAGAATATCGAAAATCTACGCTGATTCATCGTTGCTTGCAAGATATCGTTGAAAAATGAAAAAGAATGGAAAAATAACTCGTCAAGGTATTCAAGCGAGTTGGAGCTCAAAGGTGCTCGCCTCAAACTTGCCAGATTTGAACGAGAGAACTCTTTTTTTTGCATCCCACGAGCATTTTGCGCCTGTTGGACGCTCGATAAGGTCAACGGCACGAACCGACTTGATTTTCTTTGCCAATGCAGGATTGAACGTGACATCGACATTGGCGCCAACGCCGGACGTTTCGAAGAACCTCGCGATCACGTTCTTGTTGCCTTCCCAATCGTTTTGCTTGATCGCGCTGATCATGACATTCGCTGGTCGGATCTCCATTAGCGATGATCCGTCGGCGAGCAACACGTCGCTCGCGGGTGCTGCGGTGCCGAGGTGAATGACGGTAACAGGCTGGTTGAATTCCTCAGCAGCGTGCTTCACGGCGGGATTTGCTTTACTTTCGGTATTCAACAATGCACCGCCAGCATGCGGCAGTAAGGCGTAACGGCACTTGAACGGCCCGATCCCGCTGTATTTCGGTGGTTCTGTCCCGTATTTTTCCTTCCGTTCCTTCCGTTCCTTCCACACGAAAGATTCTCCCGCGGGACCTGGATATTCCGGCGATCGAAGCATCGTCAATCTCATCGTTCCCTCGTTTGCATCGAACGCGTATTTTCCCTCGTTCAGCATCGCGATGCCCCATTTCTTGTCGGGCGTGCTCAAGTCGAAGTACTTGTGGCAAATTTTCTCGAACCGTGCCTTATCACATGCCACCACTGGTCTCGTGCTGCGCTCGATCGCGCCGAATGTTATATCCGCAATCACGCTGGTTGCATCCGTCGATGTCTCGTATGCGACCTTGAGCATGGTGTTGATGCGTTGCCAATAAGCAATCCATTCGAGGAAAACCTCGGGGCACCCGTCAAACATGGTGATTTTTTGCGTGACCGGGCTTTCACCGAGCTTGCGCTTGATCGTGATATTGCAGAAAACAGGCCCCTGTTCCTCGACCGAAATCTCGACATCCTCGTCGTTTCGCAGGTCAATTGGATATTTCCAATATTCGGGTTGCAGGTTCCACGCGGGCCAGCTATGCGATTGATCCAGGAAAGCAAAGGTCAGGTTAGAATTCGACCCGGAGAGCATGTTTTTTCCCCCGTTGATCGATGGTGCTTTTAATTCGACTATTGCGCCGGTCTCCTTGTCAAGCTTGAGTGACATGGTCTTTCCTTGGATACCATCGACCGTGGCCTTGAAGTTTCCCGTTCCGGGCGCGCTTTCATCGACCAGGGAAAGCTTGGCGATTGTCATGCTCGTGGATTTTAATTTTGCGATGGCCCACCAGCCTGCTGGCCGTGGATCGATGCCCTCGGGATCTTCCGCGGCGATGGGCTGCGCCCAGACTTCTTGCCTCGAACCGCCGAGTAATTGGAGCTTGGCCCATGAAGGCTTGCCTGCATCATCAAGCGCGACCCCGTCCGGGAAAACCGAGACCGGGATGAAGATACGTGCCACGCGTTCCCACGATAATGAATTGAACAGCGCAAGATGCACGACGCCGGCTTCACTATCGTCACCTGGTTTTCCCGCAAGTTTTTCGCCGATATTAACCTTTATGGAACCCAGGATCTCTTCATCTTCATCCCAATCATCCATTGCATCATCATAGACTTCTGGTATTGAGCTCCCGGGGAGCACGTCATGGAATTGGCTTTTCAAGACGGTTTTCCACACTTTCGTGATCGATTCAGCTGGATATTCGTAGGTCTCGTCGGACAATGCAATCATTGTGCAGAGGGTTTCGATCGACGTGAGCGCATTCTCGAAGAACCGGTTATGCCGCTTCACCTCTGCGTGCACGGAAAACGTGCCTTGGTGATTTTCCAGGTATAATTCATCCTTCCACACGGGGAATCGCTCATACCACGGGTCAAGCGCGTGGAAGAAATCGTGCACCTTGCCCCAATGCATGAATCCCACGCGTGCATATTCGTTAAAATGCGCCACTTCCTCGGAGGTCGGTCCATGCCCGCCGTCTCCCGCGCCGGAAAAGTGGCCAACGACGGGGCAGATCTCGTCTTCTTCAACGTTATCCGCAATCTCGTCATAATCCATGGTGTAGTCCCAGACTTTCTTGCCATCATGTTTCAAGGGGCGCCTACCATACTCGTACATGTACCAGCTATCGAGGCCGCCACTTCCCATGTGAAAGTTAGCTGTCTTGAGACGCGTTCCATCTGGACCTTCCCACCAGAAATACACGAACGGGAAATGCGTGTACATGTTCCACGTGATCTTTGACGTCCAGAAATATTTTGCACCCGATTTTGCAAGAATTTGGGGTAATCCCCAATTATAGCCAAATGAATCGAGGAACCATTCAACCTCGGGAAGGGTGCCAAAATTATCCCGGTAGAACATCTGGCCAATGAGGCGCTGGCGAACAAATGCCTCGCCCGATGGCATCATGCAATCTGGCTCGACATAGGCACCACCGACCAGCTCTATCCCGCCACGGTTGACCTCCTCCTTGATCTGATCGAAAAGGTCGGGATCATCCTCCTTGATCCATTCCAGCAAAATTGGTTCGGACAATGCATAATTGAATGTGCCTGGAAACATTTTCGCGTGCATCAAGGCCTTCCTGAGCGTCGTTGCCGCTTTCTTTCGGGTTTGCTCGTAACGCCACAACCACGCGACGTCGATGTGGGATTCACCAGCCATGTATATATCGATGATGGAAGGATCTATGGAATGCGAGAGAATTTCCTTCCATTTATCCACGCTCTTATCGACATCCACCTGGAATTCAGGATCATCGGGCAATTCTTCGAGCCAGAGTTGTCTCGTGGCTTCTGTATCTTTATCGGGTTCCTTCATGTCCCGCGTGTCCAAGCGTTCCGAACCAGACACGCGGCCAATATTTGATCGAGTCATGATCATTGTTCATTCATGGCGCCAATTAATGCTTTTTTTAGGGCCGGAAACGCCGGGTAACTGCAACACTTATTTTCGCAAATTAATTTGCAATGTTTCAATTATCATCGGAAAAAAATTGAAAAAGGAGGTGATCTTGTCCTCGAGCTCCTTCCTTGAACTCGTTTCGCTTCCTGGATTCCCCCGTGCAGACCAGGAAGCGTGAATGACCGGGTTTACGGCTGCTCCATCCCTGGCCTTACCGGGTTTACCCGTGATGTTTTATCGCTTCCTTACAGAAGCGACCAACAAATCAACCACCGACCTGGACACGAGTTCATCATCCGGTGGAAGCGATCGTCTGTCCTTTTCTAGAGTCCTTAGCAAGATCTAGGCCCGCTAAGTGCAAATTGCGGTCGGGATAGCGTGATCCCTCGGGGCAGCACTAGTACCTCGCCTAAATGAGAAAAACGAGAAGGTAATAAAAAAGTTTTCGACGTTGCCTTGAAATTATCGGAGCACGTTATTTATTCCTCATGTTCATTGCATCTTGGCAGCAGCTCTCGCCACGTCGAGGTAATCCCTTCCGACTTGATCGGAACTTGCTGCGGCAAGATGCGCGATGAAATAATTGGCATCCCTGGTTATGGAACCGACGATTGACTCTTTTTTAATCACGTTCGATGATACCAATTGTTCTGGTTCGGAACGCAGTATCGAATAACCCATTGCTTGAATCTCCAACCTTGACCCGTGTTCAAGCCAAGTTTGAAGCAATTGTTTGCCATCATCGGTTAAATCCCAATCCCCTTCGATGAATAACACATCCCCCTCGGGACTCAAAACGCAACCCTTGTCGACACGAGGGTTTTGTTCTTGCAATTCTGCAAATACTTCGCCGTAATTGCTCGACATCTTCATCATCCTATCGTAGATGAATTGTATCTTTGACTTAAGGTTTAAAAAAATGCCGCGTGAATGGACTGGATCGCAATCATGCAAGAATCTTGGCGTTTAAATACTCGCGTGAAATAAGATACTGCACCCGTTAATATGGTGAAGTATTATGGACAAAACTGTAAAAATCATGGCATTGCTCACCCTTGTTCTTGCCGTCACGTTCGGCATTTCTTTCTGGATGAACGGGGTTAGCGATCCTTCGTGCTATCTTCCCACGTAATAGCGTTTGCACGCTATCCTTTTCTTATAACTTTTTATATTTATCATGGAACGTGAAATCACTCGGTTTTATCATCCAGCGCATATTTTAACTGCCTCGCATTTTGATTCAAGATCATCAATTATGACGAGTGTTGATAGAAACCATGAAACCATTCCAGGTTTCCGCGCCAGGCCGGGTTTGTCTGTTTGGAGAGCACCAGGATTACTTGGGACTTCCAGTCATTCCCTCGGCCATCAACATGCGGACCACGATAAAATGCTATAATCTCGAGGAAGATTCTCGATCGATAACGATACACGCTACGGATTTGGATAAAGATTACAGCTTCGAGATCCAGGAAGAATACGATCTCTCGGATCCAGATCTAAGCTATTTTCAGGCGGTCCTGGTCGTTTTCAAGAACCATGGTTATTTTGATAACCTTCGCGGGTTTGAATGCGACGTTTCTAGCAAGATCCCCATTAAATCGGGGTTATCTTCGTCTGCGGCATTGCTAGTCGCGTTCGTGAAAGCTATTAGTACCGCCTGCGAGGTGCAACTCACACCGCAAGATATTGGGTGGTATGCTTACGAGGCAGAGCATAATGTGATGGGCATCCCGTGCGGCATGATGGATCAATTGAGCTCTGCGATTGGTGGAATCATCCACTTGTCATGCGTCGAGCCGCCGGTGATAACACCTTTATCTGCAAAGTTAAACGGGATCGTCGTGGCTGACACCAAGGTTCACAAGTCCACGTCAAACGTGCATTCCATGCGGGTCCGTGAAACCAAGAGCGGCCTTGACCACTTGAAAGAATACGTGGATTTTGACCTGAATACCACGCCGTACGTTGATATCGAGCCGGTCTTGGAGAATCTAGACGAGATCGAGCGAAAGCGGTTGATCGCGGTATTTAACGACAGGGACATAACCGTGAAGTCTCTTCGCTTATTGCAAGCCAAAAAACTCGATTATCAAGCGATTGGCGAGTTACTCAACGAGCACCAGCTCTATTTGCGCGAATACTTCGATGTATCGATAGAAAAGATCGATGCGATAATCGATAACGCGATCAACCATGGCGCGATAGGGGGGAAACTCACGGGTGCAGGGCTTGGTGGCTCTATTGTCATCCTTGCACCGGGAAAAGAGCAGGAAGTTAGTGCTGCGATCGAGGAATCCGACGGGATTCCGTACATTGTTCAAACAGATCGGGGCGTAATGTAAAATCGCTCTCGCAAATAATGATGGTTGCAAAACCGCTATTTCTTTATTTTAATTGCCATTGCAATCAATATCCTCGAGATTGATCAATGGTTTTCGCAAATATATAGAATAATGATTATAATTAGATATTAACTGGTATGATACGTGCAATCTGCAAATATTTGCGAAAATGTCTATATCAACGCGTTCATATCCAAGCTTGCGCACTTCTGATCGTGGTAAAACAGCACTCAAGCATCTTTAAAATTGTCCCAGAAACAAGCCGTTTATTGATACTTGATCTTGATTAAATTATTAACGCTATTTAAGAAAGCACTTGTTATTGAATCCTCGCCAAGTGCCTGTTCAACAGATTTGACGATATTTCGAATCTCGCAAAAAACAGGGATCATTCCATAGGTGAGTGCAAAAATGGTTATGAAAGCTAGTTCAGCTTTAATCTCGCGACGCTTGACCGAATCCTTGAAGTATAAAATTCCAGAGGGGCATGCGACCGTTGCAAAGAGTGATTGCGCGTCGCTTCCCGAGATGCATATATAATTGAGGAGCGGACCGGCATTCAACGTAGCTGCCTCCTCGACAAGCCTTTGAAATGCCACGATCATGCTCGCAGCAAAAGATGGAAGCGACACGCTCACGCTTGGCATGGTATCCCGGCCATCCAGCATGAGTCCGTCCTGCGCGACGATGCTATAGCGCCCGAAAACAGGGTTTTGCACGGAATCGAGTATGGTGGATATTTGATCATGAATTTCAGGAGAACTCGTTCCATCTGGAGGTAAATAGATCATTTCTGGTATTTCATTACCCATGTTAAAGAGATACAATATATTTCGAATAAATGTTGAAAATGTTTCATTATCTTCTTTCTTCATCCCTGGATTAAACATCTCGTCGATATCGATCTTCAGCTGGTAGATGATCTTCCCGATTTCATCAGCGTTAATGGGCCAAGATGCATTGAAGTCGTGGACAATGGTCAAGATAATCGGCTCGATCCTGATATTAATCAAGCAAATTTTCTCGAAAAATGCGAACGAGATCCGCTGGGGTAAAATACCAAGATCTCTCCAAATTTCATCGCTGAAATTGTAAGTCGCTGCTGAAACGCTGTTAATGGCAACTGCATCTATATCTATATCTGAACTCCTAGAAACCTTTGCAATAGATAATCCGTTGGCATCCGCCAGCAATACTTGCAGAGTTGCCTTGTTAAGACGCAAGATCATTGACAACGATTTGACCAGCTGTTCTCGGACGCTCATGGGTTCCACGCAAATTTTTTGCTTCTAGTTTAATAACAACCGGATATACTAATTAACTTTTATCCGGGGCATTGCCCCGGATGCACATAAATCAACAACAAATGATGAAAGATGCGGGAGGTGGGATTTGAACCCACGGACTCCTGCGAGACGAGGTCCTAAGCCTCGCGCCTTTGGTCTTTGTCGTGCATCTTCGAAGAATCCATCGTGCCGACATTAATTGACCATACTGGGCTACTCCCGCTTTACATGTTCTCGTGTTGATATTTTTTTCATTGGTACGACGCTGGGTTCGAGATGCTTAAGCATTGAGTGTACCATGTGAGAAAAGCCCCTATCACTTTTGAATGTGACTTGAACCGGTTATCTTTTTATTTGTACTTGAATAGTTAGAATTAAGGATTATTATAGGAATGAGCTCGTGAAAATCGTGTCGGAATCGTCAATAGAAAAAGAGATGCGGGTTCGGAAGATCGTGCAAGGCACGGTCATCGATCACATTCCCGCGGGGAAGGCGTTGATAGTGCTAAAGTTGCTTGGAATTTCCGAATCCACAGGAGAACCGATATCGATCGCGATCAACGTGCCATCATCGAAATTGGGTGCTAAGGATATAATCAAGCTTGAAAACGTTTTTCTCTCTCAAGAGGATTTTAACAAGCTCGCGTTGATAGCACCCAAGGTCACCATCAATGAAATTCAAGATTTTAAAATCGTGCAAAAATCATACGTGTCCTTGCCCGACCAAATCAATGGGATCGTGCATTGCATAAACCCCACGTGCATCACGAACAAGAAAGGTGAGCCGATCCAAACCAAATTCACCGTGTTACACAAGAAACCACTTTCGATAAAATGCGAATATTGTGGCCGAATCATGAATAATGACGAGATAATGACAAACTTGATCTTCAGGTGATCGGTTGATCAAGTCATTAGTCATCATTGACAACAAGGATGGTAATGTCATTTTCCAGGTCGCTCAAGATGAATTTTCTATGCATCACGAGGAGGCCGTCGTGGGTTTCTTGAGATCTATCGATGCGTGGGCAAGTGAGTATTCAGGAAAAGGCGCTGACGTGTTCCAAACCAAGACCGTCCGGATCACGTTCGATAAATCGATCGAATTCGAATTAACATTCGCCTTCTGCACCGATTTGTCGAATCCCATGGAAATAGATAAGCAACGATTGGAAGAGATAAAATATACCTTCATCCATCAGTTCTGGGAAATTTTCACGTCAGATAAACGGCGCCAGCTCGGTGAGGAAGATAAAACCAGTTTCTTGTCTTTGCTCGAATCTTTATCATAACCATAACTATCATCAATGCTTATCATGACCATGGATAATCCGACAACATATTATCAATCCGACGACATATTATCAACTTGACATATATAGAAAATACCGGAGAAATGATATGGCCGGAAAAATGACCGGTGATAATGAAAAAAGAACCTGTGAGTTTAAAGATTTAACATCTTCAAAAATCGTGAAAATTCACTATGGAAGATGAAGATAAAATATATTGGCTCAAGATCGTGCTAGGAATTGCATGTGGAATCCTTTCGATCTTTGTTATTCCGCAATCTCTTGTCGCGCAAGGCGTCCACGTGGGCTGGTTGCGATTTGCTTGGTTGATGGGGACCTGGTTATTGTTACCGATACCCATCGTGATGCTGGGGTTGCGACTCGGTTGGCTCGGGATTCCACAAAAGGAAAAGAACCGCCGTGAAAACGCGATGAGGAGAGCCGAGGCATCTATATCCACCGTTAACCCGGGCCCAGTGCAAAGGTTTGTGATGAAAGATGCGTATAAAAAAATAGGTGGATGGAAGTACATATTAAAAACCGGCGTCGGTGCTTATTTCTTCTTGTTCTTGTTAACATCAACGATCGTGTTCACGCTAATGTTCCCTGCACCGTGATGGGATGAAATTTCTGGGGTTTTTTGAACGAAACAAGCATTAAACAACGTCGATCTCAGCATTATCGTGAAAGAGATCGGTCCAGACATCATCGGCAAGCACGTGAAAAATGTTTACCAGATCGACGAGGATAAATTCATTATCAGTTACAAAAGCGATACAAACAAGCAATTATTCATCGAAGTCCCTCATAGAATGCATTTAACCCAATATAATTACGAAAAACCAAAGTTCCCTCCTCCTTTCTGCGTTTCCTTGAAAAAACATTTGAAAGATCGCAAGATCATCGATTTTTATCAGGTGGACCATCTCGATCGGATCGTGGTCATGGATTTGCTCGATGCTGCTGGCCAAGGATTGAAACTCGTTCTTGAATTCTACAGCAAGGGAAACCTAGTGCTCTTGAAACCTGACGATACCGTCTTGATTGCGAAACGATATTTTCGGATGAAAAATGAACAAATTCTTCCAAACAAGCCGTATGCATTTCCAGAACAAAATTTTATCGATATTTTCGAAATCAATTCAGAAGATTTCAGGAATGGATTTCTTGATGATGAGATGCTGGTGCTAAAATTCATTGCTGGAAAGTACAACATCAACACGCTGTACGTGGAAGAATTACTTGCCCGTGCCGGAATCGATGGATCCACTCCTTCCAAGGAATTATCTGAAGAACAAATTGCTTCCATGTTCAATGAAGTTGCAAGATTCAAGGATGAATTGATGGAAAACCGATATACTCCCCAGATCGTGTCAAGGGATGATAAATTCTTGCAGCTGGATTCTGTTGAACCTTTCAATTTGGTGAAATTCCAGGGGCTATTTTCGAAAAAATTTGACACGTTCAATCACGCGGTAGATGAGTACTTTTCAAGGGATTTGATCAAGGAAGGGCCCAAAAAAAACGATGAAAAGAAAAAGTCTACCAAGAGCGAACGGATCTTGAATTCCCAGATCGAACAAGTCGATAACTTGAAAATGCTGGCTAGTGAACATGAGGAAATCGGGAATCTATTATACCAGCAGTTTGCACCATTAACCAAGTTGCTCGAGACCGTGCTGGCTGCGCGAAAACAAGGCATGTCGTGGGAGGACATCGTTTCGCGAATCGATATTGGCAAAGAAAAAGGCCTCGAAGAAGCCTTGTTGTTTGAAAGCGCGGACCCATCCAAGCCTTTCATCAACGTGAAAATAAGTGAAAAGATCATCCCGCTCGATATTCGTTATTCATTAACAGAGAACGTTAACAAGTACTATTATGATAAAAGCAAAAAAGCTAAGAGAAAAATTCCCGGCGCAAAGGAAACCATCGAACGGTTCAAGAAAATCGTCGATGAGGAAAAAGAGAAAGAAATCAAGAAAAAATCAGAGCAAACGCAAAAGTTCAAGCGCAGAAAACGAGAATGGTTCGAAAAGTTCCGATGGTTTTATTCTTCGGATGGTTATCTGGTCATTGGTGGGAGGGACGCCACATCGAACGAGACGATTGTCGCGAAGTATATGAAACCGAGCGACGTCTTTTTTCACTCGGATAAACCTGGCGCGCCTGTCGTGATTATTCGAAATGATCGAGAAACACCATCCAACGAGATTCCAATGCAAACCATCCTGGAAGCCGCGAGTTTTGGTATTGGTTATTCCAGTTCTTGGAAATTGGCAGTGAATGCCGCTGATATCTACAGCGTTTCACCCGAGCAAGTTTCAAAGACACCGCCAACGGGAGAATTTCTTCCAAAAGGTTCATTCATCATCCGTGGTGAACGGCAATACTACAAGAACATGAAGCTGGAAATCTGTATAGGCATGAAGTTTATTCGCGGCTTGTTGAACAATGATAGCTTGAATGGCATGTTGGATCTTGACGCATTGATTTTATCCAAGAATATTGATGCCTCTGAAAACGAGCGTGATTTGATGACCGTATATCCTGCTATTTTTGGAGGTCCCATTACGGCTATTAAGGATATCGCGGATTCCTATGTCGTGCTCAAGCCATCGCGGGATGGAGAGAATGCTGGAGTCATTGCGAGCGAGATAAAGAAAATGTTTTCCACAAGGATCGATGAGAAGTACAAGGATATCATCGCTCCCGTGGACATCGAAGAAATCCAAGCCTGGATTCCAACGGGGAAATCACTCATTCAACGTCCCGCGCCTGACAGCAAATCGTCATAAATACCAAGGATATTTCGTGCCACGTCTTGCCATGTTAATTTTTCTCTCGATATCTTGTCATAACCATTTTGTCCAAGCTCCTCGCGTGCCCGTTCATTTTCCAGGAGATAGATGATCATTTCTCCAAGCTCGTTAACCATATCGAAATTCACATGCATGCATTCCCTTCCTTCCATGAATAACTCGAACATCGCTGGGATCGCTGCTGCGATGATGGGTTTTTTGCATGCGAAGGCTTCCAAGTATGCGATGCCGTATGCTTCGCTCCTGGAAGGCATTGCATACACGTGGCACGCCTTAAACGCACCTAGCTTGATCTTGTCAAAATATCCCGCGAGGTTGGAAGGATTGATGTTGATGACGTGTTTCTTGAAATTCCCGAGCTTGGTCATTTCCAGGTTATATTGCTTGGTGGGGGGACCTATCATGACAAAAATAGATTCGGGAATCTTGGAAACCACGAGAGGAACTGCCTTTAACAAGGTTATCGCCCCTTTTTCATAATTTTTATAACCAGAAAACAAAATTATTTTGTGTTTATCGGGATTGACACTCGTCACGTTCACAAATCGTTCGGTCGTTGCGGCGTGGAAGCGGTCGATATCCACGCCCATGGTTATGAGCTTGATTTTATCGCGTGCCACGCCATGCTGCACCAGAAAGTCCTGCTCGGCTTTCGAGCAAGCAAGGATCTTGGTGAACTGGTCGAGCACTGTAATTGACTCCCGGTGATACCGGGGATTTTCCCCGTGCAAGAATGGGGTGAGCACGCACGGTATATGCTTGAGGTTCGCCACGCGCAAAGCACTATAAATATTTTCGTAAGGAAAGCATGTTGCATGAACCAATTCTGTCCCTGCTTGCTCCAAAGCTAATCGCAAGGAACGCGAGGCCGGGCCTTCCAAAAGGACGTCATTCAAGGTTTTGGTATCTTCGATAAAGAGAGCTTGCCCAAGCAAAACCCTCTCTTCTTCAATGATTTCTTTGTCATAGTCGATGTCATGACGGAAAACGCGAACCCCGTTGATTGATTCAGGATTGTTCATCGATCTCTTGATTTTCTTTCCATCTTGATTCGAAAATGCGCTGAAATCGAGAGCATTCGTGCAGTGGACTTCGATATCGCGCTTTTTTTGCAAGATCTCGGATATCCGTTGAAAATAGAATTCAGCACCCGAAATGGCGGGAAAATACCTGGGAGAAACGTGGATGATGGTCATCAAGCATCAAATCATTCATGCTCAAGCTTGCCGGACGCCGATGAAGGTCGTGGCTTTTTTAATGAAGGGATTGATCTTTTCATCTTGACGTATATTTGCAAGTAATTCATCGATCTCTGGAAGGTCATTGATAAATTTTTCGACAACGATCGTGTACTTTCCCACGACCGTGCAGCAATAATCCATTTTCTTGTCCAGATGACGATCGAGGATACGCGTTGCGATTTTTTTTGGATCCTCCACATTTCCAAGGTCGAGGAAGATAAACCCCTTCTTGTTCATGTTAATCATCATTTTTGATTTTTGATAAAATCGCCGAGAGTGGCGGAATAATCTTTTTTATCGTCAGATTTCAAGACTATGTCATCAATATCCTCAGCTTCTTTTTTATAATTGATTAATTTGACGCGATATCGTTTTTCGATGCGTTTAGCTAGCTTCATGGTGGGTCTCAATTTACCCATTTCGATTTTATGGATGACCGAGGCTTTTTCACTCAAGCTCGCTGCAAACTCCTCCTGGCTCATCGTGCCTCTTGCTTTCTTGATAACCTCGGCGTAATTTTCCACCAGCTCCTCGGCATCCGCGTTTTGATACGTCGCATCACGCTTGCTAGGGGGTTGTTTTGGCTTCGTGGCCGGGCGATCATTTTTTTCAGCCATGGGTTGGCGGGGGCGATTCGATGCCTTCCGCATGATGTTGCCTTCGTGGTGCTCTTCCCTGACACGCTCGCCGAGATCGGCGCACTCCTTGCACACGGTCATCGTAGCACCTTCGACCACGATCTTGATGCCACGCCCGTAGATTTCACGTCCGCATATCTCGCAGCTCACGGTGACTCAACCTCGTTTCAAGCAAGAATTAACGTGGTAAAACCAAGAGAATGACTACGACGATTGCAAGGGCAGCTCCGATGCCAATCCAACCGATCATGCGCTTCTTGCTGCGAGATGTCTTAACGTTCGATATCCCTCGACACGCGTTCGAGCAATAGCCATCGGAAAATTCTGGCACCATTTTATCGCACCTGGCGCAATGCTTGTGCGGAAAAACTTTTTCTTCCGAAGCCATCATGCGCCTTTTTTTAGAAGCATTTGACATGATGATTTAACTTATTTTTTTATGTTATTTCAATTTATCAAGAATTTCATCCAGTTTTTCATCGCTCATCTTCCTATCCGGCGGAATGATGTGGATATTGTCCCCCTTGTACCGGGGAACCACGTGAACGTGAAAATGTTCGATGACTTGTCCCGCATCGCGCCCTTGATTGACCATGATGTTGAGGCCATCGCAATTCATTCGCGTTTTTACCAGTTCAGCGACGTTTTTCACGGCTACGAACGTGCCTGCGATGATTTCTTGCGTCCCGTCAGCAATGGTTTTAAAATGATGCCGCGGGACGACGAGGCTATGGCCCGGTGACGCGGGATTGATATCGAGGAATGCAATTGCTGTATCATCCTCGTAAAATTTCCGTGCAGGGATGATCCCATCCAAGATCTTGCAAAAAATGCAATTCATTCCCGTGGCCTCCGTTTCTACCTCGGTCTTCGCATCTTTTTTCGATTTTTCTTGCTTTTTTGCCATGGCTTGCATCATCCACTGCGATTAAACATCCGTTGATCTTGATGGAACCAATTGCATGTTGATATTATTGTTTTGGATAGGGCGATGCTTAATTGTTGATTTGGTAAGGGCATAGCGAGGGCCGAGTTTTTATTCTTTCTTGAAGCCATCCAAAGTCATGTGCTTGTTCTTGATGGTTCGCAAGGCTTCCTTCATTTGTTGTTCTCTTGTCTTCTCGGCATAGAAGTAAGATTCATCCATCGTGTTGTTGGCGATCAAAACGATGACCTTGCCCTTTCGTTTTCTCCCGGTGCGGCCACGACGCTGTATCGTGCGGATCGCGCTCGGTACCATGTCGTAGAAAACGACGAGGTCCACCTCCCCGATATCAAGTCCTTCTTCAGCAACGCTCGTCGCGACAAGTACCTGGATGCTTCCCTCGTGGAAGCGCGCTAGGATATCGACCTGCTGTTTTTGAGACATGCCTTTCTTTTTCCCTTTTGATTGCTGGCCGATGAACTGTTCGATCTTGTCAATCCCGCGTGCCTTGAGCTCTTCAGCAATCATTTCTACAGTCACACGGTAGTTGGCAAACACGAGAACCCGTGATTCAGGATGGTTCGTGATAAAATCGGCAACGATCTCGCACAAGATCGACACTTTCGGGTGCTTGATTCCTCGATTAATGAGGTCATTTATTTTATCCACGATACCTTTTTCGATGACGAGGTTGTTAAAAACACGCAATGCCGACGAACTTTCCGGCTTAGTTGCCTCTTCCTTGCAGTCATCGAGATATTTAGAAATCGCCGTTAGCCCTTGCGTTTGGATAAGCTCGAGGGCATAACTGAGCCGCAAGCCGACGGCAAGAATCTTGAGAATCGTGAATAGGTTTTGTTTTCCTGCCGGATTATTCTCCTTTTTCACGAGTTCCCGAATTTTCGCGTTGATCTCGAGCAATTTGGTTCTATTAACGTATTTTGCGTCGTCCTTTCCGACAAGTTTCTTGTCCTTGACAAACTCCAATACCTTGTTGTACTCTTCATCTAATTCTTTCTTGATAGCAAGGAATTCCGCGGGTAAATCGATGCGCTTCCATTCTATCGCTGTTGTATGAAAATACATGTTGACCTCGGGGTCACTTTCATCGCGAACGTCAATGATATCGACAAATAAATTTTGCTTGATCTCCTCGATCTTGTCCCTCGTGGCCCCGGGGGATGCGGTGATGCCAAGTATATGGGGGTGCGTGGCAGTTTCCATGTATATCTTTGCGATGGCGCAATACGCGTAATCTCCAACCGCATGGTGCGCTTCGTCAAAAACAATAAGACTCACGTCATCGATCGCGTATAAATTGTTAGCAATGTCATTTTGGAAGGTCTGAGGTGTCATGAAACATACCGTTGATAGAGCCCAGGTCTCGGCACGCTTGGCCGCGGCTGTCTCCCCGGTAAAATAATTCAATTTTTCTGGCTCGATCGTCGTGGAATCCGTGAATGTTTTCACGTGTTGCAATACAAGCGGTTTTGTTGGCGCGAGAAACACGACCTTGCTGTCCTGGTATTGGTTTAATTTATAGATGGTCATCATGGCAGCGATCAGCGTTTTCCCGATTCCCGTGGGCAAGATGACCAGGGCATTGCCGTTGATGCAATTACCGAATATGCGTTGCTGGTATATGCGTGGTACTATCGTTTCTTTTAGCTTGTATAGCGATTGGCTCACGATATTCACGCATCCAAGTATACATGTAATGTATTTCATGCCCACATTTATGATCAAATGGGGGAGAGAATCGCAGAACCTCATTAAAAAATAGGGCTTGCTTATTATTTATTGCAAGTGATCGTGGCTCCAAGCCTCCAATGAATCACGAATAATCCTTGGTCCCGTAGTCTAGTGGTTATGACACCGGCCTCACACGCTGGAGATCGAGGCTTTCCAAATCTTCTTCCCGAAGATTGCCTTCTTCTTCATTCTCTGTCTTCCTATTTAGATAGGCTCATTTTGCGATTTTTTCGAAATTGTGGCAATCCCCGAACCGCGAATCATATAGCAGATGATAATACCTTATCGGGTAATATTAAGTTAATTCTGGGGGAACTTAATTTCTGCAAGGCGTAACCCTGTTTTAACTAAAGGGATCAATATTACAGTGTTTGGCGCGTACCCGTAATTCATTACCACCTTAGCCGCGGCTATCGATTTATCTAAATCCTTGTGTTGTAAAGAAACCCATTTTTTCTGGATCCAACAAGTGATGATCAAAGTAACCTGTTATGAGATTACGAACATCGGCAGGGTCCTGGAGAAGGCGGTTAGGAATCCAAACGAGCCAAGGCATGGCTATCGTGCCGTCTTCCTCGAAAGACTGAGAGCCTCCAAGAGAAAGGCGAAATCGGGTAATGCCACGCATACGGTTACAAGGATGGGAAAACAACACTCGAAACCAGCATCAACCCACGCGAAGTTGCCATATTTGCTTAAATATATTGATTGATCGGCAAGAACATGACAAAAATACCTGCATGGTTGCGCGACAAGTCATCGACCGTGCCGAAAGAAATTCCCGCGTGGCTCGACGATAAGCCATCGACCGTGCCGAAAGAAATTCCCGCGTGGCTCGACGATAAACCATCGACCGTGCCGAAAGAACTTCCTGCGAGGTTACGCGACATGCCATCAGTAGTGTTTAAGGAAGAACAAAAATCATCATCTGACCTTTCTCAACTTAATTCAATAAGCTATCAATTTGATAGTGAAGATACACCGAGAGAAAATCGTGCTATTAATAAAGAACCGCGTGTATCAAAATTGACCACTGTGAAAGACGAGCACGCAGACCCGATTCAGAGCGATAAGGAACAAGATTCTATTCTTTCAAACAAAGAAGACAACAATGATAACGAGAAGGAATTGGAGATTTCGTCAAAGTTAATTGAAATTGACAACAAATCGGCCATAATGCGGCCATCTAAAAATATTGAAAGTATGAAAGATTCAGGATTCTGTCAAATTCCATTAAATAATCGAGCAATTGTCAATGAGCATTTAAACGAGGGCACAACACAGTCCGCTCAGGATTTTCTACGGAATTATGGAAATATATGGGCGCTTAAAAGATTCATTCCAATATATTGGCCAGAGCGAGTTAGAACGCCGACTCATTACAACCTAACTGGAAAATCGCGCATAGACCCATACAAAGGCGAAATAGATCAAATTGTTAAAAAATTCAAGATTACGGTTGAGAAGCTTAAAGAATCTGATAAGACATTGAGAATCTTTCATGGTAAAGGAATAATATTACCTGTCGGTTTATGGACAGAAGCAATCGATTACTTATTTGATTGGGACACGAAAGCCTTCAAATATAAATTAAAAGAAGAGGTTCTAAACTTCATTACCTCGGGAGAAATTAATGTTTTTGCAGACAATTCTGTGATTAAGTTTCGAGGCGGTTCAGATGCCGTTACTATTCAAACTGCAGTAAACAAATATTTGAATCTTTTCGGAATGAAAGCTAGTAAAAGGGGCAAGTTCTTTGATCTCTCGATTTTATCCATTAAAAAATTTCAAATGTCCGGCGCGAAATTTGTTGCTCCGGAAGTTACAGACGAAATATTTAATAAAATACACGCGAGTGAAATTCTCTCAAAATTTTCAGGAAAAATTTCACGAGACGAGTTGCGCATGATGATTTTATATGGCGCTGAACAAATTGGCTGGTCTTTCTTCACTGGTGGAAATAGCGGCAACTTATTGAATGATTTGACTGGAGGAAGAGGAGAATGGCTTGATGTAATTTTATCACTTGACAAAAAAGCCGAGGTCACGGGATTTAAAGGTGATAGAATATCGGATTCTTACATTAGTAATTCTAATGAAATCGATCCTTTTCTGGATGCGAAGAAGGGTGTGTTTAAAAATGGCAAAAAGATCGCTGAAATCGATGTTTGTTTCGGGTCTACAGAATGGAATGGAGAAACCAGGATGTATAAAACGGTCGTGGCTCGCGGATCGAAATTAGGGTATCTGGAAATAAAAATAAGAAATGGTATCATCGATAATTTTTTCAATCTGCTATCGTGCATTGGAACGTCGTATGACGATAGCGCCAGTTTGATTAAAGCTCTTTTTACTTATAATTTCGATATTTCTCGGCAGAGAAAAGAATATGAATGGAATTCTCTTTCAGAGGAATTAATGTCTGGTCAAAGAGATAAAAAGTTTATAAAAACAAAATGCGGTGAATTTCTCCGAGTATTCAAAAAATCGAATAACGTTTCGGTCGGTATCTTCAAAAAAAGGAAAGACAAGGACTTCGTTCGATTCGAAATTAAACGAAATAGTATACTTTCAGATAGAATGGAATTCGAGGTGAGATCTGAAGTCGGCGTTATTAATGAATCTGGTCCTAACTGTTATGGTAGTTCGAAAAAAGAACCTGATTGGAAATCTAATCCGGACAATAGCCGGTGGAATTCACCAATTAAATTGGTTATCGTTCAAGATTTAGAACCTTCGGACCTTGTTAATGACATTGCAGGTGATATAGAAGATTCCTTGGGTGGTAAGCCAATTCGGCAGCAAGACAGGGCGACTGTTGAGAATCCGAACGCCGGACCAAATATTTCCGAGAAAATAAGCAAAATAATGATTCACCAGCTTGGTATAAAAATGTTGGATAATAACGGTGGAAAATGGATTTGTAACGGAAAGTTGACGAGATATTCGCTAGTCTGGATCGAGAAAAATCTGATGAAAGATACCAAGGGAGTTTATTTGAGCGCATGTTCAATGCAACGCATATTTGGTAAATTTGTAGCTAATTCCAAGAAGCAAAGCAAGTGGAAGTTTGACGATGTTTTAAAAGACAAAGCTTTCAATCTTAAAAAATATGAATTTGAACAACCTATTGTCTTGAATGGATTAGACTTTGTCAAGGATTCTTTTTATACGACTTTAAGTCAAAAGGAGATAGATAAAATACTCCTAAGAGCCCAGGAAATTGTATCAATTCAGAGAACTAAAATAAGATATTTTACAGATATAATGGCTGGAAGTGGATTAGCATACTATCTCTCTGTTGTCAAAGCTGATGAATTTTGGCATAGAACTGTTACTGTAGACCGGATTTTAAATAAATTCGAGAATTCAGTTAATGAATTAAGAAATAGTAAATTGTTTCCTATTGGTATCACTGATGATTTGGATCTTGATAAAAATCCCAATGTTGTAGAAATGCTGAGAAAGAAATTGGAGAGAGTGCAAATTCATGATAACGCTCGCATTATTCAATCCGACGGTAAAAACGGCTTCAACTTGTTATCGAGGGAAATTAAAGAAGCGTGGTTTAAAGCATGGGAGATGTTGGTTTTCACAAGTATTACGGCTAGTGCTAAAGTAACGGGCGAGATAGGCATTCTTGGAGAGAAGGTTTTCAATGCGTCAACTCGTCAAATTGATCGCGTCCGTGAATTGGAAGTAGCTTTGATGAAAGCATCTTTCATTGGGTATTGGGTTTCCACACGAGCTTTCCCTTCATTATCCGATATTCTATACCAACCTTCAGATCATCAATTTGAACCGATGTGTTTAAACGCGCATTTCAACATTCTTCAACCTGGTTGCATCTTAGGTATCGATGAAAACTACTATGCACATATCAACTGGTTTGATGATGTATCTACCGATCATAATCCGAGAGAATATATTGTCAGTTTTCCTGCTAAGGGCGATATAAATATCAACGGGTTTTGGGTTTATGCATCCTATACAAAAAGAGGCATTTCTAAAGTTGCAAGCCCATATCATTATTACTCCTCGATTCCACGTGCTGAAATCGACGATTTTATGAAAAATATACAAATAGGCCACCCCGTTCCAAGTAAATTGCAAGACGGTAAACCCATTGAATGCCTGCTTTTTCGACCAGGGTTGCTCTCGAATTGGATGTGGGAATTAGTAGATGCAACTCACGACACGATTGGTAAACTCGTTCTCTCAAACTAGAAATAAAAAAATTTATTATCTGCAATTTCTAAGGAGTTTCATAATTTGACTATGTAATTTATAGGTAAGTTCGATTAGCACGCCTTTTTGTCGCTTCGACATTATTCCAATATTCTCAGACCGGCGTGAATCTTTTATCAT
>Ga0209039_10000738_pt1 | contig 31475 bp, 28 predicted proteins | sample BogFormECP12_OM1_FD_188238 | JGI IMG/M metagenome (GOLD analysis project Ga0209039, IMG submission 188238) | Bog forest soil microbial communities from Calvert Island, British Columbia, Canada - ECP12_OM1 (SPAdes) (version 2) | ecosystem: Environmental > Aquatic > Freshwater > Wetlands > Bog ... | reverse complement strand
TGTAGGGCCACCACGGAGTAAAGGTTGCCCGCTATCTTTACGTTCAGGACAAAAATGGCGAACAGGAGTATTATCATCGACTGGATGATGGCGAACACGCTGAACCCCAGCATGTAGCCCAGGATGATCTCCGATCGCGTGATGGGCGACACTAACAGGCGTTCGAACGTGCCGAACGACCGCTCGCGAAGGAACGTCACGCCGGTGAATATGAAGATAAAGGCGAAGGCGATGACGCCCAATAAATAGGGCGCGAACAGGTCGAGCATCGTAAAACCGCCGGCGTATATGGTCCTGGAGTTTATGTCCAGCAGCGGGCTCGAGTTCCCGCCACTATTTTGCATGTTGCTGGCTACGGCGGCCATGGCTGCATTACCGACGGCCCTGCCCGCCAGTGCCGACCTGGACGGATCGGTGCCCTCGCTGACCATGTCAATGCTCGCCTTCTTATCGGATATGACCCCGGAAGTAAAATTTTCATTGAATATTACCGCTGCATCTATTTTTTTATCCTTGATCGCCTGGTCCACGTCCGCCAAGTTCAGGGAGACGACGGTGACGTTCGACTGCAGCTTAAGCTCATCGATCACGAGCTTCGAAAGGGACACGGGGCCCAGCCCGTGATCATTGTCCACCACGCCTATGGTGACCGTGCTGCCCGCGTTCGTCGTATAGAAATATCCGAGCAGCGCCATGACCAGGGACGGGACGATGATGATGAGGGCGAACGTGCGCCGGTCCCGGAGACACTGGGTCACAATCCTTCTTGCCAGCGAGAGAATGCTGAGGATGCTCATGGTTTATCCTCCGAAAAGCGCATGAACGCGTCCTCCAGGCTATCGCAGGAGGCGAATGTCTTGAGCTCGGCGGGCGTGCCCTCGATGAGCTTTTTACCGTCCCGGATGAAGGCGAGCCTGTTGCAGTGCTCCGCCTCCTCCATGACGTGGGTGGAAACAATCAACGTGACGCCTTCTTCGTTCAGCTCATGGAAATACTTCCACAGTTCGCATCGCAGCCTGGGATCTACGCCCACAGTGGGCTCGTCTAAAAATAAGAGCTTCGGGCGGTGAACGAGCACGCAGGCCATCGAGGCTCTCTTTTTCATGCCCCCGGAGATGGTGCTTACGACGCTGTTCTGCCGGTCGGCCAGCTTCGTGATCTCGAGCACATCGTCGATGCGTTTCTCGCGGTCATGGCCGCCGAGGCCGTACAGGGACGCGAAAAATCGGATGTTCTCACGGACGCTCAGGTCGGTGTAAAGCGCGTCCATCTGCGTCATATAGCCGATGGAAATATTGTTATGCCGGTCGGGCAGCTTCCGGCCCATCACCATGGCAGTGCCGCCCGTCGGCTTCAGCAGGCCGCACAGGATCCTTATGAGCGTCGTCTTGCCCGCGCCGTTTGGGCCCAGCAGGCCATAGTTCTCGCCGTACTCGATGCTTAAGTCCACGCTGTCCAGCGCCGTTATCCTGCCAAATCGCATGGAAAGGCTGGAACAGTCGATAATATACTCACGCCCCGCTTCATTTTTAGTCGCCAAGTCCTGCTGTAGCATAGTCACCTGTCTCCTCGCTTTTTTTCCAGCCGTATGAGCAGTAGTTTTAAACAATACTACCAATAACCATAAAACTATTTATAGATTGTGTCAGTAGTTATGTCTAGAACTACCATGAACTCGATCTCATCAGGGCTGGTGGAATCGCTCAAAACACTCGGCCTGACCGAGTATGAGGCGAAAGTATATTCGGCCCTCGTTTTATTCGACCGGGCGGAGGTCAAGCAGATCTACGAGTACCTGGACGCCCCCAAGCCGAGCGTCTATCAGAGCCTGCGCTCTTTGACAGATAAAGGCCTCGTCCAGGTAGTGAGCTCAAAGCCGGCCATTTACCGGGCTACGCCCACGAAGATCGCCATCAAGCACATGGCCGAGGTCCATGAAAAGGCGGAGGAGACGGCGCTTCAGGAGCTGGACAAGCTGGAGAAAAGCCGGATGGAAAGCGATTATCCCGACGTCCTCTGGACGTTGTACGGCGATGAGAACGTCGAGCATAAGCTGGAAGAGCTTCTCGGGAAAGCCCGAAAGTCTGTTAAGGCGATCCTTCCCCATGACTTTTTAAGGTACCTGGAGATCTTAAGGGACAAGGATATCGAGGTCGATATGCTCGTCTTTGACGATATATCCGCCAGCCAGTATGGCCTGAAGCAGGCCCATGTACATAATGCCCATAGCCTGGATTTAAAAGACCTCGCCCCCATCTTGAAATATATAAAACAATTAAGCTTACCGGCAGACCGCATCGACCAGTTCATCATGGTCTACATCGACGATGAAGAGTTCATGTACATACCCCCCTTGCCCGCTTCTGTCAGGTCGGGCTTCACCACCCGGAACCCCTTCGTCCTATCGCTCTGCAGCATCGTGTTCAGCATCTTCTGGGACCGGACATCCTAGCCAGTTTCACAAACCGTGAGATAAGCTATATTTAAGCTGCTCGTTATGTTATCATCGGAGACTTAGATGAAAAAAGGCGAGCTATTTGAAGCGGCCCTGGCATTATTATTCCTTTTATTAGCGTTTACTCTCTGTATGGCCGTCCTGTCGGGCCGGGGGGTGTCCGAGCAGTGGGCCATATCCGGCCCGGTAGCTCACACAGGCTTCTGGGTATACGATAACATGTACGCCCCCGGTAACGGCTTGCTTTATACGATTGACGGCGCCAGCATCTATGCCATCGACCAGGGAGGGAATGTCCGATGGGCTCTCCCCATACCCGACCCTTCCGGCATTAACGCTAAAAATGAAAAATGGACCGGTATGGCGGCCGCCGTCGACGGCGACGCTTTCTACGTTATCGTGGGCCCCGGCAACCAGCCCGCCCGGGGGGAACTCCTGTCCATTTATGCCAACGGCTCGACCCGCTGGATCGCTCCCCTGACTTTTAATTTTGGCACGGAATACCAGAATAGCCCGCCCGGCCTGTATGTGTATGGTGACAGGATATACATCCATCATTACCGCAACCAGATCATCCTTAACGCGAACGGCTCCCTGATCTGCAACCTCTACGGCGTGTACGAGCCGGCGACCGTGGACGACCAGGGGAACATGTACCTTTACTCGGGCGATAACGGTTCCTTCGAGGCGTACAGCCGTGACGGCATGCTGTTGTGGCGCCATGATGCGAGCTATTATAACGTCAGCGTTCTCACCAGCAGCATCATCGAACAGCCGTATTTCCGGAATGGAATTCTTTACGTGTGGCTTACCAACGGCGTCATGGCGCTCGATAGGAGCGGTAACAAGCTCTGGGTAAAAAAGTACGGCGACGGGCTGACTTTTGTGGATAAGGATACGCTCTTCGATGGCCAGGGTAACCTGTACCTGCGCCATTATAACTACGTAGAGGGCGAAAACAGCGAAATCGAGGAAAATCTCAACAACTCCTACATTTCGTTGATCCAGCCCGACGGCAGGGAGATCTCCAGCCCCATGCGTAACGTGTCCTATCTGCAGGGTATAGTAGGCGTATCCGACGGTATCTATTATCACGCCGAACGTGTTGTGCCTGCGGGCGTCAACGATACGCTGAACGCCGATCGCTACAAGGACCCTTATACAGTCCAGTACGATCTGGTAAATTCGCCCGGACAGTTGAATAATATGCGGCCTATCGATAAGCTCGATACCTACGCTATTCAGGCGATCGACCTGGCTACCGGGCGGGAGCTATGGAGCACTACGTTGCCGCTTTTTCCCGTGAATGTGACCCTGGACGCATCAAATCTCCAGTCCTTCATGCCGCCCTACCTGGACACCAGCTATGCGTTGCAGGAAAACCAGGCCGGCCCTATTAAGTGGTACAGGGATAATGGCGTGCCGAATGGCACGGAAGTCGTCGGTAGCTGGGGCGACCTCCAGTTAATGCCCGCGCAGAATATCACTTTCCTGAGCCTGTGGACGATCAACTATGAAGTCCCGACTTTCTATGGCCGTTCGCAGGGCGCCTATTCCGGCGGTGTCTATGCGCTCGATCCGGGCGGTAATATCCTGTGGGCTAAGCCTACCGGTTCCCGGGTGACCGATATGAAGGTGGCGAACGGTACCGTTTATTATGGTACCGATGATGGTAAGCTTTCCGCGACCCGTGTGAACCTTGCCGCCGGTTTCGCCCTTACGGCCGCCTTTTACCTTTTCTTCCGGTTTTTAATGGCCGGCGCCATCACCCGGGCCCGCGGCCGCGTCGATGGTAACGAGAACCGGAACTTTGTTTTAAAATTCATCGTAGATAATCCCGGGTCAAGCCTTTATGACATTTCCCGGGGCCTGCATATTAACCTCGGTACCGTTAGGTACCATCTTTTGATCTTGGGCGTTAATCACCGGGTTGTCTCTTTCCGTTCGGATGGCAAGCACGTCAGGTATTTTACCAATTCCGGCTCCTATAAGGCCGAGGAACAGTCACTCATATCCCTCATGCGGCGTGACGCCATCAGGAAAGCCCTGCTCGTTCTCTTAAAGAATCCCGGCCTATCCAACAGGGAATTATCCCTTGAGCTAAACATGCTCGACAGTGCCACCAACCGCTATATGAAGGAGCTTATAGAACGCGGTATCGTGGAAAATGACGGGAACGCCGAGGGCAGGACCTCCTACGTTATCACAAACGAGTATCGGGACAGGATAACCGTTTTAATGGAACGGCTAAACGGCCCAAGCACAACATAAACCTTAGCCGGGTTGCCTGTGACACGTACGTCCCATTGGTTCCAGAACACGAACACAATTAAAATCCATGAAATCACGATTTTTTTTAGAGTTTTCCACGAATGCACTAAATCACATGGCGCACTATTAACGCACTAAGGCATGAAACCATGATCAATGGAATTAAGCCACCAATGCACGGCCTTAAAACAGAAAAGAGCGACTCAAAGGCACGAACGCCACTAAAATGAAACAGAAAAACGACGCTGTGTCAAATGGCAAATAGGTGAGAATCGTTTATCGCAAAAACTATATTTGGCAAAAAAGGTCGGCGGTCGTCGAGGCGTTTTGGGCATCAGTCGGCCATCAGGCCGATGCGAAGATGGCGGGGTAATGGACGTTTTAGCCCCGAAGGGGTAAAACGTCGCTTAGGGCTTGCGGAGGCCGAAAGCGCATCAGCGCCTTTCGGCCGAGGGTGCTACGCCGCGCGAAGCGCCCTTGCTTACCGGCCCCGACATCGCAGCACCCAAAAAGCCGAGTAGCCCGGCCATCAGGCCGGGCGTCGACCCGCCAAAAAGACCAAGTAATGCTTGACCTTGTTTTACTTTATCAAGTAGTGCGCGTAGCTTTTCTTATAGCTGTTACCATAAACTTTATATTGCAGCACATTTCTATTGAACTCGCGATATAAGCCGGGATGGGGTAGTTGGCAATCCTCTGGGACTGTGGATCCTTGGAGCCGGGTTCGAATCCCGGTCCCGGCCCTAATTTCTAAACATAGCCATTAATGAACGTAACGGGAAAAATAATGCTTTTTAATGGTCTTATAATAGGTGTGAGATGACAATCGAGGAAGAGATAAGGGCGATCCAGGAAGAGATGGATAAGACCCAAAAAAATAAGGCCACAGAGCATCACATGGGCAGGCTCAAGGCCAAGATGGCCCGCCTGAAGGACGAGCTCATCAAGAAGGCTATCTCCTCAAAGGGCGGGAGCGAGGGCTACAGCGTCAAGAAGAGCGGCGACGCGACCGTAACATTAGTGGGATTCCCGTCGGTGGGCAAGTCCACGCTCATCAACAAGCTGACCGATGCCAACTCTGAGGTCGGCTCCTACGATTTCACCACGCTGGAAGTCATCCCCGGCGTCATGGAGTACCGGCAGGCGAAGATACAGATCCTCGACCTTCCCGGCATCGTCAAGGGCGCGGCATCCGGCCGGGGCCGGGGGCGTGAGGTCATATCCGTCATCCGGAGCTGCGATCTCATTATAATGATCATCGACGTCTTTAATTACCAGCAGCTCAAGGTACTGGAGGACGAGCTCTACGACGCAGGCATCCGCATTAACCAGAGCCCACCCGACGTGACTATTACCAAGCTGGTAAAGGGCGGCATCACCATTACCTCCACCGTCGAGCTAAGCATCGACCACGAGACCATCAAGACCGTCCTGGGCGAATACAGGATGCACAACGCGCTCGTCAATATACGCGAGGACATCACCGCCGACCAGCTCATCGATATCGTCCGGGGCAACCGCGTCTACATACCGACCATCACGGTCGTCAACAAGATCGACCTGGTGGATAAAGAACATATGAGATCGTTCCCCAAGAACGCCCTCAAGATATCGGCCGACATGGAATTAAATCTCGACGAGCTTAAGGATGAAATATATGAAAACCTGGGCTTTATTAACATATACCTGAAGCCACAGGGTGAGCCCGCGGACATGGACGAGCCCATGATCATGAGGGCCGGATGCACAGTCGGGGACGTGAGCGACCGTCTACACAAGGACTTCCGGCGCAAGTTCCGCTATGCCCGGGTATGGGGCGACTCGGCCAAGCACGCCGGGCAGAGGGTCGGCGCAGACCATGCGCTGGCGGACGGCGACGTGCTCACCATCATCATACAAAAATAGTATAATCGGCCATTTATTTTAACTGTGCCAACCAATTCCTTCATTTTATTGTTAAAGTCGGCTGCAACGTTGATCACTTCATTTGCAGTATTTTCATCATATTTTAAGCCATAATCTGCGTCCCATCGGAAATCTAAGGCGCCTTTATACCCAATAGCATATCTTGTCTCTATCTCCCCGTTCCTGGCGCATTTCTCCAGATACAGGTATGTGCATTTATGATGTGTTATTATAAGCCCTTTATATCTAACGTAAGCTTTTGCGGCATGAAGCATGGAATAATATGCTTTAACTATAGCCCATTTATAGTCCTTATAACTTAAATCGCGCTTTGCGCTATCCAGGTCATAGTCCGATGCCGTGATCTCATTTTGTGTTATCTCAGGATTCTTGGACTTGTCGAATGAAGAAGTGATATCCTTCTTTAGCCTTTCTCTTTCACAATCAAATAAGTCCCTTATATCCATTAGAGCACCTTTATCTTATACCGTTCAATCGATTCATAAAAGGCCTTTTCGGTATTATATAAGTTGGCGTATCCTATTGGAGTATATACCACAGGATTTACTTCTCTTCCCATATTATTTTTAAGCCTGTCCATTAGCTCATTCAGTGCCTTTTTGTCTGCATCTGCTATTATCAAAATGTCGATATCGCTTTTTTCAGTATCTTCGCCCTTTGCGGCCGAACCAAAAAGATATATTTCTATATTTTTGCCTGAAAAGTCCATCGTTAATTCATAAAGTTTTGACAAAACGATCAATATCTTTAATTGTTTTAATACGGGATTCTCTAATGTTACGGTATAAAATTTGCTACCCGCTTTAATCTTTTCATTTAATAACCCATAACTTGATAATTTGTTAAGAAGCCTTATAGCTCTTGTTTTTGGTATACCGGTCACTTGTATTACTTCTGATTGGTACATCTCAATTCCTGGCTTATATAAAAACGGTTCGAGTAACTTAACACAACCATTTGAGGCTATTAACTCGATCAGGCTAAATTTGTTAGATATAGGATTGATCATACTGATTAAACAATTAATCTTTTTCGATATAAACTATTTGCTAAAATTTAGCAAACACGTTCTAAATTTTAGATAATTTATGCTAATATTTAGCTAATAAATGATAATTTTTAGTAAATGGGATGTAATTTAGCTGAATCTTATAAAATTCCGGCGCAAGTTCCGCTACGCCCGGGTATGGGGCGATTCGGCCCAAGCACGCCGGACAGCGGGTCGGCGCAGACCATGCGCTGGCGGACGGCGACGTGCTCACCATAATTATCCAGAAATAAACGGACGTTATTCCCATATTTCAACATTTTTTATAGATACAATTTTATATAAATTCAACCAATAGTTTATCTTGTGATTATGATGGAACAGAAAGCCGGTATCATCGATCGAGTGACACGACTATTAAAAATTAAAAGATCGCCCGCAGTACAGAAGTCGCACGTTAAAGCCACGGCCAAGGCATCAAAGAAAGCGGCCAAAAAGGCCGTCAGGTCGCCCAGAAGATAAAAGCGCTCCAGTAACCTGTTTTACCATTTTATTTTTATTATCCTTCTGATTTTTTATCGCCGTCCCTACTCAGGAATGTAAATTATATGGATAAAAAAACCGGAAATAATTAGCTATTGCGTACCGATTAATTTTTATTCCTAGGAAGCCCTTTTATACTTTAACATTAAACTTCATGATATTGGTCGGGTAAAAGGATGAGAAGCATTTTTCCTGAAACGCTGGATAACGATAGAGGTCAATCTAGCATAGACTTTATCTTCGGCTTCGGCGTATTTTTACTGACATTCATCTTCGCGATCTCGTTCGTCACAGGCTTATTCACGCCATTCCAGCCGGATGCCATAGACCTGAGCTCAGTGGCATACCGAACGAGCGCCCTGCTGGTCGAAGACCCGGGCTGGTTTATCGGCGTGAGCGGCATCCCCGCGGGAAGTCCCAGCTGGGAAACCTATCCACTTAATGACACGGAAGCTACCGGTGCCGGGCTAAGGATCGGGCTGGCCAATAATAAGTCCACGCCCAACATGTTATCGATCGATAAAATCAATGCTTTCAATGTCCTGGCCAATGATAATTATTCTATCGCGCGAGATAAAATGGGATTAAACGGATCAATCGAATCAGGATCAATCCAATATGATTTCAATATCACCCTGGTCATGAACACGACGCTCCCTTCGTCGACGAATGGCGTAAAGAACGTTACTCTGTTAAATGTGACCAGCCCGTCTAGCCATAACAATAACGTGGAGCTTTTTGAGCGTAAAGTAATGGTGGATACGGGTAAACAATTATTCTTGAATTGTAGCATAAGCCCGGATCAAAATTACCAGTGGATCAACATTAGTAATATAACGCCGGACAATTATGATAATATCACCATCCGCATTTACAATGCCTTGGGGGGTGTCAATAAAATCGGGTGGTCTTCGGCTTCGGGAATTATACCGCCATCATCCACGTGGGTATATGGCGACGATTACATGGTTTATTTAAACGGCGATCCCGTATATAACTTCTTAACCAGTGGGGTTAACCTGAATAGCTCCGATATATTGGAGGTCGTCATACATAATAGCGCGCTCCGTGACCCCTCGGGGAATTTATACCCGAATATTAAATTCATCTATTTACACGCCAATTCCCCCATGTTCCCTGGCGGCAGCTATGGCATAGACTATTTTAATGATCAGGTCTATAGGCTAACGGACGTGTATTATCCGGCTACACTACGGTTGGAGTTATGGTCATATGTGTTCGCGTAATGATAAAGGCCAGATATATACGATGGAGGGCATAACGGCATCTCTCATCATCCTCGGCGTACTTTTATTCATCATTGAGGCCAACTCGTTAGTAGTTCCCCAGACCGAGAAGGTCATCGACATGAAATTAGGCCAGGTATCGAACGACGTGCTCACGAGCCTGGACTGGGATAGTTACGATAGCTGGAGCACCACGGGTTCCCTGGAATCATACGTAGCCGGTTGGAATGGCCATACGGTGACCTATTCAAGTAATATTCCCGACCCTGACCTGGCGGCATTGAACGCGAATATCACCGCGATGCTACAGCAGGATGAGCAATATAAACAAACGGATATACAGTATAACCTGGAATTTTTTTATATAAACGGCACCGGTAAGCACAGCGATATGGTCATCATCAACGGGGAGCCGGGCGATAATTCCATGGTTTCGACCCGGCTTGTGACGCTAAATCAGAATGATATCGGCTTATCGCCATTCTGGCAGGGCGATGATACCTTCCCGCAGGTCGTTCAGGTAAAAATGATCTGCTGGCATGTATAAAAAGGGCTCTTTTATATTTTTGGAGTGGCTTTTTTCTTATGTGCACAAGGGCTGCCTGTGGTTTATATCCCTTGCCTATGTTACACTGCGCATAGCAGTTTGATTGGTAACACGAACCTCACAAAATAACGTTTATACCACTAAAACTTTTTTCGATTTATTAATCACAAAAGCTCTAAAGCACAAGTGTGCGTCAGCGCACTAAAGACTCTAAGAACCCCTGTCCTCCCTGATATATGTGCATTGACATTACCAGCGGGCCTTAGAGAATTAGTGAGAAAAAAATTCTAAAAAAATTCGTATTTTAAAGAACAATTTGTGAAGATTCGTGTAACCTACCGAACTGACTTGTCTAGTTTAAGTGAGTCAAAACAAATAATTAACATACGATCCTTAATACTAAAAAAATAAAAAAAAATTTTAAGGCTAACCGCTTAAACGTATAATCCGCTGAAGGAGATCGTGATCCAGTGTTCGCTGATGATCAGATTTGATATGGGGCTGATGGTCGCCTTAATCCCGGCGCCATAGCTATCGTCGTACGTGACGACGGCGCTCGTGCCGATCACCGTATTGTTTAGATACTCTTTCCACGCTTCCCGGTAGGTGGTATCCATCGTTATCGTCACGACTCCGTTATTATCCGAATCCATCGGAAGCACGCTTGACCTGTCATTGTACTCCATCTGGATATTCATCGTTCCCGAGCCGGCATTGGCAAGGGACGAGCTCGGGGCGGTCAGCCTGTATACGTTCAAGACTAACGTATTGGTCTGCGGAGTAATGTATATCCTGGGCTGGGAGATCAAATATGAATAACCGTCCGAAGCTTTCCATACGCCGCCATTCTCTATGGATAGATTATTCATACTGTCCGTATCCTGCGTGAAAATGATCTGGCCGGTATTATTATCATAATGGGTCGAATGATAATCTACCTGTAGCCTCGACGTAGAGGTATTAATAGCGAAGGTGCCTCCATCCATGTGTATCATGGTCGTTTTCACCGGCGTCCCGTCCAGCGCGACCTGCTTCATGTTACTCTGTAAAATGTCGAAGCTCTGTTCCATGTTTTGGAAATTATCCCGGGATTTTTCATTGGCGATGATCGTGTTACCGATCAATAAAATGATAGCTATGGCGGACAGGGCAATCGCGAATAATAAAATGTACCCTAATGTCTCGCTGACAGCCGAGTTATCGTTTATCATGCGTTTTATTGAGATCAACTCCCGTCCCTGGTTAACGAATACCATATCCTATGATCTGGAGAGCTACTCGACGTGTTCCCGGAAACCGGGATCGTGGAGTTCACGCCATTGAGCGTGACCTTGATGACCACATCGTTCGCGCTCGATGAGATGACCACTTCCTTATCCCATTTATCCCACGAGTTAGAGCTGTTCTCCACGTTCACCCAGTAGCTGTTGCCCGCGATCGTGGCGGGCATGTCGAACCCGGTGGATACATTTCCAGTGTCCGGCAAAGTCGGCGCCACCAGATAGGTATCCATGATCTTGGCGGTCAGGTCGTTGCCCAAATCCGTAAACTGGACTTTGGAGACAATATGTTCGGGGCCCTGGATGAACAGGCCATTGGCCAACATTAGCATCAAGGCGAATATGACCGAGGCAATCATGAAAGTAAGTATGTACTCCATTACAAAGTTCACACCCGTAATGTCCATTCCCAACCGCTTTGTCTTCATGCCCATCTCCAGTCATAGTATACGGTCGTATTGTCATCGTACGATGTTTCGCCATTATTATAATAAAGGTTTATGATCGTGTAATTGCACATGTAAAACGTATAGGTCCTATTGTAAACGGAATCGTTTACAATGACCGGAGCGACATTGTTCTGGTAAGTGACTTCCACCAAGGTCCCCTGCTGTGCAAATATATCCTGTATTTGCCCGATATAATTATTGAACGAGCCGTTGAACGTCGAGTTAAATGTGTTCGGATCCTCATTTCGCGAGGCATTGATATTGTCATTCATTTCGACACCCAGGCCTTGCGCCTCATTCACCGTAGCGGACCGGAAATCCCGGATATCGTTTTTGGGAAAATCCATGATGGATTGTGCCGATGAGTACCCCGCCATGAGGGACTGGTTGAAGAATACTAGTATGATGACCAGCCCTACGGCCACGATGACGCTCATGAGCAAAATGAACTGGCCGGAATCGTCATCTTTTAAAATGTACCTCACCCCATGCCATATTGCTCGCTTTCAATCACATTTCCGCTGGACGAATCCAGCCTTATAAGATAATGTCCACCGGATATACGATAGATGACGTCCCAGACTGACCCATTCTGTGTCCCAGGGGATAGCTCGAAGGACACTACCCCTATCGGCGTTTTTCCCAGGCCGGACATCGTTTGGGCCGCGATATCGGATGCTTTGTCGCTATCGATCAGGCCATCCGTCGCAAGACTTGGCTGTGATCGGGCGCTAATCGGAAGAGGCGTTTTCACTATATTTATTATCGCCCCGTTATCGAATAGTACCAATGCCTGCTCGCCATCCGAAACATAGGTGATGGTCCAGGTAGTGGATAACCCGTCAATGCAGGACTCCGATGATATATCTATCACCGATACGTTCGTTTTCTGAGCTTTCCAGGCCTTGACCTTCACATCGCTATCTACGATGGATAGCGTGGTTAAGGCGGATATCGGTCGTGATATGGCACCTGTATTTGCGTCCGCAGGGACAGGCGTCGCTTTTGCATTTGCAGCGTTAAAGCCCGCAAATATGTCTTTGTCGAATGCGATGGCTCCGGCAACGGCAATGACCAATACCAATACTACGGCCATTATTATGTATTCTGTTTTTACCATAATGATACCATTTTTATTCGAGCTTGATCTTGCCTGATGAATGATCTATGGTTACGTTCACGTATGCAATGCTGCTGCAATAGCTATCATACGCATAGACACTGATGTTATAATTACCGCTCGCCATGTTCGTCAAGTCCCAGGTGTATTGCCATGGCTGGCTAACACTGCTGGCATATGAGCTCGCCGGCGTTGGTAATAATGGTACATCATTTACTTTAACCATTTGGTTATACGTATCGGTACCCGAGTAGATCGTATCCCAGCTGATCATCAGGCGCTGTGATTGAACCGTTGAATTATTGTCCGGCGCTGTTATGGCCACGGTCAGGTCAGGCGGGGCAACGTCCGGGGGATTATTCGTCGTATTATTCACATACAATGATTGACCGCCAAAACCGGAATGCTGGAAGACCAATTCGGTATTCGAGGTATTGCCTTCATTTGTCCAGAAGCCGACATAGCTATCCTTTGTGATCGGCGTAATGTTTCCAGGTGCCTTCACAATTAACTGGTATTTTATCGTTAGATTCTGGTTATATGATAGGTTACCCAGATTACCCCAGGTCAGTTCATAGATATTGTTAACATCATCTCGGATGATCGTTGGCTCTGTCTGATTCTGTTGTCCATTGGGCTTGATGATCATCGAACTATTTGGTACGTATAGCGCATCCGGGCTTATGCTGTTCGAGTAGTTGGTGAACGTGCATAGGCTAATGTTATAGCCCGCCACGTCCGTCATTTTATTGGCTATGGCCGAGAAGGTATTGACCAGGTCGGGCAACGATGATACCTTTGTATACTGGCCACCCGTAATATCGGCAATGTTTTGAAGCGTATCATCATCGGGCATGCCTATGCCTACTGTATATATGGTGATATTCTGGCTTGCCGCTAACTTGGCCTCGTCTATATCGAAATCCGGATATTGCGAGTATCCATCCGTCAGGAGAACGATATACTTCTTATTGCCAGCCGTATAATTATTGGTATTGAATTCCTGTATGGATTGGGCAATGCCTGCACCAATATTCGTGCCGCCAAAGGAACTTAAGCTATCAATTGAATGATTCAGGGGCCCCATGGTCACCGCATTGACCACCGTTAAGCCCATTGCCGTACCCGCGGGATTTGTCATAGGCGTGACGCCTGCCGCATTTGCACCAGGGCTGAATAAGTTCAGGAAATTGGCCAGTATTCCGGCCAGCATCGGCGGGGCCGTCGGTATGGAGTTCATGGCCGTGATATAATACTTTTTCGTAACCGTCGAGCTGCCATCATCGTTCGTCACGGTCAGCGTAACGGTATATACTCCCTGGCTCGTGTAGATATGGCTCGGATTCTTTACCGTGCTGTTGGACGATCCGTCGCCGAAGTTCCATTGCCACGAGATAATGTTGCTGCCCGTGGAAGCGTCGGTGAATTGTACCGTCAGCGGCACGTAACCACTGGTCGGCGTGCCGGTGAAGTCGGCCACAGGAAGCGCATTGTGTATAACCACGACGTTATTCTGCGCGGAGTTGCTGCCGCCGTCGTTGGTCACAGTTAACGTTACGACATACGTGCCGGCCGTCGAATATGTTATGATCGGGTTTCTCTGGGTACTTGTCTGTCCATCCCCGAAGGTCCATGACCACGAGTTGAGATTGGAACCAGTGGATGTGTCGGTGAACGTAACTGTCAGCGGTACGTTTCCGCTCGTCGGGGATTCAATGAAACTCGCTACTGGCGGAGCATTGTGTGATACAATTATGTAGCCCGTTTTCGTCTTCGTATTGCTGCCGCCGTCGTTGGTCGCCTTTAGCGTGACCGTATATGTGCCTGCTGTGGCGTATGTATAGCTTGGGTTCTGGGCGGTGCTCGTTCCTCCGTCTCCGAATGTCCAGGACCATCCGTAAATATTGTTACCTGTAGATGTATCGGTGAATTGCACGGTTAACGGCTCGTTACCGCTCGTCGGCGTGCCAGTGAAATCGGCGACTGGCACTGCATTATGAGCGATGACGGTTATATAGTTCGTTTTCGTTATGGTGTTGCTGCCGGCGCTATTCGTTGCTTTCAGCGTTACCGTATACGTGCCCACGGCATTATACACGTGAACGGGGTTCTTTGAGTTGCTCGTTCCGCCATCCCCGAAGGTCCAGGACCAGGATGTAGGCGCATTCGTGCTCTTATCCGTGAACGTTACGCTCAGCGCCACATATCCGCTCGTCGGGGTTCCAGTGAAGTCGGGTACTGGCGGTTGCGGCGTTGCTGTCGCCGTTGCCGTTGCGGTTGCAGTTGGGGTGGCCGTCACAGCGGGGTTCACCGTAATGTAGCCTATTTTTTGGACCGTGCTGCTGCCGCCATCGTTGGTCACCGTCAGCGTGACCGTATACGTGCCCGCGGCCGTATATTTGTGGCTCGGGTTCTTAGTCGTGCCATTGGCCGATCCGTCCCCATAATTCCACTGCCATGTGAGAAGGTTGCTTCCCGTCGACTTATCGGTGAACGTTACTGTCAACGGCGCGTTCCCGCTGGTCGGCGTTCCGGTGAAATCGGCGACCGGCGGAGCGTTATTCGTAATGGTTATATAACTCGTTTTTGTCTTCATGTTGCTGCCGCCGTCGTTGGTCACCGTCAGCGTGACCGTGTAGGTTCCCGCGGCTGCATATTTATGAGTCGGGTTCTTGGCGGTGCTCGTTCCTCCGTCCCCGAAGGTCCATGACCATGTATTAATGTTGCTACCCGTCGATTTATCGGTGAACGTGACTGTTGTCTGCACCTTCGCGCTCGTCGGGCTTGCGGTGAAGTCGGCGACCGGCGGCGCGCTATGGGGAACCACGGAAATGTAATTTGTTTTCGTTACCGTGTTACTGCCACCGTCGTTGGTTTCCTTCAGGCTTACCGTATATGTGCCCGTGGCCGAATATGTGTAGCTCGGGTTCTGGGCGGTGCTCGTTCCTCCGTCCCCGAAGGTCCATGACCAGGCGGTAACGCTGCTATCTCCCGATGTATCGGTGAATTGCACGGTCAAGGGCACGTATCCGCTCGTCGGCGTTCCCATGAAGTTCGGGATCGGGGCCGCATGATGGACCGTAATATAATTCGTATAAAGAGCAGTATTGCTGCCGCCAGTATTCGTTACTTTAAGCTGGACACTATATGTTCCTGCGGTGACATACGTATGTTGCGGGTTTTGGGCATTACTTGTGCTTAAATCCCCGAAGTTCCAGGACCAGCTTGACGGAGAGTTGTCGCTCAGGTCCGTGAATTGTACCGATAACGGCGCGTTGCCGGCTAAGGGGTTCGCCGAAAATTTGGCGACAGGCGATATTGGATAACTATCATTGAACCAGACCACGCCGACCTGATTCTTATTCATCAGGGAGACGAATTGTGTACCCGCGACCTTGGCCGCGCTTCCCTGATCCACTCCCGTACCCTGACCCAGCCTCTTCGGATCGGTAAGGACCATCATATTGTATGGCGTATCGCCGATCGATGGGTTGCGAATATAAGCACCATATATCGTGTACGTCCCGCTGGTAGCGTTCGTGAACTTAATGAAATTCTCGTTTGAAGCGTTCTGCGCGACGACATTTCCTCCCGTATAGCCGCCGTTAGCCGTATTATAGCTAACGCCGTTCGGATCAACGACTTTCAGATAATAGAAGGTGCCAGTCCCGTCAGTCCTATAATAACGATAGTCCGAGGACAGCATTATCTGTAGGTCTTCATTGCCACTGCCACTATAAGTATACTGATCAATGTACTGCCAGTCGGCGGGATCAACTCCCAACCACCCGTTATAGACCGTCTGGGTCGCCGCTGGTATCGTATCGATCTTCGGCTTGCCATCCAGCGGGTATATGGTATTCGCTAACCAATCCATGCTTCCGGACGTATCAAATAATAATACGGCGCTATTATTATAATTCGTCATGTTCACCCAGCCGCAAGCCCTTAGATTTATGGTAACGTCGATCGTATCGTTGATAGAGAGATTGCTCTGGGGGCTATATTGAGTGGTGGCGACTACAAAGGGCTTATCCGTGTATCGCACATTATAAATCGCGCTGGTATAGACTCCCGTGGTCGAGTTATTATACCAGGTCATTATTGGCGCGCCAACGTCTATGTCGGAATAATTAACATCATTCCCTAATACGAACTGCGCGACAAATTGTCCGCTATCGCTGGTAACACCTGTTGCGACGCTGACCATGCTATTATTTAGATAAATGTTCCCGAGAGTCGTGTTCATAGAGGCTATGCTGACAGTCTGTCCCGAGACCGGGTGGCCCCAATAATCAGTTAGCGTAGCGATAATATCCGTGGTGTGAACATCCGCCTGTCCGGGCACTGTGGAAATATTGGCATTGGCGACCACAGGGGGATTCGCGGCTATACTTATATTCGATGCGAACCCACGTATATAGCTTAAATTGATCGACCCGGTGGCCAGCGTGTCGTCTGCAAAGGCCGTTATGTTCATATCCATGACATATGATGAAGGGCCAAGATTCACGGACACATACCCGTTGCTGTTCGTCGGGTAGGTTTCATATCTTTGGCCATCTTTGTAAATAGTGATATTTTTGCCCGCGACCGCATTATCTCCCACGTCGAGAGCCTTCACATGTAATATATAACTCGTCTTGCCATCTGCGAATATGGGCGATGCAGGATTCGTCGAAAGCACGAGGTGTGTTATGTCTCCACCCGTACCTAATATATATTTAGATTTTAATGTGACCGAATCCAAGCTTACTATGATCCAGTTATAGCCGGCGGTACTGCTGATATCAAAAGACATGCTCGCCGTTCCCGATGAATCCGTCGTAATTAGTTCCGAACTTATGATGTTAAAATTAGGGTCTAACGCGGTGATCGTTAATGGTACATTTACGGCCGGGTTGATCGAATCGAGAGTCCATACCGCCTTCACTGTTACGTTTGAGCCGACGGGCACACTCGGGTCATCGATTAACAGCTTAAGGTTGCTTTTTGATAAGAAGGTCACTGTTAGAATATCACTCGAGCTGCCTTCACAGGACGCAACTATATTATCAACTGCCGGGACGCCATAGGGATAGGGGCCGATCTGCAAGCTCGCCATTCCGCCATTATCCGTTGTGGCAGAGCCCGCATAAACTCCATTGATCGTAAAGTCAACATTCTCTCCGGGTCCCGCACTATCGACGGTCGCGGTGACGATCGAAGTACTATACCCGTCCGATATCTGGTACGGCTGATCCGCTGATAACGTAACACTGTTTGCGAACACTTCAGGCATTAATGCTAATACAATTATAAATATAAAGATAGATAGAGCAAGTATTTTAAGCTCTTTACTTACTATTCTGGCGCCCATACAAATATCCCTAACATTCTAGTGTGATGTTGACTTATTAATACTTTTTGACGAGGCTCGTAATTTTTCTTAATTTTATCAAATAAGGATAAATTTGTTTATTTTTTTATGCAATTATTGATGTTTATACGCATTTTTTATAATAAATGTACAAAATGTAGAAAAAAACAAAATTTCTTCCATTAACTGATAAAAATAAATAAAATTGATTTATAATGGTAAATTCTAATAAATTCTTTATACATTATTTACTATGCTGTCGAGTGGATTTCATAAATCTTATATATCAACCTGTTCTATATTACTTACCGAAAATTTCGTTAGCTAGTGATATTCATGAAGCTCAATCCATCGCAGGTAAAGGAGAAGTTCGGGCCGATGTTCTCCCAGCGTTTTCTAACGATGGTCGACACGTCGAAAAACGTCGCCGAGATCATCGAGACGTGCGCGGTGCGCGGCACCATAGAATGGGACGCGGTGAACCGGTGCAGGGCCGGCGGGCTCCTCCAGTGGTGCGAGGTCGAGGGGACCACGATGATCATGAGGGCCCGGCTGGGCCGGAGCCCGATCAAGTTCGGGCCCACCGACGTCGAATATGGCGGCCAGGGCCTGGAGTCAGTGGAAGTATCGGGCGGCACGGTGGGCACAAAGTGGGCCGGCTGCGGCGGCGCCGGCTTAGGCATCGCCGCGTGCCTTACCCAGGCGCCTGGAGTATTATATGCAGTCTACCCGACGGACGATGACATGAAGGTGGGCGGCGCCCGGGCGAACCGGGTCGAGATCTCTACGCCGTTATACGAGAAGGTCACCATCGGGATAGACGATACGGATAACAAGGAGGGCGGGGCCACCTGGGTCCTGGCCCTGAAGGCGAGCAAGGCCGCTGCCGCCATCGAAGGCGTGCAATCGTTGAACCTCCGGCTCATTCAGCTCTTCCCGAAGTCGCCGCACAAGACCACTAATTGCGTGTCTTCGGCCATTACCTTTGCCGCGATGCCGGAGGCGGTCGACCGGCTGATCGACAGCGTGGTCTCCACGGTGAAGGCGGAGACCCGTTCTGATAAGACCGGCATCGCAGTCTACCGGGGCATCGGCATTCCCCCGGCCCTGAACGCCTTTGGCTGGGAGATCAAAAAGCGCCTCGTCACCATCGAAGCCGTTGAGGAGCAGGCCGTGTCCGCCGGGATACGCTTTGCGGAACTGTTCGATAACCACGAGGGCCGCATAGGCGCGCTGGCCGCGATCGCCCTATCCGAGGAGAGGACCGATGCCGCGGCGCTGTATAATGACTGCGCTCTCCCGCTCATCAAGAAGTGAGCCGGAATGATCTGGGAAACCATCACCGCCCGGGCCGTGGTCAACTATGCCCGCATAGCGGTGGGCGTGGGCCCGCAGTATATGGATAAGACCATCGAGGGCGCCGAAATTGCAGCCGAAAGGAGCTATGCCCGTGTCACGCTGGTGGGCTCCCGACCGATGGATACGGCGCTGGATACGGTGATCTCCGATACGCCCGACGTAGCGCTCATACAATTGCTCAAGGACGGCAAAGTGGACGGTATCGTCAGAGGCTCCCTCGGGGCTAACTCCACTCTGAGGTCTTTGAAGCATATCATGGGCATTAAAAAAGTCCTACGTGTCTCACTTTTAAAGTCCCCTTCAGGTAAATTTTTCTTTTTTGCGCCCATAGGGGTGGACGAGGGATGGACAGTCGACGATAAAGTAGAGCTGGGCGCTGCAGGCATTTCGCTTATTCGAAAGTTCGGCATCGAGCCCCGCGTCGGTGTCCTGTCCGGCGGTAGGCTGGACGACAGGGGCCGCTCTCCCATCGTCGATAAGACCATGGACGACGCGGAAGCCGTAGCAAAGGCGTTAAGGGAAAAGGGCATACGGGCACAACATGCTACCATCCTGTTCGAGGACGCGATCAACGAATATGAATATATTCTGGCTCCCGATGGGATCTGCGGCAACCTCATGTTCCGGGCACTATGCCTGGTAGGCTGTGGCGAAGGATACGGCGCACCATTGGTCGGCTACGACATCGTGTACGTCGATACGTCCCGTGCAGGTACCGGATACGATAATGCCATCTGCATGGCCAGCGCTCTGGCATCGAAGAAATAGTCGCGGACGCTGATACTTGCTCAAAAATATAAATAGATGGTTTTTATATTTTGCTTCGAGGACCATTATATGCCAACGCATGGAACAGAAAAAGAACACGAGCACTGTCCCGCCTGTGGAGCCGAGATGAAGGGGAACGTCTGCGGAGTCTGTGGAAAGCAGCCGGAACAGTGTCATTGTAAGAAATAAAATGAAAGCATTTTTTCATACTTTATATTTTACATATATGATGGCGGTAGCCAGGAGTATTACGGCCAGTATTATTAGGTATGATAAATGGTTTCCCTCCAGCGTGAAGCCCAGGATGCCGCTATCGCCCAGGTCCGACTCTTGGGGTAGCCCTACCGCTTTTGCAAAGCGTTCTTCTATTCCCTGACTTCCCGTTATCACATAGGCATAAATGCATACGCCAAGGAATATTAGCGCTACGACGGCGAATATTATGATACCCAATTTTTTATTATTTTGCGGCTCCGGCAATGGGAGTCACCTCCTGAAGAATGTCGGGCCTGACCCGGTGAATATATGATACTATATATCCCGTTATCACGGATTCTATGAGAGCTACTCCCATGTTGACCGCTGCGAGTAGGGAGAGACCGTAGAGCATGTCCGTAAATGACTGGTCGACGCCCTGTATGCCCGATATCAGGATCACCGCTATCATTACTACGTTGCCTAAAAAGAGCCCTACCATAGTGCCCGTCGCAGCCTTGTAGAACGTGCTTACGTTAAGCTTGCCCAGTGCAACATATATGCCATACGCTACCGATGCTTCAGTCATGTTGACGAGGAAGTTCGCGCCCACCATGCCCCAGCCGCCGTGGCCGATAGCTGCAGATAAAATGTTCACGATGAGTACGATGATGGCGCCGAGGGACGGGCCCACGAGAATGCCCGTAAGCGAAGTCAGGTTCATATGCACTCCGCCGAATAGCGGCACATTGACCTGGAATATGGCGAAGGAAGCGGCCGTACACATGGCGGCCAGCGTTATTTTTCTGTTGTCTATTTTTTTAACTCTCGTTAGCCAAAAAAGGCATATACTTAATATAACTATAGCCAGGACCCACCATACGGCGATCCATTGTAAAGAGAATGCTCCGTCCGGGAGATGTATATGTGCCATTGATTACCTCTTAAGCAGATGCTTATTTATTGCAAGTCTTAATTGTGCTGTTCCCGAATATAAATGTTTGGGTATATACCAAACATATTTGGTATTACTAAAAGTTTGTTGTATACATACAAAAAATGATTAAAAGAACGTGCTGTAAGACTTTTTTTAATTTTATACTCTTTTTAGCGTTATTGTTTTCACCAACTCATCGACCGTTATTGGTCGGTTTTCTATGGAAATGCCCGAGCTCCTGGCTATATCTTCATATATCTGTACGACCCCGGGCTGCTTAAGCCCCGACTCTTCAAGCAGCTCCCGGTCATAAAATATCGAGGAGGGCTTGCCTTCTGCGATGATGGAGCCGCCCTTGACTATGCAGATCCGGTCGGAGATCCTTGCGGCCATATCCATGTCATGGGTCGCCACGACTATGCTGATGCCATGCTCATTTTTCAGGCCGAGGATGATCTTCTCGACCATTTCGGCATGCATAGGGTCCAGGTCCGACGTCGGCTCGTCCATCGCTATCACCTTTGGCTTCATGGCCAGGACGCCCGCGATACATACCAGCCTTTTTTGGCCTCCACTCAAATAATTGGGCATTTTGTCTGCCAGGCTCTCGGCGCCGACCGCCTTAAGCGCGTCCATCGCGGCGGACCTGGCGGCTTCCAGGCTCAATCCCATATTGATGGGGCCGAACATGACGTCGTCCAGCACCGTGGGCGCGAACAGCTGGTCGTCCGACCTCTGGAATACGACGCCGACGTCCCTCCATATGCCCGAATGGCTCAGGTCCACCTTTTTGCCCATCACCGTCACGCTGCCGCTGCTCGGCCGGAGCAGCCCGTTCAAATGCTCGATGAGGGTGGATTTGCCCGATCCGTTGGGGCCACATAAAGAGACGATCTCTTTTTCGAGGACCCTGAAGCACATTTCATGTATGCCCAGGCTGCCGTCCGGATATACATGGCTAGCACAGTCGACGTGAATGATCTCGTTCTTATCGTGAGTGCAAGCATGTTCAATGACATTTTTCTGTAAGATTGCCAATCAGATCACCTTTAAAATGGCGCTTTAACGAACCATATGAGATATAATACGAATACCGTCGTCATCAGCAGGGCGATGCTTTCGATCAGGCTTATGCCGGGGACTTTGGTGGACGCGACGTATTTCCCGCTGAAGCCCCGGGCCTCCATGGCCTTGTTGACCCTTTCCGCCCTATCGTAGGAGCGTATCATGGTCAGCCCGAACAGCTCGGCGAACATTTTACTCTGCTTGAGGGCGCTTTTCAATAAGCCTCCGCCCCTCGACCTTAACGCCTTCATCATGGAGTCCACCATGTTCAGTGTAATAAAAATAAACCGATAGGACATCAGGAATACCTGGTCGATGGGCGATGGGAATACCCGGTATATCATGGTCGAGAAATAATTATAGCGGGTGGTCATCAGGAAAGCCAGGGAATACGTCACGGTCGCCAGGGATTTAAAGACCAGGGTCAAAACCATCAGGAGCCCGTTGTCCGTGAGCGTCAGCGGCATCAAAGGTATATTAATGGTAAACAAAGCCCGTCCGGGCTCGTTCCACATCAATATGATCACGAGCGACAGCACGAATATCAGGGGCATCACATACCACTGGAATAGTTTTTTTATGGGCAGGCCCGATACCGCATATAAGAATAAGACCGCCAGGAACAGGCATACGTTCATGATCAGGCTTTTTTCCGTCGCCACGAAAACGATGATCAGCAGGAGGACTAAGGCCTTGGTCCAGGGGCTCACCCTGGAGAAGAACGACGTCCTCTTTTCGCTATAGAATGTGATCAGGTCCAGATCGGGTATGTGTGGGGATAATTGGCTCATCCGGCATTTCCTCGTTAATTCTCTTCGGGTTCACAGCAGCACTTATCGTGCTTTATTTTCCCGCAAATGCCCATGCTGGGATGTCCCAGCGAGTGGCAGATCTTATCGACCACTTCCCTCGATACGTACCCCTCGAACTTCGCGGCCTCTTCGCAGGCTTCCTGTCCGGAAAGGCCGTAATGTGAAAGCATGAGTTCAATGACCCTGTGCCGCCTGACCAGGAACTCCGCGTACTCCGTGCCCAGGGATGTCAGGCTGATGCCCCGGTAGGGCGTATACTCTATGAGGCCGGTCAGGGCCATCTCCTGTACGGTCTTGGTGATGGTCGACGGGTCCAGATTAAAGTGCTCCGATATATCGGTAGTGCGGACAACGCCCCCGGTCTCGAATATGTACTTTAAGTACTCGCATTTTTTAGGGCTAAGCTCCAGTCCATCCATACTTTTCACAGGTTCAAGAATACGCCGATAGGATAAATAATTTTTGGGCTTGCCCCAAATTTATTTTTACCATGTTAGCCGTTCTCCCGCTTTCAGCGCTACTTTTTCGGCAGTCCCCGCGGGCATCTCGATGGCATAGCGAAAAAAGGCGCCGGGGAACGCCGTGCCCAGCCATGGCCTCACGTTCGTTTTTATGTTAATAATATTTTTGTCATGGTCAAGAAAAACGACGTCTATGGGGAACCGGACGAAGATCATGTGGATGCCATCGAACGCGTTATGGCCCATGTCGAAGATCAGCACGCCCTGGAGCTCTTTTCGGAACATCAGGCCGACGATCTTCCCGAGGAACGTGTCCGCATGCTCGACCTTCTCCGAAATGATCGTCCCGTCGCTTTTTGTCAGGCTCATCACAGTCTATAGCTAAAAAACTATATATGAACCTTTTGTACAGTTAAGTAGTCGAGGGCTAAATGGACGTTATCGTCTTTCTCCTGAGCTTTATGGTCATACTCGCCGCTTGCGAGTTCTTTACTAATGGAGTGGAATGGACCGGAAAGAGGTTCAACCTCTCCGAAGGCGCCGTCGGCAGCGTGCTCGCGGCCATTGGCACGGCGCTGCCCGAGACGCTCATTCCCCTGATCGCCATCTTAATTCTCGGCGGCAGCTCGGGAGCGGAGATCGGGACGGGTGCCATCCTCGGGGCGCCATTCATGCTCGCCACGCTGGCCCTCTTTGTCTGCGGCCTGTCCGTGTTCGCCTTCGCCCGGCGCAGGAATACGCGTACGCTACACATCAATGGCATTCTTATACGGCGTGACCTGGCGTTCTTCATTTTCTCCTATTCGCTGGCCGCCATAGCGGCATTTACTCCCCCGTCGCTGGGAATATTCAAAACGATCATCGGTTTCTCGCTGATCCCCATCTATATCATTTACATGATCTACACCCTCAAGACGGGCGATGCCGGCCGCAACGAAGAGTTGCATGGCCTGTACTTTGACAGGGCATTGAAGCGATTTATTCCCGGTAAAATTAGAACGCGACATCAAGAGCCTGCGACGATCATTATTTTAGTGCAGGTATTCGCCTCGCTGGCCGCCATCATACTGGGCGCCGACATGTTCGTTAACCAGATCAACGACATCGCCACCATCATCGGCATTAACCCGCTGATATTATCGCTTATCATCAGCCCGATCGCCACCGAGCTTCCCGAGAAGTTCAACAGTATGCTGTGGATCCGGGCGCGAAAGGACACCTTCGCCATTGGTAATATCACGGGCGCCATGGTATTTCAGAGCTGTATCCCGGTGACCATTGGTATTCTCCTGACGAGCTGGCACCTGGACATAGCAGATAAAGTGCAGTTCCTGGAGGCGGTCACCATAGGGATCGCACTGCTCTCAGCGGTCGTGCTATACCTGCGCTCCAGCCATAAAGAGCTTAAGATATCGGGGCTTATGATGGGCGGAGCTTTGTACGTACTATTCTTCGTCGTGGTACTGTTGAGCATCTAAATGATCGGCTCTTGCAGAGGAAAAAAGCATCAGCTGTCAGCTTTATCAGCCATTCCATCACCGGACAAGGGCCTTTTTTCGAAGAAGAAGTTCATGTCCAGCACGATGATGGCCAACGTTATTAAGATATAAATTATCTTGTTAATGACGATAGGCAGAACGGTGCCGGAGTCTGAGGCTATCCCGAAGGTCAACATGTTGGACATATACACATATACCGCCAGGAATATGGCCATTATCAAGATCGATCTCTTCGTGTAATAGTATAGCCAGACCAGCAGGAAAGCAAGCGTGAACAAACCGACCGACATTATAATGATGTTCGGGTCATGGATCGATATGAACCCTTTGTATATCACCAGGAATATTCCCGTGATAGCGGCGGATACTATGGGCCCATAGTTTTTCAGCAGGACGGAAAATGCGTAACCCAGGCCTATTGCAAGGCCTATGGCCGATATGATAATGTAAATGGTCACGTTCAAGGATAACGGCGCTAGCGTATATCTCTCAGGTATATTGTTGCCCGTTATGATGAATATTGCCGTGGTCAACCCTTCTACGATCACTACCATGATTATGGCAACTAAGTACCATTGTACGCCGACCTTCCATCTGGCCAGGCCCTTGAGCAGGCTTAAAAGGTCTTTCCCACCACTTAAAAGAGCCAGCAATATGGCAGCCATGATGGCGGGGCTCAATATATATAAAAGGTAGACCAGGAACCCTGTCACCGAATTATAAACGTCAAGGTTCATCTGGAATATCAACTGTGAAGTTATCAACGCGATAACAAGGGTTAGCACAAAGAATATCCAGACTTGATGTTTTTTTATGGCTTTATGAACAGCAAGTCGATTATCCATGTTCACTATACTCCCGGCTTTAATTATTAACAGAGTTAATAAGCTATTTAAAGCTAACCAAAAGTAATTTTTCGGATTTTCATAGTCCTTTTTCTTATAATAATCTGTGGTGAACTGTGTTTTATAATAATATAATTTTTCACCATAGCTCAAATACATAATAATCTTTATTCTGATGTTGCCGAACATCTAAAAAGCGATGTTAGCCATGAACCATGCATAATTCGTTGAACACGAAATATACATTTTTTTTTAAAAAATACCTGTTGTTTATTTTGTATGCCTTATGGTAAGTACTGCATCGATGTCTACTATGGGCGGCGTCGCGCTCTTATGCTCGTTATTCTTGACACGCTCCATGATCTTAGTAAAAGTAGCCTCATCGATGCCCGTGTCCTTTTCTACTTCGCCATATGACAGCCCGAGGTCAAAGGAGCCGTAGAGCACCTTATCAAGCGTCTCGTAGGCGATGCCCATCTCCCTTTCATCAGTCTGGCCCTTCCAGAGCCCTGCGGACGGGGGCTTTGAAATAATGTTCTCGGGCACTCCCATATGACGGGCCATCTGCCTGACCCGGGTCTTATACAGGTCGCCGATCGGTAGCATGTCCACCCCGCCGTCGCCGTACTTAGTGAAGTAGCCCATGAGAAGCTCGGTCTTGTTGCCCGTGCCCAGGACGATCCGGCCGTCCAGGTTAGAGGCAAAATAGTTCATGATCATACGTACCCGGGGCTTGACGTTCGCATAGGCCAGCGTGCATTCCTTCGGGCCCAGCTTCGGCCTTGACGCGTAGATTGCCGCCACGATGTCGCCGATCTCGATGATCTCGTAGCTGATGCCGAGGCTCTTCGCCAGGTCTACGGCGTCTTGGGCGTCCTGCGGTTCGTTCGACGCCGGGTCCGGGAGTATAAGCCCATAGGCGTCGACCACCCTGGAGGCTAGCGTGGCCACGAGCGAGGAGTCAATGCCCCCGCTAAGCGCTATGACGGCTCCGTTCTGGTTGCTCAGCTCCACAACCCTTACGATCGATTCCTCGATGGCATTCTCGCATTCCACGAGCTCTTCACGGGAAAGTTCCAGGCCCTTCATGCATTCACCAGTTCGCATGATACTATGCACTGCGCTCTTTAATAAATTGTTATGAACATTATTAAGGAAAGCCGTCCAATGATATTTAGTGGATCAGGATGGCCCCCTCACGTGCATATTTCATGGCGATCACGGGCGCAGTGCTCTTCGGGGCCAGCGCGCCGCTCTCTAAGGTCCTTCTGGGGAATATAGACCCCGTGCTTCTTGCCGCGCTTCTATATCTGGGCAGCGGCTCGGGGCTTTTGCTTTTTAAGTTATTTCGCCGGCTTTCGGGCTTGCGGGACGGGGAGCCGCTGAGACGCCGGGATACGCCCTGGCTGGCCGGCTCTATCCTGGCCGGCGGCGTAGCGGCACCCATTGTGTTGATGCTGGGACTCAGTAGTACGTCGGCCGCGACGGCATCGCTGCTGCTGAACTTCGAGTGCGTGGCGACGACTCTGCTAGCCGCTTTTCTATTCCAGGAATTCATCGGCAGGCGTATATGGCTGGCCATCGGCTGTATCACCGCGGCCAGCGCGATATTATCCTTTAGCGGCTCTGAGTTCGGCCTATCCTTCGGCGCCATATGCATCCTATTTGCGTGTATCCTCTGGGGCCTGGATAATAACCTGACGCGCAACATCTCTTCCAGGGACCCGTTGTCCATCGGCATTATCAAGGGATTTGCTGCGGGTTCCTTTTCGTTCCTGCTGGCCCTGCTGCTCGGGGCACACCTGCCGTCTTTACCGCTCATAATCGCCACGATGTTACTGGGAGCTATCAGCTATGGCCTGAGCGTTGCTTTATTTATACTCTCGATGCGCTACATGGGCGCCGCCCGGGCAAGCGCTTGGCTTGGCACGGCGCCCTTCGCCGGCGTCATCGTATCCTTCTTAATTTTCAGGAGCTTCCCGGGCGTCACGTTCCTGGTCGCGCTGCCATTCATGATACTGGGCGCATTTCTGCTCTTCGGGGAAGATCTTGCGCACACGCACGTCCACATGCATGGGACATTAACGCATGAGCACATGCATAGCCACGATAAAAAAGGCCATGAGCACGAACATATGGATAATTAAAAAAGGGATTATAATTTGAATTTACCAGAAAGAATGTCCTGATCGACTTTCTGGAGATCCTTATGCGTGCCTACATCGCTCCAGTATATCCCGGTCGAATCGAAGCCGTATAATTTTTCCATGGAAGCCAGCTTCGGGAAGACGTCCGTTTCGATGGAGCCCACGTCCGGCAGGAAATCCACGACGTCGGGCTCGAGGACATATAGGCCTGCGTTCATCTTATACGGGAGCACGGGCTTTTCCCTGAACTGCATTATCCTGCTTCCCTCAAGGTCGATGATGCCGTAGGGCGAAGGCATGTTGATCATGCTGATGGTGCCCCAGCACTCCAGGCCCATGTGGAAAGCAACGATGGCCGAAATGTTCATATTGGAGATGATGTCGCCGTTCATCACGATGAATGGGCCCTCGATCTTATCCCGGGCCGCCTTTATCGGGCCGGCGGTGCCCAGCCTGTTATTCGGGTCCTCGTAGGAATACTCGATGCGCATGCCCAGCTTTTCGCCTTTGCCGAAGTATGCCTCGATCTTCTCACCGTACCATCCCACTAATAAAACGGCCTTACGGATCCCGTGATTATGTAAAAGCTCGAGCTGGTGCTCCAGGATAGGCTTGCCGCCCACGTTCACCATGGGCTTGGGCAGGCTATCGGTCAGCGGCTTGAGGCGCTCCCCACGGCCGCCGCATAAAATGAAAGCCTTCATTTTTACCTCACGTTATAGTAGTCCTTGATCCGGACCGTGTCCTCTAAATAAGGAGTCGAGACCTCATGCAGTATCGTGTTCTCGATGGCAACGATGGTATGCGGGACATTCGGCTCAATGCGGATGGTGTCGTTCTTCTGGAAGTGCTCTTTATGGTCGTGGAACTCTATGTAGCCGACGCCCTCGATGATGTACATCGTCTCGTCCTTGCGGGGATGCTTGTGGAACGAGGTCTGGTAACCCGACCGGATGAATAGCTCCTTGGTCAGGTACTTATCCGTGCTGATGAGCACTTTCTCGTATCCCCAGGGCTTGTCGGTCTTATTCTTGTATTCCTTTCTCACGTCCTCGAGGTCCCGGACCGTATCGACGGTGGCCCAGTAGACGCCATCCTCCATGTAATAGCCCAGACGGCCGACTTCGGCCATGCGTGGGAACAGCGTATGCTCCAGGCTACCGCCTTCGAAATTCGAAAGCCGGGCATCCGGCTTGATACAATAGACGCCGCCGTTGATGTAATACTCCAGCAGCGGCTTCTCCTTGAACGACCGCACCTTATCGTCGCCCAGGTCCACGATGCCGTAGGGGCTACGCATGCGGGTGACGAACATGGTGACGGGGTATGGGCTGTTGGAATGCCTGAGGATCATCTTTTTGATGTTGACGTCGGTGACGACGTCGCCGTTCCTTACTACGAGGTCCTCGCCGCCCGCTAATTCCATGCCCGCCTTCAGCGCGTTCAGGGTGCCCAGGGGCTTATCTTCCACGTGGTACGAGATCTTTACGCCCTTGTATTCGTTTCCATAACGCGCCTCGATCATTTCGCTCTTGTAGCCCGTCAGCAAGACGACCTCGCCGACTCCGGCGGATGCGAAATCGAAGATCTGCTTATCCAGTATGGTACAATTATCTTTTATCTCGATGAGCGGAGTAGGCATAATATCCGTGTATGGCTTGAGCCGCTTACCGAAGCCGCCGCAGAGAATCATCCCGATCATAAAAACCACCAGGCATGTGAACATTCATATGATTAACTATATACTATCTAGCTTGCCACCTTATTTAAAAACTTTTTCCGGCCTATAAAAGAGTATCGGATAAAAATCCCCCAGACAGATTTATACTGGTTCAAGTTTATTTTATACCATGACCGTTCACATGGTCCCATGGGACACCTCTCGCAACCTTTTGACCGAGGCCGGGCAGCTCTACGATGCCGCCGGCACTTTTAGCCATATTTCCAGGGGCGACCTTGTCGCCATCAAGCTCCACGTCGGCGAGCTCGGGAATCCCTATTATGTCCAGCCCTTCTTTGTATACCAGCTCGTGAAAAAAGTTGAGGAAGCCGGAGGCAAGCCCTTCCTGACCGATTCGAATACGTATTACCTGGCGCAGCGCAACAATGCTGTCGACCACAGTGAGACGGCAAAGATCAACGGCTTCAACTTCGCGCCTTTTATTGCTGCGGACGGCCTGAGGAGCGAGAGCGCCCGTTTAGTGAAGACGAAAGGCATCCTGAAGGAGATCGAGGTCTCCGGGGCCATCGCGGAGGCCGATGCCATGATCGTGGTCTCCCACGATAAGGGCCACGCGCTGAGCGGATTCGGCGGCGCCATCAAGAACATGGGCATGGGCTGTGCCACGATGAAGGGCAAGCTGCGCCAGCACCGCACCGTCGGGCTGAAGATCGACGAGTCCAAATGTATCGGCTGCGGCATCTGTCGAAAGGTGTGCGAGATGGGCCTGCCCGAGATCGTCGGTAAGAAGGCGAAAAACATCTCGAAAGAATGCATGCGCTGCCCGGTATGCATGGAAGCCTGCCCCAAGGGCGCCATCAAGCTTCTCCACAAGGAAAACCTGGGCAGGGCGCTGGCCTCTGCCGCCTACGGCGTGCTTTCGACGTTTAAGAAGGGTAAGGTCTCCTGCGTGAGCTTCGCCAACAATATCACCGAGTTCTGCGACTGTGTACCATCGCCGGGCAAGGTCGTGATGGATAACATCGGCATCTTCGCCTCGGACTCGCCCGTCTCCATCGACGCCGCTTTCTTGCAGGAGGCGGACTACAAGATATTTAATAAGGCTTACGGCGTCGACTGCATGACCCAGGTCAAAGAGCTCAAGGAGCTAGGCATCGCCGGTGAGCTAAAGCCGAAGATAAAGGCCATCGAGCAAAGTGATCACCATAAAGGACATTAAATTTTAAGACTCTTCCGCGTTTTTGGGATGAGTATTATTTTGAATTTTTGCCAATATTCCATGGGTGATATCCCCCTCATTTTTCCTATTCAAATACCCATTTCCTCCTGTCGGGTATCACAGAGACACAGATTTTTTTTATAATTTGAGACTCAGAGAGCACAGAGCAGGATTTGGATTTCCTGAGACACAGAGTTTTATTAGGACACGGTTGAGGAATAAACAATAAATGTGCTATGATGAAATTGTCAATGATCGTAGTGGACCATTTTTAATCAGCCCTGTCTCTAATAAAACTCTGT